>Ga0335069_10007232_pt1 | contig 16048 bp, 14 predicted proteins | sample Lox_Sample_11_FD_206714 | JGI IMG/M metagenome (GOLD analysis project Ga0335069, IMG submission 206714) | Soil microbial communities from Loxahatchee National Wildlife Refuge, Florida, United States - Lox_Sample_1.1 | ecosystem: Environmental > Terrestrial > Soil > Wetlands | place: USA... | reverse complement strand
CAACCCTCTCCCGCGCTTTGCGCTTGTTAAGCGCCTGACCCTCACGGCTCAAATCAAGCGCAACGCGCGGTAGAGGTTTGTTGGCTGTTGCGAGATCCAGCAGTTCGGTAAACGTGTGTCCTGATCCCGAGAACAGTTGCTCGGCGAGCGCGGAGTTGAAGCGCATCGATAGCTGAGGGCCGGGCGCGGGAGAACGTTCGCCGGAATCGATGGACATGGCAACGGAATAAGCGGATGGCCATCGTGGCGGCTCGATCGCGCGGGGATTATCGATGGAGACTAAGCCTATCGCGCCCGCTTGCGCGAGGGCCCGCGCCCGATCGGCGGCATTCTGATTGCGGCCTCCGCCGGTCACGACGACGGCGATGTTTCCTTTGAGGTCGAAGCCGTCCAGGTCTTCCTTGGCGGCGTTGCCGGCGAAGACCAGCGGCGCGTTGATCGATAAAAGGCCTGCAGATCGTGGCGCCAGCGTCACGTCGTGATTCAATCGCAGCGGGCGTTCGGTGTCGCCGCTGACCAACGCAATGTGGGCTTCGTTGCGGACCCGCAATGCTCGCAGCGGAACGGGCTGGTAGTAGGTGGAGACGCCGGCCGGTTTCAAACCAGCGCGCTCGAACTGTTCGACGACATAGCGGGCCGCGCGGCGATATCCGTCGCTACCGGTGTCGCGGCCTTCCATGTTATCAGCAGCTAAGACCTGAACGTGGGACCACCAGCGTTTGGCGGTGTCGGTGGAATCGGCCGCGAATAAGAGGCCGGTCACGCAAAAACACAGGGTTCGTGGATTCATAATCGTTATCTCGCGCTGCCTTCGGCTCGCGCTGGTCAAGCCGGAGGCATGTCCTACAGAATATCTCCACGTTCGTTGGCTGCGCCACGTCATACTAGGTGTAGTGCCGTCTTATGATGCCGAACTTTCGCAGATTGTCGCGCAACTGAACCGTGCCGCGACCTCCTCGCGGCCAACCCGGCCGGCGGAATCTCGGCAAATCACCGATACTCTCGATCAACTGCTGCAGCAGGCCGTCCATGAAGGCGCTTCCGATGTACTGCTAATTGCCGATGTACAGGTGACCCGGCGATTAAATGGGACGCTGATGCCGTCCTCGGGACAGGCCTTGACGGCGGAAGATACACGGAACCTGCTGCTGCCGCTTTTGGGCACTGCGCAGTATCAGGAACTGCAGCACAACAAGGCCGTCGATTTTTGTTTTAGCCGGGAAGGTATCGGACGGTTCCGCGCCAATATTCATCATCAGAAAGGGACGCTGGCCGGAAGCATACGGCTGCTGCCGGACGAGATTCCGACGCTAGAATCGCTGCATCTGCCGGCGACGATGCGGAAGCTGGCCGATGCGCGGCAGGGCTTGATCCTGATCACCGGGTCGACCGGCTGCGGCAAGAGTTCGACGCTGGCGGCGCTGGTGGATGTGATCAATACGCAGCGGCGCGCGCATGTGGTGACGATCGAGGACCCGGTGGAGTTTGTGCATACCAATCGCAATTCCATCGTGGAGCAGATCGAAGTTGGGAATGACGCTCGCGATTTTGCTGGCTCCGTGCGTAGCATTCTTCGACAGAATCCGGATGTGATTCTGGTGGGCGAGATGAGGGACCCGGAGACGATTGCGACGGTGTTGACGGCGGCGGAAACGGGGCACCTTGTGTTGTCGACGCTTCATACCAACGACGCTTCGCAGGCAGTGTCGCGAATTCTCGACTCCTTTCCGGCCGGCAACCAGCCGCAGATCCGGCAGCAGTTTTCGCTAGCGCTGCTGGCTGTGGTAGCGCAGCAGTTGGTTCCGGCGGCCGATCACGCGGGGCGGTATCCGGCGTGCGAGATCATGATCGCGACGCATGCAGTGCGCAACCTGATTCGCAAGGGTGACGATCACCAGCTTTATTCCGCCATCACGACCGGGCGAACCGACGGCATGATCACGATGGAGCAGTCGCTGGCGGATCTGGTGCGGGCGTTCCGGATCAGCCGCGAGACGGCGCAGGCGCATTGTTTCCGCCCGGAGGATTTGCGGCGGTATTTGCAGGAGTAGGTTACTTTGGCAACCCAAGAAACCTTGGATTGTGTATCCGGTTGACGGCCAGGACCGCGCGTCGCGATTGCGATCCTTGCTTGCAACGCAGTTTTGAAAAAACGAAGCCAGCCGTCCGATTGTGGTACAAGTCTTATCCGACGGCCTCGTTGCCCTCAACCGAGTTTGAACCGCAGAGTCAAGAACTTTGTCGTGGCCCTTCGGGATGAGATTTTATCGGCCGGTGCCAACGCGTCCGGGAGTAAGTCTACTATCTCGGCCGTCTCTACGCGCTCGCGAACCAGCGCGGCGGCGCTGCGGCCCGTCACACGAGCCTCATGCCGGAGTTGTCGGAATTTCAGGCTGGAGCGGCGGATCCCAGTTGCTTCCTAGAAATTCAGCAGATGGTGCGAGCTACACTGTCATGGAGGTCCCTATGAACCGTCGCTTGTTCCTCGCCTCCGCGCTTGCCGCTGTCCCGAATTTCGCTGCTATCCCCAAGCTCAACCGGTCTCGAGTGAGCGCGATCACCGACGAAATCGCGCGATCGCCTGCTGAAGCGATCGATTTCGCGCATCAATATGGACTGCAGTGGCTGTCGTTGCGCGACATGCCTGCGGCGCTCGGGACCAAAAAGACAAGCTACTACTCGCTCAATGAGGGCGCTTTGAAACAGGCCGCGCGAGAGTTCCGGGATGGTGGCATCCACATTGCTTTTCTCGATACATCGTTCTTGAAATTCGGTCTGCCGGGCACTGAACCGAAGCGGAAAACACCGGAAGAACCGGACGCCCGCACGAAACGGATTGCTCGCGAGCAGGAGCGTTACAACGCCAGGCTGGAAGACCTACGTCTTGGAATCCGCGCTGCTCACGCGTTCGAGTGTTCCCAGGTCCGGATCTTCACGTTCTCCCGTGTGGCCGAGCCAGAAGCGATCTTTCCGCGGATTGCGGAGATCATCGGCGAGATGTCGTCCGTTGCTGAGAAAGACGGTATCAAGCTGCTGATCGAGAACGAGGCTTCTCAGAACGTAGGAACTTCGGCCGAACTAGCCAAATTGATGAAGCTCCTGCCGCGAAACGTCGGGATCAACTGGGATTCGTTGAATGGGCTGCCGCTTGGCGAAAAACCGTATCCGGACGGATACGAGTGCCTGCAGAAGGACCGGGTTTGGAGCGTACACGTCAAGGGGAAGAGTTTGCTGGATTATCCCGAGCATCAGGATTGGCCGGCGATTCTAAACGCATTGGAACGTGACGGCTTCCAAGGCAAGCTCGAATTGGAAACGCACATCTTCGGCGAGCAACAGGTGGCCGCATCGCACGCATCGATGAAGGAAATCGTTCGACTTTTGGATGCGAGTTAAGATCGTTTCACGCCATCGACGATACTGGTCCCGAAATTGTCCTGAATCGGCGTGATGCTGCGAATCTCCAGATTGGCAGCGTGATACAGCTCTCTCCATTCTTGTTCGGTCCGCTCCTTGCCAGTAATATGCGTGAGCATAACGATATCGAGTAGCTTCGCAGGTAGTGATGCAGTATTGCCCAAAGGCGGCAGCACGGCATCTACACAGACCACGCGGCCGCCGCGATGCACACTCCGGCAACAGTTCTGCAGCACCTGAATGCACTTTTCGTCTTCCCAATCGTGAATGATGTGTTTCAGGATGTAAACGTCCGCCGCAGGAACCGATTCGAACATGTCCCCGTGGAGATAATCGAGCCGCTCGGCGATGCTCGGATCGCTTACCGGCAGATGATGGCGGGCAACACGGACGACCTCGTGACGATCCAGCACGACGGCCTCCAGATGCCGATACTTCTCGATGAGCGCGAGCGCAAGATGGCCGAACCCGCCACCGATATCCGCTACGCGCCGGGCTTCGGAAAAATCGCAATGTTCCAATACGCCGCGCAGCGAGTTCAAGCTATTCGACTTCATTGCTTCCCCGAAGTCCTCGAGCTCTTTCGGGTTGGCGTTGAAATACTCCCACAATTCCATGTTGTAGACCGCACGAACCTGGGGCTGGCCGGTCCGCACTGTCGCATCCAACTCCGAGGCCACGCGCGCGATCATGCCCCCAAATAATTCGACGATCTTCTTTACCGACACGGGTGAGTCAGCGGTCAGCGTGTCAGAAAGTTCATTCGCGCCGAATTTTCCGGACTCGTCTTCGGTGAAAACTCCGGCTGCGGCGCAGGCGCGCAAGACGCGCCGTAATGCCGAGGGATCAGCACCGAACCCGCCCTTTGCGATCAATTCCGGCACGCTCAAGGGGCCATGGTGTTTGACGAGGTCGGGAATGTTGAGCCGGGTAGCTTCGGCAATGACCTTCGTGACAAGCGCGCCCATGGCCATCTGCATGACGATTGCCTGCGGCGGAAGTGGTTCAGGAACGGTGCCGGTAGATTGCATGATATAGCCCTCCACTTGGAATCGTCTGAGTATACTTCAGGGGAGAAGAGACGCGCCCAAAACATTAGTAGGACGGAATGATCTTTCAACGTTGGCCTGCGCTACCATGTGACCAATGTCGATCGACTGGTTTCCGCTCTGGCTGAGTTTGCGCGTGGCCGCGATCTCAACCGTCCTGGCGCTCGGCATCGGATTGTGGCTTGCCTGGTTGCTTGCCAATCGGCAATTTCGCGGGAAGGAAATACTCGATGCCGCAGTGACGTTGCCATTAGTGCTACCGCCGACGGTGCTTGGATATTATCTGCTCGTTCTCCTCGGACGTGGGAGTCCGGTCGGCCGGCTCTATGAGTGGATGTTCGGCGGACCGCTCGTTTTCACCTGGCAGGCGGCTGTCGTGGCGGCGCTGTTTCACTCCACACCGTTGCTAGTGAAGTCGGCGCGTGCGGCGTTTGAGAGCATCGATCGGTCATACGAACGAGCTGCGCGGAATTTGGGCGCGTCGGAATTGCGACTGTTCCTGCGCGTCACTCTGCCACTTGCACGGCGCGCTATTCTCGCGGCGGCCGCATTGGCGTTCGCTCGATCGCTTGGCGATTTCGGCGTCACCCTGATGATCGCCGGGAACATTCCTGGGCGAACCCAAACGGTCGCACTTGCAATCTATGACGCGGTCGAATCTGGAAACGGAACGAGCGCGCGCGTGCTGGTGCTGATCATATCGGCTGTTTCGCTGATCGTGCTCACCCTGGCGAACCGGCTGACCACAAATCCGTATGGACCGCGCCAAACCGCGCTATGATTCAGGCGCGAATTCGCAAGCGGTTCGGGCCCGGTCCAGAGTCGGCTGGCTTTTCGCTCGACGTTGAGGTCAAGGCTGCTGCGGGCATTACCGTGCTATTCGGTCCGAGCGGGTCTGGTAAAACGCTGACGCTCGAATCGATCGCGGGTTTCGTCAGGCCAGACGAGGGACGCATCCTGCTCGACGACCAAATTCTCTTTGACGGTGAAGCAGGAGTGCATCTGTCTCCTCGATCGCGGCGCTGCGGATACGTTTTTCAGAATTATGCGCTGTTCCCACACATGACTCTCAGAAAGAACCTGGAATTCGGAGCGGAGAGGATTCCCCGGCTGGAACGGCACAGGAAGGTGAATGAACTGCTGGAAAAGTTCCATCTCACCGATGTTTCTGGGCGTAGACCGCACGAGCTTTCCGGCGGACAGAAGCAACGTTGTTCAATCGCTCGGGCGCTGATCGGATCGCCTCGTCTCCTGTTGCTCGATGAACCGGCGCAAGGTCTGGATGCGCCATTGCGGACTGAGCTGTATAGCATCCTGCGGCAGGTTCGTCAGGAATTCGAGATTCCCGTGCTGCTCGTGACTCACGATTTCGAAGAATGCCTTGCCCTCGCTGATGAAATGATCGTCGTGCGCGAGGGCCGCATCGTCCAGAGTGGCGCGCCACGAAAGATTTTCGATCAGCCGGCCAACGTCGATGTGGCGCGCTTGATCGGACTTTATAACCTGCTGCCCGTCGAGATCCAAGCGCTTGACCCTGGCCGCAACGTCAGCCGATTGCGATTTGAGGGCTTCGAGTTGAACGGTCCATATTTTCCGGGACGTTTGATCGGGGATCGGGTCTGGTTGTGTCTTCGTCCGGATTTGCTGTCAGTAGCGCCGAGGAATGGGCGGCCAGGAATGAATCAAATGCCTGCAGCGCTGGTGCGCGTAGTAGAGCGGCCGGATCGGGTGCGGATGGAGTTTGCAGGGGATATCGCGGTAGAAGTCGATCGCGGTGAATTTGAGCGATTCAGCGGCGTGAAGGATTGGGTGATCGAGTTTCCGCAAGTCGGGCTGCGGATTCTCTGATGAAACGGTATTGCATCACCGATTCGCTTGACGTCGCCGAGCGAGCGGCTCGCGGGGGCGTGGAGATGATCCAGATCCGCGCAAAGGAGCTAGCGGGGCGAGCACTATTCGAGCTGGTACAGAATGCGGTCGCAATTCCAGCCAGCCGGATTCTCGTAAATACCAGGCTGGATATAGCGCTGGCGTGCGGTGCGCATGGCGTGCATCTTCCAGCGGGCTCCATCGCACCGTCGAAGATTCGCAACATCACACCGGAAGGGTTTCTGATCGGCGTTTCGTGCCACACGATCGACGAGTTACAGGCAGCCGAGCGTGAGGGCGCGGATTTTGCTGTTTTTGGACCGGTGTTTCCAACCACGACGAAAACTGTTGCGCCCATCGGTGTCGAAGCGCTACGGCGAGCCATTGCGAGTATCGGGTTACCCGTATATGCGTTGGGCGGAGTCACGACCGAAAACGCGTGGCTCTGCATCGAAGCCGGTGCGGCTGGTGTCGCGGGCATATCGCTATTCGCTTAACATTAGGTTTGCTACCTGCGACGCCGACACAACAAAGCAAACTTCTTGGTGTCGTGCTGCGCGTCGGCATATTTACGCTCATCGCCGTGCTGGGTTACATCATTTTCCCAACGGTGATGAGCTTCATCGCCCCACCGAACATGATTCTGGTCATCGCCGCGCTCAGCACGTTTGCGGCGGCCGCGGTAGCGAACGCGATTGTGCTGCGGATCTATGAGCGTGGCCAGTTAGTGGATATCGGGTTGGGATGGACCGCCGCATCGCGGCGCAACCTGGCGTTGGGGGTTTTGGGCGGAATTGGCGCGGGAGTGTTGGTCGTGGTCGTCCCAATGATTCTCGGCGCAGCCGATCTGGAGCGCGTCCCCGATCAACACATGCAGTGGCCAAGCGTGGTGTTCGTGTCGATCGTCCTCCTTTTCGGCGCCGTAGGGGAAGAGATGCTCTTTCGCGGGTATGCGTTCCAGGTATTAGTGAGAGCCATCGGGCCGTTCGCCACGATTCTTCCAATGGCAGTGCTCTTCGGATTGGCGCATGGAAGCAATCTGAACTTCACCTCGATTGCATTAGCCAACACCGTGCTCTGGGGCGTCGTGTTGGGTTATGCGTTCATCATCAGCGGCGATCTGTGGCTGCCGATCGGGCTCCATTTCGGGTGGAACTGGACGCTTCCGCTGCTCGGCGTAAACCTCAGCGGGTTTACAATGGGGATTACCGGGTACTCCATGCATTGGAAGATCGGAGGACTCTGGAGCGGAGGCGAATATGGCCCCGAAGGCGGTTTGCTCACCAGTTTCGTTGCGGTACTGCTCTTCTTCTATCTGCACAAGGCACCGATTCATCATCAGGAAGCGTTCCTCCTTCGCGAGGAGCCTGCCGCTTAGCTTCGTTGGGTTCGTTCTTGCATTTTGTGCTGCTGGTCCCGTTTGCGCGCAAGATAAGAAACTTACCGACGACGACAAGATCGAACTTCTACGCGGCTTGATGGCGGAATACGCGAATGCCAAGATCGCATTACCGCGTTCGCCGAAACCACTACCGTTCAATATCGACGGCACCTGGGACAAGCAGGTTTGGGCGGAAGCCGGGCAGAAGTTCGGCCCCGCAGCCCGCGTCGGCGACCAAATCCAGATCACCAAAGTCACGATCGACAACGACAAGCTCGTGTTCGAAATCAACGGCGGTTTGAAGCGCAAGGGCGGTTGGAGGGATCACGTCCAGATCGGCATGGGTGGTTCAACTTCCCCAATTTCCACACAGCAGAACTCCAGCGCTCCCGGCGGCACGAATATCGCGTTGTTGTTCAACAAGCCGATTCCGCCTACCAAAGCGGACGCGATCAAGAAACTACTCGCGCCGATCCTGACCTTCGATAAGGAAACGGCGACAGAAAGCTACGTTGAACAACTGCCGGAGCCGATCCAAAATGCCATCAAGGCGAACAAAGCCATCGAAGGAATGGACCGGGATCAGGTATTGTTAGCGCTCGGCAAACCTCGACATAAGGAGCGCAGTGTCACTAAAGACGGTACCGAGACGGAAGATTGGATCTACGGCAATCCGCCGGGGAAGATTACATTCGTGACATTCGCCGGATCCAAAGTGATTCAGATCAAAGAATCGTACGCGGACGTCGGCGGATCAACGGCTGTCCCGGTTAAATAGCTCACCCCACAACGATGCTCATTTTCATCCTGGCGCTCTTCGCGGCGGTATGGGCCGTGGCTGCACCGCGGACTGCTGTTCCAGCGGAGGAGGTTAAGCCGCATGCCTGCCAGATCGACGGTGTCGCGGGCGACGCTCTCTGCGCGACATATCAGGTTTGGGAAGATCGCGAACGTAAAGCAGGCCGCAAGATCGGGTTGAATATTGTTATTCTTCCCGCGCTCGACCGAGCGCAGAAGGCGCCGGATCCGCTGTTCTTGTTCCATGGCGGGCCCGGTGCGGCGGCAACCGCCCTGATCGGCTATCCCGTCGCGAGAACGGTGCGCGCCCATCGGGACATCGTGCTGGTCGATCAGCGGGGCACTGGCGGTTCGAATCCGCTCGACTGTGATCTCTTCGGATTTCCTGAGGATCTTCAGAAAGTCGTCAGTGAAACTTTTCCGCTTGAGGCCTTTCGCGCCTGCCGGACGCGCCTGGAAAAGATCGCGGATTTGGGAATGTACACCACGTCGCCAAGCGTTGATGACGTCGACGATGTCCGCGAATGGCTGGGCTACAAAAAAATCAACATCTGGGGCGGTTCTTATGGAACTGTCGCCGCGCAAGTTTATCTCCGCCGTCACGGAGCAAACGTCAGGTCGGTTGTGTTAGCAGCGACGGCACCGGTAGACGAATTGATTCCTTTGCACCATGCGTGGGCAGGACAGCGCGCTGTGGATGAAATCTTTGGAAAGTGCCACGCGGATCCAGCCTGCGAGGCTGCCTATCCGCATTTGAGGGAAGAATTCCAATCCATCTTCGATCGCGTCCGCAAGGGTGTCGAGGTGGAGGTGCACGATCGCAGCGGCCGGACAGTTCGAGTAAAGCCCAGCGTAAGTGGACTTGCCGAAGGGATTCGCCACGCGCTCTATTCCGACGATGGCGCATCCTTTCCATCACGAATCCATCGAGCCGCACAAGGCGACCTGACACCGATTGTTCAAATGGCCATCAATGCGGAAATCGTTCTGATGCGGCAGCTCTCGATGGGAATGAATCTCTCGGTGACATGCGCCGAGGACATACCCTTCATCACCGATGCGATGGCAGAAAAAGAAACGGCCAATACTTTTCTGGGCGACTTGCGTATTCAGGAACAGCGAGCGGCCTGCAGGGTGTGGGTTCGCGGTCCGGTGCCGCCTGACGTCCACGAGTTGGTGCACACGAACGCTCCAGTGCTGTTCCTCTCTGGCGGCCGCGATTCAGTAACGCCGCCTTCGTTCGCAGAACGCGCGGCCAAATACATGACCAACAGCACAAGAGTGCTGTTTCCAGAGTCCAGTCACGGGAATTGGGGGCAGTGTGGCAATCGGATTCAAGCGGGCTTTTTGGAGAAAGGCTCCGCGAAGGGACTTGATGTTTCGTGCGCCGCTGAGCAGAAGCCAACGAAGTTCGTGCTAGCCCAGTAGCGCGGGGCTAATTCTCACCTCTTAGCCTGCTCGACTAGTCCACTTGGAGGATTGTACTAGCTCGAAAGTACTGGTACTTTCCAATTGCGGAAAATAAAAGCGCAAATTGGGGGTGCTCCGCAATGAAATCTCTTTGCTTTTTGCTTGTAGTAGCAGCTTCAGTTACCTGTTCAGCACAGGAAATATATTTTCAGGGCTTTGAAACGAACATAAGCGGCTGGGATGTATTCGGGCCGCCCTTTCCCGTGCGAGTCGCATCAGGAACTCACGGGATTATTTCAAAGTCGGGTAGTTTCCATGCGGAAGCGCCAGGACCACTCGACCTGGACAACGATGGAGGAAGCGCCGCAACCGACTGGGGCGGGTACGGCTTTACACCGGGCTGCGTTGGAACATGCCCGGCCGCCTTCCCTCCGAACGGGTATGAGACGAAATTAGACATTTACCTTGATGTCAGCGGATCCAATCCGAATCAGAAGTACACAGAGGACACACGTTTCGATTACACCTCTGCTATCAGCATGCCTGATGGCAGCTTTCGGCGGGACTTTTTTTTCAATGGCGGCTACTATAACGACACGAACAACGATCCTGGTTCCGGTCCTCGATTTGTATTTACAGCCAGCAATAACGGCGGCCGAATGGGCGCCTTCCCGAAAAACCCAGGACGGAATCCGTTTGTGATCTCTACATCCGGTTGGTATACATTCGTCCATCATTTCTATAACAATGGTGCGGGCGTGTTGGCCGCCGACCTCAGCATTTTGGATGCATCCGGTAACGTGCTTATGACCTGGACGTTGTCTGATCCGACGGACATCATCGGAACAACAGTGGGCGGAAATCGATATGGTTGGATCGCGGCTCAGGAATTCAATTTTCTTCCAATCGATAACGCGGAGTTGATCGTTCTTGGCGCCCAAGGATTTTCCGTAGGCTATGCGGCGAACCTGGACAAAGGCGACTCTATCGTGAATATTACGAATTCCGGAACCACACCGTCCGGGAACATTTGCGTAAATGTTTATGCGTTTGATCCTTCCGAAGAGTTCCTTTCCTGCTGCTCGTGCCTGGTAACGCCGAACGCTCTGGTTTCGTTATCGGTTCAAGGCGACCTGATCAGCAACACGTTATCGCCGCAGACGCCAACATCGGTCTTGATAGCGCTTGTATCAAGTACGCCTTCAGGCGGCTCAATTGCGGGCTGCGATCCTTCTCAGACCACAACGGACACGATTGCTCCGGGCATGCAGGCCTGGGGCACTACTTTACATGCGTTGCCAGGCACGCCTGCGACGTTCGGCCTCACGGAGAACGACTTCTTACCGTCATCGCTGAGCACCGGAGAACTAACCCATCTGGCATCATTTTGTGGTTTCGCGCAATCGAATGGCAGTGGCTTCGGCGTCTGCAAATCGTGCCGGGCCGGTGGCCTGAATGGATCGAAGAAATAGCGAAATAGAAACGGAGTGAGTACCGTGCAGGTCTAACTATGTGAGAGGCTGCAGTCCGCCTCTCGCATAGAGAGACCGATGGCCACAGTAACAAGCAAGCATTCCGGCCTGCGAGGGACCAACGAACGCACGGTCGAATTTCTGGCGGTGCGCGCCGGCCATCAGCAATTCGCGGTGCCTACACCTCGAGTGCGCGAAGTAATGCAGCTCCAACGCTTGGTGATTGTACCCAGCATGCCGTCATATGCGAAAGGGATGATTACGACGCACGGCACTTTTGTCCCGGTGGTCGATCTTGCGGCGCGACTGGGATTTCCCGAACGGCGCCCCACCCACCGTACTTGTATCGTGGTCGTGCGGACCGAGTCTCAAACCGTTGGAGACAGCCGCCTGATCGGGCTGCTTGTTGATGCGGTCTCCGATATTCTAGTGCTTCGGCCGAGCGATATCATCGAAGCCCAGAATTCAACGGGCCGTACGATCACCGCGAAGTGTCGGCGCAAACGCGCAGTGAAAACCGTTTTGGATGTGGACACACTCGTGCCGGCGTGTTAGTTTCTCTTTAAGATTCGAAGCGCCGCTTCGAGACCGCCCGCCCGCTGAATTCCTGGAACGAAAAATCGATCGATAAAGTCGCTATCCGCACCGTTAAATCCCTCCACCTTTGTGTCGAGTGTTACTGAAATCGGAGAGACTACTGAAGCGAACAGAGCCCAGACCGCCGCTTTTCCGCTGGCTTCCAGGTATATCTTCTTCGCACCCTGTTCATTCAGATATGCGATTGCGGTTAAAATATCTTGCACCCGATTGGCATCGTCGGACCGATTGAATGTCAGGAAGTGGGGATGGGAACGGTCTCGAGGAGCTACGGAGTCGCCGGTCTGAAATGGGGTGACGACCAAATACGACTTGCCTGGCTGCGGGACAACACTCGACGGCCCAATCGCAATGATGGCAGGCGCTCCTTGCCCCAGCTGCTTGCAGACAACGCGATCGGCCTTACCGGCCCGGCTCAGCAGCACGCCATCGCCGTGCCGCTCGCTCAGCACTCGATCGGGCCATTCCACACCAAGCGCCAGCCGCAATCGCTTCCGCAACGTCTCGAGGTCGGAGGTCTGGTCAGTCTGCTTTTTCGCTGCAGCGATCCACTGTTCGAACAGCTGCGGGTACGCCACTGCGTTCGACGGCAGGGCGCGGCCGTGCCACACCAGCAAGTCCTGCGGCTTTTCGGGATGGCTGCCAGGTTCCTTGACGTCCTTTTCCTCCCCGAGAATCCGTTTATCGAAGAACTTATACATGGCTTCGCGGCTGGCTTTGTTGTAGTTGTGCGGCGCATCAATTTGAATAGTCTCCAGATTGTCGGCCTTGCTATAGAGCTCGTAAATGGAGCGGACAGCAGGAAATTCCTCGCGAGGTGTGTTGCGAGTCCAATCGCCTGTCGCGGCGATCATGAGCATCGGCCTCGGCGCCATCATCGCTCCGAACTCAACATTGAATGTGTCGAATCGCAAGCCCGGTGCGTTTTCACACTGCGATCCTCCTTGCATGATCGCCGAAATCATGTTTACCGGGACTGCCAACTTCACGCGATCGTCCACTGCCGCGAGCAGGAACGTTTGCGTGCCGCCTCCTGATTCACCGGTCATGGCTAGCCGTTCGGGATCGACGTCGGGAAGCGATTGCAAAAAATCCAGAGCACGAATCGAATTCCACAGTTGCAAGCCCAAGGGGCCAAATGACCAGAGCTGCTCACGCGGGCCGCCGAAATCGTGCGGCGTTTGGATGGTGTCGTTGTAACCAACCATGTCGTGCGTGAAAACGACGAAGCCCTGACGGGCGAGATTGATTGCGCGTGCCGGCCCGGAATTCAAGGTCGTATTCTCAAGACGCCCGTAGTCCCAATGGCCGTGGGCCGATAACACTGCCGGCAGCTTGCCTGTTCGTCCGATCGGCCGGTACAGATTTCCGCCTAGATAATAGCCTGGAAAGGTTTCGAGATAGACTTTCTCGACCGAATAGTCCGGATGCTCGATTCGTCCGAAGATGACGGGCTGTAACGGATTCTTCTCGGGCATTGGCAGCAAGCCGGCGGCGAAGAGAATCTGATCTCGCAGTTTCTGTTTGTGCGCTTCCCATTCGGCTACTGTGTGATACATCGGCATTGTGAAGTGAGTGTCGGTATTTGGGATGTTCACGTTCCGGGAATCCTGCACCGGAACCTGACTGAATACCGGAACAAGCATGAAATAGAAGGCAAATATGTAAGGTTTCAAAATAGTTTGCTAATCGAGCGCTGCAGCTCTTTGAAAATCTGGTCGGGAGTTTTCGTGGCGTCCACCACGTCGAAATCATACCGCTTGGCCATGCGATCCAGCGCGCGAATGACCCGCGATTGATAGCGGACAAAACTGTCGTGCATATCGGCGCCGAATCTCATATCCATTCCACTTTCCCAATAGTCGAACGCACCGCGGCCGAATACCACGCGGGTCAGCAGTTCCCGCACTTCGGCACGAAGATAATAGATCGCGTGCGGCACCAGCGCGAACCCGGCGACCTTTTCAATCCAGGCGCGATCCTCGTTGCGCGCCACTGCTCGCGCAATCAGAGAAAAGATATACCGGTCCGTTAAGACCACAAACCCAGCGCGTAAGGACGGAATGATTTCGTTCTCCAGGCGATCGGCGAAGTCCGTTGCATAAAACAGCGTCATGGTCACCGGGCCGAGAGTATTGCCGTCCTTGGCCTGCTGGATACCTTTGCCCGCCAGCGCTCCGCGCGCGAGGCCGGTATCGAGCACGGCGTGCCCTTGCCGTTCGAGCCAGGTGTGCAGACGCGCGACTTGCGTCGAGCGGCCAACCGCATCGGGTCCTTCAATCACGATGAGCTTGCCTTGCAGTTCGTCGATATCGACTCCGGGCAAAGGTTCGCTATAGAATTCGAGCGGCCGCTTGGGCATTCACCTCTCCAGGCGGCACCCGCAGGACGCCATTTCGCAGGCTGTCGCCGAGTTCGCGCGTTACGATCTCGCGCATCTGCTGCTGCTGTTCCTCGATCGACCCCGTGGCATCGATTACGTGGAATCCGACCTCTTGGATCATGGCCTCGTATTCGTCGAGGATCCTCCCCTGAAATATGCGGAAGCTCTCTTCGACGTTCCGGCTGAGCCCCAGATCCATGCCGGCCTCGTAATATTTGATGGCATTGCGGCCGCCCAGGATGCGTCCGATCGCCACTTCGAGCGGCACGCGAAAATAGAACGCCAGGTTGGGGCGAATGGCAAATTTATAAAGCGTTCGAACCCAGCGGCGGCTGACACCGCGTACGACGTCGCGCGCGAAAGCGGTGTAAGCGTACCGGTCGGCGCAGACCACGGCGCCCGATTTCACCAGGGGAACAATGTACCGCTCCAGCCGGTCCGCGAAATCAGTGGCGTGGATCAAGCTGAAGGTCACTGGCGTGAACATGTTCTTCTTCTTGCCACGCTTGGTGGTCTCCCGCACCAAAGGAGACGAGTTCCACTCGCTGAATGCGACGCCGATACCTTGTGAGCGGAGCCAATGGCTGAGCAGCGAAAGTTGAGTCGATTTCCCCGAACCATCGATGCCTTCCACGACAATCAGTTTGCCCCGGTAACGGTTCGGCGGAAGTAGAGGCATAACAGCGCGAAAGCCATTATAGCGTTTGAAACAGAATTGTATTGTGCCGTGGCGGGACGCTGCAGAGCGTCACGTTAGAATCTAACCATGGCTCGGTACGCAGCAGTCGATATTGGAAGTAACTCAGTTCGAATGCTGGCGGCCGAGACGAATCCGAGCGCCGCCACAAAGATTCTTGCTGCGGAACGTCAGGTCACGCGCCTTGGCGCCGGCGTGTTTCACGACGGGCGTATTCCTGAAGATGCGACGAAGTTCGTATGCGAACAGCTTTCCCGCATGGCGCAGACGTACAAAAAACTTGACGTGATCGGAGTGCGGGCAGTCGCGACGAGCGCGGTGCGCGACGCGGTCAATCAACATGATTTTCTGGAGCGGGCCTCTGAAGCACTGGGCTCGCCGGTGGAAATCATTTCAGGCCAGGAAGAGGCGCGATTGATTCACCTCGGTGTCCAATCTCTTTGGCCCCACTCTGAGGGGCGCGTGCTGATGGTCGACGTCGGTGGCGGAAGCGCCGAAGTCATTTTTGGTGAAGATGGAGCGCTGAGCGAGGCATTCTCTAAACCGCTCGGAGCGGTGCGATTGACTGAAGTTTTTCTGAAGAATGATCCTCCAGATCCGCACGAACTGCACCGGATGATTGAGTACATTGACGAGAAGCTGGCTTCGCCGCTGCGGCGCATCGGTTCAGGCCCGTTCAATCGAGCGATCGCTACCTCGGCAACGGCGGCGGCCGTAGTTTGCGCTGTGAACAAAGTCCCGCGGGCAAAACGTGAAGACGCGGACCGCCTCAAAGCGAGCACGTCTCAGATTCGAAACTTCTACCGGCAAGTCTCCGAGCTCGATATCGAGGAACGCAAGAATATCCAGGGTATCGGTCCGCGCCGCGCCGAGATCATTGTCGCGGGCGCCGCGGTGTTCCTGCGCGTCCTGGAGCTTTTTCAGCAATCCGCGCTGCATTATTCGGCGGCCGGGGTGCGCGACGGACTTATCGCG
>Ga0335069_10007231_pt1 | contig 16048 bp, 12 predicted proteins | sample Lox_Sample_11_FD_206714 | JGI IMG/M metagenome (GOLD analysis project Ga0335069, IMG submission 206714) | Soil microbial communities from Loxahatchee National Wildlife Refuge, Florida, United States - Lox_Sample_1.1 | ecosystem: Environmental > Terrestrial > Soil > Wetlands | place: USA... | reverse complement strand
GATTCGAGGATGGGCGAGGGCGCGCTGCATGCGGTGCAGAAGGCGTGGATCGAGGAGCAGGTGCCGCAGTGCGGCTATTGCCAGTCAGGGCAGATCATGTCGGCGGCGGCGCTGCTGAAGACGACGAAGAATCCGACGGACGCGCAGATTGACGATGCGATGGCGGGCAACCTGTGCCGGTGCGCGACGTATTTCAGGATTCGCAAGGCAATCCACACAGCAGCGCAGGAGATGCGGGCATGAAGGCCGATCCGAAGGAGTTTGTGCAGGAGCCGGGACCGGTGCGGGTGGGTTCGGGCGGAGGAGCCGGGCGAGGTCCGCGGAAGGTGAGCCGGCGGATTTTCATCGGAGCGGGAGCGGCGGCTGCGGCGGGCGGTGCTCTGGTGATCGGATTCCGTTTGTACAAGGGGCGGGGCGCGGGACAGGCGGGCGAAAATGCCGGCAAGGTGCAGGTGGGCGATCCGTTTAACGCGTGGATTCACGTGCAACCGGACGGGAGCGCGGACCTGGTGCTGGCGCAGTCGGAGATGGGGCAGGGCGTGTACACGTCGCTGCCGATGCTGCTGGCCGACGAGGCTGATCTGGACTGGAAGCGCGTGCGAGTGGTGCAGTCAGATCGCTCGCTGGGGACGGGTGGAAGCGGCAGCGTGCGATCGAACTATCTGCCGTTGCGGCAGGCTGGGGCGATGGTGCGCGCGGCGATGGTTGCTGCGGCAGCGCGGCAGTGGGGTGTGGCAGCGAGCGAGTGTTCGACGCAGAACAGCGAAGTGGTGCATGCCGGGTCGGGGCGGCGGGCGAGTTATGGGGAGCTGGTGCCGGTGGCGCGGACACTTCCCTTGCCCGATGCGAAGACGGTGAAGTTGAAGGATCCGGCGCAGTTCACGCTGATCGGGAAGGCGACGCAGCATCTGGATATCCCTGCCAAGTGCACGGGAGCGGCGAAGTTTGGGCTGGATGTGCGGCTGCCGGGGATGGTGTATGCGGTGATTGCGCGGTGCCCGGTGTTTGGCGGGAGTCCGGCGAAGTATGATGCGTCGAAGGCCCTGCAGGTGCCGGGTGTGCTGCAGGTTTTCGAAATTCCCGCGCGGGGATTTCGTGTGTTCACGGCGGGCGGTGTTGCGGTGGTGGCGAAGTCGACGTGGGCGGCGATGCAGGGGCGGAAGGCGCTGGAGATCACGTGGAACAACGGGCCACACACGGGCGAGAGCACGGAGACGCTGCGCGCGGCGATGAGGGATGCGCTGGCAAAGGCGCCGGCGTGGACGGAGGGCGGCGATATTGGGCTGGGCGATGTGGCGGCGGTGAAGCGCGTGGAGAGCGTGTACGAGTTTCCGTTCTTGTCGCATGCGTGCATGGAACCGATGAACATTACGGCGCACCTGAAGAATGGCAAGTGCGAGGTGTGGGCTCCGTCGCAGTCCGCCGACGCGATGCGCGAAAACGTTGCCAAGGAACTGGGAGTGGCGGAGCGCGATGTGACGGTGCATACGACGCTGATGGGCGGAGGATTCGGGCGGCGCTATCAGTACGACTTTCCGACTGAGGTGGCGCAGATCGCGAAGCACGTGGATGGGCCGGTGCAGCTGGTGTGGACACGCGAAGACGATATGACGCACGACTTTTACCGGCCGGCGGGGATGCGGCGGATGCGCGGGGCGCTCAATGCGCAGGGCAATATCGTCGGCTGGTCGGATCACGTGGCGGATGTGTGGCTCGATGGGCAGTGGGCCGATCCGGACAAGCGGAAGCCGAACGGGGGCGAGTGCGCGTGGACGCCGGTTTATCCGATTTCGACGGTACGTAAGGGGTTCACGCCGATTGAGAGCGTGGTGCCGCGGGCGTGGTGGCGGTCGGTGGAGAGCTCGTTCAACGGGGTTGCGGTGGAGAGTTTTATCGATGAGCTGGCCCATGCAGCGGGTGAGGATCCGTATCTGTTTCGGAGGCGGCTGTTGCAGGCTCCGGACGGGAGACCGGCGTCGATCTGGGGCGAGGACGGTCCGCCGGACAAGAAGCGGCTGCTGGCGGTGCTGGATCTTGCGGCGCAGAAAGGCGACTGGGGCAAGCCGCTGGCGGGGCTGAAGTCGGGGCCGGGCGCGAAGCGTGGGCGTGGGATCTCGTGTACGACAGTTTATGCGTACCTGGCGCAGGTGGCCGAGGTCACGATCGAGAACGACACGATTCGGGTGGACCGGCTGGTGACGGCGGTGGATGCGGGGCAGGTAGTGAATCCGAATGGGGCGCGGGCGCAGCTGGAGGGCGGAATGCTGATGGCGCTGAGCTCGATCCTGAAGGAGGCGATCACGATTCGGAACGGCGCGGTGGTGGAACAGAACTTCGACGACTACAGCCTGCTGCGCATGCCGGAGGCGCCGCGGCTGGAGACATGGTTCATTGAAAACCATGAGCAGCCGCATGGGCTGGGCGAGGCTGCGATCGCGTTGACGGGACCGACGATTGTGAATGCGATTTTTGCGGCGACGGGAAAGCGGCTGAAGCGGATGCCGTTCAGGATGGACGAATGAAGCAGGCAACAGGCAACAGGGAACAGGGAGTAGGGAGTAGAAAAGCAAAGATGCCGGAGTGTGAGCTTAGGCATTTCTTGTGCCGATGGTTGGATCGAATGTTCGTTCTATTTTGAGAGAAGTCCAACTGAACTCGTTAGGGAGCTGGCAGACCGCCTGTATCGAGAGCAGATCGGGGGCGCCCCTGGTGGGCGGGCGGATGCCGCCGGATTGCGTGAGTTCTCAGGCACCTGTCACCGGGCTGGCTGTCCGCATGGAAGCATCGCGGCATGAAGGGAATGGCGGTATCGATGGTTGGTGGGGCACACTACCCCTAGGGTGCTGCAGCGTTGCGTCCCCCGTTCTGGTCTTCTAACTTGCATGCGACCCAAGGAGTGCTTACACGCCGCTCTGGATTTGAATGGCCAAATCGTGCTTGATGAAGCCTTCTTCGTGATCGAGGGGCATCCTGCGCACACTGAAAGGCGGACTTGCATGAGGCTGGTGATGTTGTTTGGGATGCCGGCGACGGGAAAGCTGACCGTGGGGCAGGAGCTCGCGGCGCGCACCGGGTACAGGCTCTTTCACAATCATCTGGTAGTGGATCTGCTGCTCTCGGTGTTCGAGTTTGGGAGCCCGGGGTTTGTGCGTCTCCGCGAAAAGTTCTGGCTTTCGGTGATTCATGGAGCATGTCTGGAGCGCTTGCCGGGGATGATTTTTACGTTTGCGCCGGAGACAACGGTACGGCCGCAATTCATCGGCAATCTGGTGGAGACGGTGACGGCGGAGGGCGGGACGGTTGATTTTGTGGAGCTGACGTGCCCGATGGCGGAGCTGAAGCGGCGGATGGACACGGTCTCACGACGACAGTTCAAGAAGCTGACGTCTGTGGAGATGTTTGAGCAATTGCATGCGGGCGGGAATCTGGAGCTGCCGATGCCGCAGGCGCGGATGACGGTGGATACGAGTGCGTGTTCGGCGGCGGAGGCGGCGGTGCGGATTGCGCGGGAGTTGGGGCTGTAGGGCGGGCTTTCCCAGGTGCCAGAGGCGGGACCTTGGGCTTTGGTGAGGACGGGGTCTAGGGCACCCGGCGAGCAAACATCGGAGATCGAAGGGGTCTGTGCTTTCCCAGGTCCGAACACACGGACCTGGGGCACCCGGCCCAGTTTCAACGAAACTGCGCTTAACTACAGATATAAGGGCGGGGTCTGGACACCCGGCGAACAGCAGATCCTTCACTTCGCTTACCCCAATCGCACTGATCTGCGATTGGGGCCCCGGGCGTGCTCCGTTCAGGATGACACGGCAGAGGGTGTTGAAGAGAGGCGGACGAGAGGATAGATCCCCTGTGGCGGAACGATCTTTTCGCTTTCCCAGGTCCCAGACGCGGGACCTCCACCCCACAGACGAAGACCTGTCTGTGGGGACCCCGGACCTGGGGCACCCAGATTTTCTGCTGAGACGCTCATTGAGAAGCAGATCCCCTTCGGCTTCGCTCAGGGCAGGCCCTGGGGCACCCAGATGCGGGACTATTGGCAGATGGACTTCAGCCTGTCGAAGGGTTTGGGGTGGAAGGGCGGATAGGTGAGGTGGCGCGCGTCGATGAACTGATCGGGGAGAGTGCCGCCGTGGCGGAGTGCGGCGTCGGGATCCATGGAGTAGACGGGATCCTTTTCGATGTCGGCGAGAGCGTCGAAGGTGAAGCCCTCGGAGCGGAGCAGGTCGAGGAGTTCGGGGAGCATGAGCGTGGTGAAGGGTGTGCCGTGGAGGAGCATCACGTTGGGGACTTCGTGGCCGAAGGCGATGATCTGCTCTTCGCGGCCGAGGGTGATGTATTCGCGGGCGGTGGCGAGATAGCTTTGCTTGAGCCAGTCGATGGAGGCTGTATCCTGCCGGGCGACGCAGCGGCCGTAGGCGTCGTTCCATGCGTAGTCTTCGAAGTCGAGGGTGACCTGGGCGACGCGATAGCGATGGGCGGCGAGGTAGTTGCGTACGGCGCGGCGCTTGTCGAGGGTGTCGCCTTCCCATAAGAAGGGGTAGCGGAACCAGCGCCAATCGCGGGTTTGGGCGTAGGTCTCGAGGGCGGGTTCGTTTTTGGCGATTTCCTGTTCGAAGATTTCGGCGGGGTGGTCGGTGATGGAGATGTGCGACCAGGTGTGGCTGCCGATGTTCATGCCGGAGTCGAGCCAGACGTGGAGGGCCTGCTGGGCGTCGGGATCGTTCTCGAGCTTGAGGGCGTTGATGAAGCCGTAGGTGCCTTCGAGGTGGGCGGTCTTGAGTTCGGTGGCGAGGGCGGTGAGGATTTTGGTGCGATTGGTATCGGGAGGGAGGCTTCCGGCGGTGGGCAGATCGTCGAAGGTGAGCGCGATGCTGGGGTGCGGATCGAGGTTGAGGGCGATGGGAGCCGCGGGCCCGGCGGTCCACTCCTGACGCGCGATGAGCCAACGGCCGTCGGCGGTGTGGTGGTAGATGGTGCGATAGGAGCCGGTGAGGAGCTGGCGTTTGCCGGTGGCGCGCTCGGCGAGGACTTCGCGCCAGGTGCCGGAGTCGGTGGCCTGGTCAGCGGCGATGTCGGTGTGGTCGGAGGTGAAAGCGAGATCGCTGTCGTAGGTGGCGATGATGGTCTCGTAGAGTTTGCGCAGGGCTGCGGCGCCATGGACGACGGAGCCGTCGGGTTGGACGAAGTCGGCGTCGGGTGTGAAGGCAGCGACGGAGGCCTCGATGTTTTTGTCGTGGAGATTGCGGGCCCAGTCCTGGCGGAGCTGCCTGAAGATTTGGGCGGATTGATCGGCGGCGGGCGTTGCGGGCTGATAGGAGGATTGGGCGGGCGAGGTTTCAAGTGTTAGTGCGAGGGCCGAGAGCGCAGCGAAGTGCGCGAATCCGCGAAGCATGGGTGAAGTGTAGCAAGGGACGATGCGGGCGGTGAGCGCGTGGGTGGTGGGCGCGCGGGTGGTGGCTACAATATAGGTAGATGGAACTGGTGCAGATTGAGCCCGCGCGGAAGGCGCCTGCTCCCAAGCCGGAGTGGCTGAAGGCGCGCGCGCCGATGGGCGAGAACTATCACGACCTGAAGCGGCTGGCGCGGTCGCTAGGGTTGCACACGGTGTGCGAGAGCGCGCAGTGCCCGAATATCGGCGAGTGCTGGCATCACAAGACGGCGACGTTCATGATGCTGGGCAATCTGTGCACGCGGCGGTGCGGATTTTGCGCGGTGCCGAAGGGACGGCCGGAGCCGATCGATTTCGACGAGCCGCGGCGGGTGGCCGAGGCGGTGGCGGCGCTGGGCCTGGAGCATGCCGTAATCACAAGCGTGAATCGCGACGATGATCTTATCGGCGGGGCGCGGGTGTTTGCGCTGGTGATCGAGGAGATTCGGCGGGTGGCGCCGGGATGCCGGGTGGAAGTGCTGATTCCGGATTTTCAGGGTGATGCGGAGTCGATTGGGATTGTGGTGGAGGCGCGGCCGGAGATTCTGAACCACAACACGGAGACGGTGCCGCGGTTGTACCGGGTGGTGCGGTCGGGCGCGCGGTATGAGCGCACGTTGGAGTTGCTGCGCTATTCCAAAGAGTTGAATCCGGCGGGGGCGACGAAGTCGGGTGTGATGGTGGGGATCGGCGAGGAGACGCACGAGTTGCTGGAGGTGTTCAAGGATCTGGCGGCGGTGGGGTGCGACATTCTGACGATCGGGCAGTATCTGCGGCCATCGCGAAATCATCTGCCGATGACGCGGTTGTATACGCCGCGTGAATTTGCGGAGCTGAAGACAGAGGCGCTGAGGATGGGATTCCGGCATGTGGAGTCGGGCCCGCTGGTGCGATCGAGTTATCACGCGCATGAGCAGGCGCGGGTGGTGAGCGGCGGCGGCATGAAAAACATCGCTCATTTGGACTCGCAGAATTAGATGAGGCTGGCCGGCCTTCCTTCGAGGCAAAAGAGATTGAAGAAGTTTGGAAGCGGAGATCGAGAACAGCCAGGGTGGGATGCGGCTGAACTTACCGAGGAGCAAGGTCAAACGATAGAATTGATGAAACCTTGTGGCTACACCAGATTCAGTTTTCGGGTTGACGAGCACCGCTTGGACGGCGATGGGTTCAATCGTCGGCGCGGTGTCTGTCATCGCGCTAGTCATCTTCAACGCCCGGTATTTGTACTTGACTCGGAAAATGAGTGAATCCGCCGCCATGCAGGCGGCTACGGCACAGGCAACTCTCGCCAAGTTAGAAAACCAGATCGCAGCCAATCTCGAAATCGAACGCCACGCCGCACTCACAGTTCTCAATCAGACGCGGAACCACGTTGCGGTTTCTACTCCCAACTTCAGAAGCCAAACTCGCCTTGCATCCGATAAATTACGACTCATGCCGGACGACTGGAATGTACTCGCGGCGTATGTCTCCCGCCATCTTCCCGATACATCAACGCACGTCACCGTAGCATCGCTTTTGCTGCATACGTGCGAAGATGCATTCAACCGCCTCACACTCATTCCGACTCCCGACCGTTCCAATAGAAACCACCAAGTCGAATTCGACGAACTCGGAATACACCTCGACAATCTCCGCAAAGCGATCAATGAAATCAACTCCGCTTTCTATCCAGAAGTTGTTCACACCCCTCCCGATTGACTTTTGCCCTCACCGCGCTTTCATGAAACTAACTTCACATCAAAAGCCATGGCGCATTGCAAGTCAGTCGCATTTATCGCTGCCCTCAGTTGCAAATATCGATGTCAGAAGCGGCTCCAAACAGCCTTACAGTCGCAAAGAGCGGTGCTTGTTACAGACGAACTCGCGACTTTCTCCTGTTGGTTAGGTGTTCAGCATCATCCAACAGCCCATTCGCCCCGGCGTCGTTTGCGAGCTACGTTCAACAGGTATTCATCGACAGATGCCGCGGCTTGCGGATCGAAGCAATGAGGGGCGCCTTTACGATCCTGTTCGTCGCCGAGAACGAGGCGTTCATTCCTGGCGACCCCGGCGAGGATAGCTTGCGCGGACTGCTGTGGCGATTGCGCCCCTGGCGGTGCACGCCGGTCCTGCCAGATCGCAGTTGCGACGGTTCCGGGTGTTGCGGAAGTGAAGCGTATGTTCTCATCCCAGAACTCGTAGCGCAGCGCCAGCGTCAACCCATTGACTGCTGCTTTTGTTGCCGAATACATGGTCTGGTAAGCCATGGGGAAGAGTGCGATACCGGAAATGGTGTTGACGATATGGCCGCCACCTTGTTTGCGCATGATGGGGAGGACGGCGCGGATGCCGTAGAGAGCCGCATAGAAATTCAGCGCGAAGGCTTTCTCCCAATCCATATTGGTTTGCTGTTCGAATGAGCCGCCGAAGCCGGCACCGGCGTTGTTAAACAAGAGGTCGATCTGGCCGCCGAATTCGACAGCCTGCTGCATCATGCTTCGGACATCGGTTTCGCGCGTGACGTCGCAGTGGATTCCAAGTGCGCGGCCCGGAAAATCAGCGTCCAACCGGGCGGTTTCCTGGTTGAGGATGTCGCGATTGATGTCTGCGAGCACGATGCGCCTGGCTCCATAGGAGAGCTGCATTTCGGCGAGGGCTAATCCAATTCCAGAAGCGCCGCCGGTGACGACAGAGACTTTGTCGCGATAGTATTCGCTGGTTGAAGTCACGGTTGATAGCCGCCTTCCTGTTAATTGGATGGTGTGAACTGATGCCGGCGCTGTTGCTGCTCACGCCGCGACTGGTGCTTTCCTGTTGCCAGCTAATGAATGGCCACTTGAGATTCCATTTGGGCCCGAACATCCGGGTCGGACCATTTCCATGCGTACCAGACGATCAATGCCATCGACAGAACTTCGATGGTTGCGAAGAGGATGTAATAGGAACGCGGCGGTCCGCCTCGGATGACGGCCACTATGTTGATTCCGCCTGCGACGATGTTTGCCCAGCGATTTGCCTGATGCTTCAACACCCGGGAGAGAAGAACCATAGCAATCGACGTCTCCATTAATATGGCTCCAGCCAACAAACCTCCAGGAGGCAGACCAGCGCCCTTCATTACTTCACGGATTGGTGAGGCGGGGTCCATTAAAGAGATGATGTCGGCATAAATCATGTTCAAGAGCACGAATATCCATAGTGTCGACAGTTTCACCCTGATATCCATGCCGGGGGTCTGCCTGTCTGCGTTCATTGCTTTTCCTTTCTCAGTCTGCAAGCGTTCGAATCAAGTCAGCGCCCCGTCGTTCTCGTGCGCTGGCGAGTTCTTCGCTTCAAACAAACCGAAGATAGTGTAGCGACCTGAGGTTGGGAATCCTGAGAGCGGGTTTTGGTCAACAGCGTTGAAGTGCAGCAGGGCTTTCGAGGGCGTTGATCAAGACTGTTTTGCGTGGACGACGTGAACGCCGGCGTGTCCGGGGGCGAGACCTTGCACGGCGGGGCCGTATCGGGATGCGATCTGCTGGAAGCTGATGTCTTCAACGATGCGAAAGCCGTGCGCGCGAAGAAGGGCCGCCATGTCCTCGGGGTCGAAGCGGCTGGCCGATGGTTCTCCCATTTTTCTGAGCTGTTCGTCGCGGGCCGTTTCGATTTGCCGGAGTTCTTCGGAGAAGGCATCGGGGGGCTGCATGTAGTCGAAGACGACCTCAGAGTTGGGGATGGACGCTACGGAGTCCAGAGTGCGGCCGATGGCGGGTTCGGTGAGATAGGGCACGACGCCGAGCCAGGAGAAGAAGGCGGGGGCGTTTGGGTGGAAGCCTGCGGCTGCGAGTTTCTTCTCTAGATCGTCCCGCTCGAAATCGACGGCGACGAAGACGAGCCAAGGCGGCAGCGGGATTTGGGCGTCGGCCAAGCGCCGGCGCTTCCCTGCCTGCGTCGCGGGGTGGTCCACTTCATAGACGAGAATCTGCAGGCCATGGGGATTGCGCAGAGCGAAGGTGTCGAATCCGGCGCCGAGGATGACGATCTGGCGGATGCCTTTGGCGATGGCTTTTGCGAGAGCGTCCTCGGCGATGCGGCTGCGCGCGGTGGTGAGAAGGCGGCCGATGCTGGCCGTGGGGTGTGCGCTGGCGAATTGAAGTATGTCCTTTTCGTCTTCACCAAGAATCTTGAGGGCGAATGGATCGTCGAGGATTGTGCCATGGTCGAGCAACTGGTGAGCGGCCCGTTGGCGGGCGACCATGAGGGCGGTGCGGCTGGGTTGATCGGGCTTCATGTTGGGGTCTCCGTTTTGAGATTTCGTTGGGATGGATTGGAGGGGGCGGGGACGGTTGACCAGAATTCGCGCTTCAGTCAATCGCGGTGAGGGGAATGAGAAGAGCGGCCAGTTTGCCATTATGGCGGCTGAGGCGGAAGAAAACCAGTGGCGAGGCGCCTGGCGCGATGGAGTTCGCGCGGTGTGTATGTCATGGATCGCGATGAGGCGAGAGTTTTGGCTGCTATGATGTTCGGCGAAATTTCTTTTCAGGCGATTCGAATCATGAGGAGAAGAGATGGACCAATGCAGGGGCTTCGCCAAAATCATCCTCCTGGCCGCAGTTTGCGGGATGTTTCAGACAACGCCTTCGGATGCGGCGCAGCCCGTTGCAGAGCTGGCGCCGATACCGCTTCCACCGATGGGCTGGTCGTCGTGGAATAGCTTCTCGAACACAGTGGACTCGCGTGTGGTGATGGAGCAGGCGCGCGCGATGATTGCGAGCGGTCTGCATGAGGCGGGCTATCAATATGTGAACATCGACGAGGGCTGGTGGCTGGGGCAGCGCGATGCGCAGGGAAATATCGTGGTGGATTCTGCTGCCTGGCCGGCGCTTGCACCAGGCGAGCGCGCCGGAGACATGAGCAACATTGTGCGCTTCATCCATGGGCTGGGGCTGAAGGCGGGCATCTACACGGATGCGGGCGAGAGCGGTTGCAGCATGTATCCGGATCTCGGACCAAAGTATTTTCATGCCGGTAGCGAGGGTCACTACGAGCAGGATTTTCTCCAGTTCGCCCGATGGGGCTTCGATTATGTGAAGGTTGACTGGTGCGGCGGCGATAAGGAGAATCTGGATCCGGCGGTGCAGTATGCGGAGATTGCGCGCGCGATGGCGCGGGCCGAAGCGGTGACGGGACGGCGGCTTTACTACTCCATTTGCGAGTGGGGGAAGAACAGCCCGTGGACGTGGGCGGCGCATGTGGGTGGTGCGCCGGCAGACATCTGGCGCACCAGCGGAGACATTGTCGATCCGATTGTTGCGGGTCACGAGCATGCCGACCGAAAGGCCAGTTTTGCCAAGATGCTTTCGAACTTCGACCAGGGCATTCATCCGGAGGGCCAGCACACCGGGTACTACAACGATCCGGACATGATGGTGGTGGGCATGCCTGGCCTGACCGATGAGGAGAATCGCGTGCACATGGACCTGTGGGCGATGTCGGGAGCGCCGTTGCTGGTGGGCGCCGATCTGACGAAGTTGCCGGCGGCGACGGTTGCCACGCTGACAAATCCAGCAGTGATTGCGATCGACCAGGATCCGGCGGGACTGCAGGCGACAAAGGTGGCGGAGCCGTCCCAGGGGCTGCAAGTCTGGTCGAAATTTCTGGCTGAGCCGGGCAAGCGGGCGGTGCTGCTGTTGAATCGAACCGCGACGAGCCAGGAGATTTCAGTGAAATGGGCGGACCTGGGGATTCTCGGTCCCATCGAGCACGTGGTGGATGTGTGGACGGGGAAGGAACTGCAGAGCAGGGGCGATTCGCTGGAATCGGAGGTTGCGGGAGGAGACGCAGTTCTGCTTCTGGTGTCAGGGCGTGGAGCTGCGATGAGGAGCCTAGAACCGACGATGGATGCGGCGGCGAAGACGGGCGATCGGTCGCGGGAGCATGCGGTTCATTTTGAGCACGTGCCGGGACAGGGGGGCATGACTCCGATCGAGATTACGTACAGCAACCCTGATGCTGCCACCGGCTACGCAGTGCTGCATGTGAATGGGCAGGGCGGAACCAATGTTGCGTTCCCTTCGACGGGACGACGGGCATCGGGGCGGATCTGGGTCGAGGTGAACATGGACCGCAAGGGACCGGAGAATGCGCTGAGTTTCTTGATGGATTGTGGGTCCGCGCCGGTGATTCATTCGATTGCGTACTCGATTGCGTTGCGGTGATGGGGGCTTTTCGGAAGGAGAAGAGTCCAACGGCCAGTCGCAGAGGGAGATTGTGATGGCGTTTCGGAGTGGCGGCTTCGGCGATGCTTGGCTCTGGGCGGAACGCCTGCTGCAGGATCTGAAGTATGCGTCCCGGCAGATACGGCGCGCGCCGGGGTTTGCGGCGACGGTGGTTGGCACGCTGGCGCTGGGGATTGGCGCGGCGGCGGCGTTGTTCACAGTGGTGGATCATGTGCTGCTGCGGCCGGTTCCCTATAAGGATGCGGGGCGGCTGGTGGAGGTGATGAAGAGCAGCAAGAGGAGCCCGAACGGAACGATGATTCCCTCGTGGCCGGACATCGAGCAGTGGGTTGGACAGAGCCGCTCGTTTGAGTCGATGGCGTATTGGACGGGGATGGGTGCGCATGACTTCCTGGTGAATGAGCCGGTCTCGGTGGAGATCGGCGGGGAGAGTGTGAGCACGAACCTGTTCAAGACGCTGGGTGTGGGGCCGGAGATTGGCCGGGACTTTAACAGCGCCAGCGCGGGGGCGGATGCGGACACAGCGTTGATCAACGATGTGCTGTGGCGAGGAATCTTCGCACGGGACAAGAGCATTCTGGGCAGGCGCATCCGGATCAATGACAGGTTTTATACCGTGATCGGGGTGATGCCGCCGGGGTTCAAGTTTCCTGCGACTGCGATCGATTTTCCGCAGGTCTGGGTGCCGGCTGATCCGGCGCGGGACCAGGCGGAGATGAAGCGGGCCAACGGCAACTTCGGCACGAGCTTTTACTCGGTGGTGGCGCGTTTGAAGTCCGGCGTGACGCTGGACAGCGCGCGCACCGAGATGAATGTGGTGCAGGGCAGAGTGGCGGCGGTCTATAAGGATGCGGATTCGCAGAAGGACAATCGCGAGGCCGTGTTGACTCCGTATGCGCAGACGCTGGTGCCGGCGGATGTGCGGAAGGCGCTGCTGGCGTTGCTGGGCGCATCGCTGGTGCTATGGCTGATTGCGGTGGTGAACGCGACGAATCTGCTGCTGGCGCGGAGCACGGCGCGGCAGCGGGAGATTGGTTTGCGCGGCGCACTGGGGGCCAGTCGGGGACGGCTGTTGTTGCAGATCCTGGTGGAAGGGCTGGTGCTGAGCGGCGCGGCGTCGCTGCTGGGGTTGGGGCTGGCGGTTCTATCGGTGAAGTTGCTGGCACGGCAGTTGCAGGATCATCTGCCGCTGGGCGCGCCGTCGTTGATGCCGGACGAATGGATTCTGCTGGCGCTGCTGGCGATGACGCTGGTGACGGCGGCGGTGGCGACGCTGTGGCCGGCGTGGCGTGCGGTGAGCGCGCCGATTGAGCCGGTGTTGCGACAGGGCGGGCAGCAGGCGGGGACGGGACGGCGGCAGCACGTGTTGCGCGGGCTGCTGGTGTCGGCGGAGATTGCGCTGTCGTTGACGCTGCTGGTTGCATGCGGGTTGCTGCTGCGATCGATTTACGCGTTGCGCCAGGTGCCGCTGGGTTATCGGATCGATCACATTCTGGTGGCGCAGCTGGATGTTCCGTCGTACCGGTTCAACGGGCGCAATGTGGTGGAGGCGCTCTACAAGCCATTGCTGGAGCGGGTGGAGCAGACGAAGGGTGTGCAAGCCGCGGGGATGATGAGCGAGGTGCCGCTGGGCCACGGAATGCAGTTGTCGTTCAGCCTGAGCAGCGATGGAGGCAAACCGCCGCTCAGCGCGGTGATGAAGCTGGCGAGCCCTGGTGTGCAACGGCTGTTTGGGATGCGCATGCTGGCGGGGCGGTATTTCTCGAGCGAGGACACGCCCGGTTCGGACGCGAAGGTGGTGGTGAACCGCGCATTTGCGACGGCCTATGCGCCGGACAAGCACGATCTGGCGTCTGTGGTGGGGATGGAGATGTGGCGGCTGAAGAAAGACAAGCCGCTGCATATTGTGGGCGTGCTCGACGATGAGAGGCAGGTGTCGGTTGCCGAGCCAGGGCGGCCGGAGGTGGAGATCTGCGTGTGCCAGATGACGCCGGATGTGGGCATGTATGGGATGGCGAGCTTTGGTATGTCACTGGCGTTGCGCACGGAACGGCCGGAGAAGGAGATGATTCCGCAGCTGCGGGCGATGCTGCGCCAGGCGGCGCCGGAGCTGGAGCGGGCGGATATCACGACGATGGATCAGGTGGTGGAGGACTCGTATGGGAGCCAACGGCTGGCGGCGCATCTGCTGGAGGGTTTCGGCGGAGCGGCGCTGTTGCTGTGCGTGGGCGGACTATACGGGCTGCTGGCCTATATCGTGGCGCAGCGCACGCATGAGCTGGGGATTCGCATTGCTCTGGGCGCGACCCGCGGCAACCTGCTGGGGCTGGTGATGCGGCAGGCGAGCACGATGCTGGTGTTGGGAGTGGCTGCGGGCGGGGTGTTGGCGTGGTTGTCGGCGCGGCTGGTGCGCAGTTTTCTTTTTGGTGTGAGCGCGCACGATGGGTGGACCCTGGCATCGGCGGCGGTGTTGCTGTGCGGGTGTGGGCTGGTTGCGGCGTACCTTCCGGCGCGACGAGCGGCCCGGGTGGATCCGATGGTGGCGCTGCGGGCGGAGTGAGGCGGGAGTGAGCAGGACTGTTGAGCCGTGCATCCCCGGTCCCCAAGTGCGAGGGACCCGGGGGCACCCTCAACTCGACAACAGCGTCGTCGCAATCCGGGCCGTCCGCCAACTCAATGTGAAAAGCAGATCCCTCGGCCCGCTTACCCCACGTTCGCTGCTGCGAGCGCGGGGCCCCGGGCGTGCGGGTCCTCGGGATGACACGGTGGGGGGAAGTGGAGAGCTGAGGACGAGCGCACGCTTCTGAGACGCTGCAGTGGGTCTAAGGCCGCCTTCTGGCGGCTGCGGTTCAGCGGTGCGGCTGGGCCTCGGAATTATTCCCCTTGGATTGGCTGCCAAAGCTCGATGCGGTTTCCTTCCGGATCAGTGATCCAGCCGAACTTGCCAAAGTCGTAGCTTGGACGATTTGGATCGACTGTGACGCCTTCGGCCTGCAGGCGGTCGAGTATGCGATCGAGATCGTCGACCTGGAGGTTGAGCATGGCCTTCTGCGCTGGGGGGAAGTAGTCATTCTCGGGTTTGAAGAGGGAGAAGATGATCTGGGGGTGTTGCGTCGGCACCGGGAATGCGTAGGCTCCTTCGGACTTCACCAGGCCGAGATGACGCTCGTACCAGGCGTAGAGAGCTTTTGGGTCGTTCGCTCGCAAAAACACACCGCCGAAGCCAGTGATGGAAGCCATGGGATCTCCTCGATGAGTACCGTTCGTTTATACGCCATTTGTGTTTCGCGAGGAAGAATGGGTGGGCGGCGGGGCGATTTTGTGCCGAGCAGAAGAAGCAGCAGCAGATCCCTCGGCCCAGTATCTGTGCTCATGCGGGGCGGGGAGTGGATCGTTGCTTTCCCAGGTCCCAGAATCGGGACCTAGGGCACCCAGCACCCGCAACTCTGAAAGATTGCCGTCGAGATCGGGGCCACCCGCCCAACTTCAGGTCCTTCGACTCACCACCCCCAAACTGAGCTAGGTTTGGGGCCCCGTTCGCTCAGGATGACAGCCGCATCTATCTTGACTTCTGGGAGGGAATCGCGGGAATGGGGTGACGAGGACGAGAGGACGCTTCTGAGAGACTGAAAGTGGTTCTCGATGCCGGTATTGCCAGCGGCATTGAGGCGCGCGATTCTGACGAAGAGGACTTCTCGGCTTGGAGCATGTCGACACAATTGTTGTTTTGGTAGCGGGGCTGCTTTGCGCGGTGGCGGCGGTGGCCGGGCTGGCGCGGCGGTTTGCGGTGTCGTATCCGATTGCGCTGGTGATTTTCGGGCTGTTCTGTTCGGTGCTGCCGCATGTGCCGAAGATTCCGCTGCCGCCGGATGTGGTGTTCCTGGTGATACTGCCGCCGTTGCTCTATATCGCCGCGTGGCAGACGTCGTGGCAGGAGTTCAAGTACAACATCGCGTCGATTGCGAGCCTGGCGGTGCTGCTGGTGTTTTTCACAGCGATCGGGGTGGCGTTTGCGGCGCAGTGGTGGTTTCCGGGATTCGACTGGAGGCTGGGATTTTTGCTTGGGGCGGTGGTGTCGCCGACAGATGCGGTGGCGGCGACGTCGATTGCGCGCAAGGTGGGGATGCCGCAGCGGATTGTGGATCTGCTGGAGGGCGAGAGCCTGTTGAACGATGCGACGGGTTTGCTGGCGCTGCAGTTCGGCGTGGAGATGGTAGTGGACGGGACGACGCCGACGCTGGGACGTGGGGTGCTGCTGTTTGCGTGGCTGACGGTGGGCGGCGTGATTGTGGGTCTGCTGGTGGGCCTGCTGGTGACGTGGCTGGAGCGCTGGGTAGATGACGGGCCGGTGGAGATTGCGCTGTCGCTGATTGTGCCGTATGCGGCGTACCTGGGCGGCGAGGCGGTGCAGGCTTCG
>Ga0335069_10007230_pt1 | contig 16053 bp, 11 predicted proteins | sample Lox_Sample_11_FD_206714 | JGI IMG/M metagenome (GOLD analysis project Ga0335069, IMG submission 206714) | Soil microbial communities from Loxahatchee National Wildlife Refuge, Florida, United States - Lox_Sample_1.1 | ecosystem: Environmental > Terrestrial > Soil > Wetlands | place: USA... | reverse complement strand
CGGAACCAATTACACGCAGAGCGACCAGGCCTCGGCCGCTTACTCCCCCTACTCCGGACGTACGATCAGCGGCGTAGTCTCCAGCGGAACCACGCCAATCGTCGGCGCCACTGTTCAGCTCTTTGCCGCCGGCACTTCGGGATACGCCAAAGGAGCCATGAGTCTCACCACTGTTCCGTCCACGTTGTCCAGCAACGCTGACGGCGGATTCTCTTTCGGCTACACCTGCCCATCCGCGCCGGGCGATCAGCTCTACCTTGTCTCTACCGGGGGCTCCACCATCGGCTCCGGCTCCGATTCCTCCATTGTTCTGATGGTCACGCTGGGAACGTGTAGCAAGCTTGCCTCCAGCACCTCCGTCACCATCAACGAGCTCACCACGGTAGCTTCGGCATATTCCCTGTCCGGTTTTACGGCTGCGGATTCCAGCGGCGGCATCCTCGTCGGAGCGCCCGCACCCAGCACCGCCTGCACCAGCGCCGGCGCCAGTATCGCAGGCAAGGCCACCTGCAACTATCGCGGGCTCGCCAACGCGTTCCTCACGCCTGCCAATCTCGTCGACACCGCCTCCGGCGCCGCGCTCACCACAACCGAGTTCTACAGCGGCAACGATCCGAACAATCTCAACGGTTGGAGCAGCTCCTACGGCGACCCGGCCAGCCCCTGTCCCGGATCCACCTGTCTCAGCCCCAACAATCCCGTGCCCGCCCCGGCTCTCAACACCAGCAGCGTGCCCTACCAGCGCGTCAACACTCTGGGCAACGTCCTTGCCTCGTGCGTCCAGCAATCCGGTAACTGCGCGGGGCTCTCCGCCCTCACGGCAGGATCGATAGACACCCTGCAGGCCGCGCTCTACATCGCGCAGCACCCCGGCGCCTGGAGCGGCACCGCCGGGCTGCACGAACTCATCGCCAAGCCTTCGATCCCGTTCACGCCTCCTTACGGCGACGCCTCCACCACACTCAGCAGCGAACCCAACGACTGGACCCTCGCCATCACGTTCACTGGCGCCGGCCTCGGCATCGACCCCCAGGCTGACGCGGTCGATTACCTCACCAACCAGACGATTGCCGTCGATATCAATGGCAACGTCTGGGTCACCGCGTCGGCCCTCAACAATTACTCCGCGGGCGTCAATGCCACCGGCAATACCGTGGGACTGGTCGCCGGCTTCGATCCGCGGGGACAGGCCCTCACTCCCCCCACTTCCCTGGTCAGCGGAGTCATCGCCTACGACCCCTCCACCGAGTACTCCAGCTACGGTGGCTTCGGTCCCAATGTCGCCAGCCCCAATTTGACCACCAACCTGGTCGGAGTCTTCGGACAGCCGAACTCTTTCATGGTCGATGCCGCGCAGCATCTCTGGGTCAGCAACAACTTCGGCCAGTACGATCCGGGCGGCTCTGAAGTGACCATCGTCAAGAACCCCGCCCCCGGCGCCAAGAATTTGATCTTGAGTGCGGCAAGTCCCACCTACAACCTCCCCGACGAAGGCATCAGCCTGGCTTCCGATAACGCCGGCGACCTCTGGCAAACCGCCGGAGTCCTCAGCCTCTTCGAATACGACAAGTCCGGCAACTTCACAAACCTGATCGATATCACGCTGGGCTCCACCACCAGCCCCAATGTAGGCGCGTTCTGCAATGCCACCTTCGACGTCAATGCCACGTTCTGGGTCGATGACTGCGGTTCCTCGGGCAATGGAGGACAGGTCTTCGCCATTGCGCCGGCCGCCGGCCAGCTCCTCGGCACCTACAACGGCGCCTTGACGCAGTTCACCACCAGCGGAACGCTGGCCGCAGGCAGCGGCGGAAACGTCTACGCCTGCAACGCCGCGCAAACCGGATACATCGTACTCAATACTTCGAACCTCACCGGTCCGGTGAACACCTTCACTCCGGCCAACAACCGCTGCGGACAGTTCCTCACCGTGGACGGGGCGGGCCACATTTGGTCCTACGCTGGCACCGCCTCCGGCTCGGTGCTGGATGAAATCGACTCCGTCGGCCATCAGCTCACTCCCAACAGCGGCCTCACCGCGACCAGCGCGGACGAGCTCTCAACGGTGGGCCTGGGCATCTTTAACGAGAGCGCAGGCGCAGGCCAGGGCGGAATGGCAATCGATGGCTCCGGCAACCTGTGGTTCTTGAATGGGACTGCGGGCACGCCCTCGACCACCCTTCCCCCCGCCAACGCCCTCGTGGAGTTCATCGGGGTGGCCGCGCCCACCGTAACGCCCACCGCGGTTGCCACCCAAAACGGCGCCCAGGGAACATTGCCCTAGGGCCAGCACTGCTTCGCCCTGCATCTCACCCGCCGGCGCCAACCCGCGCCGGCGGCTGATTCGACCCCCGAACCTGGGGCCAGTCCATCATCTTCCAGCGCCCTCCGATCCGCTCCCGGAGCGGTCGAACTCTGGCGCGCCCCCGACTTTCTTCCCGTTCTGGGCCGATTGTGAATCGAAAGTGATTCTTCGATGAATCCGCAAGTTCCCCCGTTGTGATCCACCGCCCCGTTCCGTTATATGTGCAGAGCGCTCAATAAAAACCCGGTCCGCCGCGGGCCGGGTGATATCCCTTTAGCGGCTGCTTGCTCGAGTGGCCACATCCCGGACTGCGACGCGGGTGATAATTCACACCGGGCGGTTGCAGAACTAAGGAGCACCCAAGTGAAGAACCTCCTCAAAGCATTGCTCATCCCTGCCGTGGTGCTGTGTGCACTCTCGGTAAACGTGCATGCGCAAAGCACTAAGTTCAATGCCATTGGCTCATCGGCTATCTTCCTCGAGGTCGGTGAAGCCGCCTACTCGAAGTCCGCCGCCAGTTGCGCCTGGTCCACCGGCACCAACGGACAGGTCGTAGCCACCGACACCAGCACCGGCTCGTCGCTCACCGACACCGGTGCCGCCTGGGTGGTCTGGGTCCCCTCCGGCACCAACACCTGCGCCACTGACGCCACTCCGTCCGCGGTCTATGGCTACCTTCAGACCGACTCCGTGGTCGGCAACCGCTGCCTCTTCAATGCCCAGCTTGCAACTCCCAAGTGCTCCATCAGCTACGCGCTCGCCGCTGGCACCGCGGCTGCCGGCAAGATCGAAGGCGCCAGCGAAGTCAGCCTTCCCGCTTCCGTCGCCGCCTCGCTCACCGGCACCACGGTGAATGCCGCCGGAACTGACATCCGCCCCGAAGATGCGAAGTTTGCCACCACGCGGGCTCTCACGCCCTGCGGCTCCACCAGCGGCGGCACCGGCTCCATCGCCCCCTTCCTCGGCCTTGGCTACACCAACGGCGGTGACATCCTGAGCTTCTTCTCCAGCTCCAAGTTCCACGTCATCAACTTCACCCTGCCCGCCACTTACAATGTCCAGCCGATCGGACTTGACCCGATGGTCGTCACCATCAACTCCACTGAGGCTGCAGGCGTCGGCTTCAACAACTCCCTCATCAAGACCATCACCCGCGCCCAGCTGGCGCTGTACCTTGATGGCTCCCTCGGCACCACGTCTGTGATCGTCCCAGGCGGCGTCACAGCCTCGGCTAATAAGCCCACCACCGTCATGGTCCGCGAGCCGCTCTCCGGCACCTACAACACCATGGAGTACAACGTCCCCAACACCAGCATGATGCAGACCTCGCAGGATGTGGGCGTTCTCCAGCCGGCCAGCCAGGTCAACTGCAGCGGCACTGTTCCGGCCTCCAACCCCATGGCCATCAGCAACACAGGTACCGGTGGCGGAAATATGGGCTGGCGTTATCGCACCATCGGCACCGGCCAGGAACTCGCCGAGACCTTCGCCACCAACAATGCCCTGGGCTATAGCTTCTGGGGTGTCTCCAACTTCGCCGCCGCCCCCGCCACCGCCCGCTACCTCATGGTTGACGGCCAGGATCCCATCGAGGGCACCTACGTTGACGGCACCATTCCCACCACCACTGCCCAGTACGCCAAGGTCACCTTCTCCAACCTGGCCAACGGCGGCTACCCGATCTGGTCGCTCGTCCGCCTCGTCACCGTCGGCGCTGGCGCCAAGGCGGTTGCCCACGGCCTCGCCCTCGCGGCAGGCACCTTCTCCACCTCCACCCACCCCGACTTCCTCGCCTACTACAACTCCAAGGGAGGCTCCAATATCACCATCGAGCGCTCCCACTTCGCGCCTCCGGGAATCAACTTCAATGCCACCAACCAGCCTGCCAACAACGGCTACGTGGCGGGTCCCGGATACGGAGCCTGCACCACGGCTGAAGCCGGCGGCGACGTGGGCGGCGTGATCCTCCGCATCGTCACGGTCGACCAGGCCTATTGCACGCAGAACGGCTCCACCTATGGCATCATCAACCGCCGCTACTAAGGCCGGTTGATTCGCCACGCGGATTGCGGCAGATGCGGTCCAGACAGACCGCATCTGCCGGCCGCATCGCGCGGGCCTCGTGTCCGCGCTCTATCCTATTGAATAAACCAGATTCAACCATCGATCCGGAGTCGACCGCATGCGTCGGGCTGTACTTGTTCTCCCCACCCTCCTCCTTCTTGCCACGTCCATCCTCGCTGCGCAGAGCAACCCGCCCGCGGCCCCGGCTGCTTCCGCCACCCCGGATCCCGCGCAGCCCGCAAGCGTCAGCCCCTGGGGCAATGAGAACTGGACCGCCCTGCCCCTCGCCCAGAGCGGGTTGAATACCTCCACCTACGTCGCGGTCGTTCTGTCCAAAGCGGAAATGGCCGGCTACACCCGCGAACTGGTCCGCCTGCAATGGCGGCTTGACGACCCCATCGACCTCTATGTCGTCCTCCCGCACGGCGTCAAGAATCCTCCCGCAATCCTCTATCTCTACGACTATCGCTTCAACTCCGAGCGCTTTCGCGACGACAACTGGTGTACCACTGTCACCAAGGACGGCTTCGCCGCCATCGGCTTCACCTCGTCCTTCTCCATTGAGCGGTTCCACAACCGTCCCATGAAAGAGTGGATCGTCAGCGAACTCCAGGAAGCCCTGGCCACCTCCACCCACGACGTGCAGATGGTCCTCAACTACATCGCTTCCCGCGGCGACATCGACATGAACCGCATCGGCATGTTCGGGCAGGGAAGCGGCGGAGCCATCGCCATCCTCTCCGCCGCCGTCGATACGCGCATCGCCGCGCTCGACCTCCTCAACCCCTGGGGCGACTGGCCCGACTGGCTCAAACACTCGCGGCAGATCCCCGAAGACGAGCGCCCCCGCTACATCACGCCCGAATTCTTCGAGAAGGTCAGGGGTCTCGATCCCGTTCGCTACCTGCCCGAGCTCGGCCAACGCCCCGTTCGCGTTCAGCAGGTCATGGACGATCCGGTCACCCCGTCCGAGGCCAAAGAGAGGATCGCCGTCCAGGTCCAGCCGCCCCAGCACTTGCTGCGCTTCGACGACCTCACTGCCCACGCCGAACACTGGCAGAAGACCGGACTCACCACCTGGCTGCAAGAGCACCTGCAAGCCGGCGCCGTTTCCAGCCGCTGAATCCCGGCAACGGCATACTTGCTGCGCACGAGCCGCGCCCTCAGCCGGCTCGCCCGCAGCATTGCTTGAACTTCCTCCCGCTGCCGCACACGCACGGATCGTTCCGCCCCGTCGTCGCCAACTGCCTCTCCGCATCCCCGGCCGCCATCCAGCGCATCACGTTCGCCGGCGGCCGGCCCGCCCTCAATTCCGCCGCCATGAAGCGCATCGCGCCATCCACGTGGCCAAAAAACATCTTGTATCCCGCGCACAAGTAATTCAGCCCCGCCTCGCCATCCGGCGTCTTCGTGAACCGGTGCTTCGGGCATTCCCCGTTGCAGGCAAACCGCACCTCGCACTCCCGGCAATACCGCGGCAGCGTCGTCTCCTTCGCCTCCCCGAACCGTCGCTGCTGCTCCGACCCCACGAGCGACTCCAGCGGCTTATCCATGATGTTCCCCAGCCGGTTCTCCGGGTACACAAAGTGATCGCACGAATACACGTCCCCGCAGTGCTCCATCGCCAGCGCCCCTCCGCATTGCCTGCGGAACACGCACAGGTTCGACTCCATTCCCAGCCACATCTGCAGGCTCGTATCAAACAGCTGCACGAATGTGCGCCCCACGTCCCTGCGTACCCACTCGTCGAAGATCGCGCACAGGAATGTCCCGAACTGCCGCGGCTCCACGCTCCACGGCGTCACCTTCGCCTCGCCCGCAAACTCCGGGCTCACCAGCCGCAGCCCGTCTTGCGTGGTCTGCGCCGCCGCACGCTCCACCACCGGGATGAACTGCATGTATCCGCTCCCGCACTCTTTCAGAAAGCGGTACACCTCCAGCGGTCTGCCCGCGTTGGCGCGATGCACCGTCGTCAGCGTGTTGAACTCCGCATTCCGCCGCTTGAGCACATCCATCCCGCGCCGCACCCGGTCAAACGTCGGCTGCCCGCCCTTGTCCACGCGATACGCATCGTGCAGCTCTCGCGGTCCGTCAATCGAGATCCCCACCAGGAACCCGTGCTCGCGAAAGAAGTCCGCCCACTCCTCGTTCAGCAGCACCCCGTTGGTCTGGAACGCGTTCGTGATCTTCTTCCCGTTCGCATACTGCCCCTGCAACTCGACCACGCGCCTGAAGTACTCCACCCCCAGCAGCGTCGGTTCGCCGCCCTGCCAGGCAAAGTGCACCTCCTGAGCCGCCTGCGCTTCAATGTACTGGCGGATGTACGTCTCCAGTACCTCCTCGCGCATCGCCCACTTCGTTACATCGTGATACAGCGCTTCCTTCTCGAGATAAAAACAGTACTTGCAGTCTAGGTTGCATATCGGACCGATCGGTTTCGTCAATATATGAAAGTTGAGTTTGCTCATGGCGCGCCGCCGGGAAGCCGCGAATAAGAACGCATTCATTATCGTGACCGGGGCGCCCCGGCGCAATTCGCCGCGCCGCCCGCTCTCCTGTGACCGTTGCCACTCCTCGCCGTCCGCGCCTCAAGTACACTCATTTTGCCGTTGAGGAACACCGTGACCGACCCAGCCGCGCGCGTACTGGCCATCAACCCCGGCTCCACATCCACCAAGCTCGGCGTCTTCCGCCGCGACTGCTGCGAGTGGGACGCATCCGTGCGCCACAGTGACGCCGAACTCGAACACTTTCGCGGCTGGTCCGCGCTTTCCCAGTCCGACTTCCGCGCCTCCGTCATCCGCCGCGCCCTCAAGGACGCCGGATACGACCCCGCCTGCTTTGCCGGCATCGCCGGCCGCGGCGGACTCCTCCCGCCCCTCGAGTGCGGGACTTACGAAGTCAACGACGCCATGATCCAAGCCCTCCGCGAAGCCCGCCGCGGCGAGCACGCCAGCAACCTCGGCGCGGTTCTCGCCCTCATCTTCGCCCGCGAGGCCGGAGTCCACGCCTACATCGTCGATGCTGTCACCGTTGACGAGTGGCAGGACTGCGCCCGCCTCTCCGGCCTCCCCCAGATCGCCCGCTCCCCCATCGGCCATGTCCTCAACATCAAGGCCGTCGCCCGCCGCTTCGCCCGCGACCAGCAGCGCCCCTACTCCGATCTCCGCCTCATCATCCTCCATCTCGGCAGCGGCATCACCGTCTCCGCCCATCGCCATGGCCGCATGATCGACCAGAACACCCCCGACGAAGGCCCCTTTGGTCCCGACCGCAGCGGCTGGCTCCCCGTTCGCGACCTCATCCGCCTCTGTTTCTCCGGTCGTTACAACGAGAAACAACTCGACCGCCTGGTCTTCGGCGAAGGGGGCCTCTACGCCTACCTCGGCACCCGCGACCTCACTGAAGTGGAGCGCCGCATCGACGCCGGAGACGCCCCCGCCGCTGCCGTCTACGACGCCATGATCTACAAAATCGCCAAGGAAACCGGCGCCATGGCCGCCGTCCTCAAGGGCCGCGTCGATGCCGTGCTCCTCACCGGCGGCATGGCCAACTCGCAGGGCCTCGTCACCCGCCTCCGCGACGCCATCGAGTGGATCGCCCCCGTCACCGTCTATCCCGGCGAAGACGAACTCCGCGCTCTCGCCGACGGCGTCTTCCGCGTCCTCGACGGCGAAGAACAGCCCAGGATCTTCCATCCCGCCACCGCCGAACAGCAGGGCAGGGCAGCGCTCGTCCTCGGCCTCGAATAACCCCGCACACACCCTCGAACCCATAGAAGGAATCCGGACAGATAAGAGGCGCCCTGACAGTTCATGGCGTTCGGACACTTCTGCAGGCCGGCGCTTTGGTTCCGGGGCGTACCGCTACTTCTGCGCTGTGAGAAGCGGCTTCTGTGTTGAGGGCGCCGGCGGATTCACGTGGGCGTTGAGGTAGTTGGTGAGGTCGTCGATCTCCTGCCCGGTTCCCACCATCGGCGGCATGAAGCGGTGATACGGCGAATCGGGCTTGTAGTCGTGCAGCATGACGATGAAGTTGTGAATGCCGTTGCGATCGCGGCCGTCCATCAACTTGCGCATGGAGCGATAACCGTTCATGGTGTGGCACGAACCGCACTCCCCGCGAAAGATGGCTTCGCCTCGCGAATAGCTGGAGGGCTGGGCGGCGCCATCGCCGTTCCACGTCCACATGGATTGGGCGAGATAGCCCTGCGCGTTGAGTCGGCTTACATAGGGGACGCGGGTACCGTTCGAGTACATCCAGCGGCCGATGACGTAGGGCTTGCGCAGCATCTCGCGAGCATACTCGCCTGCGCCGGTCGCCATGAGCGCGAGCAGCAGGATGCTGAGCGCGTGGGCGAGGTTGAATTCGATCGGGTTGCGGTAGGCGAGGTAGTAGGCCACGCCGACGATTGTCGCCGAGGTGATGACGATAATGAGTGCGATGCGCGTGACGGTGGAGAATGTGCCGCCGGCAATGGTGTCAATGCCCAGCGTAAGCAGCGCGCGCTGTGACTGGGGAACCATAAAGAGATACCACATGAGAAGGAACGGAGTGGCGACAAAGGAGGGGAGGAGCCACTTGACGCTCCACTTGATCATTCCGGATTTCAGTTGAGGCTGCTTGTCGCCATCGATGCGGCTGGAAGTGATCAGGGCCCAGATTCCGGCCAGGGATGTGCAAACGCCGGTGCGCATCAGGAGGCTGGGCCAGTAGGTGGGGTTGAAGAACGCGTTCCAGAATTTGCTGGCTTCCTGGCCGGTTCCGGCGATGGCAATCCAGGTGTCGCCGGGCGTAAGCATGAAGGTGAGGATGCCGTTGATGATGATCAGCGTGCAGACGGACGCGATGGAGTAGACCCAGCCGACTGTCAGGTGCAACTTCGCATCGACGCGGTTCCAGGTGTAGTAGTAGACCGCGATGGTGGTCAGCTCGATCATGAAGAAGACCCATTCGATGGCCCAGCCGAAGACGAAGTTATGAATCAGCGTGCTGGTGGCCTCGGGATGGGTGAGTCCAATTGCGAACCAGATGCCGACGCCGGAGACGGTGCCGAAGACGCCCGTAAGGATAAGGAAGAACTTCGAGTGACTGATGAGCTGATGGAGCCATGCGGAAGCGATTTGCTTGTCGGCCATGCGCATGGCTTTGCGTTCGGCCATGGGCAGATAGAGGCCGCCGCCGACAGCAAACTGGGAGATCATGACGTGAAAGATGGCGATGAGCCCGATCACCCAGCCCGAGCCCAGATGCGGAATGTCCCAGAAGGGGTAGTTCATTTTCTAGCTCCTGGCTTCCAGCTTCTAGCTCCCAGCTTTTGCTCAGCGGCTCTCAGTTTCAGCACGTGAGTTAGAAGCTAGTGGCTAGCAGCTGGAGGCTGCTTTACCGAATGGTCCAGTAGCCGATGGCGGTGGTGGCGAGCAGCAGCACCACGGCGGCAAGGCCGAAGTAGTGAGCCGCTCGGGCACGGCGGCCGGAATCGCGGCGGATGTCGTAGAACGGGATCAGAATCCAAAGCACGATCCCCAGGGTGAAGAGCAGGAGGCCGGCGATCTCGCCGGCTTCGCCGGGCAGGAATTTGCCCAGCACCTTGAGCATTTCGAAAGGACTCATGAAGTACCACTCGGGGTGAATACCGAGAGGCGCGGGGGACAACGCGTCATATTGTTTTCCGAGCGACCACGGAAAGACCGAGGCGAGCAGAGCCAGCACGTTGAGAGAGATGAGCCACATGGCCAGGTCCTTGCGGAGAAAGCCGGGCAGAAAGGGGATGCTTTTGCGGTCGCTGGGATGCTTGAGCTCTTCGCTCGGTGGGAGGGCGTTGCCGTGCTTCTGCACGAGCCACAGGTGGAAAGCAAGAAGGGGAAGGAAGAGCGCAGGGAGCACCACAACATGCAGGGCAAAGAAACGCTGCACGGTGAATTCGCTGACGTCGGGGCCGCCGCGAAGGATGTTGGCAATGGCGGGGCCGATGAACGGCACCGCGGCGGGAATCTGCAGGCCGACCTTGGTGGCGAAGTAGCTGAGCTCGTCCATGGGCAGCAAATAGCCGGAAAAGCCGAAGACCGTGGCCAGCCCCAGCAACGCCATGCCGCTGAGCCAGCCGAACTCGCGCGGCTTGCGGTAGGCCTTCATGAAAAACACCGAGAACATGTGCACCATAATGGCGAAGATCATGAGGTTGGCCGACCAGGAATGCGCGGAACGGATCAGCCAGCCGAAGTGCATCACATAGTTGATCTGACGAACAGACTCGTAGGCATCGGCTCCGGGGCGGTAGTAAACCAGCAGCAGCACGCCGGTGAAGCACTGCACGAGGAAGAGAAAGAGCGAGATGCCGCCCCAGTAATACCAGAAGGAGTAGCGATGCACCGGGACGGTTTTGTGGCGGGCGAAGGCAGCAATCTCGGAGATGCCGAGACGCTCGTCGACCCAGCCGTAGAGCGAGTTCGGGAGGGATTTAGTTGTCATTCTGCGTCCTTGAACGGTGAGTCAGTGAATCAGTGAACGAGTGAATGAGTGAAAAAGTGAATAAGCAAATGGTTCTCAGGTGCGGGAGACCAGAACTCCGGCGTCGTTGACGGCCACCTTGAACAGTTTGAGCGGCTTGGGCGGAGGTCCGCTGACATTGGCGCCGGTGCGCGGATCGTAGACGCCGCCGTGGCAGGCGCAGTGAATGCGGTTGGCCTGCGGTTCGTACTGCACCGTGCAGCCAAGATGCGTACACACGGCGGTGAGCGCGACCCATTTGCCGTCGAGGTGATGAATGAGCATGGCCGGCGCGGAGCCGAACTTGAACATCAGGACGGAGCCGGCGGGAAGCTTCTGCGCATCCTTGAGCGTGATCTCGGTGATGGCCGCGGCGCCCGCGGCCATCTCGATGGGCGAGGCAAGATAGCGGTAGACGGGGTAACCGAGCGCGCCCACATAGCAGAGGCCCGCCGCGCCGGCCGCAATGAGGAAGCCGCGACGGGTGGCTTTTTCTGCGAAGTCTTCCGGCCGGGGTTGGGTTTCTTCGAGGACGATGGGATTGCTCATTGCGCCGCTCCTTCCATGGGCTTTTGGGCGCGGGCCACGACCGAGACGAGCCAGCCGACGATGCCGAGACCGGCGACGAAGAGGATGAGGAAGAGCGCCACCACGCTCCAGTTGGTGACCACGGCCCGGTCCCAGACGTCGTAGCCTTTGCTCAACAGGGTCAGGTCGCGGACGCCGTCGCGGTAGACGGTGAGCGTGATTTCGACCAGCAGGGCGAGGAGCGCGCCCGCCCAGCCGAGCCAGCCCGCGGCGACTTTGCCGAAGCCGGCGACGGCGGCGAGGAGGACGGCAACGAGAACCAGTGCGATCCAGCCATAGCCGGCGAACCCGGCAAAGCGGTAAAGCGAGTGCGATGCGAGGCCGGCTTTCACAGCCTCGGGCTGTGCGCCGGCAGCCCACAGACCCGCAAGCAGATATAGAACTCCGCAGAGGGCGGCGACTTTGCCGCCCAGCCCGGCCAGGAAGCGCTTTTCGTCCGCGGTGAAGGTGCTTCGTCCGGCGAGGTAGACCATCCACAATCCGCCGATGAACAGGCCGCCGGCCAGCATCAGCAGCCAGCGCGGCGTCAGGGTCGGATCGCCGGTGGGCAGATAGACTCCGCTGGCGGAAGAGGAGTACATGCTCCGCCAGACTTCAGGACGGAGCATAAGGGTCATGTTGGTGGAGAGCAGGCGCGCGATGAAGCCCGCAAGCAGCCATGCGCTGAGACCGGCGAACCATGCCGGCCGGCCCGCCTCAAGCTTGCCGGTAAACCGGTACAGCAGCCAGTAGGTGAGCATGAGCAGGCCGATAATCGAGATCCAGTAAGCGCCAATGAGGACGCTGCTGGTGTAGAGCGCGCGGCCGTAGAGCACCTGCGCGAACAGAAGCGGCGGCACGCCCAGGTTGATGACGTAGGTCATGACGACGGTGAGCCTGCGGGCCAGGGCGCGAGCCGCGACCAGGGAAGCGCTTGAATTGCGGAAGAGGCTGAGCACGACCGCCAGCAGCAGGCCGCCGAGCAGCATTTGCACCGCCACGAAGTGCAAGGCAAGGGTGACAATGTGCAGCAGCTTGAACAGCCAGACAGGGGCCGGCAAGGGGATGGGATCAACAGCGGGAAATGAGGGCATTTGCTGGCGGAGGTCCTTTCACTCATGGATTCCGCGCGCGATCGTTCGCAGCAGTGTTGACGCGACGCAGCGATGCGATCGCCGCGAGGGGCAAGCGGCGCGCGAATTGTGGACTCTATTGCTCCAATTCAAATCTCGAATCCAGAATTAACTCTCCTGCTCGTAGGGGTCTGTGACGGCGAACACGTACCGCTGTGACGTCCCGGCATACACTCTGTTCGTGACGGCGGCGATTGATTCCGCAAGATGCGGCCGGCGAACAGGCGGGGGTATGAGAGATTCCAATTCGTCCATGCAGTTGACGCGAGCGGCCGATTACGGCGTTCGCGTGATGGTTCACCTGGTGGCGCAGGAGGCACAGAGACGCACTTCGCTGTCCGCGCTGGCGAGAGCCACCGGAACTCCGGAGAGCTTTCTCTCCAAGGTGCTGCAGGCGCTGACCCGCGGGGGGCTGCTGGTTTCGCGGCGCGGACAGGCGGGAGGCTTCGAAATCTCCCCGCGAGGATGGAACTCGTCGATGCGCGACGTGATCGAGGCGGTGGATGGTCCGATCCGGCTGAACATCTGCCTGGCATCGGGGATGTCGTGTGCGCGCAAGGCGTGGTGCCCCGCTCACCCGGTGTGGGTGCAGGCGCAGCAGGCCATGCTTGACGTTCTGGAAACGGCGCGCATCCAGGACCTGGCGTATGCGTCTCGGGCGATCGAAATGCCGGCTCGAAGCCATGGGGCTGTCATCGAACGCATGGCGGCCGCGGAGGAACCGGAATGCGCTGAATGCGGCGGGAAGTGCGACGCAGACTGATTCTGCAAGGTTGCATCCCCCGTTTTCTGATTGCGAACACGCCGGGAGAGCGCCGATTGTGCATCCAAGCCACGAGGAGAGGATGCAATGCACAAGCGCACTTTATTGGTACTCGCGCTGGCGGGCGTGTTCGGGCTGGCTGCGGGATGCAAGAAGAACGCAGTGGACAAAGAGGCTTTCAAGTCAGCCCTGAACAACTACCTGGGCAGCAAGCAGGAGTGCGTGTGGAGCGCTCCCGTCAAGCTTCCGGCGCAGGCCGGCGCGTCGAACGATGAGCAGACCAGAGGCTTCGATGCCCTGACCGATGCGGGTCTGTTGGCGCGCAAGGCTGTCGAGAAGAAGCGGTTTCTGATCGGATCAAAGCAGGCTAACGACTACGATTTGTCAGACAAGGGGCGCGCGGCGTGGACCGCCGATTCGTCGCAGCCGGGCTACGGAAACTTCTGCTATGGGCATCCGGATGTGACGTCGATCGACAACTACTCGCCCGAGGCGGAGAACGCGACGCAGTACTCGGTGAACTATCACTATGAAGTCCGCAACCTGCCGGAGTGGGCCAACTCGGCGGAGATGAAGACGGCGTTTCCAAAGCTGAATGAGGCGAGCGCGCCGCAGCCGGGCTCGGCGACGCTGATCAAAAGCAACGACGGATGGCTGGTGCAGAATGCGCAGCCGGCGGGAGGAATGACGAACGCTGGACAATAGCATGACGGGCAAGATCCGACGGTCCGGGCAGGAGTGGAGCCGATGCAGCCAGGTGAGTGCGCAGTGGCTGCGACTTTCGGTCGATACTCGTGTCCACCCGGCCCCTTATACTGGCCTCCATGTTCACGGTTACGCGCAACGCCACTCTATGGGCGCTTCTGGCCTTCTACTCCGCAATGGTCATGGCACAGTCCCCGGGCCCCGGCACACTTCCTCCCGAACAGCAGACTCCCAAGAACGCCGAAGGGGCGCAGTCGCCTGCCAGGAGCGGGCAGGAGACGGGTTCGCCGCATCCCGTGCAACTGGACGCGCAGCATCGGCCCATCACGGCAGGCGGGTTCCTGAAGTCGGGCCCGAAGGTGTTCGAAGATGCGTCAGAGAAGGCGGGGCTGACAAAGTGGACGCACAAGATGGGCACGCCGGCCAAGGACTATATTGTGGAGGCCAAGGGCTCAGGCATCGCCCTGCTTGACTACGATAACGATGGATGGATGGATATCTACATCGTGAACGGCTCCACGTTCGATGCGCTGGACGGCAAGGAGACGCCGCCGCACGCCGCGCTGTTCCACAACAATCACGACGGCACGTTTACCAATGTGGCGGCGAAGGCCGGCGTGACCAACGACCGGTGGGGATTCGGAGTGGCCATCGGCGACTACGACAACGATGGCTGGCCGGATATTTACGTTTCGAACTGGGGCAAGAACCGGCTGTATCACAACAACCACGATGGGACTTTCACCGACGTGGCGGCGAAGGCCGGCGTGGCACTGGACGATCCCGCGGCGTGGCACACGGGCGTGACCTGGGGCGATTTTGACGGGGATGGGCGGCTCGACTTGTTTGTCGCCGGGTATCTGCACTATGACCGGCACAACATGCCCACGGCAGGGGAAGGGGACGCGCCCAATGCGTTCTGCACGTTTCGCGGCGAGAAGGTGAGTTGCGGGCCGCGCGGCCTGAAGGGAGAGGGCGACCATTTGTTCCACAACAACGGCGACGGCACGTTTTCCGATGTAAGCGAGAAGGCCGGCGTGGCAGACAAGCCGGGCTACTACGGTCTGGGCGCGGTGTTCGTGGACATCAATAACGACGGCAAGCCTGACCTGCTGGTGGGCAACGATTCGACGCCGAATTATCTGTATCTGAACAAGGGCGACGGCACGTTTGAGGATGTGAGTTACGCATCGGGGTTCGCATTGAACGAGGCGGGGCGCGAGACCGCGTCGATGGGCATTGCGGTGGGCGACTACGAGAATACGGGGATGCTCGACGTGTTCGATACCACGTTCTCAGACGATTACAAGCCGCTCTATCACAACGAGGGCGACGCCAACCTTACCGACATCAGCTATCACGTGGGGTTGGGCGAGATCACGGTGCCCTTCCTGAGCTGGGGCGATGCGTTCCTTGACTACGACAACGATGGCTGGAAGGATCTGCTCATGTCGGACGGGCATGTCTATCCGCAGGCGGACACGTACGCCTGGGGAACGACATGGGCGCAGCGGCCGATGCTGTTTCATAATGCCGGGGGCAAGCACTTCGAGAATGTCGCGGCCGTGGAGGGATCGGGGCTGGCGGATGTGATTGCAGGGCGCGGCATGGCGGTGGGCGACCTGTTCAACGACGGCAAGATCGATGCGGTGATCAACGTGATGGACAGTCACCCGGTGCTGCTGCGCAACGTGGATGCGAACAGCAATCACTGGATTGAATTCAAGCTGGTGGGTGGGGCAAAGAGTCCGCGTGACGCGACCGGCGCGACGGTGTATGTGACCGCTAACGGGATGAAGCAGCGCGGAGACGTGATCAGCGGCGGAAGTTATCTCTCGAACAACGATCCGCGGTTGCACTTCGGGCTGGGAAAGGCCGCTGGTGTGGACAAGATCGAGGTGCACTGGCCGAGCGGCAAGGTGGAACAGTTTGCGGCGCCCGGCGTGGATCGCATTGTGATGCTGACCGAAGGAACAGGAAAGTAGCTCGCGTCGAGCCGGCGGCGGGCCACGGAGGCAAGTCTTCGC
>Ga0335069_10007229_pt1 | contig 16053 bp, 12 predicted proteins | sample Lox_Sample_11_FD_206714 | JGI IMG/M metagenome (GOLD analysis project Ga0335069, IMG submission 206714) | Soil microbial communities from Loxahatchee National Wildlife Refuge, Florida, United States - Lox_Sample_1.1 | ecosystem: Environmental > Terrestrial > Soil > Wetlands | place: USA... | reverse complement strand
AGCAGCCGCGCCAAGGTGACCCCAAAAGGCGTAGACGAGGTTCGCCTTGGGGCGGCTGGATGGTTGCGGGCGATTGCGTAGTCTCCGGCAAGCCCAGCTGCGTAGTCTTCACCACGTCGTAGGTCGGCGGCGCGCGGATGGACGGGCCTGGCGCCGGTGGGAGGATCTGGTCGATGGGGTGGATGCGCGTCGTTGTCCGGGTCGTTGTTGTCGTATTCGCGCTCGCGGTTGGGCTGCGGGCCGGTGTGGCTGTCGGTGCGGCTCCTGCGGTGCTCGTCGATCCGGGCTGGCATCTCGTTGGCCACGCCGGCCCTGTCAGGTGCCGTCGCTGACGATCGCTTCGTGTGATCGTTGACAGCGATCGCCGGGAGCTCACCCTGATCGACGAGCAGACGCATCAGCAACGGACGCTGACGCCATCGAACTGCTTCATCAACACTCCTGGCGATCAGGTGCAGTTGGACGGGCCGTGGTTGATTGTCGGGTGCGGGGTTCTCGACACCCCTGGTTTCACGTACAGGCTCTACGACATTTCCCGCGGCCAGTGGACCCCGTTCGCGATCTCTGCACAGTGCCCCGGCTACTGCCGGGTCGTGAGCATCGGCCGCTACTGGGTGAAGATCCTCTCCAATCAGCAGGTGGAGTTCTACGAGCCGGACGTTCCATACCTGCAGAACATCCAGACCGGGAGCCTCATACCTGACGCGATCTCACCTGGAGGCCGGACCTACGACGACTTGAACTCTCCGACGGGATCGAGTCGGCTGTGCTCGCCGCTGCGCTACCCCACCTACTATCCCAGCCACTACCCGCCACAAGCGGGCTCGCTCGTGTTCTACGGGCAGTTCGCGCTTGTGACCGACGAGCAGGTGTCGGCCATAGATCAGAGGACGATCCTGCGGCGCTGCCACTCGCAGCTGAAGATCCGGATCCCGACTACGGGAGGTGCCTCCGTCCTCGCCAGCTCGGGCGCAGTCATGGCCGGCCCGCTCAGCGGCTGGCGCCGACTGCGGGCACCACCCGCAGCGGGTCAGGCGACATCTCTGCCTCCCGCCACGGGCGCTCTCCGAGCAAGTGCATACCCGATCGTTTCCGTCGAAGCGTCACCGGCGCTCGCTGTGCACCTTCATCAGCAGCACGACCGAGCCAGACACCCGCGTTTCGCACCGGCGGCTGGCAGGTGTGCAACGTGCTTGACGAGCTCGTCGGCCACGAGCCCTCTCTGATGGTTCAAAAGGCTGCCGAGGCCAGCAGGGACTCGCCTACCTCGCCGAATTCATCTTCCGGCACAACCGCTGCTGTCGACCCGCACGCCGCGTTCCAGACGGTGCCGGGCCTCAGCACACACCACCAACCGAGCAGCTACCGCCAGATCATCGACGAGGCAGGATAACCCTCCGCGGAAACGATCGGAAACGATCGGGTATGCATTTCCGAGCAAGGAGCACGCCAGAGGCTGGACGCGCAGTCCTGGAGGCCGCGCCGCCGAGACGCTCGGATTGCCTACGGAGCGGTACCGCAGTCAGCGCAGCGGATCCAGAGCGAGCTCACGTGGCTGCGTTTGGTCGCCGCCGGTAGTTCCAGCTGACGATCGCATCCGAGGCCGCAACGAGCTCGAGCCTGCTTTTGCTTCGGCAAGGCGCTCGTCAGCGACACGCCGCCCGGGTCGCCATGCTCGGTGACGGCAGCTTGCGGAGGGTCGGGATCCGACCGGACATTTGTGGCGCCGAACGCACTCGGCCGCTGCCTCGGACAACGTGACGCCCGTCCGGACCATCCCGGCGGGCAACGCCCGCTTCGGGCCTCGTCGAGGACGGCCCGGAGCCAGACCTCGACGGTCCGCTTTGTGAAGTAGCCCGCCGGCGGCCGGCCGCGCTCAGCCCACGCCGGGCCGATCAGCTTCTGGACCCGCCGCCCGGACTGCAGTCGAAACCTCGCGTACCAGACCGGGCCGCGCTTGCGCGCAACCCGGACCGTGACGCGCTGCATGACAGCGAAGAAGAGCCGATCTGGGCACATATTGGGGACACGCACCGAATTCCGCGCCGAAGCCGTGACGAGCGCATCGATCCGAAGACGGCCCATCTCCAGCGACGACGCGGCGAAGGAATCGAACCTTCCAAGCCGGGGGCTGCCCGGCCCTGCCAGTTTTGAAGACTGGATGGGCCACCAGGCCCGTGCCGCGCCGGCGGGGATGCTACGCGGCGAGTGGCGGCCCGGCCGGCCCGAGCCCGTGCTCGAGCGCGCCCTTGACGGCGGCGTCGAGGGCGTTGATGCGGTAGAGCGCGAGCGCTTCGGCCGAGGCGAAGCGGCCGCCCGGCGCGCTCGACGGCCCATGGTGGTGCAGGACGCAGTGCAGCAGCGCGAGCCGGCGCTCGTCGTCCAGGCTGCCGGCGCGTTCGGACAGCATGCGCTCGCCGATCACGAGGTGGCCGAGCATGCGGCCCTCATCGGTCAGCCCGATCTCGGCGCCATAGGTGTACTCGCGCGTGCGGCCGAGGTCATGGACGATCGCCGCGGTCAACAAAAGGTCCGAGTTCAGCCGGGGATGCTGCTGGCAGACCTCGAGGGCGAGCGTCGCGACGGCAACCGTGTGCTCGAGCAGGCCGCCGAGGTAGGCGTGGTGACCGGCCCGGGTGCACGGCGCACGACGCCATTCGGCGCGCAGCGCCGAATCCCCCAGTACGGACTCCAGCAGCGCTCGGAAGCCACCGTCATACACCTCGCGCGCGAGATGCTCCAGAAATCCGTCGAGCTCGTCGAGATCGCGATACGCGCGCGGCAGGAACAGCGACGGGTCCGCGTCCGAGGACCCCGGCGCGACCCGCCCGATCTCGGCCACCTCGACGACCACCTCGTCCCGGAACCGCTCCACCCTTCCGCGCACACGGACGAGATCACCGCGGTCGAACCGCGCTCCGAGCGCATCGGCGTCGCGGAAGGCGCGGGCGGAGATCGTGCCGGTGCGATCGCGGAGCTCCAACGCGAGGTACGACGACCCGGTCCGGGTCGTCAGGCGAGCCTTGCGCACGCACGCGAACACGCCTCGGACGTCCTCGCCGGGGCGCAGCAGGCTCACAGTCTGTTCCGACGCCATCCGCCCATGATGTACGGTGAACCGGATGCAGCCGCTGCAATGGGAGTATCGACCCGATGGTTTGCGCGCCCCTGCGCTGATCTGCGCGTTCAAGGGCTGGAACGACGCCGCGGACGCGGCCTCGACCGCGATCACGTTCGTCGGCAGTGCGCTGGGTGCGCGCCGGTTCGCGACGATCGATCCCGAGGACTTCTATGACTTCCAGGCGACCCGTCCGCGGATCAAGCTCGTCGAGGGCCAGACGCGGCAGATCGTGTGGCCGGAGGTCGAGCTGTACGAGGCCCGGATCCCGCGGGCCCCACGCGACCTCATCCTGCTCGGGGGGAGCGAGCCGTCATTCCGCTGGCGGGGCTTCAGCCGGTTGATCGTCGACGTCGCTGAGGCGATCGGCGTGCAACTCGTCGTCACGCTCGGCGCGTTGCTCGCAGATGTCCCGCACACGCGGGCGGTGTCGGTGACAGGGCTCGCGTCCGATCCCGCGCTCGTCGCCCGGCTTGGATTGGCGACCTCCTCCTACGAGGGGCCGACCGGGATCGTCGGGATCCTGCACTCGGCCTGCCAGGAGGCGGGGCTCCCGTCGGCGAGCCTATGGGCCGCGGTACCGCACTACATCGCCGCCGCCCCGAACCCGAAGGCCGCGCTCGCGCTCGTGCGCAAGCTCGAGGGCCTCGTCGGCGTCGCCGTCAACGCCGCGGACCTCGAGTCCGCCGCCGCGGACTACGAGCGCCAGGTCAATCTCGCCGTGCAGAGCGATCCGGACGTGCAGGCGTTCGTCGAGCGACTCGAGCAAGCCGCCGGCGAGGACCCCGAGGCCGAGCCGGGCCCGCTGCCGTCCGGCGAGACGATCGCGCGCGACCTGCAGCGGTTCCTGCGCCAGCGCGGCGAGGACGACCCGCCCGGCCCAGCCTGAGCCCAGCTCAGCGCTCGGCCGCGGGGCAGACGAGGCGGTAGTCGCACATCGAGCAGGCGGCAAACGACGGCGTCGGCTCGAAGCCCTGCGAGAGGATGCCCTCGGCGACCTCCAGCGCGACCGCTTGCACCCACTCGGAGCGGTCGCCGCTGTCGGCGGGCACCGTCACCTTCTCGTCGTCGAGGAGGTAGTAGTACGCCTGCTGAGAGGCCTCGAGGCTCCACGCCTCGCGCGCGCCGACCGCATACAGCGACAGCTGCACGTCGTCGACGAGTTGCGCCGGTGTCTTCGGCCGGCCCGTCTTGTAGTCGATCAGCTCGTACTCGCCGCCGGGCAGCACGTCGACCCGATCGACGCGGCCCCGCAGCAGATGCGGCCCGAGCTTGAACGTGAACTGTCGCTCGAACCACACCGGCTCCGACTCCGAGTGCAGCGAGCGCTCGTAGTAGCGCGTCAGCGCGCTCGCCGCCTTGCCGCGCAGCTGTCGCTCCTCTTCGGAGTCGCCGAAGCCGCCGCGCCTCCACGCTGCATCGAGCAGGCCGAGCAGCCCTGGGAGGCCGGCCGCGCCGGCCCCCTCGGCGGCGTGGAACCGCTCGAGCACCTGGTGCACGACGATCCCGAATCGCTGATGGATCGTCGGCTCCTGCGGGATCCGGAACACGCGCGCGAACTTGTACTTGAGCGGACACGTTCGGTATGTGTCGATGTCGGACGCGGACAGGATGACGCCCTCGCCGCGCAGCGGCAGGAACGCCTGCAGCGAGGGCTCATCGCGCGCCGCGATCGCCTGCGCCCGCCGGCGCGCGTCGCGTTCCACATCCAGCAGGTAGTCGTCGAGCGCCGAGGAGGTGAAGATCTCGCGCTGCTCGGCCGTCACCGCCTGCAGGATTCGGGAATTGACGTCGTGGAGTGCCTCGGCGGTGCTCTGGCCCTCGGGCCGCGCGATCAGCGCCGCCAGCTTCAGCAGCTCGAGGTAGCGCACGACCGCGTGGGCGACGTCGAGATCGGTATCGAAGCGGAGCTCGGCGAGGCGCCCGCCGGCGCGCATCGTTCCTTCCAGCAGCTCGTCGCGGAGCAACCGATAGGTCGAGTGCAGCGTCTCGGCGGGGCCGAACAGCTCCTCCTCGCGGTCCTCCCACGAGGCGCCCAGCGCGATCCTCGCATCGTCGAGCAGCCCCAGCGGCGACAGCGCCGCGCCGCGATCGCTCGCCGCCGGATACGCGAGCACGACGCGTGCCCGCGCGCGCGTCACGCCCACGTACAGCGCCTGGCGCAGCGCGCGCCGGCGACCCTCTTCGTCATCGGGCGCCAGCGGCTCGTGCAGCAGCGGATCCGGGATCGGTTCGGGCTCGCCGACGCCCGACACCCCGGCGCTACACCCGAGCAGGTAGACGTGGTCGGCCTCGAGCGCGCCGGCTGCATCGAACCTCATCACCTGCACCGCCGCCGCCCCCGACAGCTCGGGCTCCTCCTGCTCGCGCAGCCCGAAGTCGGCGACGGCCGCGATCGAGCGCGCGAACTCGCGCGGCGTCGCCTGCGGCGCGCGGCGCACGTACGCGGCCGCCAGCTCGCCGAAGCGGGCAAGCGCACGCAGCCGCTCGACGACGTCGGCCTGCGCGGCGAACAGCTGCTGCCGGCGCAGCCCGAGCCGTTCGATCAGCCGGTGCACGTACAGATCGGGCCGGGTCGTGTCGATCGCCGCGGCGCCCGAGCGGTAGAGCTTCAGGAACACCCGGATCCGCTCGCGCGCCTCGGGGGGAACCTGCGGCGACTCGGTGGCCGCCGCGAGCGCGGCGACCATGTCGAGCCTGCGCCGGCGCGCGATCTGCGTGCACCGCGCGATGTCGACCGAGCGCAGCTCGATCGGCGGGCGGGCGAGCGCGCGCACGACCGCCGGCGCGTCGGACGGATCGGCGAGCAGCCGCAGCCATGCGAGCACGTCGCGGATCTCGGCGCGCTGGAAGAACGCTGCCTCGCCGACGAGGCGGCAGGCGACCGCGCGCTCCTCGAGCGCCACCGCCACCGCCTGGCCGTCGCGCGAGATCGCGGGGACGAGGATCGCGATGTTCCCCGGGGCGACGCCCGCACGCGCGATCAGGCGCTCGACGTCGGCCGCGACCGACTGGGCCTGGGCGCGCTCGTTGCCGCAGCGCCAGAACGCCACCTCGCCACCGGCGGCCGCCGGCTCGCAGCGCAGCTCACCGAGCACCGCGGCGCCGGCCCGCAGGATGCGCTCGGGACAGCGCCAGGAACGCTCCAGTGCAACCACGTGCGGTGCGGTCGCGCGGAAGCTGTTGAGGGTGGCCGTGCCGGCCCCCCGGAATCGTCGCAGCGCCGCGGCCGGATCGCCCGCCGCGGTCAGTCCTGCGCCGGCGACCGCGCGCAGGAGACTGGCGGCCGCGAGGTCGAGCTCTTGGACGTCATCGGCCAGCAGATGCTCGAAGCGGCCCGCGCCCCCCGGCCGCTCGCGCGCGAGCCGCAGCGCCTCGCGCACGAGATCGCCGTCGTCGCGGGCGCCGGACTCCGCGAGCATCCGCTCGTGCGCGCGGTAGACGTCGGCGAATTCCTGCTCGAGCGGAGCGCGCGCGGGATCGTCGAGCGAGGCCGCCCAGTCCGCATACTCCTCGGCGCCGATCAGCTCCGCCTTCAGTCGGTCGATCGTCCGGATGAAGCTGCCGAGCAACGCGTTCGCGTTGCCGCCGAAGTCGTGCTGCTGGAGCGAGAGCTCGTCGATCCGCTCGCGCAGCATCGCCAGCCGATCGCCGGGGCTGAGCGTCGTCGCGGCGATCTCGGCGCCGCTCGCGCCGGTGAGGACCACCCCGGCCAGCTCGACCGGCGTGAGGACGAACAGCTCGTCGTAGCCCTGGTCGAGCGCGCTCTCCAAGCGCGCGCGCAGCGCGTCGGCGCGAGCCGCCGACGGCGTCACGACTGCGATCCGCTCGGGCCGGCAGCCGTGCTCGACGAGGTCGCAGAACCGCTCGCGAATGAGGCTCGTCTTGCCGGTGCCGGCGGCCCCGAGGACGAGCAGCGGACCCCCCGCGTACGCGACGGCGTCGTGCCATCCGCCGGCGACTCCGTCAAGGCTGAGCGTCACGTCTGACAGCATAGGTCCGAGATGACCTCGACCCGCTCAGCCCTGGACGCCGATTGGCTCGGCGCCTGCCGTCGTGCGGTGTCAGGCCTGACCGAGATTCTCACGCAGGCGCCGACGACCGAACAGCGGGCGAAGGAGACCGGCTCGCGCGGCAGCGGCGGCGACCGCACGCTCGTGATCGACGCCTCCGCCGAATCCGTCGTGCTGTCCGAACTCGAGGCGATTCGGGGGGAGGGTTTCATGTTCACCGCGCTGTCAGAGGAGCGCGGCGAGATCGATTTCGGCGACGCGTCCGTGCGGGTGATCATCGATCCGATCGACGGTTCGCTGAACGCGAAGCGGGGGCTGCCCCATCATGCGCTCTCGATCGCCGTCGCGAACGGCAACACGATGGCCGACGTCGTGTTCGGGTTCGTACACGACTTCGGACCCGCTGAGGAATGGTGGGCACGGCTGGGCGAGGGCGCGTGGTGCAACGGACGCCGACTCGACCCAGAGCTTCCCGAGCGACGCGCGCACGACGGCCGCCTCGAGGTCCTCGGGATCGAGTCGGCCGATCCCCGTTGGGTCGCGAGATCGATCGAGCGGCTCGAGAGTTCGGCGTACCGCCTGCGCGCGCTCGGCACGATCGCGTCGTCGCTGTGCCAGGTTGCGGCCGCCCGCTTCGACGGCATGGTGTCGCTGCGCAGAGCCCGCGGGGTCGACTCGGCCGCCGGACAGCTGATCGTTCGCGAGGCGGGCGGCCACGTCAGCTTCCCCGCCTACGAAGATCGTCTCGCCGCGCCGCTCGACGCCGCGCCGACATCGCCGGTGATTGCCGCGCGCTCGCTTCACACGCTTCGCGAGCTCGAGAGGATCCCAGGGTGATCGACTGGATCATCGCCGAGCGGATCGCCGTGTTCGTGGCCGGCACAGGCGATGCCGAGCCGCCGAAGGTCGACCTCGCCGCGCTCGCGGCGGAGTCCGAGGCGCGCGTCACGGCGTACACGGGTCTCAAGCCCGCGCGCCCGCTGCCGGAGCCCGAGGGCATCTCGCGCAAGGAATGGGTCGCCAGCAACGTTTCGGCGATGCGACTGCTGCTCGACCCGGTGCTCGCGCGTGCCGGCGAGGGCCTCGGGCCGCTCAAGCCCGCGGTCCAGATCGGCTTCGGCCTCGTGCTCAGCACCGAGGTCGGGGTCGTGCTCGGCTACCTCGGGCAGCGGGTGCTCGGCCAGTACGAGCTCGTCCTACTCGACGAGGCGGTCGAGGACTGCCCGCCGCGATTGCTGTTCGTGATGCCCAACCTCGGCCAGGCCGTGCAGGCGTTCGGCGCCGAAGAGCAGGAGTTCATGACATGGGTGACGCTGCACGAGGTCACGCACGCGGTCCAGTTCGCGGGCGTGCCGTGGCTGCATCCGCACGTCGCTGGTCTCGTGCGCGAGTTGCTTGCGCAGGCCGAGCTGCGCGTCGACACGCCGCGCAAGCTGCGGATGCCGACCGCTGACGAGGCCCGGCGGATCGTCCATGCGCTGCGTCAGGGCGATCTCGTGTCCGTCCTCACGAACACGGCTGAGCGGGAGACGCTCGATCGGGTCCAGGCCGTGATGGCCGTGATCGAAGGCCACGCCGAGCACGTGATGGACGCGGTCGCGCCGGATCTGCTGCCGTCGCTGCCGAAGCTCCGCGCCGCGATCGACCAGCGGCGCCGCTCGCAGCGGGGCCTCTCGCGGCTGCTGGCGCGCCTGCTGGGGATGGAGCTCAAGCTCAAGCAGTACGAACGCGGCAAGTTCTTCTGCGACACGATCGTGAACGAGGCCGGCGCGGAGGCGCTGCACCACGTTTTCTCCGCGCCTGAGGCACTCCCCACGCTCGCCGAGATCGAGGATCCGCCCGCATGGCTGCGGCGGGTCGGGCTCGAGGGCCCGCACGGCAACGAGCCGGCTCAGCGCTCGAGCGCGTAGAGGTGCCAGCGGTCCGGCACGCCTTTGAGCGCGTGCCGCCCACGATCGCTGAAGCGCAGCCCCGCTGACCTACAGCACTGTAACGAAGGCGCCCCCCTGGTTTACAAACACATGTTCGGGCATAATGGGAATCCGAAAAGAACTTAGAAGTAATATCCTTAGACCTACCGGGAGCGGAGGCACCGACTATGGCTACCACCAGCACACCAAGCGGGCGTAAGCCTGCAAGACCGCGAAAGACGGCTGCGACCCGCAAGCCGCCCGCTTCGACGACCACGTCGACCCAACCGAAGACGCCCGTCGAGCAGGTTCAGGAGATGGCCGAGCGCGTGGTCCTCGTCCCCGTTGGCGCGAGCCTCGTCGCGCGCGACAACCTCGTGTCGAGCGTCAAGGGCCTCGCGACGAAGTACCGCACGCGGGCCTCGCTGGAGCGCGAGCTCAAGCGCTACGAGCGTCGCGGCGCCACCGCGCGCAACCGCTTCGAGCGCCAGGTGCGGAAGACCCGCACAAGGTTCGAGCGCGAGCTGCGCCAGCGTCGCACTCGGGTCGAGCGGACCGTCCGCCAGAACCGGCGCCGCTTTGAGCGCGAGGTGCGCGCGGTCCGCAAGGACTTCGAGCGCCAGTCAACCGTGCTGACCTCACGGGTCGAGAAGCTCGTGTCGGACGCGCAGGGCCGCCTGCCGTAACAGGACTTCCCCCGCGGCGGCGACCAGGAGAGCGCCGACCCAGCGGGACAGGTTCGCCGGCCTCATATCCTCGCCGGCGAATGCAGCACCCTCTCCTCCCTCAACCGCCGGGGCGTCACGGAAGTGGCGCCCCGTCGGTCGTTAACGGGCAGCGGCGGATGCCCTGGCGTGTGGCCGCCCCGGGGCCGATATGCGGTCTGCCAGAATGGACGCATGCCAACGAGAGACCAAATACTTGACGCCCTGCGCACCGTGATCGACCCCGAGCTTCGCCGCGACATCGTCGAGCTCGAGATGGTCCGATCGATCGACATCCACGCCGACGGCGTGGTCGACGTGATGGTCTCGCTGACGACGCCGGGCTGCCCAATCCGCAGCCACTTCCAGACCGGCGTCGCGAGCGCGGTACGCGGTCTCGAGGGCGTCACCGGCGTGAACGTCAGCTTCGACGTCCTGTCGGACAACGAGAAGGCGGTGCTGGGCCGCAAGCTCGGGCGCGGGACGCTGCCCGAGGGCGCGCTCGCGCAGGTCCGCAACGTCATCTGCGTCGGCTCGGGCAAGGGCGGCGTCGGCAAGTCGAGCGTGACCGCAAACCTTGCGGCGGCGCTGGCGGCGGACGGCAAGCAGGTGGGTATCCTCGACGCGGACGTCTGGGGCTACTCGCAGCCGCGCATGCTCGGCCTGGGTGCCGAGCGCCCGCGCGTCAACGCCGAGCGCAAGCTGATCCCGCTGACCGCCCATGACGGCATCAGCGTGATGTCGATCGGCTTCTTCGTCGAGCAGGACGCCGCGGTCGTGTGGCGGGGACCGATGCTCCACAAGGCGCTTCAGCAGTTCCTCGAGGACGTCGAATGGGGCGAGCTCGACTACCTGCTCATCGACCTACCGCCGGGCACCGGCGACGTCTCGATGACGCTCGCGCAGCTGCTGCCGCAGGCCAAGTTCCTGATCGTCACCACGCCCCAGCCGGTCGCGCAGAAGGTCGCGCGCCGCTCGGCGGAGATGGCCGCCAAGCTGAAGCTCGAGATCGCGGGCGTGATCGAGAACATGTCCGGGTTCGTGGCGCCGACCGGCGAGCGCTACCAGCTGTTCGGCGAGGGCGGCGGACAGCTGCTCGCCGAAGAGCTCGAGGTGCCGCTGCTCGCGAAGGTTCCGCTGACGATGGCCCTGCGCGAGCAGTCCGACTCGGGCACGCCGGTCGTGCTCTCCGATCCCGACGATCCGGCCTCGCAGGCGCTCTACCAGGGAGCCCGCGGCCTGATCGCGCTCTCGCCGATCGAACTGCCGGTGATGCAGGCGCCATCGCCGGCGGCGGCGCCGAAGCCGGTCGGAATGTCGCTGCCGATGGCGTAGCCGTCGCGCCTCAGCGACGAGCGGCGTAGTAGCCCGCGTTGAGCTCGATGTACTTCTGCCACTCCTCCGGAAGCTGATCCTCCGCGAAGCAGGCGTCGACCGGGCACGCCTCGACGCAGGCGTCGCAGTCGATGCACTCCTCCGGGTCGATGTACAGCATCTCGGCCTGGTCGTAGTCGGGCTCGTCGGGCGTGGGATGGATGCAGTCGACCGGGCAGACCTCGACGCACGAGTTGTCCTTGGTGCCAATGCACGGCTCGGCGATCACGTAGGCCATAAGTGTCTTTTCTTCCTGTCTTTCTGGTGTTTCCGGGGAGGGCGGCCCATTGTACGGAGGCGTACCGGCGGCCGCCGCGCCGCGCGCCGGCCTCGATAGCCTCCCGCCGGTGCTGCTGCTGACAGGCGCCACGGGAACCGTCGGCCGTCCGCTGTTGAGGCGGTTGACGGCTGCTGGGATCCCGGTTCGTTGCCTCGTACGTGACCCGAGGAGGCTCGGGCACGAGCGCGTGCGCGTGCAGATCGCGCTGGGCGACCTCTCCGACCACCTGTCGTTCCGGCACGCGCTGCGGGGCGTCGACACGGTCGTGCACCTCGCCTCGACGATCCGCGACCAGCCCCGCGGCTCGATTGAGGAGCTCGCGGGCGTGGCCACGTGGCGGCTCGTGCGTGCCGCCGAGCGCGAGGGCGTGGAGCGCTTCGTGTTCTTCTCGACGCTCGGTTCATCGACGTGGAGCCGTTCGCGGTTGATGCGGGCCAAGGCAGTCGCTGAGCGGGCGGTGATGGAGTCCTCTCTGCGCCACACCGTGTTCGCGCCGTCGATCATCTATTCGCCGAGCGACCCGTACCTCACGCTGCTGCAGCGGATGTCGTGGCTCCCGGTGATGGCGATGCCCGGTCGCGGTCGGGCGACGTTCCAGCCGATCTGGGCGGAGGACGTCGCCGACTGCGTGATGGCGACACTTCCCGGCGGGCGCAGCGAGCACGAGGCAGACGGCGTCCGCTACGAGATCGCCGGCCCCGAGACGCTCACCCACCACGACATCGTCGAGATCGCGCTGCATTCGTTCCGCCGGCGCCGGCCGATCGTGCGGGTCCCAATGCCGGTCGTGCGCCGCGCGCTGCAGCTGACCGAGCTGCTGATGGGCCCGACCGCGTTCGCCACCTGGGACGAGGCTGAATTGCTCGAGATCCCGATGACCACACGCCACGGGACCGCCGACGCCGAGCGCCTCGGCGTCGTGCCAAAGCCGATGCGCGCGGTGCTCGGCCTCGGCTAGCTTCGTTAAGAGCTTGCCCACACCTGGCGACGCGTACAGATCGCTGACCACATCGGGATCATCGCGCAGCGCCGTGGTGGCGGGACCTTCCAGGCGTGGCAGCTAACGTTCTGTGCTCCCGAACTGCCGCCCCAGGAGCTCTTGAGATGACCGCCACCGCAGACGCAGAAGTACAGTCAGGCCTTGAAGGCGTCGTCGCCTTTGCGACCGAGATCGCCGAGCCGGACCGCGAAGGTGGTGCGCTCCGCTACCGCGGCGTCGACATCGAGGAGCTCGTCGGCGGGGTCCCATTCGGGCAGGTGTGGGGCCTGCTCGTCGACGGCAAGTTGCTGCCGGGGATGCCCCCAGCCGAGCCGCACCCGCTGAGCGTGCGCTCCGGCGACCCTCGCGTCGACGTCCAGTCCGCGCTTGCGATGCTCGGGCCGCAGTGGGGCTTCAGACAGCTGATCGACATCTCCGACGAGGAGGCGCGTGACAACCTGGCCCGCGCGTCGGTGATGGCACTGTCGTTCGTCGCGCAGTCGGCACGTGGGATCGGCAAGCCGCCGGTGCCCCAGCGCGAGGTCGACAAGGCGACCCGGATCGCGGAGCGGTTCCTGATCCGCTGGCGGGGCGAGGCCAATCCGCAGCACGTCGACGCGATCGACGCGTACTGGATCTCCGCCGCGGAGCACGGCATGAACGCCTCGACGTTCACGGCTCGCGTCGTGGCATCGACCGGAGCCGACGTGGCGGCGGCCCTCAGCGCCGCGGTCGGCGCGCTCTCCGGCCCGCTCCACGGCGGTGCCCCCTCGCGGGTGCTGAAGATGCTCGACGAGGTCGCGGCGGTGGGCGAAGCTGACCGCTATGTCAAGGAAGTGCTCGACCGCGGCGAGCGGTTGATGGGCTTCGGACACCGCGTGTACCGCGCCGAGGACCCGCGCGCACGGGTGCTGCGCCGCACCGCGAAGCGACTCGGCGCCCCGCGGGTCGAGGTCGCCGAGGCGCTCGAGAACGCCGCACTCGCCGAGCTTCAGGCGCGCAGGCCCGATCGCGTGCTCGCGACGAACGTCGAGTTCTGGTCGGCCGTCGTGCTCGATTTCGCGGAGGTTCCGCCGGAGCTGTTCACGCCGATGTTCACCTGTGCCCGCACCGCCGGCTGGTCGGCCCACATCATGGAGCAGAAGCATGAGGGCAGGCTGATCCGCCCGACCGCCAAATACATCGGCCCGGGCCCGCGCCCGCTCTCAGATCTGACGGGCTGAGCGCGGCTGAGCGCGGTCGTGCGAGGTGCCCGCGCCGTATGCTGAGCCCGGCCACCCATGCCCCCCGAACGTCAGCTCGATCCCGAGGCGCTCGGCGATCACATCGATCGGCTGTTTCGCGCCGCGTGGAGCCTGTGCGGCTCGCGAGAGGAAGCCGAGGATCTGGTCCAGGAGACGTTCGCGCGCGTGCTGCGCAAGCCGCGCATCCTGCGCTCCGAGGACGACCTCGGCTACCTGCTCCGGGTGCTGCGTAACACATTCTTCAGCCAGCGACGAACGGCAGCCCGTCGCCCCCAGACCGCACCACTGCCCGCGGACCTCGACATCATCGAGGATCGCTCGGCGATCCAGCCGGAGGCCCGGATCGAATCGGCCGAGCTCTATGCCGCGATTTCAGCGCTGCCAGACGACTTTCGCGACGCGCTCGTCGCGATTGATGTCGTCGGACTGTCGTATCGCGAGGCGGCCCAGGTGCTGAAGGTCCGCGAGGCAACGATCACGACGCGACTGCACCGCGCGCGCCAGCGGGTTGCGAGCGCGCTGGTCGCAGCCGAGTCGAAGCCCACGGCGCCGCGCTCGCCGCAGACGCCCCAGTCGTGACTGAGGCGGGAACCCGGCTTGCTATACGACGGGCTTCCAGGCGGCGAGCTGGCGCAGGTCGGAGGCCGGGACGCCCTTGGCGGAGAGCACGCACGTGTGCCCGGCGCGCCGCCACGTGACGACCGTGCGGTCGCCCAGCATGAGCGTCCGGTACTCGACGCCGTCTTCCCGCGTCACCTCGGCGGCGGGAACCTTGAGCACCGGCGCACCCACGATCGTGTACGCGACCCGCTTGTCGCCCCACTCGTAGTAGACGGTCACCGCACTGCGGCCGTTGATGTGATCGACCCGCTGGCCGATCGCACGCCAGTGCAGCCGCGAGCCCCAGTTCGGGAAGTACACGCCCTCGATCGTCGCCTCGAGCCGATTCGGCGAACCCTGGTCGGGCACGGGTGGTCCGCTCACGGGCACGAGCACCGCAAGCCCGGCGGCCTGGCTGACCGATGGCGCGCCCGGTGTCCCGCCGGGGAGCAGCAGCACGAGCGCGAGGACGGCCGCCGCAAGCGCCCCTACGAGCGAGCCGCCGTAGACCATTCGGCGACGTGCCCGCACCGGCCGGCTCGGACGGGACGCCTCGATCCGCGCACGGAGTGCGGCCGGCGCGCGGACCGTGGCGTTGGCATCGTGCACGAGCTCGACGACGCGCCGTTCGCGCTCATACAGCGCGGTCAGCTCGGGCGAAGCGGCAATCCTCGCCTCGACCTCCGTGCGGCGCCGGGGATCGATCGTCCCGTCTGCCAGGGCGGAGAGGTCCGCGAGCTCCCGCGGGCTCAGGTCGGAGTTGTCAATCGAGGCATTCATGCCGTTCAGATTAATGACGCCGTTCGGGGCGGTTTCCTTCCCCGGCGAGCCGGGGGGTGACCCGGTGCATGACCTCTAGCTTAGGCGCCGCGGTAAGGACCCTCAACGTATTCGTCGAGCATCCGCGTTGCACAGAACCGTGGCCCCAGTGTCTTCAACGATGCTCGCATCAGGGCGATCCACCGTGCCGGCAGCCCGTCGGCATCGCGCTCGTAGAACGACGGCAGCACCTCGCTGTCGAAGACCGCGTGCAACGCGTCGGCGTCGCGCTTGTCCTGCGCGGCGTGGTCGGGGTCGACATCGCCCGGCAGTCCCCAGCCGTTCTTTCCCGACTCGCAGGCCTCCGCCCACCAGCCGTCGAGCACGCTCAATTGAAGCCCGCCGTTCATCGCGGATTTCATCCCGCTCGTGCCGCTCGCCTCGAGTGGCGGACGAGGCAGGTTCAGCCAGACGTCGCAGCCCTGCACCATCCACGCGCCGGACGCGAGGTCGTAGTCGTCGATGAACACGACCCGTTCGCCGACGATCTCGAATCGCTTGAGCTCGAACAGGGCCGCCAGAGCCCGCTTGGCATCGTCGTCGCGCGGGTGGGCCTTGCCACCGAGCACGACCTGGACCGGTCGCTCGCCGCCGAGCAGCGAACCCGTCCATTCCGGATCGCGCATCAGGAGATCGAGCCGCTTGTATGTCGCGACCCGGCGGGCGAACCCGACCGTCAGCACGTCGGGATCGAAGGCGTGGGCCGCGGCTTCGACGTACTCGCGCGTGTCGCTGCGCGCGAGCCGGTCGGCCGTGCTGCGCTCCCGCACGAACCCCACAAGCTGCTCTCGTTGGCGCCGGCGTGTTGCCCACAGCTCGGCCGCCGGGATCTCGTCGATGCGACTCCATACCGACGGGTCGGTGGCACGCTCGTTCCACCCCTCCCCCAAGTAGCAGTCGAGCAACTCGTGCATCGGGCGCCCGATCCACGTCGGCACGTGCACGCCGTTGGTCACGTGGCCGATCGGCACGTTTTTGACGCGCCGCCCCGGCCAGAGCTCCTTCCACATCT
>Ga0335069_10007228_pt1 | contig 16054 bp, 14 predicted proteins | sample Lox_Sample_11_FD_206714 | JGI IMG/M metagenome (GOLD analysis project Ga0335069, IMG submission 206714) | Soil microbial communities from Loxahatchee National Wildlife Refuge, Florida, United States - Lox_Sample_1.1 | ecosystem: Environmental > Terrestrial > Soil > Wetlands | place: USA... | reverse complement strand
TGGGGGGGCGTGGCTCCGGCCCCCGCGTTGAAACCCCTGCCCCCCGCCGGGCCCCTCTCCCTCGCCCCCTCGGCACTCGGCGCGAGCGTTCTGTCAGAAGCCCGCTAGCTCCTGAGCCGCTCCACCGACAGCACGCCCTTGATCTTCGAGATCTCCTTCATCACCCCGTTCAGGGTGTCGACGTCGGAGACCCAGACGTCGAAGGTGTGCTCGGCCTGCTTGTCGGGCGTGGTCGTGATGCGCGCGCCGCCGATGTTGATGCCCCGCGCCGCGATCGTCTTCGTGACCGTCGCGAGGAGCCCGGGGCGATCCTCGGAGCGCACGCGCATCTTGATGCTGCGCGGCGGCTCCGCCTCCGGCTGCCACGTCACCTCGATGCGTCGCGAGGGATCGAGCTCGAAGGCCTTCGGGCAGTCGGCTACGTGCACGGTCACCCCGCGGCCGCGTGTCACGAAGCCGACCACGTCGTCGCCCGGCAGCGGCGCGCAGCAGCGCGCGAAGCGCACCATCACGTCCGACTGCCCGCCGACGCGCACGCCGGCGGACGCGCTGCGCGGGCGCCGCAGGCCGCGACGCGCGCGCGCCGGCGCGGCCGTCTCGGGCGCCTCGCCGCGGAGCCCGCGCACCAGCTCGGGCGCCGAGAGCCGCCCGTAGCCGATCGCCGCCAGCAGCTCGTCGAGCGAGCCGCGGCCGTAGCGGTCCGCGAGCGCCGCGAGGCCGTCCTGCTCGAGCAGCCGCGACAGCGAGAGGCCGGCCTTGCGCAGCTCCCGCTCCAGGATGTCGCGGCCGAGCTCGCGCGAGCGCGCCGTCTCCGCCGCGCGGATCGCCTGGCGGATGCGACTGCGCGCCTTGCCGGTGACGACGAAGTCGAGCCAGTCCTTGCGCGGCACCTGCCCGGCGTTCGTCATCACCTCCACCGTGTCGCCGTTCGCGAGCTGGTGGCGCAGCGGCACCATGCGGCCGTTCACCTTGGCGCCCGCGCAGTGCGAGCCGACCTCGCTGTGGATCGCATAGGCGAAGTCGACCGGCGTCGCGCCGCGCGGCAGCGAGATCACGTCGCCCTTCGGCGTGAACACGAAGACCTCGTCCGGGAAGAGGTCGACCTTCACCGTCTCGATGAACTCGTTCGGGTCCGCCACGTCCTGGTGGCGCTCGAGGAGCTGCCGCAGCCACGCGAACTTCCCCTCGTCGTCCTCGGCGCCGACGCGACCGGCCTTGTACTTCCAGTGCGCGGCGATGCCGAGCTCGGCGTCGCGGTGCATCTCGCGGTTGCGGATCTGCACCTCGATGCGCTCGCCGTACGGGCCGATCACGGTGGTGTGGAGCGAGCGGTAGCCATTCGGCTTCGGCAGCGCGACGTAGTCCTTGAAGCGACCCGGGACCGGTCGCCAGATCGAGTGCACGATGCCGAGCGCGCTGTAGACGTCGGCGGTCGGGCCGTCGAGGATCGTGCGGAAGGCGATCACGTCGTAGATCTCGTCGAGGTCGAGCCCGTCGCGCTCCATCTTCTCGTGGATCGAAGCGAGGTCCTTCACGCGGCCCGTGACCTCGGCGCGCAGCCCCGCGTCCGCGAGCCGCGCCGACAGCACGCCGATTACCTCTTCGATGTAGCGCTCGCGCGCCTTGCGCTTGGCCTTCAGCCGGCGCTCGAGCTCGGCCGCGACCTCGGGCTTGAGCACGCGGAAGGCGAGGTCCTCGAGCTCGGACTTCATCCACTGGATGCCGAGCCGGTGCGCGAGCGGCACGTAGATGTCGCGTGTCTCCTGGGCGATGCGCCGGCGCTTGTCCTCCTCGACGTATTCGAGGGTCCGCATGTTGTGGAGTCGGTCGGCGAGCTTGATCAGGAGGATGCGGATGTCCTTCGACATCGCGAGCAGCATCTTGCGGAAGTTCTCGGCCTGGCGTTCGCGGTCCGAGGTGAACTCGATCTTCGAGATCTTGGTGAGCCCCTCGACCAGAAAGGCCACGGGCTCGCCGAACAGGCGCCTCAGCTCCTCCGGCGTCGCGAGCGTGTCCTCGATCGCGTCGTGCAGGAGGCCCGCCGCGACCGTCACCTCGTCCATCCGCATGTCGACGAGGATCCCCGCCACCTCGAGCGGGTGGACCAGATACGGCTCGCCGGACAGGCGCTCCTGACCCTCGTGCACCTTCGCGCTGAAGACGTAGGCGCGCTGGAGCAGGGAGAGGTCGCAGCTCGGGTTGTACTCGAGCACCCGGTCCGCGATGTCGTTGAAGCGCCGCATCGGAGTCAGCGAGTGCCCGAATCTACCCGCTCGCCCCGGGACGGGCGAACGGGGCACGCGCCGACGCGCGCGAGGGCCGGCGCCGGAGCGAAGCGCGCCCGCAGCGCGGCCGCGTCGCCTCGGCGCTCCGCCGCGACGATCTCCGCGAGCTCGCGCACGCAGGTGTCGAGGTCATCGTTGACGAGCGCGTAGTCGAACTCCTCGGCCGCAGCGAGCTCGCCCTTCGCCACCATCAGGCGTCGCTCGATCTCCGGCTCGCCGTCCGTGCCGCGGCCGCGCAGGCGAACCTCGAGCTCCGTCCAGGAGGGCGGCAGCAGGAAGACGAGGCGCGCGTCGGCGCGGCGCTTCCGCACCTGACGCGCGCCCTGCACCTCGATCTCCAGCACCACGTCGCGGCCCGACGCGAGTCCCTCGTCGATCGCGGCGAAGCTCGTGCCGTAGAGCCGGTCGTTGTAGACGGCCCACTCGAGGAACTCGCCCGCCTCGATCATGCGGCGGAACTCGGCCTCGCCGACGAAGTGGTAGTCGTGGCCGTCCTCCTCGCCGGGACGACGCGCGCGCGTCGTGTGCGACACCGAGAAGACGAGCCGCGGGTCGCGCGCCACCAGCGCGCGACAGACCGTCGTCTTGCCCGTACCCGACGGCGCCGCGACCACCAGCGGGAAGCCCGCCCGCAGACTCACGCGTCCTCGCCGCCGAGCGCGTCGTCCTGCGCGAAGCGCGCCGCGATCGTCTCCGGGTTGATCGCGGACAGGATCACGTGGTCGCTGTCCATCAGCACGATCGAGCGGGTGCGGCGGCCCTGGGTCGAGTCGATCAGCTTGCCGCGCCGCGAGGCCTCGTCGCGCAGCCGCTTCATCGGCGCCGCGGACGGATTCACCACCGCGATCACGCGCGACGCAACCACGAAGTTGCCGTGCCCGATGTTGAGCAGCACGCGGCTACTCAATGTTCTGCACCTGTTCGCGCATGCGCTCGAGCTCCGCCTTCAGCTCGACGACGAGGTGCGAGGAGTCGGCGTCGGCGCCCTTCGCGCCGAGCGTGTTGGCCTCGCGGGTCATCTCCTGGAGCAGGAAGTCGAGGCGTCGGCCGGCCGGCTGTCCCGGCCCCGCGCCGGCGAGGAGCTTGCGGAACTGCTCGACGTGGCTGCGCAGGCGCACGACCTCCTCGGTCACGTCGAGGCGGTCCGCCGCGAGCGCGATCTCCTGATGGAGCCTCGCCTCGTCGATCGCGCCGACGTCGCTCTCGAGCTGGCGTACACGCCGGCGCAGCCGCTCGCGCACCGCCTGCTGCACGTCACCCGCGCGCGCCGCGAGCGCATCGATCCATTCGGTGAAGCGCACGAGGCGGCCCTCGAGATCGCGCGCGAGCGCCTCGCCCTCGGACGCGCGCATCGCTCCGAGCCCATCGAGCGCGGCGTCGAGCGCGGGCAGCACCGCGCGGCGCAGCTCGTCTCCCGGCCACTCCGGCTCGATCAGGCGCGCGACACCGGGAAGTGCCAGGAGCTCGGCGCTGCCGAGCGTCGACGAGACGCCCTCCTCCGCCTCGAGCGAGCGCGCGACCCGGAGGTAGGCGCGCGCGGCGTCGCGATCCACCTCGATCCGAGGCGAGAGTGTCTCCCCGCCCGGCGCGGCGATCGTGCAGTCCACCTTGCCGCGCGCGATGCGCTCCTGGATGCGCGCCCGCAGCTCGGGCTCGAGTGCCGCGAGCGCCCGCGGCAGGCGCACGCGCGCGTCGAGGTGTCGCTGGTTCACGGATCGCACCTCGACCTCGAAGGCCGTGTCGCCGACGCGGAAGGCGGCGCGTCCGAAGCCCGTCATGCTCTGGATCATCGAGCGCCTCGCGCCGCAAAGAGCGCCTCGGGCAGGCGCTCCTTCAGCTCGTCCGCGCTCGCGGTGGCTGTGCCGACCTTGCCGACCACCACCGCGGCCGCGGCGTTCGCGATCACGGCCGCCTCGACCAGGCTCGCGCCGGCGAGCAGCGAGAGCGCGAGCGCCGCGACGGCAGTGTCACCGGCGCCTTGCACGTCGAAGACCTCGCGCGCGGCGGCCGGCACGTCGACGCCCGGGCCTTCGCCCTCGAAGACGGACATGCCATCCGCACCGCGCGTCACCACGAGCGCTCCCCCGCCGATCCGGCGGCGCAGCCGCGCCGCGGCGCGGGTGAGGTCGTCGCGGCTCCGGATCGCCACTCCGGAGAGCGACTCGGCCTCGCGCAGGTTCGGCTTGAGCAGCGCTGCGCCCTTCCACGGCGCGAGGTCGACCTTCGGGTCGACGACCACCGGGATCCCGGCCTCGCGGCAGCGGCGCATCACCGCGCTCGAGAGCCTGGGAGAGAGCACGCCCTTCCCGTAGTCCTCGCACACCACGCCCGCGACCCGCGGCAGCGCATCGGTGAGCGCGGCGAGCATCCGGCGGCTCGCGGCCGGCGGCAGCGGATCGGCGGTCTCGCGGTCGAAGCGCACGATCTGCTGTGTGCGCGCGACCACGCGCGTCTTGCGCGTGGTCGGACGGCCCGGCACGACCTCGATGCCGTCGGGCGAGACGCCGAGGTCCTTCAGCAGCGAGACCAGGCGACGCCCCGCCGCGTCGTCCCCCACGGCGCTCACGCACTCGACCGATCCGCCGAGCGCGACGACATTGCGCGCGGCGTTGGCGGCGCCGCCCAGCATGACGGTCTCGTCGCGCACGTGCACCACCGGGACCGGCGCCTCGGGGCTCACGCGGTCGACGTCGCCCCAGACGTACTCGTCGAGCACCAGGTCGCCGACGACGAGCAGGCGCACGCGCGCGAATGCCTCGATCCATCGCTCGAGGCGGCGCAGTTCGAGCCGCATGAGCGCAGCAGGATACTCGATTCCCCACGGTGCGAGGCGCAGACCGGCGATAGCATCCGCGCCCGATGCGCGTACCCCGCACCCTCGGCCGCTACGTGGCGCGGGAGGTGGCGCTCTACACCTTGCTCGGGCTGTGCGTGATCAGCGCGATCCTCTTGATGCGCAATCTCGCGCGCGCGCTCGACGACCTGCTCGGCGCGGGCTTCGCGATGAGCGACCTGCTCGCGCTCCTGCGCGTGCTCGGGACCATGCTGATGCTCTACGCCCTTCCGGTCTCGTTCCTCTTCGGCGTGTTGCTCGCGGTCGCGCGCCTCGCGGCCGACGTCGAGATCATCGCGATGCGCGCCTGCGGCATCGGCATGCGCGAGATCGCGCTGCCGATCGTCGCGCTGAGCCTCGTCGCCTCTGCGCTGACGGGAACGCTCGCCCTCGACGTCGAGCCGGCCGCGCGCCGCGAGCTGCGGAGCGTCTTCGCGTCGCTCGTCTCGCGCGGCGCCGGCCTCGAGCCCGGTCGCTTCCGCCGCTTCGGCGACGTGCTCGTCTACGTCGACGGCCGCGGCGGCGACCGGCTCCAGGGCATCGTGCTCTCCGATCGCAGCGACCCGGAGCGCCCGGTGATCATCTTCGCCAGCGCGGGCACGATGGCGGTCGACGCCGAGGGTTCGATCACGCTCGCGCTCGAGCAGGGCGACATCCATCTCGACAACACGAGCGAGCGCGAGGTGCGCATCTCCTTCGACAAGTTCGACTACGCGCTCGATCTCACCGACCTGCTCGGCCCGGACGGGCGCAAGCGCGCGAGCGAGATGCCCTTCCACGATCTACGCGATACGGTGTCGAAGGTCGCCGTCGCGGGAATTCCGCTCCACCAGGGCTTCGCGGACACGCCGATCGACTACGAGCTCGAGCTGCACCGGCGCCTGGCTGCTCCGTTCGCGCCGGTGCTCTTCGGCCTGCTCGGCCTTCCGATCGGGATGCGCCGCGCGCGAGGCGCGCGCGCCTTCGGTGCGCTCTGGTGCGCGGGCGTCGCGTTCGCCTACTACGGCTCGCACATCTTCTTCGAGTCGCTCGCCGAACGCGGCCTGCTGACGGCGCCCGTCGCTCGCTGGTTACCGGTCGTGGGCTTCGCCGCACTGGCCTTCTGGCTGCTCGCCCGCGCGCGCCGCGTCGGCGGATAGTCGACGTGGAGCCCGCACGGCCGCCCCGCTTCGAGAGCGTCCATGCGCGCGGCGCGCGCCTCGTCGTCGATGCCGGCTGGAGCGGCGCGGCCGATGCCCGCGCGCTGCTGCTTCCGGGCGAGCTGGCGCGGCGGCTGGCCGACGCGTCCGGCGCCCGCGGCCGCGCGGCGACCGCGCTCTGGCTCGCGCGCGACGGCTCGCGCGCGCTGCTCCGCCCGGTGCGGCACGGTGGGCTGCTGGCTCCGCTCTGGGGCGAGCGCCTGCTCGGGCTCGCGCGTCCGCTGCGCGAGCTGCGCGTTGCAGCGGAACTCCACGCGCGCGGCGCGCCGGTGCCGCGCCCGCTGCTGGTGGTCGGCATGCGGCGCGGAATCTTCTGGCAGGCCGCGCTCGCGACCGCCTACGAGGAAGGCGCGCGCGACGGCTTCGCCCTCCTCGCGGAAGCTCCGGCGCCCGCGCGGCTGGTCCGCGCGCTCGCCGCGGCGGCGCGCGCCGTGCGCCGCTTCCACGATGCCGGCGGGCGGCACCCTGACCTGCATCTCGGCAACCTGCTCTTTCTCGAGCGCGAGAAGGCCTGCGAAGCGCTCGTGATCGACCTCGACGGCGCGCGCGCGGGTGAGCCGCCCGGCGCCGCCCGGCGCATGCGCGAGCTGATGCGCCTGTACCGCTCCGTCGCGAAGCGCGGCCTCGGCGCGCAGGTCGGCGCGCGCGGCTGCGCGCGCTTCCTCTCCGCCTACTGTGGCGGCGACCGCGCGCTCCGCCGCGCGCTTCTCGCCGCGCTCCCGCGCGAGCGACTCCGCCTCGCGCGCCACGCCGCGAGCTGGCGGATCGCCGGCGCGCTCTCGCGTTAGCGCAAGCATTCCGCAGCCGGCTATCGGAGCCTGCCCTCGAGCCAGTCGAGCAGCGCCTCGCCGGCGTCGACCTCGAGCGACTGCGCGAGCACGCGCACGTCGACGCCGCGCGCCCAGGCCGGCACGAGCTTCACGGCGTCCTTCTCCGTCGTCACCCACAGCGACGCCTGCGCGCCGAGCCCCGCGAGATCGCGCGCGCGGTAGCGGTGGTGATCCGGGAACAAGCGCTCGGCCACGACGCGCGCGCCCTGCGCGGCGAGCGTGCGCCGCACGGAGTCGGGCCGCGCGACGCCCGCCAGCAGCCCGACCGACCGCCCCTCGAGCCACGCGGGCGTGACCTCCGCACCGCCTTCCAGCGAACGCAGCGACACTGTACGGCGTCGGAGCGAGACCTCTCGTGCCGAGGGTGCGAGCGCGCGCACGCGCGAAGCGTCCGGCTCTCGGAGCGGGCCGTCGACCACGGCGATCGCGTCGGCGCGGCGCAGGGCACCGGCCGGCTCGCGCAGCGGGCCGCGCGGCAGGATGGAGCCGTTGCCGAGTCCGAACGCGCCGTCGAAGCAGACGAAGTCGACGTCGCGTGCGAGCCGGTGGTGCTGGAAGCCGTCGTCGAGGACGAGCACCTCGGATCCGAATCCCGAGAGCGCGCGCAGGCCCACGAGGCCGCGGTCGCGGCCGACGAGCACCGGCACGCCCGGCGCGTGCCCGGCCAGCCACATCGGCTCGTCGCCCGCACGCTCCGCGCTGCCGTGCACGAAGCGTCCGTCCGATACGACGACGACCGGCTCGCGCCCACGGCGTCCGTGGCCGCGGCTCGCGAGCGCGACCTTCCGCCCGCGGCGCGCGAGGCCCGCGGCGAGCCAGGCCGCGAAGGGCGTCTTGCCGGTGCCGCCGACGACGAGGTTCCCGACCGAGACGACCCGCATCGGCAGCCGGCGCGGCGCGCGGAGGCCGCGCTCGCAGAGTGTGCGCGCGAGCCAGGCGCCCGCGCCGTAGAGCCAGGCGCAGGGCGCGAGCGGCGCGAGGGCGAGACGCTGTGCGGGAGTGTCTTCGCGCCGTTCGAGCCAGCCTACGCGCACGCCACGGATCCCGCGGTGCGGGCGCGCTCGATCACCTGCGCGACCAGCGCCGCGCCGCGTGCCGCGCTGCCGCGGTGCGAAGCCAGCGCGAGCATGCCCGCCTCGCCACGCGCGCGCGCGGCGACGGGATCGCGCAGCAGCGACTCGAGCGTGCGCGCCAGCCCGCCGGCATCCGCGACGCGGAGCCCCGCGCCGCTGTACTCGAGGATCGAGACGCTGTGTCGGACGTTAGCGGTGTGCGGGCCGTAGATCGCGACGCAGCCGGCGTGCACGGGCTCGAGCACGTTGTGCCCGCCGACGGGAGCGAGCGTTCCGCCGACGAACGCCGCCGCGGCCCGCGCGTAGAGGCCCGGCAGCTCGCCGAGCGTGTCGAGCACCAGCACCTCGCCCGGCGCGAGCGGCGCGCCGGCCGGGCCGGAGCGAAGTCGCGCGCGGCGGCCGGCGTCGCGCGCGATGCGGAGCGCCGCCTGCGCGCGCTCGGGGTGGCGCGGCGCGAGCACCAGCGCGGCCGCGAGCCCGATCGATTCGAGGTGCGCGAGCGCGTCGAGCATCGCGCGCTCCTCGCCGGGATGCGTGCTGCCTGCGACGACCAGCGGTCCGTGGAGCGCGGCCGCTAGGTCCGGCGCCAGCGACGCGCGCGTGGTCGACACGTCGAGCTTCAGGTCGCCGATGACACTGAGCCGAGTCGGGGCGGCGCCGAGCGCGACGAAGCGCTCGGCGTCGACCTCGGTGCGCGCGCCGATCGCGGCGAGCTGCCGCAGCGTGCGCTTCGCCAGCGGGCCGAGCAGGCGGTAGCGCGGATACGAGCGGTCCGACACGCGCCCCGACACCAGCGCGACCGGAACGCCGAGGCGCGCCGCGGCGTCGATCCAGCACGGCCAGAGCTCGGTCTCTATCAGCACCAGCGCCGACGGCCGGGCGCTCCGCAGCGCGCGCTCCACGCACCAGGGATGATCGAGCGGCGCGAGCTGACACGGGATGTCGGGGCGCACCCGGCGCAGCACGTCGCGGCCCGTCAAGGTCCACGTGGACGCGATCACGCGATGGCCTTCCTCGATCAGGCGGTCCACCAGCCGCAGCGCGGAGAGGATCTCGCCGACGCTCGCGCCGTGGATCCACACGGCGCCCGGCGGCTGCGGCGATCCCCCGCCGAGTCGCTCGCGCACGCCGCGGCGCCAGTCCGGGCGCGCTGCGAGCGCGGCGGCCGCGAGCGGCGTCGCGAGCAGCGCGGAGACGACGGCGGCGCTAAGCCGGAAGACGTCCAACGATCATCTCCTCCGCGATCTCCGCCGCGCGCCGCGCGGCGCCTCCGCGCGAGAGCAGCGCGCGCAGCCGCGCGAGCTGCGATTCCTGCCTCGCTCGCGCGGGTCCCTCCAGCAGCACTTGCACCGCGTCGGCGATGCGCTCGGGCTCGGCCGCCTCCTGTAGGAGCTCGGGCACGATCGGCTCTCCCGCGATCAGGTTCGGCATGGCGAGATACTCGACCCGCAGCAGGCGGCGCAACAGGAAGGCGGTCACGCGATTCGTGCGCGCGGCCACGACCAGCGGGCAGCCGAGCAGCGCCGCCTCGAGCGTCGAGGTGCCGGGCTTGCATAGCGCGACGTCGGCCGCGCGCAGCACGCGTTGCGCGTCGCCGTCGAGGATCTGCAGGCCGAGGAGCGCCGGCAGCTGCGCGCGCGCCACCGCCTTCTCGAGCGCCTCGCGCGAGACCGACGGCGCGCACGGCAGGGCGAAATGGATGCGCGGATCGCGCGCGTGGAGCGCGCGCGCCGTCTCGAGCTGGATCGGCAGCACGTGGCGGATCTCGGCGCGCCGGCTGCCCGGGAGCAGCGCCACGATGCGCGCCTCCGCCGGCAGGCGTAGCGCGCGTCGCGCCGACGCGCGGTCGAGGCGCGCGGTCTCGGCCAGTCGCTCGACCAGCGGATGCCCCACGAACTCGACCGGCACGCCCGTGCCCGCGTAGACCGCCGGCTCGAACGGGAAGATCACGGCCAGCCGACCGACGCAGCGCGCGATCGTGCGGATGCGGCCGCGACGCCAGCCCCACACCTGCGGCGAGACGTAGTAGAGCGTCGGGACCCCCTGTCGCCGCGCGCGCCGCGCGAACGGGAGATTGAAGCCGGACGAGTCGACCAGCACGACCAGATCGGGTCGCACGCGCCGCAGCGCGCCGATCATGCGCCGCCAGGCGCGCACCACGCGCGGCAGGTCGGGGATCAGCTCGACGAGGCCGCCGACCGCCACCTCGCGCTGGTCGACGATGATCTCCATCCCCGCCTTCGCGAGCTCGACGCCTCCCATGCCGAGGAAGTGCGTGCCCGGCCGCAGGCGCGCGAGCTCGCGCACGAAGTCGCCGGCGTAGACGTCGCCCGACGCGTCGCCCACCGAGAGCAGCACCGTGCTCATGCGAGCTCGTCGAGCGCGGGCATCGCGTCGATCACGCGCAGCGCGGTCCGCAGCGCCGCGACGGCCGCTTCGCCGCTGACGCCTCGCTGCGTGCCGGGCGCGATGGCGTCGCCGCGCGCGGCTGCGACGAACACCTCGAGCTGCGCGAGCAGCGCGTCCTCGGCGTCGGTCTTCAGCTCCTCGACCTCGATGCGCGGGGCCGCGCCCTGCGAGGGCAGGCGCCGGTAGAGCGTCGCGCGCCGCTCGAGGAAGTCGATCGAGAAGTAGGCGTCGCGCTGGAAGAGGCGCAGCTTCCGCATCGGCGTCGCGGACACGCGGCTCGCGGTCAGATTCGCGACGCATTGCCCCGCGAAGCGCAGGCGCGCGTTGGCGATGTCGACGTGGTCCGTCAGTACCGGCACGCCGACCGCGTCGACGCGCTCGGGCTCCGCGCCGAGGAGCTGCTGGAGGATCTCGATGTCGTGGATCATCAGGTCGCGCACGACGTCGACGTCGGTGCCGCGCTCGGGAAAGGGCCCGAGGCGGTGGATCTCGGCGAAGCGCGGGCGGTCGATGCGCTCGCGCACCACGCGCATCGCCGCGTTGAACCACTCCTGGTGTCCCACCTGGAGGACGCGGTCGGCGCGCCGCGCGTGCTCGACGAGCGCCGCGGCCTGCTCGAGCGTCGCGGCGATCGGCTTCTCGAGCAGCAGGTGGAGCCCCGCCTCGAGCGCGCGGCTCGCGGCCTCGAAGTGCGCGAGCGTGGGGACCGCCACGATCGCCGCGTCCGAGCGCGGGTAGAGCTCGTGCGCCTCGCGCGCCGACCGGACGCCGAGCTCGCCGGCGAGCGAGGCCGCGCGCGACGCGTCGAGATCCGCGACGCCGGCGAGCTCCACGCCACCGCCCGCGCGCGCGAGCTCCGCGACCTTGCGCGCGTGCGCGCGCCCCATGTGTCCAGCGCCGACGATCGCGATGCGGAGCGCCGTCACGCGGACTTCTCCGGCGACACGCCGACCACCGCGATGCCGTGCGCGTCGGCCCCGCACAGCAGCTCCTCGCGCTCGAGCACGACCGTCGCGCGCGCCTCGATCGCGAGCACGCGCGCCTTCGCGTCGACGAGCGCGGCGAGCGTGCCGGCTCCGACGGCGGGCACGTCGAAGCGCGGGTCCTGCTGCGGCTTCGCGACCTTCACCACGCAGGCGCCCGCCGCGAACTCGCCCGCGCGCCGGATCGCCGCGTTGGTGCCCTCGACCGCCTCGACCGCGAGCACCACGCCGTCCTTCACGGCGATCGTCTGCCCGATGTCGAGCGCGCCCATGCGGCGCGCGATCGGCAGGGCGAACTCGACGTCGGCGCGCTCCGAAGGAGTCAGGTCGCGCGAGCCGAGCGCGCCCTCGGGCGCGAGCAGCTCGGGCGCGGGCGCCCACTGCGGCAGCAGGTGGATGCCCTGCGACTCGAGGTGCGCGGCGACCAGGCCGAGGATCGTGTCGTCGCGGCGGTCGCCGAGGCGCGCGATCAGCGCGCGCGCCTCGCCGTCGAGGTGCAGCGCATCCGGATTGCGGAAGAGCGCGGCCTTCGGCACGCGGCCCGCCATTACCGCGTCGCGCACGCGCGCGGCGCGGAAGGCGGCGATCCCCGTCGCGACCTCGCCCGGATGGATCCAGGTCACCTCCTCGACCTCGCGCGCGATGCCCGGATCGGTCAGGTCGCGGAAGGCGACGCAGGTCACGCGCCGGCCCGCCCGCGCCGCCGAGCGCGCGAGCGCGAGCGGAAACGCCCCCTGCCCCGCGATCAGGCCGAGGACGGAATGCTCCACGCGGCTACCGGATGAAGCCGCGTTCCGCGGAGCGGAGGAACGCGAGCAGGTGCGCGACCTCGCGGGAGCCGTCGCACTCCGCCTCGATCCTCGGGCAGGCGTCCTCGAAGCGGAGCCTCGAATGCAGCAGCAGGTGGAAGGCGTGCTTGATCGCGGCGATGCGGGAGGCTTCGAAGCCGCGTCGCTCGAGGTTGATTCGGTTCACGCCGATGAAGCGCGCGCGGTCACCGGCCACGCGCGCATAGGGCGGCACGTCCTGGGCGACCATCGCGCCGCCTGCGGTGAAGCCCGACTCACCGACGCGCACGAACTGGTGCACCGCCGTCATGCCGCCGAGGACCGCGTAGTCCTCGATCGTCACGTGGCCGCCGAGCACCGTTTGCGCCGACAGCACGCAGTGACTGCCGATGCGGCAGTCGTGCGCCACGTGCACGCCGTTCATGATCAGGTTGTGGTCGCCGATCGAGGTCAGCGCGCCCCACTCCGGCAGCCCCACGTGCAGCGACGCGTGCTCGCGGATCACGTTGTCCGCGCCGATCACGAGCTCGCCCGCGTTGCCGTCGAAGCCGAGCGTCTGCGGCGGCACGCCGACCGCCGAGAACGGGAAGATCTTCGTGCGCGCGCCGACGCGCGTGCGGCCGGTCACGAGCACGTGCGAGCCGAGCTCCACCCCGGGCCCGAGCTCGACGTCGCCGTCGACCACCGCGAGCGCGCCGACGACCACGTCGTCGGCGAGCTTCGCACCGGGGTCGACGACGGCGGTGGGGTGGATCCGGGCCACGCCGCTCAGCCCTTCTTCTGGTTGTACTTCTCGATCACGATGTCGGTGATGTCGAGCGCCTCGCGCGAGTAGAGCAGGCCCGGCGTGCCGCGGCGGAAGATCAAGGTGAAGCCGCGGTCCTTGCCCGTCGCCTCGATGATGTCGACGAGCTTCTTCGTCAGCGGGCCCTCGAGGCGCTTCTGGTCAACCTGCAGCTGACCCTCGAGCTCCTTCATCTTGTTCTGGATCTGGTTGCGCATCTCGGCGAGGTCGAGCTGCTTCTGGAACAGCGCGTCGTCCGAGAGCACGAACTTCTTGGCCTTGAGGTCGTCCTCGAGCTCCTTGTGGCGGTCGAGCATCGGCTGGAGCGCGGCCTCGGCCTCGCGCTGCTTGCGGGCGAACTCCTCGCGCGCCGACTTGCCCTCTTCGGTCGACGAGATCGCCTGATCGATGTCGACGATCCCGATCTTGATCGCCTGGTCCTCCGCCGCCGTGCCCCAGACGAGCAGCGCGGCGAGACCGAGGAGCACCAGAGCCTTGTGTAACCGCACGGGAATACCTCCCCCCTCTTCCTTTCCCCCCGGCAAAACGGGGCAGATCATAGCTGGCTAGAATCCCACGCCACCGACCGAGAACTCGAAGACCGGCGACTTCTCCACGGAGAGGGGATCGATCGGGAAGCCGAGCACCACGGCGAGCGGGCCGAAGGGCGAGAACCACTGGACGCCGAAGCCCGTGCCGTACCGCCAGGTGGTGACGTCGAGCATGTTGTAGTCGGTCTCGTCGTAGGCGTTGCCCATGTCGATGAACGTGACGCCCTGCAGGCCGATCGTCTCCGAGATCGGGAAGCGGTACTCGAAGCTCGTGGTGATGAATTTGTTGCCGCCGATCACGTCGGTCTGCTTCAGGTCGTTGAACTCGTTGATGTGTCGGTCGTTCAGGCTGTTGCACTTGCCGCTGCCGTCGCCGCCGAAGGCGTTGTTCGGCGTGTTGTTCTTGCACACGCCGTCCGACGGATCCACGCCGGTCGGCGTGAACAAGCCGCGGTTGTTGACCAGGATCGCGCGCCGCGGTCCGACCGATCGCGCCTCGAAGCCGCGCAGGCCGAAGTTGCCGAGCCCGCCGAGGAAGTAGCGCTCGGTCAGCGGGAGCTTCACGTCCTTGTCGATCTGGTCGAGCGGCTTCACCTCGGGGCCCTCCTGGAAGGCGGACTGCACCGAGGGGCTGTCGAACTCGCTGATCACGTTGAAGGGCACCGCCCAGCCGGTGCGGAAGTTCGCGACGAAGGTCGAGCGCGGCAGCAGCCAGCTCGGCGCGCCGAGGAAGAACGACGCGCGCGCCTCCGCGCGCACGAACTTCGAGAAGCCGCCGATGCCCGAGCCCTCGAGCGACAGGCCGATGCGCTCGCCGTGGATCGGGGCGAAGCGGTCGTCGCGCGTGTCCGACACCATCGAGAGGCCGACCAGGCTGCTGGTGACCTCGTTCTGCAGGATCTCGCGGAAGATCACCCCCGCTGCGTTGACGTTCGAGTTCTCGTCGAGCTTGCGCTCCGAAAAGCTGTAGCGGAGGAAGCCGCGCGCTCGGTTGTCCTCGGTGAGCGCGTGGCCGAGGACCACGTCCGCGCCCGTCTGCTCCTGCTGGAAGTCCTGGTAGTTCAGCGTGGTGCGCGAGATCGTGGTGCCGAGGCTGAAGGCCGAGTCGAGGAAGGCCGGGTCGGTCAGGTTGATGAAGTAGCGCTGCGTGCGGCCGCCGAGATCCGCCGAGATGTTGGCGGCGTAGCCGCGGCCGAACAGGTTGGTCTGCGAGAGCGAGCCCTGCAACACGAGCCCGTCCTGCGAGGAGTAGCCGGCGCCGAAGGAGAACGAGCCGGTCGGGCGCTCGACGAGGTTGACCTGCATGTCGAGCTGATCGTCCTGGTCCGTCGGCTGCATCTTGAAGTCGACCGATTCGAAGTAGCCGAGCCGCTCGACGCGCGAGCGCGCCAGCATGACCTTGCGCTGCGAGTAGAGCTCGCCCTCGACGATCGGGATCTCGCGCCGGACCACCGGATCGATCGTCGTGGTGTTGCCCTGGATGTCGACGCGCCGCACGAAGTAGAGCGGACCCTTCTTCACGTCGAAGCGCACGTCCACCACCTCGGAGGTCTCGGAGAGGTTCGAGAGCGGCGTCACCTGCGCGAAGTAGAAGCCGCGGTTCTGATACGTCTGCGTCAGCGTCGCGATGTCCTCGGTGAGGTGGCTGCGGTTGAAGATCTCGCCGGTCTCGAGCTTCAGCTCCTTGCGCAGCTCCGGGAGGTCGGCGGTCGGGTCGCCGGAGATGTCGATGGTGCCGACGCGGAAGCGCCGGCCCTCGTCGACCGCGACCGTGACGCGCAGCCCGTCCGCCGACGGCACCACCTCCGGCTCGTGCAGGTTGACCTGCAGGTAGCCCGCGTCGGTGTACTTGCGCTCGACGCCGCGCAGGTCCTGGAGGAATAGCGGCTCCGAGTATGTCCCCGAGTGGTCGAACCAGGAGGTCGCGTACGACCAGAAGTGCCAGACCTTGGTCTGGAAGCCCTCGCGCAGCTCGCTCGACGTGAAGTGCTCGTTGCCCTCGAAGTCGATCTCGCGGAGCTTGAGCTTCTTGCCCTCGTGCACGTCGAAGTTGATCCCGACCGACGCCTCGCCGATCGGCTCGATCTCGAAGTTCACCTCGGCGAGGTAGTAGCCGTCGGCGCGGTAGAGCCCGACTACGCGCTCGCGGTTCTCGTACAGCAGCGGGTAGTCGAGCGTGGAGCCCGTCGTCAGGGTCAGCGCGTCGCGGATCTTGTCGCTGTCGATGTGGTCGTTGCCGGTGATCGAGATCTGGCGGACCACCGGGTTCTCCTCGACCTCGAAGATCAGGATGCGGCCCTGCGGCGTGAGGTCGGAGAG
>Ga0335069_10007226_pt1 | contig 16056 bp, 12 predicted proteins | sample Lox_Sample_11_FD_206714 | JGI IMG/M metagenome (GOLD analysis project Ga0335069, IMG submission 206714) | Soil microbial communities from Loxahatchee National Wildlife Refuge, Florida, United States - Lox_Sample_1.1 | ecosystem: Environmental > Terrestrial > Soil > Wetlands | place: USA... | reverse complement strand
GCTCCGGCTATTTGGTCAACCAGATTTCCGGCGCTTCGTCTCGTTCCGGACCGCGAACGACATAGGGCGTGATCACGATCAGCAATTCGTCGTCTTCCTTCTGCTTGCCACTCTCCGAGGCCAACGCCTTCAGGCCGGGAATCCGCGAAAAACCAGGCAATCCACTCAGGCTTTTCTGTTCGGATTTGGTGATCATTCCGGCGACGACCGCCGGCTCCCCATCTTTGAGGGCGATGCCCCCCTTGTACTCGCGGTTGGAAATCACCGGCACGCCGTTCAGGCTGGCGCCGCCAAGCGTGCGGAATTGCAGCTCGAGCTGGAGGCTGACATCCGATGTGCCGTGCACGGAGGGTTTGGCTTTAATTGTGAGGCCCAAGTCTTCGTAGTTGAAAGATGGAATTGGGGCTGTGAAGGACTCGTTTCCAATCACCTGTGAAATAGCGGCATTGTTGAAGATCGGCGCGAAACTAGCGTTAATGATGGGATATCGTGCCCCGAGTTTGAACGTCGCGTCTTTTTCGTGCGAAGCGCGGAGCGTCATGTGTTCCAGCGTCCGGACAGAACTTTCATTCAGGGACAACGTCGCCCGCAGTTGATCCAGGCTCAACCCCATCAACGTGATGCCGCCGCCGAACGTTGCGAGAGGCTGACTGAAGATCGAGTTCTGCTGGCCCTGCAGCTGCGCGAGGAGCGCCTCGATGCTTTCGTTTCCAGCCTGATTGATGCCGCCCGATGAGATCAGCTGGTTGATCAAATCCTGAAGGTCCTGCCCGCCTAACGCGGCCAAAGCTCCGATCGGAATATTGAAGAGTTTGAATTCATTCGGAATGTGCAGGCCAATGTTGCGGGTGTAGCTGTAATCCACTTCGTAAACTTTGACGTCGATCAATACTTCCGGCCTGGTGGAATCCAGCGTATCGAGAAACTTCGTCGCCGCTTCCAATGTTCCCTGAGGGCCCCGCAGGGTGATCGTGCTGGCGGCGGTATTCAGACTCGCGAAACGAAGGTCGAACAGTGAGCGCAGCGCATTCAACAGTTCATTCAGTTCCTGCGGAGCCGGGCCACCCGGAATGTAGAACGAGCGCATCCACATGCGGTCAAAGACGCGGTGGTTTTCGGGAGAGTCAAGCGCCGCAAACAATACCTTCTCGTCCAATGCGACGGCAAAGCCCTTGCTGACGACTTCGGCCGCCTGCATGGCAGTGGGAAAGTCGACGTCTTCGATGTCGAATCGGACACGTCGGTTGGGGAAAGAGTCGTCAAAGATGACGCTCAGGCCATAGCTTTGGGCGATCGCGGTGAGCAGCCCGCGGGAATCGCCACGATAGTGAAAGTCGTGCCGTTCTTCCTTGGGCTTGGCCGCAATCCCATCGGCGCTGGCAACCAGTTCAGCGGCGTTGTCAGCGTGAACAGGAATCGGTCCGGCCGCATCGCGAAGCCGCTGCTGCGCGAATTCATTCTCAGGGTCGAGGTGCAACGCTTGACGGAACTCCGCTAACGCTTCGATCTGCTGGCCTTCGAGCAGACTGTCGCTGCCGCGTTCCAGGTGAGATGTGACCAGTTGTTGCCTCATCATCTCCCGGGCGGTCAGGTACTCGACATTCTGTGGCACGATGCTGGACGCGCGTTCGAATTCGACAAGCGCTTCGTGCAGGTTCTTCTCGCGCTGAAGCCTGAGCCCACGGGAAAACGCGCTCCGCGCTGCCTTGAGGTCTTTCGAGGAACCCTGACAGGCCGGTGCTCCCGGCGCATCGGAGCACATCGACGCCGGTTTGACCGGAACGCCATCTGCAGCCAGGCACACTCCTAATCCCAGCACCGCCACTGTGAAGAACAAGCGCATCGTTCTGACTACTATAGAATGCGCTGCTCCTAGTGTCTTGCAAAGAGGAATTAGGGCAAGGAGCCGCTAGCGGTAACGGTTTCAGGAGCCTGGCTCTAAGCGGTAAATTCAGGATGTTCAAGCAATTCAAGATTCGAGATCGGCTCACCTTACCAACAGTCTTTCCATCCGCGTGGCTCTTCCGCTATTGTTATCGCACTCTACGACCACCGCGCAAAGTCTGACATCTCCGCTCGCGGGTTCGAACCGCGCCGGCATGCCACTCAGGAATTTGTCGATCACCAGTTCTTTCTTCACGCCGATCACGCTCTCGTAGGGCCCGGTCATACCCACGTCGGTGATGTAAGCAGTGCCTCCGGGAAGGACGGTCTCGTCAGCCGTCGGGATGTGGGTGTGGGTGCCGACAACGGCCGTTACGCGGCCATCGAGATACCAGCCGAACGCATTTTTTTCGGAAGTCGCTTCGGCGTGAAAATCGACGAAAATCACCTTGGCTTTGACCTTCTCCAAAATCCTGTCGGCGAAACGGAACGGGTCGTCACTTTGCCCCATAAAGACGCGTCCCTGCAGATTGATGACCGCATAGGGTGTGCCGTTTTTCTGGCCTTCATACAGGCCCCATCCGGGTAAGCCGGCGGAGAAGTTTGCCGGACGCAGCACACGTCGCGCGGGACTATGCGGATTACTGTCCGCCATCTGGAAGTACTCGATGATCTCGCGTTTGTCCCAGACGTGATTGCCAGTGGTCATCACATCGATACCCAGCTCGAAGAGTTCTTCCGCGAGCTGTGGCGTGATGCCGAAGCCGGCGGCGGCGTTCTCGCTGTTGGCGATCACGAGATTAATGGAGTATTTGTTGACGAGTTCGGGCAGGCGTTCCTTGACGATGGTCCGCCCCGGCCGCCCAAAAATGTCACCGATGAAGAGGATGTTCAAGAACAGGTCTCAGGTTTCAGGTGTCAGCAAAGCGCGCTCGCTGCCCAGAGGGATCACCGAAACTCGATGGTATCACGCGAAAAGAGATGTAACCCACGTGCCGTCGATCACCGATCTTCGATTTCCGCCGTCTTCAGGAAGTTGTAGTTCCCGGATGGATTCAGGGTGACGTTCCGCACTCGTTGCGAGTGCACGAGCACATTGTCGAAGTACCACAAGTTGATGTAGGGCAGGTCTTGCGCCAGCAAATCCTGCAATTCTGCATAGAGCTGCTTGCGGACACCCTGATCCGTCTCGCGGCGCGCCCGGTCGATCAAGGCGTCGACTCGCGGATTCGAATAGAACCCCCGGTTTGCTCCATTCGGCGGAAACCTTGCCGAGTGAAAGATGGACTCAAAGATGTCGGGGTCTTCGTTGCCCCCGATCCAGCGCAGGGAATAGAACTGAAATGCTCCGCTCGTAACATCGGCGAGGAAGGTTGCAAACTCGAAGGTGCGGATGTCGAGGACGATGCCAACCTGTTTCAGTTGCTGCTGCAGGACCGCCGCCATCAGCCTCGTCGATTCCTCCGTCGATGTCTTCATCTCCAGATGGAACCGGACGCCGTTGATGGCACGATACCCGGCCGCATCGAGTATCTGACTGGCCTTGTCGGTATCGTGGCGATAGGTCTTGACTTCCGCGTTGTAAGCCCAACTTTCCGGTGGCAGCACGCTCGCGGCGGGTTGTGCGAACCCGCGCCAGATGTACTCGATCAGCGGACCGCGGTCGATCGCGTAGGCGATCGCCTGCCGTACTCGAACGTCGCTGAGGTGCGGATCGCGCAGGTTGAATGCGAGATACGAAAGGATCGTTCCGGGGGCCTGCTGGACGACGAGCTGCGGTTCGCGTTGGAGGGTAAGCACCATGTCGGAGGTCAGCGCATTGATGGCGACGTCGGCGCTCCCTTTGCGCAGTTCGAGCGCCCGGGTCGTCGTGTCGGGAACGACGGTGAAGTGGACCCGCGACACCCTGGCTTTGGTTCCCCAGTAATTGTCATTGCGCTCCAGGATGACTTCCTTGTCCTGCTCGGCGCTCACAAACTTGAACGCACCCGAGCCAATCGGATGGCGCGTCATCTCGTCTAGGGTTCCGTAGGGGACGATTCCGATTGCTCCGTCGGAAAGGTTCCACGGCAGGGTTGCGAACGGTTCCTTCAGGTGAAAGACGACGGTGTTATCGTCCAGGGCCTCGATGCGATCTACGAATCTGTACACCGACTTCTTAGTGCTGCGAATTTTGCCTTCGAGCAGGGAATCGAAGGTCCACTTCACGTCACGCGACGTAAGTGGACGTCCATTATGAAACGTCACGCCGTGACGTAGATGAAAGACGTAGGTCAGCGGATCGGGATTCTCCCATCGCTCCGCCAGTCCAGGCTGCACGTTCAAATGCTCATCGCGAGTGAGCAACGCATCAAACAGCAATTCGTCGATTCGCTCGGATTGCGCGTCCAGGCCGACACGCGGGTCGAGGTTGGTTGGGCTGCTCTCGATGATCATCACTAGAGTGTTTGGATCGGGCGCCTGCGAGCAGGACAGGAACAGAAAGATCGAGGCACAGATCATGCAAATCAGCACGACCTGGGCAGCGGTCCTAGGCCAGCAGTCACGCATAGGAAATCTTTCCCAGAATTGCGGGACGTTTCGCTCCCGTCGCTGACGGCACATTAGACGGCCGCCGGTGCCAGGTTTCATAGGCAAGCACGGCAAACGCGAGTGCTTCCTTGGCTTCGCCCGGTACGCCAAATTCATGGGAGAAGCGCAGCGTGATTCCCAATCGTGTGAGCTCTTCTCGCAGCATCGCCATCAGCGTCGGATTCTTTGCGCCGCCACCGGAAACAACCATTTCCCGGTATCCACCGCGTTTTGGGATGACGAAACGTTGAACGGCGTCAGCGATCGAGCGCGTCGTCAGAGCGGTAGCCGTTGCGACGATATCATGCCGGTTTTTCCCACGGCACAACTGGAGATAGCGGCGGACATATTCGCGACCAAATTCTTCACGCCCGGCGGTACGGGGCGGCCGCTGATGGAAAAAGTGAGCCCGCAAGAGTTTTGTGATGAGGTCGTAGAGCACGCGCCCTGAAGCCGCGACTCGGCCATCGCGATCGTACTGGCGGCCGAAGAGTTTTTCCATTACGGCATCGATGACCATATTGCCGGGACCAGTATCGAAGGCTATGACTTGTTCCGGTCTGGCACCGGCGGGAATCGCCGTCAGGTTTGCGATTCCGCCGATATTTTGCGCAATGCGGCCGATACGCGGGTCCCGGTAGAGCACGTAGTCGAGGAACGGCACTAGCGGAGCACCTTTGCCGCCCGCCGCCATGTCGGCAGGCCGGAAATCCGAAACAACCGGTATGCGCAGCCGAGATGCCAGCAGCGCGGCTTCGCCGGTCTGCCAGGTAACCGCGAGCTTCCTTCCGAGATACGTTGCCGGAGCACCCTGGTGATAGAGCGTCTGTCCATGGCATCCGACGAGGTCCAGACCCGCCTGATGCTTGCGGGCAGTCTTGAAGACAGCTTCAGCATAGAGCTCGCCGAGCAGGAAGTTGAGACGCGCGAGATCAGCAACTCGGGCCGCGTCGGAGTTCATCATGTGCAAGATGGTCCGCCGCACCGGAGCCGGGAACGGATATTCCTCGTGGGCAATGAGTTTGAAGGTCGAGCGACGGGCGGTCTTGGTTCCACTAATACGCACCAACGCGACATTGATCCCATCCGCAGAGGTGCCGCTCATCACTCCGGCTACGATCATAAGGCGCGCTCCTGTCGCTCGAGGGCGTCGAGCCGGATTTCTTCTCCGAACTCCCAGAGCTGGCGGGTGAGTTTCTCGACTTTTGCCGTCGTGGGAACGGGAGCGGGCCGCCAGCCTCGAAGCCATCTCTTCTTGAAGGCCATCACTCGCTGCGCCGATTCCTCCACCCGTTGAGCAAAGCGGCGATCGCGTTCGGCCTCGCGGATCATCGCCTCATGTGCGCGCCGGATGAGCTCTTCCTGGTGACAAATCAAGCCGAGGTCGCCTCCGGCTCGAATATGTCCGATCACCGCCTGCTCGATCGGCGCGGCCGCGAGAACGCCGCCCATTTCCAAATCGTCGGAACAGATCAGCCCGCGATAGCCGATCTTCTTGCGCAGGATGCCGGTAATCCATTTCTTCGAAAGCGACGCGGGTGTTTCTTCTTTTGTGACGGCGCGAAAAGCCGCGTGCGAGACCATAACAAATGGCAACTCACGACGCATGGTGCGATAGGGAACCAGATCCTGCTCCCACAGTTTCTTGAGAGTCTTGTTCACGCGGGGCAGATCGTGATGCGTGTCAAGATTCGCCTCGCCGAGGCCGGGGAAATGCTTGCCACAGCCAAGCACGCCAGACTCGTCCAGTCCGCGCAAGAATTCGCGCGCGTAAAAGACAACCCGCTTCGGGTCGGAGGAGACCACGCGAGAACTCATCACCGACCGCGAGGCGTCAAAAGCGAGGTCGAGCGCGGGAGCGAAATCAACATTGAAACCCAGAGCCCGGCAGTTCGCGCCGAGGATGCGTCCATGCTTGCGGAAGACCTGGCGATTGCCGGTGGAAAAAACGGCGGCCGCCGAAGGCGCGGGACCCAGCACATTGCGGAAGCGATCCACAGTGCCGCCTTCCAGATCGACGCAGGTGAATAACGGCGTCGTCACGAATTTCTGGCACTCGCGGAGCAGTCGATACGTCTGCTCAACCCCAGTGATATTCCGGGCAAACAGAATTACTCCCGCCGGCTGAACGCGCGTGAGCAGGGAAGCCAGCCGCGTCGACATCTCAGTCCCATCAAAGCCGATGATGAGAGGTTGGCCGATGTTTGCGCGCATTGGCATGTACGCCATCAGGTTTCACTCCCCCGAGACTCTGAAGGAGAACTCCGGCTCACGACCGACTTAAACCATTGGGCGATGGCTACGCAGTAGATGATGAGCGCGATCTGCCGTACAAAGGATCCGCTCACGGCCACAATTTGGCCCACGGTCAATGAAAGAGAAACGAAGCTCAACAAGGCGTGAACAGCAAGGTCGGTTCCCATTAAGACGGAGGCAATCCTCACAGATTTCTTCGGGAACTTGAATGCAAACAGAAAAAAGTAGATTGCAGCGATGACCTGAAAAACTTTGTTCCAGATGCTCCAGAAACTTATGCGAGGACGCACAGGTCCGAAGAAGTGGCCGAGGGCGACGCGGTGGATTTCCTGCGCCAGCAACAAGACGCAAACGACGAGAAGGACAGCCATCAGGCCCGTCGTGATCCAATTGCTGTCGATCGTGATTTCCCAGCTGCGCCACCAACTGGTCTTTTCGCTCATATCCTCCCTATTTGCTCAATCAAGAGTTCCGAACGACTCGCGACCAGCGACCGTCTACTCAATCTGTCTCTTCAACTCCGCCAGCAAGTTTAGCGCCTCCAGCGGTGTCAGCCGATTCAAATCCACTTCCCGTAACTTCTCCAGCACCGGCTGCGAGATTGGCGTGAAGATCGTCAACTGTGCCGGACGCTCCGGTTGCGATCCCGGAGTCAAATGCTCCGACATGCGATGCTCAGCCGTCTCGTGCTCCGCCAGCACTTCACGCGCCCTAACCACAACGTCGTTGGGCAAGCCCGCCAGTTTAGCGACTTCGATTCCGTAGCTGCGATCCGCCGCGCCCGGCTCGACCTTGCGGAGGAACACCACGCTCCCGCCTGCCTCTTTCACGGACACATGGTAGTTCTTGACGCCACTGAGTTGCTCAGCCAGTTCTGTCAGCTCGAAATAATGCGTGGCGAACAAGGTCTTCGCCCGAACCCGCGCGTGCAGATACTCAATCGCCGCCCACGCAATCGCCAGACCGTCATAGGTCGCCGTGCCACGCCCAACCTCATCGAGCAGGATCAGCGACCGCGGTGTAGCCGTATGCAGGATCGCTGCCGTCTCCGTCATCTCGACCATAAATGTCGAGCGCCCGCGCGCCAGATTGTCGCTCGCGCCAATACGCGTGAACACGCGATCGACAATTCCCAGCCGCGCCGCTCGCGCCGGCACAAACGATCCCATTTGCGCCAGGATGACGATCAGCGCGGCCTGCCGCAGATAGGTACTCTTGCCGCCCATATTCGGCCCGGTCAGCACGATGATGTTGTGCGTCGAAGCATTGAGAAACAGATCGTTGGGCACGAACCGCTCGCTGCCTGCTGCCAGTTCCTGCAGTTCGATCACCGGATGCCGCCCATCGACGATCTCCAGGTCGCCAGCCTCTTCCGGCTTCTCGGCAAACTTCGGACGGCAATAATTCCGCAGCGCTGCGATATGCGCCAAACACGCCAGCACATCCACTTCCGCCAGCGCCAGCGCCGTCTGCCGGATGCGCTTCGCCTGGGCCGCGATCGTGGACCGCAGTCCTGCAAACAGCCGGCGCTCGATCTCGACGATCTTCTCCTGAGCATCCAGAATCTTCGATTCGTACTCTTTCAGCTCCGGAGTCGTGAAACGTTCGGCGTTGACCAGCGTCTGTTTGCGTTCATAGTCGGTGGGCGCCAGATGCAGGTTCGCCTTCGAGATCTCGATGTAGTAGCCGAAAACGGAATTGAACTTCACCTTGAGCGAGCCGATACCCGTCCGTTCGCGCTCACGCTGTTCCACTTGCGCCAGGTACTGCTTGGAGTTGCGGCTCAGGTCGCGCAGTTCGTCGAGATCGTGGTCTACGCCGGTCGCAATGACACCACCGTCGCTGAGTGTCAGTGGTGGCTCGAGCACGATCGTGCGTTCGATGGTTTCTCGCAGATCGCTCAGGTCGTCGATCAACTGATGCAGCGCTCCGAGCCGGGCCGCCAGGAGACCGGAGAGGACTTGCCGTAAGTGAGGAATGCGCGCGAGAGACGCCGCCATGGCCAGCACGTCGCGAGGATTCGCCGTCTCAAGGGTGACGCGGCTCAGCAGGCGCTCCAGATCGAGAATTCCGTCAAGTGCACGCCGCAGTTCTTCCCGCCGAACCGTATCGTTGACTAGCGCTTCGGCTGCGTCCAGGCGCGCTTCGATTTCGGAACGATCCAGAGATGGCCGGAGCATCCACGCGCGAAGCAAACGCTTGCCCATCGGCGTGATCGTGGAATCAATGCAGCGAAATAGAGTCACCCCTGCATCCGTACCGGCAAAGAGCGGCTCCATCAGTTCGAGGTTTCGTACCGTGACCGCATCCAGAACCAGACAGTTCTGCCGCTCATAGAAGCCGATGCGATCGACATGATCGAGCGTGCCGCGCTGCGTGGAGCGGATGTAGTAGAGAATCGCGCCCGCTGCCGAAGCCGCTGCCGGCTTGCCCGCCAGTCCGAATCCTTCGAGCGAGAGCACGCCGAAGTGGTTCTCCAGCAGCGGAACGGCGTGGTCGGGAGCGAAGACCCAATCTTCCAGAGGCGTTTCCGCAAAAGCGACCGATGTGGAGCCAAGGTTGGCGAGACGGGCGCTCCTCGCTTCCGTCTCGTGGAGCGACGACCGCATTTGCGCCCCACCGGAGACAACGTGAGGGGCACGCTGTCCATCGTGCCTCATCTCAAATAAAGGTGCGGAAGACGCGTAAAGCAACTCTTTTGGCCGTAATTGTTCAAGTTCTTCTTGAATGCGTCGGCCAGCCGCCTCCCCGGCGAACTCCGTTGCCCGGAACTCGCCCGTTGAGAGGTCCAGCGCTGCAAATCCCACTCGCTCTCCGACCGCCGCCACTGCTGCCAGGAAATTGTTCTCTTCCGAACCAAGCGACGAATCTGCTGCTGTCCCCGGCGTGACCACGCGGGTTACTTCGCGCCGCACAAGTTTCTTGGCCAAGCGCGGATCTTCCATCTGTTCGCAGATTGCCACTTTGAATCCCCGACGGATCAGCTTGGAGATGTATCCCTCTGCCGCGTGGTAGGGCACTCCGCACATAGGAATCGCGATACCCTTTTCTTTGTTGCGCGAAGTCAACGTGATCTGCAGTTCGCGCGACGCCACAACGGCGTCATCAAAGAAGAGTTCGTAGAAATCGCCGAGCCGGAAGAGCAGAAGAGCGTTGGGATGCTCCTTCTTGATCGCGGCATATTGCCGCATCAGAGGCGTGGAAGGATCGGACATTGGCGATTGGTAATTTGTAATTTGTAATTCTCCGATTTGCAAACACCAACTGGTATCGCCCAACGGGCCGTCGCCGTGGACCATAACGGTCCATCCCTTGCCGATTTCCCGTGAGTGAGCGCGAATCGCATTGACTCGTCTGTCGCGTTTTTGTTCTCCTAGCCCCATGGAACTCCGCAAGGATCCCATCACACGCTCCTGGGTCATTACCGGAGACGATGTTCCGGAGCCAACTCCCCGGGCCGGCACCTGTGCGTTTTGCGGCGATGCAGCGCAACCTCTTCAGGTGATCACCACGCTGCCCGGAATCGATGGCAGTCCGTGGTCGACGCGGGCCGTCGTCCACCCCAATCCGCTCTATCACATCGAAGGCGAGCCTGCCCGCCGTGGGGATGGTCTCTATGACCGGATGGGCTCGGTGGGGGCGCACGAGGTGCTGCTTGAAAACTCGCATCACGATCGCCATCTGTGGAGCGCGAGTGATGCCGAGGTCGAGCAATTCCTGCGCTTGATGGCGCAGCGCATTCAGGACCTGAAGCGCGACAGCCGTTTCAAGTACATCAGTATCTTCAAGAATTTCGGTGCCAGCGCTGGGCAGGAATTCGAGCACCCCAACACACAGCTCACGGCTACGACATTTGTTCCCCGGCGGGTGCTCTACGAATTGCGAGCTGGGCGCGACTACTACGATTCCAAAGAGAGATGCGTATTTTGCGACATCCTGGCGCAGGAAGAACGTCAGGGGCTCCGCGTGGTGGAAGTCCGTGGCGACTACATGGCGTTCTGTCCCTATGCGCCGCGAGTCCCCTATGAGACCTGGATCCTGCCGCGGAATCACGAAGCCTCCTTCGAGCGCACCGGAACGTCGCGCGTGGGCAACTTGCTGGACTTGGCTGCTTTGCTGCGCCGTACCCTGCAACGTATTCGCTCGATCACCGAGGGTTTCCACCTCGTGCTGCACACCTCCCCGAACAGCACGCACGGCTCGGGAGCGCTGGGCTACTGGAAGACGCTCGACGACGACTACCACTGGCACATCGAGATCCTCCCGCTTCTGGAGGCAAAGGCGAAGTCGTATACCTTCAAGGAGGTCTATTATTCCCCGGTCACCTCGGAGACTGCTGTGAAGCGCCTCCGGGACGCGAAGATCTGATCGCCATGCCTAGAGTCACGAGAATCGCTCTCATCTTTGTGTTCGCCTTCGTCGTTGTCACAAATGCTGCCGGGCAAAACAACGCTCCTCCGCCGCCCGAGAAGCAACAGGTCCTCTGGCAGAAACTGGAAGCCTCCATTGCGGACATCGACCGCAACCTCGACGGCGCGATGGGCGTTGCTGTGCTGGACCTCACGGACGGTCACAGGTACCTGCTTCACGCCAACGATGTCTTCCCGCAGGCCAGCTCGATCAAGATCTGCGTCCTCGGGGAACTCTACCGTCAGGCGCAGCAGGGGAAGCTAAGATTGACCGACTTGTACACGGTCAATTCCGCCGACCTTGTACCGGACAGCGACATCATGAACGGCCTGACTCCCGGGGTCACGAAGATTACGTTGCGTGACCTCGCCACGATGATGGTGGCGGTCAGCGACAACGCGGCCACGAATGTGCTCATCGACCGGGTCGGGATGGAAAATGTGAACGCGTTCCTTGATTCTCTGGGTCTCACGCATACACGGCTGCGCCGCAAGATGATGGATCTGAAAGCAGCCAGTGAGGGCAGGGAGAACGTCTCCACTCCGGCGGAGATGACGTCGCTGCTCGAATCGCTGTATCGCGGCAAGGTGCTCAACCGGGAAATGACCGAGGATTTCTTCAAGATCCTGAGCACTCACAAAGACAGCTGGATCCCGCGCGACCTACCCGACGATTTGAAGATCGCCAACAAACCGGGCGCGCTCGAAGGCGTACGCAACGACTCAGGTGTGGTCTTCATCGACAAGCGCCCTTACATATTATCGGTGATGACAACCTACCTGCGCCGTGAACGTGACGGAGAAGAGGCGATCAGCAGGGTATCGCTGGCGGCCTGGCGAATGTTTGACCGCATGGCCCGCGCCAGCGAATACGGGCGTGTCATATCGCCGGGCAACAGCAGCCACTAGCGCAGCTAGAACCGCTGGTTGTGGGAAGTTTCGATGACCATCCGCCGCCTCAAAACCTATGCCGGATCGCAGGGGTATGTGTATCAGTACTACTTTGTAGGCCAACGTCCCTCTCCGGACTCCGATGCGACGGAATACATCTTCGACGTCACCTCCGACGGAAAAACCAGTTATGCCGTCAGCGTCGTACTGCCACGGCAGGCCCTAAGGGATTGGCACCTAACTCATGGCCGTGCCCTGACCAATCCGGAACAGTACGCGGCAGTGAAGCTGCGCCTGTTTCGCGCTTTCGACGAGGTCGCAGACCTGTTTCGGGATGGCCGCGAGCTGGAGGTCGCAACGGCGTTCCTGGACGAATCGCTCACTTCCTTGGGGATCGAATAGCCAGGTCATCTCTAACTCATTGTTCCCGCCCCGCCGCTCATGAGTACAAAGGTAACTTGCGCACTGCAATCCATAAGTGACTCAATGTCACCTGGGCCCATATCGCTTCCTCCTGGTAGTTACGGTTATGCATGTCCGACGATACTCGATTTACCGTTCCGGAGCGCGGCTGGGAGCGTACGCGCTGATAGGGTTAGGTCTCGCGGTCCTCGTGGGTTGGGCAGGTCACGTTACCGTCTTGATGGCGGTTCTCCCCGATCGCATCACCATGAAACCAAACACGGCCGTCGGATTCCTTGCGGCCGGCTTGGCTTTGTTCTTCCTCGGGCAAGCGGCGCCGCAACACAAGTCAAGGAAACTTGCAGCCGTGATGTCCGGCCTGGTGACGGCTCTTGGGGCCCTAACTCTTGTCGAATACGGTGCTCACCGGGACCTCGGCATCGACCAACTCTTGTTCCGCGACCCCTGGCAGTTTCCGTTTCCAGGACGGATGGCCCACATCACAGCGATGAACTTCTGCTTGGCCGGAGGAAGCCTCTTTCTGCTCTCCCTCTCCCGAAAGCGGGCCATGTGGCCGCAGTTTCTGGCCCTTCTGAGCGGAGCGAGCGCGCTGCTTGCGATCATCGGGTACTTATACGGCGTGCCGCTGCTCTATGGATCGACCCAATACACGTCCATGGCTCTGCACACTGGGCTTGGGTTCTTGATTCTCTCGGCATCCATTCTTCATTCTCGACCGGAGAGCGGCATGATGGGCGTAGTCACCAGCCCGCACGTCGGTGGCTGGATCGCTCGACGCCTGATGCCGATTGCTGTCGTAACCCCCGTCATTCTGGGCGCGATATATCTCCACAGCCGATTTGCTCTGACTGATGCACGAATGGCACTCGCCTGTTTGATGGTTGTCCAAATCGGGCTCTTCGTGTCCCTGATCTGGGGCTTGGCCTATCAGCTGAACCAGGCGGAAGCGGAACGGAAGGTAGCCAACGCGGCCCGCGACACTTCGGAAGCGGAATACCAGAAGATGTTCGAGGAGGCGATCATCGGTATTTTCGAGAGCACGCCTGACGGAAAGTTGCTGAAAGTCAACCCGGCCATGGCTCGTATGTATGGGTACGCTTCTGGAGAAGAAATGAAAGGCGACATCTCCGATGCCGGCGGGCAGCTGTACGTGGATCCGGATCGCCGGCAGGAATTTCGAAAGTTGATGGATTCGGAGGGTTCGGTGCGTCACTTCGAATGCCAGATGCGTCGCAGAGACGGCAGTAGCATGTGGGTATCGGTCAACGCGCGCGCCGTGACCCAGAACGGTGAGGTCGTGCGCTACGGCGGAAGTTTCGAAGAGGTTACCGCCCGTAAATCGCTGGAGGACCAGCTCCGGCAAGCGCAGAAGATGGAAGCGGTGGGACGCCTCGCTGGCGGCGTCGCACACGATTTCAACAATGCCATCGGCGTAATCGTAGGCTACAGCGCACTTCTTCAGGAGCGACTCGCCTCAGACGCAACGGCGCAGCGATATGCGAACGAAATCGGAAATGCGGGCCAGCGTGCTGCGGGGCTGACGCGTCAACTGCTCGCCTTTAGCCGCAAGCAAGTGATCCAGCCGGTGGTACTGAATCTTAATACTGTGGTCGGAGAGACGGAGAAAATGCTACGCCGGCTGATCGGCGAAGATATCGAGCTGGTAATCATCCGCTCCCCTAATCTCGGCAACGTCCGCGCCGACATGGGGCAGGTCGATCAGATACTCATGAACCTCGTCATCAACGCTCGCGATGCCATGCCCCGAGGAGGCAGGCTGGTGATCGAGACATCAAATGCTGAGCTCGACGAGACGAATTTGAGCCACCATGCCTTTGCGAAGCCCGGGCGCTACGTTCTGCTCAGCGTCAGCGATAACGGCTGCGGCATGAACAAGGAGATACTCTCCCACATTTTCGAGCCCTTCTTCACCACGAAAGGAGCAGGGAAAGGAACTGGTCTCGGATTGTCGACGGTGTACGGCATCGTGAAACAGAATGAGGGCTATATCTGGGTCTATAGCGAAGTCGGGCAGGGAGCGCGATTCAAGATTTACCTGCCGCGGGTCGATGCCGCAGCCGCAGCGCCCTCCGACAATGACGATTCCACCGCCGATGGAGGTGCGGAAACCATTTTGCTCGTTGAAGATGACGACGCGATGCGGAGCCTCACTCGTAGCTGCCTCGAGAGCAGCGGCTATCGCGTACTGGACGCATCCGACGGCGAGGCCGCCATCCGCACGGTGACACAGCAGGAAGGGCCGATCCACCTGCTTCTGACCGACGTCATCATGCCTGGCGCCAGCGGACGGCAAGTGGCAGAAAGTTTGCGCGTGGCGCGACCAGAGATGAAAGTGCTGTATATGTCCGGGTATACCGCGGACATCGTGGCTGAGCGCGGAGTCCTCGATCCTGACGTGTCCCTTCTCGAAAAACCGTTTACCAAGGAAGCATTGCTCAAGAAAGTCAGGAAGGTGCTCGACGGCGAAGCCGCCGCCGAGGCTGCCGCCGGCGCTTCTTAGCCCCGCGATTCCAGAGGGATCAGCTCACCCCGGCCCGCCCGGTGTGATATCCATCACATGCACTTGTGATAGCACCCGTTTCGCGGGTTTACGCCCCACCTTCTATAATCACTGCATCTGGGTGGGGAGCCATTCTCCAACCCGGGCGGGATGTTCTCAAGCCAATGGCTCTGATCTGGTTGCGAGTCGCGCTGATCTGCTACGGAGTCGGTTTGCTGTACGCTCTGGTGGCGCTGACGCGCACTTCGGAAATCCTGAGCAAGGTCGCGCTCCATGCGGCATACCTTGGCATGGTGTTCCATCTCGTGTCGCTGACAGAAGCGGTTGTGGAGACAGGCCAGCTCACGCTGGCTTCCATTCACAATTCCGAGTCTCTGCTGGCGTTTCTGGTCATGGTTGTCTTCATGTTGACCTATCTGGTCTACAAGACGACCTCGCCCGGCATCGTAGTGTTCCCGCTGGTGTTCCTGCTGACATTCGTTGCTTCGACCGGACAGCAGCCGCTCGTGTTCGCCTCAACGGCCGTGAGGAAGGGATGGCTGGCGGCCCACATTCTGATGATCTTTACTGGCTACGCGGCGCTGTTTTTGAGTTTCGGCGCCAGCCTGCTCTACCTCTTGCAGGAACACGCGCTCAAAACCAAGACGAGCGGCGGAATGTTCGCCCGCTTGCCCGCGCTCCAGGTGATCGACGATATCGGCTACCGTTCGCTCATGCTTGGCTTCCCGTTCATGACGTTGGGTTTGATCGCCGGGTCCGTCGTGGCAGAGTCCACCTATGGCAAGGTCGATCTCCTGGACCCGAAGATCCTGTTGTCGGTGCTGATGTGGGCGGTATATCTGCTCATGGTCTATACGCGATTGAGTGCGGGATGGCGCGGCCGCCGCGCTGCCATGCTGGCTAGTGTGGCGTTTGTCGCGGCCATTGTCGCCTGGATCGCCAACTACTTCAGCGGAATGCACAGGTTCGTGGCCTCATGAGATTCCAGCTCATCGGTGTGAATCACAAGACGGCTCCGGTTGAGGTGCGCGAACGACTGGCAATCCCCGAGTCACGCCTGCCCGAAGCCTGCAAGAAATTGGCCGAGCATCCGGCGATCGC
>Ga0335069_10007225_pt1 | contig 16056 bp, 8 predicted proteins | sample Lox_Sample_11_FD_206714 | JGI IMG/M metagenome (GOLD analysis project Ga0335069, IMG submission 206714) | Soil microbial communities from Loxahatchee National Wildlife Refuge, Florida, United States - Lox_Sample_1.1 | ecosystem: Environmental > Terrestrial > Soil > Wetlands | place: USA: Florida... | reverse complement strand
AGGCCGGCCTTAACGGGGTTATTCAATATATACCGTATAATCCTCCCGGGCGATCTGTTACATCGACAACACCAACGCCTCAACGCGATGATCCGGAGAAATGATGAAGAGTTACACCATTATACCAATCCGGGAACATACAGCGAGGCGTCGCTTCGGTTTACATGAGATACCACATGCACCCGCAAATCGGAACGAGATATAAAACGTCGGAGCCGGAGGTTGGCAGTGCGGTGGCGCCGCCGGTAAGAGGACTTTGCACCTCCCACGCAGTTCCTCCCGGAGCATGATATTGTGCGGCGAAATATTACTTCGCCGCACGAGTTCTTACTTCGGCAGTCCTTTCCGGGCGACCGTCTCCATTACATCGCAGAAGCGGTCGAGTTCCGGAAGCGTCGTATAGACGTTCGGGGTGATACGGGTCCCCTTGAATTCGTCGTGCACGATGCCGGTGACATAAATCTTATGTTTGTCGAAGAGATAACTGCCGAGCGGCCCGGGTTCGATCCCTTCGATCTCGACATTGCCGATCCCGCACGACTGGTGCTCGTCGAACGAGGTATGAAATCTGATATTCGGCACATCCTTCAATTTGTTCATCCAGTAGCGGGATAGGAAGCGGAGCCGGGCCTCCTTGCGGGCCGGGCCGATTCCCTTGTGAAAGAGGATCGCCTCCCCGATGGCGAGTTTCGGCGCCGCCGGATGGGTCCCTATCTCCTCGAACTTGCGGATATCCTTCACCTGCGTTTTGTCCGCGGCCATGAGGGGCCAGAGCTTTTCGATCTTATCCCTGCCGACGTAGAGAAGGCCGGTGCCTTTCGGCGCGTACATCCATTTATGAAGGCTCGTGCCGAAATAGTCGCACCCCAGATCCTTCTGTTTGAAATCGAAATGGGCGAACGAATGCGCCCCGTCCACGATGACTTCGATCCCCCGGGATTTCGCTATTTCGCAGATCTGTTTCACCGGCATGATCTGTCCGGTGATATTGATGACGTGGGAAACAAGGATGACGCGGGTTTTCGGCGTGATGGCTTTGGCAAACTGATCGGTGATTTCGTCCAGATGCTGGGGGGCGATCGGGACCTTGATCATTTTGAGAACGAGGCCTTCCCGGATCTCGCGCTGGCGCAGTGTCGTCAGCATGCGCGGGTAATCCTGCGTCGTTGTGAGGATCTCGTCGCCGGATTTCAGATCGAGTCCCATGAGGAGGATCTCGAGCGATTCGGAGGCGTTGCGGGTGATCGCGATTTCCTCGCGGTCGCATCCGAAGACATCGGCGAGGCCGGTGCGGATCGTTTCGCACTGCGGTTCAAGAATCTGCCACATGGTGTAGGCGGTCAGGTCCTCCTGTTCCCAGATGTAGCGGACGAGCGCCTCGGTGACGACCCGGGGTGAAGGGGAGACGCCGCCGTTATTGAGATTGACGATGCCGCGGGTGACGGAAAAGGCCCGCTGAATTTCGAACCAGAAATCTTCATCGGTTGCCGCCTCGTCGGGCGGAAGATGTTCGACGCGTTTTGCCGCGGCTTGAACATTATTGAGAAGTGATGCAACAGATGTTGTGGTCAAAGCTGCAAGTCCGACACCTTTACCGACCATGGAGAGAAATGTTCGGCGATCAGGTTCTTTTTGCAGTTGCATAGAGACACCCTATCCTGATGTGAGAAAGGTTGAATTGCAGGATATAATAAAAAAAGGTTGGATAAAAACAAACAGAGAAATTTATTGATGCCATAGCCTGGAAAAACCTGTGTCCCATGCTGCAAGCGCCGGTTTGGGGTTGAGATCAACGTCGACCAACCCAAGATAAGCGAAAAAATTAAGAATTGATCCCGGTGGCGGACGATCAGTCAGGAGATCAAGATCTGTAAATGTCAGATGGAACACTGCCGTAGCGCGAGCCGAGTCGAGAAGCTGCTGTTGTTGGAGAATATAACAACGCCGAGAGAATCCCGCGGCAATTCAAAACTCATCATTGCTGCATCAGCACGTTGAGACCAGAGATTGATTGCAGAAATCGCAACAGCATGAACCTTATTGATTCCGGTTTGGGAAAGTTCCAATGCACACATCTTGATCAATAATACAAAAGACCCGTCTCGTATTCAACTTCAAGTAAGGTTTTTTGTAAAAATATCTGAGAATCCAATCATTTCAATCAAGGAAGTGAAATTCGATATTTACTGCCCCGAAATAATTTCTTGCAGGAGACGGATTGAAATACAATGGGGAGGACGTTCCGGGCCATGTCGAGGTCTGGTTCACCGAAAGAACCGAAGAATACAACGTGTTGGTGGCATTGTCGACCCCTCCAAAGATATGAAGCGTAAAATATTTCACCAGCCGTTTACGCCACCCCGCTTTGACGTTCAGCAAAGAAAACGCTTCATCATATAGACTATTAGCATCCGTTAACGGACGCTTGTCCGTAAAGTAATACGTAAGATTCAAATACAACCCACCTACGCCGGAAACATCCAACCCTGCATTGAAAAGTAATGGCGCAACGCCCGGAAATTTTTTGCCTGAATAATCATTGCCATTGTGGAGATAAGTAACAAACCGGAAATTTGTATACGACATGGAGATAAATGATCGTGCCGATTGGATAAATGAATGTTCCGGGACAGGGAGAGCATATGACGCATAGCTTTCGAAGCCTTTATTATCTGATATTCCTGCATTGACAAGATACGTCAACGAATTGACTTGTTGGGGAACGAACGAATCCTTTACCCTGATGTAATAAAAATCGAGAACATAACCGAACTTATTATTAAAACCATTACCGCGTATTCCCGCTTCATAATTCAACGTCTTTTCGGGCAACAGGCTCGTGTTAATAAATCCGTTCGATAGCGAGATCTCGGACGTGGCGGGCAATGAAAGTCCTTCCGAGAAATTTCCGTATAGTGTCGTGTTATCGTTCAAACGGTGAACGGCGGCCAGAAGCGGAGCAACGTACGGTTTGACATTTTTGATTCCGGAAAAATCAAGACTATCGGATGTTATCAGATCCTGTATCGAATAATTAGCTCCCAGAACTCTCGCTCCCACATCAACCGACGTCTGTTCTGAAAATTTCAATGACGCTTGTAAGAATGTAATATAATTAACCAGATCATAGTTTCTGTTGAAATTTAAATCACCGATATCGAACGTAGGCGTGAATGCATAATGCTCCTCGGTGTTGAAATTCCTGATGATCTCCGTTCCAAGAATGATATTGGGTCGTAGTTCGCCGATAGATGGAGAATATGAAAACACCGTTCTGAAACCGGCCTTGGTCGTGGAGGGATGATTAACAAATTCTTCCGTGGATTGGTCACCGGATGATAATCCAATGAAGGCACTGCTTGAATTTTCGAAATTCGAAGTGAAGTCGTACGTATGCGTCACCCCCATAAGAAAACCGTTCGTGTTGATCCCGACATTTTTTTGAACGTAATCAGGATTTGCAGCTCTCGGTGATACGTGGAATACGCTATCGTCGACTTCGCCGGGATACTGATCTTTCGCCGAGGTCGCAAGAGCGAGGAATGAAAACGTTTCCTGATCGCTGGGATAGTAGTCGCCGGAAAAAGTGAGGAATTGTTTTTTGGAAGACGAGTGTTCCCGGTACCCGTCGTATCCCTGGTAGCCGTAGTTCACGAACATATTCGAAGATTCCGTCCCGGCCCGATAATTCGTATTGGATCGCAACAAGCCGTCGGAACCGATTGTCATTACCTGATTGAGATCCATCTCGCGGTACCGCGCCCTTTTCGTGTAAAAATTAATCGCCCCGGCCGTACTTGCGCCATACAAGATAGAAGTCGGGCCTTTAATAACCTGGGCGCTGCCAAATGCAGTAAAATCGATATTGTCGAGCGTTGTTGTTCCATCGGCATCGGTCAGAGGTATACCATTGTAATATAACCGGACGTCTCTCTCGTAGGATTGGGATTTTCCGCCCAGCCCGCGAATGAGAATATTCGATTGAGACGTTGAACTTTGCATTTCCATTCTCACACCGGGCACTGTATTCAATGTGTTCTGCAAATAGATATCATCGCTGCGATAAAACTCCCGTCCCGACAACACGTTGACCGAACTTGAGGATGTCGACGCGCCGCTCTGAGGTGTTTCACCCCGAACGAGTACTTCACTAAGGTTAAACACTTTTGGGATCAGCATGACGACAAAATTATTCGCTTTGATTTCGTCATACGAGAATGACTTGCTTTCGTATCCGCTGAGGCGAAAGATTACATTCCTGGAATTCACGAACTTCGAGAAGTCGGCGGTTCCCTTCATACCGGTCGTTACCGAAAGTCGATTCTCATCGAGAATCACCACCATCCCAAGCGGCTGGTGTGTGGAATTATCATACACGGTAACATCCTGAGCGTATGAGCGGATCACGATGCTTACGCAGAGTGAAAAACCAAATACGAACTTTTTCACATATATTCCTTTCGCGAAAAAATTATTGCATACACAGGGCGCGGAGATATTTTCGATATCCCCGCGTTCCCCTGAACACACGATTCCAAAACCGCAACGACATCGCAGAGCGTTAACGGTATAACTTTAGAGTGCGTACGACAATGTTACACCTCCGTAAAATGTCGCTTTATACGGACCGGGCAAAATGTAACCGTCACCGGTGCCGCCATCCTTCGGTTGCGCGAGCCCCGCAAAATTCGGTCCGACAAATATAAACGTATAATACGTGCTTCCCAACAAATTGTCCCCGCCGGCGGAAAGATCGAGCGAAAAATGATTGCCGATCTGTTTTTGATATCCAAGCTTCGCACTGAGAATGCTGTATGAATTCACAAGGTTTGAATTGTTGAATGTAACATATGCTTTATCTACGAACTGGTACGATCCAAAAAAATACAACCCAAAATTCGTTGCAGCATCCAGTCCGGCATTGAAAATATTCCGCGGGGTTCTCGCGACATCCTCACCAGAAAAATCGACCGTTGCGGCGTTGTTGTTGTTATCACTCCGGAAATCGATATATTTGAAATCGGAATACGTATATGATAGCCACGGTCGCATGAGCGAAATCGTTTCCTCTTTATCGTCAACTGCAAGACAGCTAAGGGATACTTCCGCTCCACGGTTGCGCTGCTTTCCGGCATTCGTGGTAAACGAAACGGCCCCCACTTTTTGCGAGACGAGTTTATCGGTATTTTCCATATCAAACAGTGCAATCTCATAAGAAAGCTTTTTGTTAGCGACATTCCCTTTGGTTCCCACTTCATATTGAATACCGCGTTCCGGTTTGAGTGAAAGATCGATACTGCCATTGGAGGCAACGATATTGCTCAACGAGGGCGGTGTGTATCCTGTACTTACACTACCGTAGACGGAGACATCTTCCGTAATCATTTTTAAAAGTGAAACCCGCGGCGTAAAGATCGGCGTGAATGATCTAACGGTTATCGATGTCGTATCGTTAATGATTTTGCTGACTAACATATTGCGAATTCCGAATTCGTTCCAACTCACCGTACCGCCGACCGTCACCGTAAATTGCATCGGGAGATCAACATTCCATTCCGTAAAGCCATAGTAATTCATTGCATAGTTTTCCTGGTCGGAAGGATTGTGGCTGTTCAGACTGAATCCGTTGGCAGTGTAATTGGTTCGTTGAAAGAATCCGCCGGTTTTTCCGCTGATGCTGATATCGTCGAAGCGCTCATGGAAACCGAAAGTAGATCGCGCCCCAAAACTGAACCGGTTGTAATCGTTAAAACCGTGTGCATACGGTTGACCCATGGTTTGCCCGGTCCCGAAAACAGTCGTTTGATTGTCGAACTGATTACTGATCCAGTAATCGTCGGTAGCGCCGAGACGGAAACTTTCGATCTTTATGAACGAATTGTTAGCGGCGTACACGGGATTGTCGATCGCTTTTTTGTTGTAGAAATCGGTGCTGTCGATCTCACCCGAGAGCTGCTCGAACGAATGGTTATAAGAAAAATAGGTAGAGATTGTTTGATTCGTACCGGCAAGAAAGTCGCCGTTGAACCGAACATAATCTTTCTTCGAAATACTGTTCGGCCGAAAGGAATTATATGTTTGATGACCGTAATCAGCTACGATTGCGGAATTATCGTTCGCAGTGTGAAATGTGGTGTTATCGCGAAAGAGCCCATAGCTGCCGCCGATAGCTTCCTCTTCAAAGCCTGTCTGGTTCGGCGTTGGCTTTGCAGTTTGAAGATTCAGCGTGCCGGCAATGAAACTTCCGTACTCGCTGGAAGCCGGACCCTTTATGACCTCAACACTCCCCAACGAAGAAAAATCGATATCATCCAAAATGGTCAAACCGGTCGCGTCGGTAACCGGAATATTGTTGAGAAATACCTGAGAACCGTAACCATTGGAATTTTGTGAAAAATTCGGATAATATCCGCGAATGGTAATCTGCGCTCCGCCCCACGCAGTACGAGACCGCATAAAGACACCGGGAATCGTGTTGATGGAATTTTCAAGCGAGAGCCCATCGGCGCGGTTTAAGTCTTGATAGGACAACGCACCGATCGACTGTGCGTTCATTATCCGGTCGCCGGTCAGTGCCCTGCCGGTCACATCCAGTCCTTGCAACTGTAGCGTGACTGGAACAAGTTGAATGATAAACGGCTGGGTTTTATCCGTTACGAGAACGTTTTTCTTTTGATAACCTATACGGGTAACGACAATCGTCATGAAGTTTTTGTCGGAGGAAATGGTAAACTTTCCACCGTCATCCGTAGTAGTATTGATTCCGGTTCCTTCGATGAGAACGTCGGCACCGGGAATTGATTCATGGGTTTGTTGATCGACGACCGTTCCGCTTACCGTTGTTTGTGCGCGGAGAATTGCGGGCACGACAAAGACGATCATAACAAACAAAAAAAACATAAATTTATTCATATAAGTTTCCTTTTCTGAAATTTTTAAAATATGCAAAGATGGCATTCCGAAATTTTTGACATCGGAATCCATCCTGCAATGATACGTATAGCCGGAATTGTCGTACCTGTAATGTTCGGAAGCGGCATTCCAGGATTCGAGGATATCGGAGTTCAAATTAAAAATCCAATCACACCTTGCGCAAAATTCACGCAGGTGAGAGAATGGCAAACTCCAGAATACCGTTACGGGAAATTATGAGACAGGGAAGAAAGGCGGAGATTTGTCGCGGATAATATCGCTATCGACCAGTCGGAGATAACGGGTACTGAATTGTTCCGGTGTGCGGTGAAGGAACTCGATTGTTGCAATGACATCGACAACGATTGCCTGCGGGGCATTGTCTTTATCGAATGTCTCCCAGTTGAGCGTCGGCATGGAATACGATACCGTACCGAGAAGACTGCTCGGGTGATTTTCTTCGTTCTCACCATCAAACAACTCGACGCGGAAGCAAAAGTAGTTGGTTGCAACGAGAATCGCAAGAGCGGAAAAAATATGTGAACGACGATTCAAGAACGATAAATGAAGTGATATTGCTGACCGGAATTTTCGATACGATCTTTTATGATACAAAAACAGGTCGAAAAAACAACATGAAAATTTAGACCATGTTGCCGCGGCTCATGGACACATCAGCTTCCGCGCTGACCGCCGCGTCGCAAGGCGCCACTGCCGCGCGTACTGACGTCTCCGCGAAATTGGACGCCGCCCCCGGAACCACGCGTTTCCGATTTCATTGTATTATGAAACGGATCGTCCGGTTTGAGGATTTTCACACGGAGAGTTTTTCCCTTCAAGTCTTTTCCTCTCAGCGCATCGACCGAGGCGCGCGCTTCGTGTTTCACCGGCATGATCTGTCCGGTGATATTGATGACGTGGGAAACAAGGATGACGCGGGTTTTCGGCGTGATGGCTTTGGCAAACTGATCGGTGATTTCGTCCAGATGCTGGGGGGCGATCGGGACCTTGATCATTTTGAGAACGAGGCCTTCCCGGATCTCGCGCTGGCGCAGTGTCGTCAGCATGCGCGGGTAATCCTGCGTCGTTGTGAGGATCTCGTCGCCGGATTTCAGATCGAGTCCCATGAGGAGGATCTCGAGCGATTCGGAGGCGTTGCGGGTGATCGCGATTTCCTCGCGGTCGCATCCGAACACATCGGCGAGGCCGGTGCGGATCGTTTCGCACTGCGGTTCAAGAATCTGCCACATGGTGTAGGCGGTCAGGTCCTCCTGTTCCCAGATGTAGCGAACGAGCGCTTCGGTGACGACCCGGGGTGAAGGGGAGACGCCGCCGTTATTGAGATTGACGATGCCGCGGGTGACGGAAAAGGCCCGCTGAATTTCGAACCAGAAATCCTCGTCTGTGGCGGCGGCATCGGGAGAGAGCGGTTCGACGCGCCTGACGGCGGCGTTCAGATCGCTGAAAAGAGCTCCGACGGCGGCCGAGGACACAGCGGCGAGACCGATGGTTTTACCGGCCATGGTGAGAAACGACCGGCGGTTGAGATCGCTGGAAACGAAGGGAGAAGGCATATCACACTCCTCATGGAATGGTCAGTGGGAAATCGGCGCACGGTATGATAAGAAAGAGTTGATGAAAATCAAATTATTTTTTGATTTCCACCTCCGCGCCTCCGCCCACACCTCGGGGCCGGCAGGGGAGAGGGACGACACCGGGACCCTGCCGGCGGAAAGGTGTTCAGGAGATCAGTGCCCGACCTTGATATAACCCCACTGGTCGTGCTGTTTTGTGAGGATTTCATAGATTCCGTCCGGCACGGTGCTGGCGCCGGGGAGAAGCTGGCTTTTCGCGATATTATTGTTCTTCATCGCGACGGAGCAGACGGAAAAAGTGACGTTATCCTTTTTCATCACCTCCTTCACCTGGGCGAGATAGGCAGATTTTTCGGGCATGACGAGTTCATATCCTTTCCCGTACATGACCACTTCGAGTTTTGCATCGGGGTGTTCGGCGGTGATTTCTCCGATCCACCGGAGGACAGCTTTTTGATCGAGGGTATCGCGGCTGGTGAGATCGAACACTACGCGGTATGGGACATTTTGGGCGCGGGCGGAAGCGATCAGAGCGAAGAGCGAAAGAACGATGAGCAGATGTTTCATGATGGTACCTCCTTGATGTGATGAATGGATCCGTGTGTGGATTTCGGTGTAGGGAGACCGTGATGTCCGGGGGGAAGGAACCAGGGAGGAGGATATCGGGAGATGCGTGACGGCGGAATTCATACGACCTGAGTCTTGATGATGAAGAACGGTTTCAGAATAATGCTTAATATAGAAACCGGGAAGAGTTTTGTCAAGGGAGATGTGGAGGGGGGGAATAAAAAAGCGAAAGCCGCTCCTGATTGTCAGGTGCGGCTTTCGGAAAATAATCCTGGCAACGACCTACTCTCCCATACAGTCACCCATATAGTACCATCGGCCCGGCGGGGCTTATCTGCTCTGTTCGGAATGGGAAGAGGAGTGACACCCGCGGTATGGTTGCCAGAAAAATGCTATGAGGTTGTCTCCGCGGAAGCGGAGCGACGCACAATCGTTATATCTTTCCGGCATTGATGCACGGCTTTTCGAAGGCGAGTGACATCGAGGTGAATCAATAAAAATTAAATGGTTAAGTCTCACGACCGATTAGTACCACTTGACTCATCCTTTACAGGATTTACATCTGTGGCCTATCAACCTCGTCATCTCCGAGGGGTCTTGAGGGGCTTACGCCCGGGACATCGTATCTTGGGATGGGTTTCGCACTTAGATGCTTTCAGCGCTTATCCCTTCCGGACATGGCTACCCTGCGTTTGCCGTTGGCACGACAACAGGTACACCGTCGGTCCGGTCACTCTGGTCCTCTCGTACTAGGAGCGACTTCCCTCAAATGTCCTACGCCCGCATAGGATAGGGACCGAACTGTCTCACGACGTTCTGAACCCAGCTCACGTACCGCTTTAATTGGCGAACAGCCAAACCCTTGGGACCTTCTCCAGCCCCAGGATGCGATGAGCCGACATCGAGGTGCCAAACCTCGCCGTCGATATGAACTCTTGGGCGAGATCAGCCTGTTATCCCCGGAGTAGCTTTTATCCTTTGAGCGATGGCACGTCCACGTGCAACCATCGGATCACTAAGCCCTGCTTTCGCATCTGCTCGACTTGTAGGTCTCGCAGTTAAGCGCTCTTATGTCTTTACACTCGACGCATGATTACCAACCATGCTGAGAGCACCTTTGGGAGCCTCCGTTACAATTTAGGAGGCGACCGCCCCAGTCAAACTACCCGCCTGGCAGTGTCCCTATACCGGATTCACGGTACGAGGTTAGAAGCCAAACAGAGCAAGGGTGGTATTTCACTGGTGACTCCATCGAAGCTAGCGCCCCGACTTCAACGTCTCCCACCTATGCTACACATGCTTTGTCCGGATCCAATGCCAAGGTATAGTAAAGCTTCACGGGGTCTTTCCGTCCATATGCGGGTAACCGGCGTCTTCACCGGTACCACAATTTCACCGAGCCCATGGTCGAGACAGTGACCAAATCGTTACACCATTCGTGCAGGTCGGAACTTACCCGACAAGGAATTTCGCTACCTTAGGACCGTTATAGTTACGGCCGCCGTTTACTGGGGCTTCGGTCGCAAGCTTCTCTCTTGCGAGATGACCCGCTTCCTTAACCTTCCAGCACCGGGCAGGTGTCACACCCTATACGTCCACTTGACGTGTTAGCAGAGTGATGTGTTTTTGTTAAACAGTCGCTTGGCCCATTTCACTGCGACCCTCTTCCGCTTGTGTTGTACACACTCACGTACTAGGGGCACCGCTTATCCCGAAGTTACGCGGCTAGTTTGCCGAGTTCCTTGACCATGGCTCACTCGAGCACCTTAGAATATTCTTCTCATCTACCTGTGTCGGTTTGCGGTACGGACTGTCGGCAGTCTCCCATACGAGGATTTTCTTGGCAGCATGTTTAGGATCGGTTGCGGCCCACTAAAGGGCGCCCTATTCACCTCTCGGCGATAACTGGGATGCGGATTTGCCTACACCCCACGCCTACAGGCTTAAACCAGCTAAGCCAACAGCTGGCCGATCTTTCACTCCTGCGTCACCCCTTATGGTCAGACGACTACCTACAGGTACAGGAATATTGAACCTGTTTTCCATCGCCTACGCCTTTCGGCCTCGGCTTAGGGTCCGACTAACCCTGAGACGATGAACGTTGCTCAGGAAACCTTAGATTTTCGGTGGACAAGATTACCACTTGTCTTATCGTTACTCATGCCTACATCTGCGTTTCTATCCGCTCCAGCACAGATCGCTCTGCACCTTCACCCCGTCTTGCGACGGCGCCTGCGTCCACCGCAGTCGCAGATAGAATGCTCCCCTACCACTGTATTGCTACAGTTCACAGCTTCGGTGCGAGGTTTAGTCCCGAGAATTATCGACGCCGAGTCGCTTGACTAGTGAGCTATTACGCACTCTTTCAAGGAATGGCTGCTTCTAAGCCAACCTCCTAGTTGTCACTGCAACTCAACATCCTTTGTCTGTTAACCTCGACTTGGGGACCTTAGCTGGTGATCTGGATTGTTCTCCTCTCGGCATCGAAGCTTATCCCTCGTTGCCTGACTCCCGGGAACCATCAAATCGGAATTCGGAGTTTGTCTGGGTTTGGTATCGTTGTGACGACCCTAGCCCAATCAGTGCTCTACCTCCGACAGACTGTACCCGAGGCTAGCCCTAAAGCTATTTCGGGGAGTACGAGCTATCACCCAGTTCGATTAGCTTTTCACTCCTATCCTCAGCTCATCCAAGTAGTTTTCAACCCACACTGGTTCGGACCTTCATGAGGTTTTACCCCCACTTCATCCTGGCCAAGGATAGATCACCGGATTTCGCGTCTACCGCACGTTACTGAACGCCCTGTTCAGACTTGCTTTCGCTACGGCTGCTGGACCGAGTCCATTAGCCTTGCAACGTACGAGTAAGTCGTAGGCTCATTAAGCAAAAGGCACGCCGTCACGCTCCCGCCCCGGCAAGCCGGGACGGAATTGCTCCGACCGTTTGTAAGCATACGGTTTCAGGTACTATTTCACCCTCCTGTTAGGAGTGCTTTTCACCTTTCCCTCACGGTACTTGTGCACTATCGGTCACCAATAAGTATTTAGCCTTAGAGGATGGTTCCTCCGGATTCCCACAGACTTCCACTTATTCCGTGGTACTCGGGAACGCTTGCAAGAGAGTCATGATGATTTCGCTTACAGGATTTTCACCTTCTGTGATTCGCTGTTCCAAGCGATTCAGCTATCACCACGATTTGTCACTCTCCGTCCTCGCTGCAATTTGGACCGCAAACGCCCCACAACACCCCCGATACAAGGGTTGCAGCCTTTACTGTATCGGAAGGTTTAGGCTCTTCCGCTTTCGCTCGTCACTACTCACGGAATCGTTGACTTACTTTTTCTTCCTGGGGGTACTGAGATATTTCACTTCCCCCCGTTCGCTCACTCCCGCCTATGAATTCAGCGGGAAGTTCTCAGGCATAACCCTGAGAGGGTTGCCCCATTCGGAGATCGCCGGGTTACAGGTTATTTCCACCTATCCGACGCTTATCGCAGGTAATCACGTCCTTCATCGCCTATCGGTGCCAAGGCATCCACCGTATGCCCTTAGTAACTTAACCAAAAATCTTTATTGATTCACACACATGCAGATGTCACCCGCCTTCGAACGGAGTACGCCATACAGCAGAGCACTCTCACGCCGACGGGAACACTGAAAGATGCATCAATAAAAAAAATCGGAAAGATATTTAAGTAGGATTGTTTGTCGCTGACGATCGTCTGCGCTCATTCGTCCATTGGTCCGCGTCATCCGCGTACGTAGACAACTACTGGCAGTACACCGCCAACAACCTCATAACCTATGTCAAAGAACATGTCGCGGATTGAACATCCGCAACACGCGTGGAGCTGAAGGGATTCGAACCCTCGACCCTCTGGTTGCAAACCAGATGCTCTCCCAACTGAGCTACAGCCCCGCGGCCCGGTAGAAGACAACAGCTCACGCCTTGTAAGTGGGCCTGAGTGGAGTTGAACCACTGACCTCATGCTTATCAGGCATGCGCTCTAACCACCTGAGCTACAGGCCCGGTCGCGAAAACGACAACCGAATTGGAAAAGAACGTACGCCAACAAAATAAATGAAAATAGTGTGCAGTAGATAAGCCGCCTTCACGGATCGTTCCTCGAAGCGCTCCCCCGGTCTTTCGGCCGGAGAAAGCTCCTTAGAAAGGAGGTGATCCAGCCGCACCTTCCGGTACGGCTACCTTGTTACGACTTAGCCCCAGTCGCTGGTTTTACCTTAGACGCCTGCTTCCTTGCGGTTAGCACAGCGTTTTCGGGTACCCCCAGTTTCCATGGCTTGACGGGCGGTGTGTACAAGGCCCGGGAACGTATTCACCGCGTCATGCTGATACGCGATTACTAGCAATTCCAGCTTCATGGGGTCGAGTTGCAGACCCCAATCCGAACTGAGGTTGGTTTTTTGGGATTGGCTCCACCTTGCGGCTTGGCAACCCTTTGTACCAACCATTGTAGAACGTGTGTCGCCCTGGATGTAAGGGCCATGAGGACTTGACGTCATCCCCGCCTTCCTCGCTACTTGCGTAGGCAGTCCACCTAGAGTGCCCAGCTTGACCTGATGGCAACTAAGTGCAGGGGTTGCGCTCGTTGCAGGACTTAACCTAACACCTCACGGCACGAGCTGACGACAGCCATGCAGCACCTGTACAAGTGCGTATTGCTACGAAACCCGCTTTCACGGGCTGTCACTTGCCTTTCAAACCCAGGTAAGGTTCTTCGCGTTGCATCGAATTGAACCACATGCTCCACTGCTTGTGCGGGCCCCCGTCAATTCCTTTGAGTTTCAACCTTGCGATCGTACTCCCCAGGTGGGATGTTTAACGCGTTAGCTCAGGCACCGATCCCGTTCGGTACATATCGCTATGTACCCAACGGGACCGACACCGAACATCCATCGTTTAAGGCGTGGACTACCAGGGTATCTAATCCTGTTTGCTACCCACGCTTTCGTCCCTGAGCGTCAGTATCGAGCCAGATGACCGCCTTCGCTACTGGTGTTCTTCATGATCTCTACGCATTTCACCGCTACACCATGAATTCCATCATCCTCTCTCGAACTCAAGACAAGCAGTATCGAAGGCAGTTTCACGGTTAAGCCGTGAGATTTCACCACCGACTTGCTTGCCCGCCTGCGGACCCTTTACACCCAGTAATTCCGGACAACGCTCGCACCCTACGTATTACCGCGGCTGCTGGCACGTAGTTGGCCGGTGCTTATTCGCAGGGTACGGTCAATCCCGTGAAACGGGACATTCATCCCCTGCAAAAGAGGTTTACATCCTAACGGATTTCATCCCTCACGCGGCGTCGCTGCTTCAGGCTTTCGCCCATTGAGCAATATTCCTCACTGCTGCCTTCCGTAGAAGTCTGGACCGTGTCTCAGTTCCAGTGTGGCTGGTCGTCCTCTCAGACCAGCTACCCATCATCGACTTGGTGGGCCGTTACCCCGCCAACTATCTAATGGGACGCAGGCCTATCTTGTGACACCCTTTCGGGCTTTTCATCATAATACGATGTCGTATCATGACTGCATCGGGTATTAGCCTCGGTTTCCCGAGGTTATCCCCGTTCACAAGGTAAGTTGCCTACGTGTTACTCACCCGTTCGCCGGTTTACTCAGGATATTGCTACCCTTTTCTCCCCGACTTGCATGTGTTAGGCACGCCGCCAGCGTTCGTCCTGAGCCAGGATCAAACTCTCCGTTGTAATTTTTCAATTTCAACTTCGAGCCTGACCCAGTATTCAGACTATCGTCCGAACTGGTTGAAGATCTGCAAAAGCTGACTTAGAGCTATGCACACTATTTTCAAAGAACATTCGAAAAAAAATCCCGATCCGAAGTAGGTTGGATCGGAATCACCACATGAGTGGGTCAATAATATACGAACTTTTTATTCCGATGTCAAGCAAAAGAAGCTCCTCCCGGAAACTTTTTTTCGCTTCCCCCCTATTACCTTTCCTTCACCTACTCCCTAATCTATAAAAATTCACTCGGATAATCAAGCCCCTACCCTGAAATTTATTCTCAATATCACGACATATAATACAATTAACTATCTGTTTTTTCTTGATTTAGATGAAAATTCCGCGTTCAGCCTCCGGTATACTTCCACCAACGGTATCTTCTGCTCCATCGCTATCCGCTTCCCCTCCTCGAATTCCACCGCAATCCTCTCTTCTCCCTCAAAATTGATCTTTTTCCCCAGCACTTTCCCGAAACTCGTCGATACCTCCACACTCTCCCGCCCTGCCTTCTTCCGCGTCACCGGCTGAATCCGCACCCCAAGCGTCGTCGTTTCAGCCATCACCAGCCTCATCAGCGCCGCCCTCCTTTCCTTCGGCGCCAGCACCGACAGGACAATCCCCGGCCGCCCCTTCTTCATAATCACCGGCGTCAGCCAGACATCCAGCGCCCCCTCCGCCAGCGCCTTTTCCATGATGTACGGATAGAGCTCCGGGTTCATGTCGTCGATATTCGTTTCCAGCAGTTCTGCATCGTCGCCTTCTCCAGCTGCCTCAATCTCACCGACCATGATCCTCAGGAGATTCGGAACTTCCTTCAGTTCGCGGCTCCCGGCACCGTACCCGATCCGTTCGACACGCATCCTCTCCGCGCTCAGGACGCCCCCCGACAGCGCCTTGATGATCGCCGCGCCGGTCGGCGTCGTGAGCTCATACGGAATATCGGTCAGGACCGTCGGGTAGTTTTTCAGAATTTCCGCCGCCGCCGGTCCCGGCAGCGGAAGTCTGCCGTGGGCCGCGTCGATGAACCCGCCGCTCCCAAGACGCACGGGAGAGGAATAGACCCTCCCGATCTTCAGGTGATCGAGACAAACAGCCGCGCCGACGATGTCGACGATCGAATCGATTGCCCCGACCTCGTGGAAGTGAATTTTCTCGACCGTCGTGTCATGAACCTTCGCTTCCGCGCGCGCCACTTCGGTGAAAATCGCCCCTGC
>Ga0335069_10007224_pt1 | contig 16056 bp, 8 predicted proteins | sample Lox_Sample_11_FD_206714 | JGI IMG/M metagenome (GOLD analysis project Ga0335069, IMG submission 206714) | Soil microbial communities from Loxahatchee National Wildlife Refuge, Florida, United States - Lox_Sample_1.1 | ecosystem: Environmental > Terrestrial > Soil > Wetlands | place: USA: Florida... | reverse complement strand
CGGCGGATGGCGGTACGCCGGGTGGATCTGCTGCCCTACCATCGCGCCGGAATGGAAAAATACCGCCGGCTGGGCCGCGAATACGGCCTGCCGGAGACGCTCCCGCCGGCGGAAGCGGAGTTGGCCCAGTTGGCCGCCCGGATGGCAGCGGCCGGGATTCCGGCGCGAGTCGCCGGCTGAAGGAGTCGTGATGACGGAACGTGTTGCCCGCCTGCGCCAATGCAGCCTCGATACCAGGCCCTGGCTCTCCCTGGAGCGCGCCGCGCTGCTGACCGAGTTCTACCTGGAAGGAACACCGGCTGTGTCGGTGCCGGTGCAGCGCGCCCGCGCGCTCGAGTTCCTGATGGAGCGGAAGACGATCTACATCGGGCCCGAGGAGCTGATTGTGGGCGAGCGCGGTCCGGGTCCGAAGGGCACTCCTTCGTACCCGGAGCTGTGCTGCCACAGCATGGAGGACCTGGAGATTCTCGATACGCGTGAGAAGATCTCCTACCGGGTGGATGAAGAGGCGCGGCGGGTCCAGCGCGATGAAGTGATTCCGTATTGGCGCGGGCGGTCGATGCGCGACCGCATCTTCGCTGAGATGACGCCAGCGTGGAAGGACTGCTACGAGGCGGGCATCTATACCGAGTTCATGGAGCAGCGCGCGCCGGGGCACACCGTCCTGGGCGGCGTGATCTACCAGAAGGGGCTGCTCGACCTGCAGGGCGAGATCGAGGCCGCGCTCAGCCGGCTGGATTTCCTGAACGATCCGGATGCCTGGGACAAGCAGCAGGAGTTGCGCGCGATGCACGTGGCTGCCGGAGCGGTGATGCGCTTCGCCGAAAGGCACGCGGACCTGGCCGCGCGAATGGCTGCGGCGGAACGGCGTGCCGGGCGGCGGGCCGAGTTGGAACGGATCGCCGAGGTCTGCCGGCGCGTGCCGGCGCGAGCACCGCGCAATTTTCACGAGGCGCTACAGGCATACTGGTTCGTCCACCTGGGCGTGATTACGGAGCTCAACACGTGGGACTCCTTCAGCCCGGGCCGGCTGGATCAGCACCTGGCGCCGTTCTACAACGCCGGCGTCGCGGACGGTTCGTTGACTCGCGATGCCGCGCGCGAACTGCTCGAATGCTTCTGGGTGAAGTTCAACAATCAGCCGGCGCCCCCGAAGGTGGGCGTAACCGCGGCCGAGAGCGGAACCTACACGGATTTCTGCAACATCAACACCGGCGGCCTGAAGCCGGACGGCAGCGACGGCACCAGCGAAGTCACGTACCTGATTCTGGACGTCATCGATGAGATGCGCCTATTGCAGCCTTCGAGCAACCTGCAGCTCAGCAGGAAGAATCCGGACCGGTTTCTGAAGCGCGGCCTGGAGATCGTGCGCAAGGGCTGGGGGCAGCCTTCGATTTTCAATGCGGACATGGTGGTGGAAGAGCTGCTGCGGCAGGGCAAGTCGCTCGAGGACGCGCGATGCGGCGGGATCAGCGGGTGCGTCGAGACCGGCGCGTTTGGCAGGGAGGCCTACATTCTCACCGGATACTTCAATACGGCGAAGGTGCTGGAGATCACTCTCAACAACGGATTCGATCCGCGAACGAAGAAGCGGATTGGCATCGAGACGGGCGATCCGCGGCGGTTCGGTTCTTATCACGAGCTGTTCGCGGCATTCCGCAAGCAGCTTCAGCATTTTGTCGAAATCAAGGTCCGGGGGAACAACGTCATCGAACGGATGTACGCGGAGCAGATGCCCGCGCCGTTCTTGTCTACGCTGGTGGAAGGCTGCATCGCGAACGGCCGGGACTACAATGCGGGCGGGCCGCGGTACAACACGACCTACATCATGGGGACGGCACCGGGGAGCGTGACGGACTGCCTCTCGGCGATCCGGTATCACGTTTTCGACAAGAAGACCGTGGCCATGGGCGCGCTGCTCGAGGCCCTGGCGCAAAATTTCGAGGGTGCCGAGGACTTGCGGCTGCGGCTGTGGAACAAGACGCCGAAGTACGGCAACGACGACGAATACGCGGACGCCATCCTGGCGAGCGTATTCGACGCCTTCTATGACGAGATCAACGGGAGGCGCAATACGAAGGGTGGGTTCTACCGGGTGAACTACCTCTCCACCACGTGCCACGTGTATTTCGGCAGCGTGACCGGCGCAACGCCCGACGGCCGCAAAGCGTGGGAACCGCTGTCCGACGGCATCTCGCCCTCTCAGGGCGCGGACCGGCGCGGGCCGACGGCGGTGATCCGGTCAGCCGCGAGGCTGGATCATGCGCGCACGGGAGGCACGCTGCTGAACCAGAAGTTTACGCCATCGCTGGTCGCGGGCGAGGAGGGGCTGGACAAGCTGGCTCAGCTCGTGCGCAGCTATTTCCGACTCGACGGACATCACATTCAATTCAACGTGGTGACGGCGGAGACGCTTCGGGAAGCGCAGCGGGAGCCGGAAAAGCATCGGGATCTCATCGTGAGGGTGGCGGGTTATAGCGATTACTTCTGCGATCTGACGCCGGCGCTGCAGAACGAGATCATCGCGCGGACGGAGCAGGCGGGGTTTTAGTTGCCGCCCCCGGCCTGGACAGGCTGAAGCCTGTCCTACGTCGCCGGGAGCTCGTAGCCTTTGCGGCGTGGGCGGGAGAGCAACAGGTTGGCTTCCGTGTCGAACGGAAAGCTCTCCGTCGCGGGGTCCCACTGGAGTTTGCGGCCCAGCTCGCGCGTGATGTTGACCAGGTGGCAGACGGAGATCGAGCGGTGGCCGATTTCGACGTCGGCTGACGGGGTCTTGCGCGAGCGCATACAGTCCAGCCACTCCTGCATGTGGTACTTGGCCTGCCACTGAGCGCGCTCCCATTTCTGTACCTCTTCCGCGGGTGGAAGCTCCTTGATCATGTTGAGCGGGTCCGTGCGGAAGCCGTTGCGGACGATTTCGATCCGCCCCTTCTCGCCGACGAAGATCGCGCCGCCGTTCAATTCGCCCATGGGCATCTCGAGCCGCACCGTAACGCCATTGGCGTAGCGGAAGGCGGCGGCGTGGTTGGGGCCCTCGGGCAGCGGCCAGAACTCGACCGGGCCTGTGGTGTCCATGCCGAGCGCGCACTGAATCTGGTCGATACCGTGCGCTCCCCAGTTGGTCATCTCGCCGCCGGAGTAGTCCCGCCAGCTCATCCAGCGCAGATGAAGCTGTTCGTTATACGGGCGCAGCGGTGTCGGGCCGAGCCAAACGTCCCAATCGAGGCCTTCGGGCGTGGGCTGCTCCGGCAGGCCGGTGTATCGGTTGGGCGGCGGGTAGTTGCAGCCCTGCACGAAATGGAGTTTGCCGAGGCCGCCGTTGCGAACGAACTCGCAGGCGAGGCGGTTCATGGCCATGGAGCGCTGCTGGCTGCCGACCTGGAGGATGCGATTGTAGCGGCGCACGGCGCGCACCAGCTCGCGGCCTTCCTGGATATAAGCGGTGAGCGGCTTCTCCGCGTAGACGTCTTTGCCGGCCTGGACGGCGTGGATCGAGCAAAGCACGCGTCCGTGATCGTGCGTACCGACAATCACGCCATCGATATCTTTCTGATCGAGCAGTTGGCGGTGGTCCTGATAGATGCGCCACTCGGCATGGCGCTTCGCGGCCGAATCGATGCAGCGCTTGCGCCAGCAATCGGCGATGGCAACGATCTCGGCTTCCTCGGGCAACTGGTCGATCAGGAGATTGCTGCGGTTCCCTGCTCCGATGACGCCGACGCGGATGCGGTCGTTGGCGCCGAAGACGCGGCGCGGCAGCACGAGCGGGAATGCCGCGGCGACCTGGGCAAATTGTCGTCGGTTCATCGCGATTTACCTCTTCGCGTCAGGTTTTCGAACAGGAACAGGCCGCTCTTGCCCCCGACGGCGAAATCGAGATCGCCATCCCCATCGAGATCGGCCACGGGAATCTGCATGCCGGCGCCGGCGCGGCCGCCATAGTCGATGACGTGCTTCGACCATTCAACCGTTTTGTGGTCGGCGGACGGGCGGTACTCGTACCAGTAGAGGCCGAGGGGCTCGCGCTCGCCGGGATCGTTGCCGTCGTGGGCCATGAAGCGCTTGCCGGTGAGCAGGTCCTTGCGGCCGTCGCCGTTGAGATCGACCAGCGTGAGCGCATGCGGCTGAGACCAGGAATGATCGATCTCATGTTTGACCCAGGTGTGATCGGGCCGCTGCTCCATCCAGAAGATGCCGTAGTCGTGGGCGTTGCCGGTGAGGAGGTCGGGAAGGCCATCCTCGTTGAGGTCGATGACATAGATGAAGCTGGTGGAGCCGAGCTTGAATTCGGGATGGAACTTCCATTCGCCCTGACGCGGATCGGCCGGGGCTTCGAACCAGCCTTGGGGGGTGACGATGTCGGTGCGGCCGTCGTGGTTGACATCGCCGGCGCCGATGCCGTGGCCGAAGTTCTGCGGGCTGACCACGTGCTTCTTGAACGTGCCGCCGGGCACGATCTCGTACCACACGGTGGGGCCGTTGCCGCCGAATTGCGGGAGAAGCTCGCGCGCCTTGCCATCGTTATCGAGATCGACGAGGAAGGCAAACTCCACGTTGAAGCCTTCGTCGATAGTGCGCTCTTCCCACATCGCACCAGCCTTGCCCGGATTTCGCGACCACCAGATGCGCTTCGCATGCCAGCCGGAGCTGATGATGTCCACGTGCCCATCGCCATCGACATCGAGCGCGAGATCGACCAGCGATTCGAGGTAGGTGCCGTACTCCTTGAGGTGGCGCACCTGGTGCCGGGTCCAGGTGGGATTCTCGTACCAGGCTTCGCCGGAGAAGATGTCGGGGCGGCCGTCGCCGTTGAAGTCGCCGATCGTGCAGGTCTCGCTGACGCCGAGATCGATGGTGTGGCGCTCGAAGGCGATCTCGGGGCTGCGGGCGAGGAGAGCGAAGATCGCCGCGAGTGGAAGGGCCGCCAATGCCAGTTTTGCGCGCATAGGCTACTGCGCCGTGCCGCCACGGCCTGCGCCGGGTTTGGGCATCGGTTTGCGCGGGATCATGTCCGGGCGCGTGGCCGTGTTGTAGACGAACCAAGCCATGACCGCGGAGGCCTGCTCGAGGTCGTTGGCCGAGAGGTGATCGTAGACGTCCATGTTGGAGTGGTGCGTGCGCGTGCCGTATTCGAGCGGGTCCTGAATGAACTGGAAGGCAGGCAGGCCGACCCCGTCGAAGGCCATGTGGTCGGTGCTGCCGGTGTTGCGGATGGTCAGCGTGGTGACGCCCAGGTCTTTCAAGGGCGCGATCCAGGTTTCGAAGATCGGGCGCACCTGATCGTTGTCCTGCATGTAGATGCCGCGGACCTTGCCACTGCCGTTATCAATGTTGTAGTAGGCGGAGAGCCTGGCGTGCTCGGGTTTAGTCTTCATGTCGGCGGGGTCGGCGAAGTGCTCTTTGACGTAGGCTCGCGAGCCGAGCAGACCCTGCTCTTCGGCGGTCCAGAGACCGAGCCGAATGGTGCGCGGCATCTTGAGATCGAGCGCTTTTAGGATGCGGATAGCCTCGAGGGCGACTGCCGAGCCGGCGCCGTTGTCGGTGGCGCCGGTGCCGCCGGTCCACGAATCGAAGTGGCCGCCCAGCATGACGAAACCGGCGTTGGGATCGGTGCCCGGGACCTCGGCGGTGATGTTGAAGCTGTCTCCGGAGTCGGTGAATCGGGCGCCGAGATCGAATTCAAGCGTGACCGGGATGTTCTTGTCGAGCAGGCGGGCGATGCGGTTGTAGTGCTCGTTGGTGAGGACAACCGAGGGCGGCGGCAGGTCTTCGTCTTTGGTTGTGGCGGAGCCGGCTGCCTGGCCCATGATGGTGCCGCCGTCGGGGCCGTTGCCCGGCGTGAGCACCACGAGCGCGCCTTCCTCCCGCAGGAACTTATTGAGCTGCGTACGGAACGCCATGGCGGCGCCGCGTCCGGCGGGGCCTCCGCGTCCGCCAGGGCCGCCAGGTGCTGCGCCGCGTCCACCGGCGCCGGGACGGAAGAAGCCGAGCGGAAGCATGGCGGGATTGCCGCTGGAAGGATCGGGCGCGGTGGCGGCGGCTTCGAGTTCGGCGTCGGTGAGACGGCGGGATAGAGGGTCCTCGGACAGAGTGGACGTGTGCATCGCTGCGGCAAGGACGATCTTGCCCTTAAGCTTGCCTTTGAATTTTTCGAGATCATCCGGCCCGTTGATCACGGCCATCACAGCCTGGCCGGACACCGGGCCGTTGGTGCCGGGCGACCAGGGCTGCGCGAATCCGATGATCGGCTGGAACTCGGGCTCCTTCATCATGGCGGAAAAACGCGTGGCAACCCAGCCGCGGCCGAAGGGACCCCAGGTTTCAAACTTGACGTTAGCGAGTCCCCATTCTTTCATTTTCTTGACGGACCAGTCGGCGGCGTCGCGAATGTTGGGCGAACCGGTGAGGCGAGGACCATAGACATCGGTGAGAAAGAAGAGCGTGTCCATCACGCGGGAGTTTCCGCCGAAGGCCTCGGACTTGATGCGATGAAGCACGCCGAGGTCGACCTTTTCGTTGTCGGCAGCAAAGAGCCAAAACGGGAGAGAAGCCAATAATAGGACGCCAACCAGGCACTTGCGCATGTGGGCGAATGTACCACAGTGTAGGGGCGGGCGGACAGGCTGAAGCCTGTCCTACATTGCTACACTTGAGTTTCCCGCATGCCTGCCCCTCGTTGGCTGAAGCCGGCCATTTTTTTTCTGGCTGCCCTTACCTTGATGGCCCTGTTTTCGGGGGAGATTGCGGACCCGGATACGTGGATCCATCTGGCCACCGGGCGATGGATGCTGGAGCACCACCAGTTCCCGATTCCCGATCCGTTCACGTGGACCACTTACCTGGGAAAGCCGGTCTACCCCGACGAGTACTTCACGCGGGATTACAACCTCAAGCACGAATGGCTGGGACAGGTCGTGTTCTACCTGATTTTCGCCGCGGGAGGCCCGGTGGGCATGGTGCTATTCCGCGCCGCGTGCGTCACGCTGTTCTGCGCGATTACGGGCTGGGTGGTGTACCGGCGGACGGCAGATTTCTATTCGGCGCTGCTGGCAGGACTCGGGGCTGCTACCATGGCACGCGGGATCGCCACCGACCGGCCGTATATCGTCACGTACCTGCTGCTCGCGGTGGTGCTGCTGATTTTGGAACGGCGCCGGCAGTTGTGGCCGCTGGCGCCGCTGTTTGTTTTCTGGGCCAATTTTCACGGCGGATATTTCGCAGGCTGGGTCCTGCTCGGTGCGTACTGCGGCGAGGCGCTGATCCAGCGATGGCGCGGGAAACCTCCGGTGGACGAGCGCGCCATCTGGGGGTGGAGCGTCGCGGCGTTCCTCGCGGGCGGCGTCCTGAATCCCACCTTCTTTGGAATTCTGCCGGCGATGGTCGCTTACCGTCAGAGCTTCATGCAGAATTCCCTGCGGGAATGGCACGTGCCGGCGCTGAACCAGCTTTCCTGGTACGCGGCCCTGCTGGTCGGGTGTGTGATTGTGCTGATTTGGGCGCGGCAGCGAGCGCGTCCCGCGGACTGGCTGATGTTCCTGGTGTTCGGCGGCCTGTCGCTGATGGCGCAACGCAACGCCATCTTCATGGGGATGGTGGGGCCGCTGATCGTCTTCAGCTATCTTCCGCCGATCCAGCGTTGGATGAAGCCAGCGGTGGAATATGCGGTGGCGGGGTTGCTCGCAGTGGGCTGCGCAGCCGCCATGACCTCGGGGAACGCGTTTCAGCTTCGGGTGGCATCGTGGAAATACCCGGATGGCGCGATTGCGTTTCTGAAGCAGCACAACGTGTCGGCGCCGATGTTCAATCTGTATGAGTGGGGCGGGTACCTGATGTGGGCGGCGTGGCCGCAGGAGAAGACCTTCGTCGACGGACGCGCGCTGAACGAGAGCGTGTTTCGCGATTACTGGCGCGTGGCGCGGAATGCGCCGGACGCATTGCAGGTGCTGGACCAGTACGGCGTTCAGGTGCTGCTGCTGGAGGGATTCGAATACGGCACGGGCAGCGTCTACAAAGTGTCTGCGATGCTGGCCGACCCGTCGCAGACCAAGTGGAAGTTGGTTTACCAGGACAAGACGGCGATGCTATTTATGCGCGAGCCCCCGCCCGGGGTGCCGCCCCTCGACCCCGGCCAGGTGTTCGTGAGCCTGGAGGCGCAGTGCGCGGATCATCTGGAGCACGTGCCGGAATCGCCGCGCTGCGCGTTGGGGCTCGGCGGCGATCTTTATCCGCGGCTGAGGATGATGGACCGGGCGGCGTACTGGTTGCAGCGGTATCTCGCGCTGGCAAAGAATCCCGACCCCGGGGCCGAATCGCTGTTGCAGCAAATCCAGAGTGGGGGTGTTCATGCGCCAGCGGCAAGATAAGAAGGCACAGCCCGCTCCCAAGCCCTCGCCCGCAGCGGCTCCCGGCTGGTTGCGGCCCACGTTGCTGGGCCTTACAGCAGTGCTGCTGCTCACGTGGCTCACGGGCGAGATCGCGGACACCGATATCTGGCTGCACCTGATGACCGGGCGGCACACGCTGCAGCATCACGCGCTCACCGTGCCGGACCCGTTCAGCTACACCAGCAACATCACCAGCGCGGCGTATCCCGGCGAAGTCAAGACGCGGTACTTCAACCTCACTCACGAGTGGTTGGCGCAGATGGTTATGTATCTGATCCACGCGGCGAGCGGATTCTCCGGCCTGGTGCTGGTGAGGGCCGTGCTGCTGATTGTTTTTTGCGGCCTGGTGGGGCTGATGGTGTGGTGGCGGACGGCGGGTTTCTACCGGAGCCTGGCGGCGGCGATCGCGGCAGGAGCGGTCGCGATCAACTTCCAGCAAAGCCGGCCGTTCCTGATCACATTTCTGTTTCTGGCGGTCACGATGGCGGTGCTGGAGCGCCGGCGGTGGATGTGGGCCCTGCCTGCGGTGTTCCTGCTGTGGGCCAATTGCCACGGCGGATATTTCATGGGCTGGGTGATGCTGGGCGCGTATTGCCTGGAGGCGCTGGTGCGGCGGCAATCCTGGCCGGAGCAGCGGCAGCTCTGGTTCGTTTCGGCAGCGTGCTTCCTGATTTCCGGAGTGAATCCGAACGGCTTCCGCGTGATCGAGATCATGCTGAAGTACCGTTCCAGCGGGATCCAATCGACCAACATCGAGTGGCAATACCCCGCGTTCTGGGAGCCGAGCGGATACAGTTTTGTTTTGTTTGGGGCGTTGGTCATGCTGGCGATATCGTGGCGCAGGACGCGGCCAGTGGATTGGATTCTGTACTTCGTGTTCGGCGCGGCATCGTTGCTGGCGGTGCGGAATACCATCCTGATGGGGCTGGTGGGGGCGGTGCTGATGTTTGTGTACCTGCCGTTGTGGAAGCGCGCCCTGCCTGTCGCGGCGGAGATGGGAGCGGCGGCGGCGCTGGCGGCCGCGATCGGCTTCGGGCTGGTGGGAGGGCACGCCTTTCAGCTTCGCGCGGCGGAGTGGATGCTGCCTTCGGGCGCGGCGGATTTCCTGAAGGCACACCGGGTTACCGGACGAATGTTCAACACTTACGAGAACGGCGGATACCTGGTGTGGCGGCTTTGGCCCATGCAGAAGGATTTTATTGATCCGCGCGGCCTGAGCGAGCAGGCATACGTCGACTACGGGCACATTCTGAACAACGATCCGACACCGGGACAGAGCGCACCGGAAGTACTGCGGAAATACGGTATCGAGGTGCTCGTGATGGGAGGCTTCGACCGCTTTTCGGGGCAGGTGTTCAATATTGCCGCGGCGCTGGCCGATCCCGGCCAGAAGGAATGGAAGCTGGTGCAGTTCGACGACAAGGGCGTGGTGTTCATGCGCGAGCCGCCGCCTGGGGTGCCGGTATTGAACAGCCTGGAGGCTCTGCACAGCATCGAGATACAGTGCCAGCAGCAGGTGGAGCGCGATCCGGCGCACACCGGCTGCTTGAACGGGGTGACCGCCCTGTACAACACGATCGGAGATCGAGGGCTGGCGAGCAGGTGGATGAGCTACTACACCGGGCGGGGCCGCTAACGACTCATACCGACCGGATTGCCCCGCCGTCCACCGCCAGCGTGGCGCCGGTGATGTAACTTGCCGCGGGACTCAGCAGGAACGCAGCAGCGCGCGCGAATTCTTCCGGCTCGCCGTACCTGGCCATCGGGATCGCAGTGATCGAGCGTCTGCGCTGCTCTTCCAGCGCAATCCCGGCTTTCTTCGCATTGGCTTCATCGAGGTACGCCAATCGCTCGGTTGCGATTCGCCCGGGAATCAGTTGGTTCACCCGGATCTTCTTCGGGGCGAACTCGTCGGCGTAGGTCTTGACCAGCGCCGCAACCGCCGCCCGGACCACGTTGGACAATCCCAGGTTCGCGATGGGATTCTTCACCGACGTTGAGGTCAGCATCAGGATGCTTCCGCCGCCGCGCACCTCCAGGCTCGGCAGCGCGATACGCACCGTCCGCACCACGCTGAGCAGCAGGAGCTCGATCGCCGATTGCCAGGCCGCGTCGTCGAAGCCCGATGCCGGACCCGCCGGCGGACCGCCGGAATTGGTCACCAGCATATCGACGCCGCCGAAGCGCTCGACCGTGGCACGGTGCCACGCCTCGATCGTCTCCGGCTTGCTGACGTCCGCAACCGCCGCCAGCGTGTTGCCGCCGATGCGCTCCGCCGCCGCGGAGATTGTCTCCTGCTTGCGCGCGGCGATCGATACGCTCGCGCCTTCTTCGGCCAGCACCTTCGCGATCGCAAACCCCAAGCCCTGGCTCGCCGCGGCGACCATGGCCACGCGGCCCTTTAATCCGAGATCCATCTAGATAGTGTAGTCGGCCTCAGAATTCGAGGTTGGCCCTCAGTTCGATGCGCCGCGCCGTCGTCGGGCCACTGGTCAGTTGTCCGAAGGCCGTGCTCTGAATGTTGAGCGGCGTGGTATTGGCGAAGCTGAACGTCGGGTGATTGAACAGGTTCAGAAACTCGCCCTGGAACAGGAGCCGGATCGATTCGCGAATAGGAATAGTCTTGTTCACCGAAAGATCCGCGTTGAACCAGTGCGGTCCGTAGATCATCGGCCGGTAGCCCCACGCACCCGCCGTCGTAATCGGTGTCATGTAATTTGTGTTCGCGGATCCATTGGGAGCCAGGAACTTGCCAGGGTCGAACACATAAACAAACGGATTGCCCGAGTGGTACACCCCCACGTTGCTCTGGAGCTGGCTGGCGGTGAAGCCGTTCTGGAAAACCAGACCGGCGTCGTTGGCATTCACCGTGTTGTACCCGCCGTTCATTTGTGCCAGCGTCCCGGTCTGGAACACCACGATGGTCCCCAGCGTCCATCCGCCTACTATATGGTCCACGACCTTGTTTTGGTTGAGGAACATCTTGCCCTTGCCGAACGGCAGATCGTACGTGCCGCTGGCGTGGATGATGTGGCGGACATCGAACGGGCTGGGCCCATAATTCATGCGGAAATTGCGGTCCGATAGGAACAGGCCAGCGACGAACCCGTTCTGGCTGGTCACGTTGCCCTGGTAGGCATTGGCCGGCCCCAGCAGTAGCGCATGGCTCAACGTGTAATTCACGTTGAACTGCATCCCATGAACCTGGCGCTGACGCAACTCGATCTGGAGCGAGTTGTAGTTCGAGTGCCCCATCGCATCCAGGTAGTTCAGCGAAAGGCCCGTGGTGTACGGATTGACCTCGAAGAAATTCGACGGGTAGTTGCCCGGAACATTGGTATTGCCGCCGAACGCACTGGCACACGGCGCGAACTTCTGGCTGCCAACCATGTTGCAGAAGTAGGTTTGATTGCGCGCGATGGTATTGGCCATCGCGCCCGCGGCGCCGGTCTGCAGGTTGGTGGTGAACGCTGTGTAGCCGCCGGATCCCGCGCCTGCAAACGCCGCCTGAAGGATCGGCAGAGCGTATTGTCCCGGCAATCCGTTGTTGGCCAGGGTGCTGCCCTTGCCGTTGGCCTGGTTGATGGCCAGGTTGGCCTGCGCGTGCTGGAACTCCGTCAAGAAGCCATTCTCGTAGATATTGGGCTCGTTGATGTTGTAGCTCATCCACGAGTGCATGGCCATGTTGCCCACATACCGGACTTCCAGCACGGTGCCCTGCGTGACTTCCCGCTGAATGCCGAAATTGTACTGCTCCACATACGGATACCGGATATTGGGATTCATCGCCCAGAACGAATTGCCCGGCCACAACTGCGCCGCAGGCACCGTCGGCGACCACTGCGGCGGCGTCAGAGCGTAGGGCGGCAGTGGCTGGCCCAGCGTCAGCGACCCTGGCTTGAACGTGCCGACTGCGCCGCTGGTGTCCGCTGTCAGGCTGCCGAACTGGTAGAAGAACGCCCCCTGGTTGGAAGCGTACGCCCAGAAATTCTGCGCGCCTTCCAGGTAATTGCGCAGCGACCATCCGGCCTTGATCACGGTCTTGTCGGTGCCGAGGATTTTGCCCAGGAGGCCTTCCGCCCGCGGGCTCCAGATGAGACCGGCGGCCGGTTGCGGATTCACCCACTGCGTCTTGTACACATGCACCTTCGCGGTGAAGGTCGGGTTCTGTACGCCGCCGAGATTCCCGGGTTGGAAGATCGCACCCACCGGCGTAGGCCCCCAGAAATCAGCCACAGACGCCGGACTGCTATAGCCGCCATTGACATCGTGATCGTCGCCATAGACATCCCAGCGCAGCCCGTAGTTGAAGGTCAGGTTCGGCCCGATGCGCCAGCGGTCCTGCGCGAAGAAATGGGTTGCCGCAACCACTTCGTTCAGGTTGTACTGACCGTACGGCTTGTACTGCTTGGTCGCAGGATCGAGCGGCCGGCCGGTATTGATATTGACGCTGGAGACTCGGCCGGTCAGCGTGGCGTAGAGCGCCTCGGCGTTCGCCTGGTTCACGGTGCTCGCGCCCCCAGACGTGGGCAGCGCGGCGAGGAAGGCGGGCACAAGCGGATCGTTCGCGGCCATCCCCAGGTTGATGTTCGGGAAGCCGCCGGGGTTGTTCCAGTAGTGGTCCTGCTCGCGCCACCAGCCGCCGCCGAAAGTGAACTGGTGGCTGCCCTTCTGCCAGTTCACGGAATCCTCGAAATTGAACAGCGGATACAGTGAAGAGACCGCAAGGCGCGGATTCGGGCTTCCGTAGAGTCCCTGGCCGTACGCAAAGTTGATCTGCTGGGTAGTACTGAGGTCGATGCCTTTGTTCTCCGGGCTGAAATAGCTGTATTGATACGTGAAGCCCGAGTGGAATTGATTGATCAGCGTCGGTTTCAACATCCAGTCAAAACCGAAGCCGGCGATCTTGTTATTGCCGCCGGAAGACGTGTAGTTCACGGTGTCGATTCCGCCGGGCCATAGAGGCGTGTAGTTGTGCTCGTTGTAGGTCTTCGTCTGTGAGTAAGAAGCGTTGAAGCGCAGTTTCTCGGTCAGGTTGTAGTCTACCCGCACGGTCGGATACCAGATGGTGGTGCGCTGGGGAACCAGCCAACTCAGCGTCGCCAGGTTGGGGTCCGAAGGATTTTGAGTCAGAGTCCCCTGGTTGACCACGCTGTTGATTTGAGAAAACTGGCTGGCGATCGACGGCAGCACCGTCCCCGGACCGCCCGCTCCCTGTCCGATTTGAAGCACGTTGACCGTTTGCAGCGCGCCCCGCGTATCGCGATAGCTGAAGAGCCCTTGCTGCGCCGACGGGCTCAGGTAGGTGGCTGTGGCGGTCGTGCTGTTCGGCTGGATCGACTGCGCGTAGGTGCCGAAGAAGAACAGCTTGTTCTTGATCGCCGGACCGCTCACCGCGCCGCCGAAATCGTTCAGCTTGAGCACCGTCCTCGGAATGCCGCGCGCGTTGCTCAACCACGAATTGGCGTTCAGAGATGTGTTGCGGAAGTCCTCGAACAGTCGCCCATGAAAGGCGTTAGACCCCCGGCGCGTCACGATGTTGATGCGCATCGCCGACGTGCCCGTACCCGCGAGATCGAGCTGCGCGCTCTGAATCGTCATTTCCGCCACCTGCTCGATGCGCGGCTGTACCACCACCGTGCCGTACTGATAGCCGCCGGATCGGAACCGGTTGCTGATACCGGGGGTGCCGTCAAAGTCCGCGCTCACGATCGCGCCGCCGGGCAGATTGTTGAACGTGCCAACCGTGCTGTTGGCGCCGGTCGACGCCCAGCCCGGCACCAGAAAGGTCATGTTGTAGACGTTGCGCGTCTGCATCGGCAGGATCACCACCTGCTTGGTGTCGATGGTGCTTGCCAGTACGCTCGAGCTAGTCTCGATTAGCGGGGTTTCGGTCGCATTAACCTGCACCGTCTCGGCTGCGGCCGCGACTCGAAGAGTTACCTTGACGTCCGTATTCCGTCCCGTCTGCACCTGAATGTTGGTGAATTCCTGGGTCGAGAAACCGCTCTGCGTCACCGCCAGTTTGTAAACGCCGAACGGTAGGTTGGGGAAACTGTACAACCCGGTGTCGAGTGTGGCTGCCTTGCGCACCACGTTCGTCGAAACATCGGTTAATTCCAGGTTGGCGCCCGGCACCACTGCACCCGACGGGTCTACTACGCTGACCGTCAGTGATCCCGCGGTCCCGGTCTGTCCTAATGCAAGCACTGGCAGCATGGCCAGAGCAGTGGTGATGACGATGAAACGGTATTTCAGTAACATGTGGAAACGCGCCCCCCCAGACAGACTATTCAGACCTGATCGGAAGTAGTGTAAGCGCTACCAGGAAGGCTGTCAAGCGTAAAACGCGAGGTGTTCTGAAAGGATCGCCTCCATCGCGGCATCCGATGCGTGGAGGTTGCCATCGTGCTTCCGCGAATCCTCGCGCTCTTCGCTCTTTGCCTGCCCTGCTGCGGACAGGTGATCATCATTGACTGGCCGCGCATGCCGAGGCCGGTCCCGCTGCCCCACCCGATGCCTATCCGCGCCGATTGCCGCATTCGCAGTGTGAACGTGCATGCCGACGTGCAGGATCAGGCCGCGAAGGTGCGCGTCTCGCAGGTATTTCAGAATCCGTCCTCCATGCCGATGGAAGCGCAGGTGCTGTTTCCCTTGCCGGAAGGAGCCGCGGTCAGCGCCCTGACCCTCATGGCCGACGGCAAGGAGATCACCGGCCGGTTAATGGGCAAAGACGAGGCCAGGCGCATCTATGAGGACATCGTGCGGCGCCGGCGCGACCCGGCCCTGCTCGAATACATGGGCCGCGACCTCTACCAGACCAGCGTGTTCCCGGTGCCACCGCACGGCGAAAGCTCGGTCGAGATCCGCTACTCGCAGCTTCTTAAGAAGGACAGCGGTCTGATCGACCTCCTGCTGCCGCTGGGCACCGCCAAATACTCCGTCAAGCCGGTGGAGAATTTCTCGGTGACTGTCGACATTGCCGGAGCCACGCCGATTCGAACGGTCTACAGCCCCACTCACCAGATCGACATCGCGCGCCCGGACGGCACGCACGCCATCTGCAAACTGGACTTGCACAACATCGCCAGCCCGGACGACCTGCGTCTGCTGTATTCCACGGACGCCAGCCCGGTTGGTCTGAACGTGATCAGCTACAAGCCCGAGACCAGCGAGGACGGCTATTTCCTCCTTCTCGCCACGCCCGATACTCGAGCCGAGCGGGCGGCCAAGATCGCCAAGACCATGGTCTTCGTCTGCGACCGGTCCGGCAGCATGAGCGGGAAGAAGATCGAGCAGGTGAAATCCGCCTTGCAGTTCATGCTGCGGCAGTTGGAGCCGGCGGACACGTTCAACATCATCGCTTACGATTCCGAGGTCGAGGCGTTTCGCCCCGAGCTGCAGCGGGCCGATGCTGCTACCGTTCGCGACGCAGTGGCATGGATAGAGGGGATCTCGGCAGGCGGCGGCACCAACATCGACGGAGCGCTGCGGAGCGGCCTGCGGATGCTTACCGACACTATACACCCCAACTACCTGCTGTTTCTGACCGACGGCGAACCGACTGTCGGCGAGCGCAGCGAAGTGAAGATCGCGGCCAACGCGGCGCAGGAGAACAAGGTCCACGCGCGCATGTTCGTCTTCGGCGTCGGCTATGACGTGAACGGCCGCT
>Ga0335069_10007223_pt1 | contig 16057 bp, 22 predicted proteins | sample Lox_Sample_11_FD_206714 | JGI IMG/M metagenome (GOLD analysis project Ga0335069, IMG submission 206714) | Soil microbial communities from Loxahatchee National Wildlife Refuge, Florida, United States - Lox_Sample_1.1 | ecosystem: Environmental > Terrestrial > Soil > Wetlands | place: USA... | reverse complement strand
ACGTCGGCGGGGCTCGGCGTACCGGTGGCGCCCGCCGCGGAAGCCACCTGAACCGGCGCGGTAGCCGAGGCCGGCACCGCCGCGGTAGCCTTCGCCGGCTCGCGGCCATCGACAAAGGCCATCAGATGGCCCCCGAGATCGTCTCCGGAGATCTGGCCAAACAGCACCTGGAAGCAGGACAGGACGAAGCCGCTGGGCCCGCCATAGCCGAGGTCGCCCAGGATCTGCATCGCCGGCTTGATCTTGTCCCCCGTCAGTTCCCGGTAGATCGTGCTGATCACCGGGAGGTGCTGCAGCGGGTTGATGACGTCGAGGACGTCGTCGAACGTCAGATCCTGCACGGGATCGTCTGGGTGCATCACGCCCTTGTCGCGCGTCATATCAAGACGACTCGGCCCGGCAACGGTGCTATGCGCCGGTTTCGGATCGTAGAGATTGCGGACGACTTCCTGCATGCTCCTACAAGCTTAACAGGCCGGTCTTCCGCCAGCCTTACCGCTGTGGAACAGCGCCGATTAGGAATGCATTAACCAGACGCATTCATCGACGCTTAAGACCTGGCTGGCATGATTGCCCCTCGGAAGTTGAGACAAGCTCGCTTCCAATTCAGGCGCGCCAAAAGGGCACGTCTTTCTTACACACTCTTCTGAGGGAGAAACTCAATGTCCAGCATTCTCACGAACGTCGGGGCCATGGCGGCCCTGCAGTCCATCAATCAGACCTCGCGTTCTCTGACGCAGACCCAGAACCGGATCAGCACCGGCCTGCGCGTCGAGACGGCGAAGGACGACTCCTCCACCTGGGCCATCGCCACCACGATGCGCGGCGACGTGTCCGGCATGAACGCAATCTCCGACAACCTGGCGCTGTCCACCTCCACGGTCGGCGTCGCGGCGTCGGCGGCCCAGAGCGTCACCGACCTGCTCAACAAGATCAAGGAGAAGGTCGTTGCCGCCAACGGCACCGGCGTCGACACCACGAAGATCCAGAGCGACATCGATCAGCTCGTTCAGCAGGTCGACAGCGTCGTCAATGCCGCGCAGTTCAACGGCACCAACCTCGTGAACGGCGGTTCGGACGTCGACCTCCTGGCCTCGCTCGATCGCAGCGGCTCCACGGTGTCGGTGTCCACGATCACCGTGAACGCGGCTGACCTGACTGCTGCCACCCTCGGCATCGACGGCATCGACGTTACGTCCGACGCCGCCGGCGCAGTCGACACGATCGAGTCCGCCATCACCACGGCGACTGCCGCTGGTGCGTCGTTCGGCTCGGTCCAGAACCGCCTCGACATCCAGAGCGATTTCATCAAGTCGCTCAGCGACGCCCTGACCAGCGGCGTCGGCAGCCTCGTCGATGCGAACATGGAAGAAGAGTCGGCCAAGTTGAGCGCTCTCCAGGTCCAGCAGCAGTTGGGCGTCCAGGCGCTCAGCATCGCGAACTCGACCCCGCAGAGCATCCTGACCCTGTTCCGCTAAACGCAGCCGCGTCCGGAACGAGGTCCGTAGGACATCCCGGGCGGCCGGTGGCCACCCGGGAATCTTCCAAAAAGGAGGACGAGCCAACTCACTGATGCCAACGCCGATCACGAACCGGGTCTAGCCCAGGGAAGCGGCAGGCATCCTCGTACCAGACGCAGAATTCAATGGCTCACTGAGAAGAAGTCTCGGGAAACGCACACATGAGCGTCATCACTTATCAGAGTACCCAGCTCCAGACAGCTTCACCGCTGACGCTGGAGATCATGGCTTTTCAGAAGATCACCAGTGCCCTCGAGCGCTCGCAGGCCGAGGCGCAGGAAGACTTCTCCGATGCACCGGTCGAAGCCACGCAGCGCCACGTGCGGCTTTGCGAAGCCGTCTACCAGAACACGCGCCTGTGGCTGACCCTGCTCGAAGATCTGAACAATCCGGCCAATCGCCTGGCACCCGATCTCAAGGGGCGGCTGGCTTCGCTCGCCGCGACCTCGGTGCGCCATGGGCGCAACGTCGTCACCGGCAAGGCGACCCTGAACCTGCTGGTCGACATCAATCGCGCCATCATGGCCGGCCTGACTCAAGCCCGCAACCTGGCCGCCCAGAGCCTGGGGGCCCAGTCGATCTCCGCCGAACGGGAGGTGCGCTATGCTGGCGGTCAAGCTTAAGCCCGGCGAACGCCTGGTCGTGAACGGCGCCGTCCTTCACAACGGCAACAGCCGCAACGTCCTCTATTTCGCCAACCGCGCCTCGATCCTGCGCGAGCGGGACGTGATGCAGGTCGAACAGGCGGTGACGCCGACGAGCCGCGTCTACTTCACCGTCCAGTTGATGCTGCTGAACCCGGAGGACGCGGCGACCTACGGCGCGACCTACGAGCAGCTGATGACCGGCCTTTTGCGCGCCTTCAAGTCGCCGCCGATCCTCAAGGCGCTCACCGACTCGGCCTTTTGGGTCGGCGAGAAGGACTTCTACAAGGCCCTGGCGGCGCTGCGCCCGGTCCTCGACTACGAGGCCAAGCTCCTGAGCCGGCCGGCGCCGGCGCTGGACGAGGAGGAGGTGCTGCAGGAGGCCCAATGAGCACGGCCATCGCGTCCCTCGGAACGGCTGTCATTACGTCTGCTGGCACCGCTGGCCCGGCCCCCCCCGCGGCCGCAGCGCCGCGACCTGCCTGCCCTTCCCGAGACGCACGCGACGGCCCGCCAGCAGGTGGAGAGCGAGGGCCCCTACCGGATTCGAATCGATCCTGGAACGCTGCGCGTCATCACGGAGATCGTCGATACGGCCAACGGCGACGTGCTCTTCTACCTGCCGCCCGGCTATCGGCCGGACGCCAAACGCCAGGAGCCGGAGCCGAGCGGCGGAGACCACTCGTGATCACCTCCCTGCCCGGCCTCGCTTCGACGGCTCCCACGATGCCGCAGACGACCGCCTACAATCTGGTCGAGGCCTCGCTCGACAACCAGATGGCCGCCTTCCAGAAGAGTGGCGCTGTCCAGAACGACATCAACTATTTCCGCACGGAGATCGCCAAGGTCCAGAGCCCGGACGATCTCACCAAGAACTATCGCCTGCTGAAATTCGTCCTCACCGCCTTCGGGCTGGATTCGCAGATCAACTCCCAGGCCCTGATCAAGCAGGTGCTGAGCAGCGACCTCACCGACTCGCAGTCGATCGCCAACAAGCTGGTCGATCCGCGCTACAAGCAGCTGGCCCAGGCCTTCAACTTCGCTGCCGGCGGCAACGCCAACCTGCAGGATCCGTCCTTCGTCGACGGCATCGTCAACAACTACGTCACGGCGGCGTTCGAACAGAATGTCGGCCAGACGAATCCGGGCGTGCGGCTCGCCCTCTATTTCAAGCGCATGGCGCCGACAATCAAGAACTGGTACCAGGTGCTGGGCGACGTGCCGATGTATAACGTCGTGAAGACCGCGCTCAACGTGATGGCCCTCGGCCCCTCCGACGATGTCGACAAGCAGGCATCGTTCCTGGAGAAGCGTATCGGCATTGCCAACCTGCAAGATCCGAAGTTCGTCGACCGGTTCATCAACCGGTTCCTGGCGAGCTACGACCAGCAGAACGACACATCGTCCTCGGGGCTGCTCTCGCTCGTTCAGCCGATCGCGGCGCAGGGGTCTGACAACACCTCGAACGTGCTGCTGAGCGCCTCGACGATCCTCAGCCTGGCTACGCAGAGCCGCTGAGCTTGCGTCAGCTTCCCGGCTGGGCGGCCATGGCGGTCATGCGCCGGTTGGCCATGGCGATGGTGATGGCCTGGGCCCGGGTCGGCGTCATCTGGGCCAGGATCGGCGCCAAGCGCCGTTCGCCCATGCGCGTGACGACATCGAGCAGGACGGAGCCCTCCATGGTCTCGAAGATGCGAGCCGCTTCCTCGGGCTTCATGGCCTCGTAGACGGTGACGAGGCGTCGCAGATTGGCCTCTTGCGCGTCGTTGCGCTGGGTCTTGAGCTGCTCGTACTCCGCCTTCATCTGCTGCATCTTCTGGATTTCGTCGTTGATGCGCTGCTCGGTCGCCGCCAGCAAGGCTTCGCGGTCCTTGAGCGCGCGTTCGCGTTGGTCGAGTTCGCCACGACGCTTGGCCAGCTGCTTGAGGACGTCGAGTTCGGCCTTGGTCAGGGTCAGCGGATCGAAAGCGTCGCTGGCTGAACCCCCGTCGGCGGCCGGAGCCGATTGCGCCGTCGTGGCGCTGGCGGCCTGATCGGCCGGCGCCGGCGTTGCCGCCTGACTCGGCACGGCGTCACTTGATGCGGTGTCGCTTGTGGGGCTCGCTGTCGCACTAGGCGCCGTCGGCACCGGCGCGGGAGCGTCCTGGCTGCTCTTCGTGGCCTCCTCGGCCATCGCCAGCTTGACGATGCCGGTCCACAGCGAACCGACATGGGCGGGTAGCACCGCCACGAGAATAAGGATCAGAACCGGCAGGAACCGTATGGAGGTGGAGGGCCGCCGCATCGTCAGGCGCTCCGCACCGCCTGCATCGCCGCGAGCAGCTCGCGCGCCGCCTCGATCCGTCCGCCGCCGGCGAGACTCGCCACGGCCTTGCGACGGCGCGCCAGACTCGATTCGACGTCGGCGGCGGTTGCACTGGGCGCGGAAGCGGTAGCAGCCCGCTCGGAAGACGTGCCGGCAGCAGAACGCACCGAGGTTTCCATCGCCTGGGTATTGGACTTGAAGGCATTGACGGTCGAACTTGCCTGGGAAATCGCAGCGTCCAGGCGCCCGAGCAGCTTTGCCAGATCGGACTGGGCCGATTGCAGGGCCGCCAACTTGCGCTGAAGGATCACGCCATAGACGATCGCCGCGCTGAGCAGCAGCACGACCACTCCATCGAGGGCGACACCAATCAGGTTATCCACCGAGCTTCTCCTTTCATCCTTCGACGCGGCCGTCGATGCGGACGACGACCTTATCGTCATGCCGCCCCATGGACCCCACGAACACGGGGGACTTGCCGCACAGCACCTTCACCGGCGAGTTGGGGGTGACATCGAGCGCGACCGTCGAGCCCACCGTCCAGCGCATGATCTGCCCGAGCCCGATCGAAGGCTCGTCGAGAACCGCCGACAGGCGAACCTGCGAGACCAGCAGCTCGTGGGTCAGGTGGGTCTCCCATAGGGAGTCGCGGCCGAGCTTGTCGCCGGGGTAGCTCTGGCGCAGCTGCTCGCGCAGCGGTTCGATCGAGGCGGTCGGGAACACCAGATCGACGCGGCCACCGCGGCCGTCGATCTGCATGCGCACGCCGATCACCAGCACGGTGCTGGTCTCGCGCACCACGGCCGCGAACTTGGCCGAGGATTCGATGCGCTCCATGCGCAATTTGACATCGGCGATCGGCTGGAACGCGGTCGTCAGGTCCGCCAGAACCATCCGCACCATGCGTTCGGCGAGAGTACGCTCGACCGCGGAGAACGGGCGGTCGGGCCTGGATTCGACGGGGATCGGCTTGCCGCCGAGCATCAGCTCCACGGCGGAGAAGACGAGGTCCGGGCCCGCAACCACCAGCCCCGGGGCGTTCCAGCCGTCGAAGCGGGTGATGCACAGCATGGCCGGCGAGGGCAGCTTCTGCAGGTAATCGCCAAGCCGCAGGCCGGTTGGGGAATCGATGCTCACGGTCACCCCGTCGCCGGCCAGGCGCCGCAGGCTCTGCTGCAGCGCCTTGCTCAGCCGCTCGATGACGATGTCGAGCATCGGCAACCGCTCCACGCCAGCGGCGGCGCCCTTGGCCGGGGCGAAGCTCGTCAGTGGCGTCGGGGCCACCGGCGAGCCCGATTGTTCGGTCGCGGGGACCGGATTGCCACTCATTGGAGGATCAGGGTCTTAAAGAGCACGTCGCGGGTGCTGCCGGGCAAGACATCGTTGATCCGGCGCAGCAGCTCCTGGCGCACCCGATACATGCCGGCCGTGCCTTTGAGGTCATCCGGCTTCAGATCGATGAGATAGGTCTGCATGAGATCGACCAGGCGCGGCTCGATGCGCTTGATCGCTTCCGGCGCCTTGTCGGAACTGAGGTCGAGGACCGTGGCGAGCTTCAGGTACTGGCCCTGGCCGCCATCGAGGCGCACGACGATCTCGGGCATGTCGTAGAACACGGGCGCCGGCTGGTCGGCGAGCGCCATCTCCTGCTCATCCGCCGGCTTGGCCTTGCCGCCGAGGAAGAAGTAGGCGCCGGCCCCGCCGGCGCCACCGAGGACAAGAACAGCGGCCGCGACGATGATCAAGAGCTTGGCCCGGCCCTTCGGCTTGGAGGCCTCCGCCTGGCCGCCCTCGGCGCCGTCGGCAACCGCTTCCTGTGCACTCATCTCGCCCTCATCGACCGCACACTTGCCCCTGAATCTGCCGTTCGAAATCCGTAACCGCGCCTTTACCAGGGGAACCTAGAGTGCGGCCTTGCTGTCGCGGACACGGATACACGGGCCGCATTAACGGCAGGTTTCAACTGGCAGAGCGGGCTTCCGCGTGGGCAACATTCTCGGCAATTTGCGCGCACTACCGGGCGGTCGGCTGATCGTCCTGGCCGGTGCCGGGCTGGCCGTCCTCTTCGCACTTGGCTTCCTGGTGATGCGCCTGGCAGCGCCGCCGATGGTGCCGCTGTTCTCGGGCCTCGAACCCGAGGCGGCCGGCGCCGTGCTGCAGCGCCTCGACCAGATGGGCGTCGCCTATCAGGTGCAGGGCGATTCGGTCATCCTCGCCCCCGCCGATCAGGTGGCCCGGCTGCGCATGACCCTGGCCGGCGCCGGTCTGCCGAGCGGCGGTCCGGTGGGCTACGAGATCCTGGACGAAAACCAGGGCCTCGGCATGACCCGGTTCCAGGAGGACATTCGCTATCTCCGCGCCCTCGAGGGCGAGCTGTCGCGCTCCATCCGCACGCTCGACGGCGTCTCCAATGCCCGCGTCCATCTCGTGCTGGCCAAACGCGAGCCGTTTTCGCGTGATACCCCGCAGCCGACCGCGTCGGTCCTGATCGTCATGCGCGGCGCCGCCAGCCTGGGGCGCGAGCAGGTCATGGCGATCCAGTACCTCGTCGCCCAAGCCGTCCCGCAATTGAAGCCGCAGTCGGTCTCCGTGATCGACCAGCAGGGCAACCTGCTGGCGGGAGCGTCCGACGACGCCGGCAACCCTTCCGTCGCCAAGTCGGACGACGCGCGTGCCGCCTTCGAGGCGCGCCTGGAGCGTTCCATCGAGGAGATGCTGGCGCCGCATCTCGGTCCGGACAAGGTCCGGGTGACGGTCAGCGCCGATGTCGACTTCGACCACAAGGTCGAGCGCGAGCAGACTTTCGACCCGAATGGACAGGTCGTGCGCTCGACGCAGACGAGCTCGCAGTCCGACACCTCGTCTTCCGGCGACAGCGCCAATACCGTCGGTGTGCAGCAGAACCTTCCCCAGCAGGCCCCGGCCACCAGCGGCGGCAGCAAGTCGAACGACAGCTCGCAGCACAAGGAGGAGACCGTCAACTACGAGATCTCCTCGAAGACGCTGGAGACCGTCCACGAGGGCGGCGCCGTCAAGAAGCTGTCGGTGGCGGTCGTCGTCGACGGCACCACCAAGACCGACGCCAACGGCCAGTCCGTCTACGAGCCGCGCAAGCCCGCGGAGCTCGCGGAGATCGACCGCGCCGTCAAGGCCGCCATCGGTTTCGACGAGAAGCGCGGCGACAAGGTCGAAGTCGTCAACCTGCCGTTTGCCTCGGCGGCTGTCGTCAGCGGCGACATCCCGTCGCCGGGAATCATGGACTTCCTCGGCCGCAACGCGATGACCCTGGTGCAGTGGTTCTCGCTCGCCATTGTCGCCATCGTCCTGTCGCTCTTCGTGCTGCGACCCCTGATCACGAACCTGTTGAAGCCGGCCCCGCTGCCGCCTGTGGCGGACGGCGACGACGCTCATGGCTCGGCCGCAGCGCTCTCGGGTCCGGGGACGTCCGAGATGCTGGCGGCGCCCGAGGGACCGAGGCCCGCGTCGCTCCCGCAGCATCGACTGGGACAGCTCGTCAGCGGCCAGCCGGAGAACGCCGCCGGCGTGATCAAGGGCTGGATTAGCGAGGGCGTGGCATGAGCGGCGTCGATCAAGCTCCGCCAAACCAGCGATTCGTCTTCGACCGAGTATTCGACGAGAAGCCTTTCAACGGCGACACCGTCCTATCCCGCTTCCAGCCGCCGCGCGCGAGCGAAAGCGAGGCGCCGCAATATTCCGAGGCCGACCTGGAGACCGCCCGCCAACTCGGCATCGAGGACGGCCTGCGCCAGGGACGCGATGAAGGGCGCCGGGCCGGCACCGCCGACGCCATCGCCAAGGCCGAGGCGCAGACCAACGCCGCCTTCGCGGCGCTCGCCGAACAGATCACCGCCCTATCGGGCCGCCAGGACGAGATGTTTGCGGCTCTCAGTCATGATTGCGAACGGTTGGTGAATGTCATCCTCGATCGGCTGCTTCCGGAGCTGGTTCGCCGCGGCGGCGCCGAGGAGATCCTGGGTGTCGTCCGCACAGCGCTCGCGATCGCCTGCAATGACCCCGTGGTCGAGGTCCGCGTCCCCCATGACGTCGTCGAGGGTATCCGGCAGCGCATCGCGCGCCTGACGCGCGATCTTGCCTTCCGGGGCCGGGTCGATCTGCTCGGCGACAGCTACCTGGCCGACGGGATGGTGCGCGTACGCTGGCTGCATGGCGGCGCCCAGCGCGATCCGTCGCAGATGCTCACGGAAGTATCGGCGATCACGAAGCGCATTCTGGACCAGAAAGAATCGACGGCCGAGTCGCCGAAAGACGACACGGCCGGAACCGAGGACGCATCCACGAAGGAGTAGAGGCGATGGCTCAACCGGACATGACGACGCAGGAGCGCAGCGCGCGCGTTGATCTGCCCGCGATCGACGACGCAACGCAGACCGGCAACCTGCCGGCGGCCCTGGGAGCAGTGGCGGCGGGGAACGACCTTTCCGTCGTCCACAATATCGCGGTGAAGGTCTCCGTGGTTCTCGGGACCACCGACCTGCCCGTGCGGCAACTGATCCGGCTTGGCCGCGGCGCCGTACTCGAGCTCAACCGCAAGGTCGGCGAGGATGTCGACATCTACGTCAACGACCGCCTCGTCGCGCGTGGCGAGATCGTCAGCCTGGGCGACAAGCTAGGCGTGACCCTGACGGAGATCTCCAAGTCCGAACTGATGGCCTGACGGCGTTGCACCCTCGACGCGCCATCGTTCGTCCGGCCATGAAGGCGTTTGTCGCAAGATCCTGGGTCGTAGCTGCCGCCGGCGCGTTTCTGCTCTACGCGCCGAATGCCGGCGCGCAGACCTTGAGCCTCGACATGGGCGACCCCGGCCTGACCGGGCGCATCGTCCAGCTCGTGCTGCTGATGACGGTGCTCAGCGTGGCGCCGGCCATCCTGCTCATGGTCACCTCGTTCACCCGCATCGTGGTGGTGCTGTCGCTGCTGCGCTCGGCGCTCGGCCTGCAACAATCGCCGCCCAACCCGGTGCTTATCGGGCTGTCGCTGTTTCTCACCGCCTACATCATGGCGCCGACATTCGATGCCGCCTGGCGCGATGGTATCCAGCCCTTCATGGACAACCAGATCACGCAGGAGCAGAGCTTCGAGCGCGCCAGCGAGCCCTTGCGCGCCTTCATGCAGAGCCATGTGCGCGAGAAGGATCTGAAGCTGTTCCTGGACCTGGCGAAGCCTTCGCCTGACGACAACGGTGGGGCCGCGATCGCGGCCCCACCGGCTTCGCCCGATGCAACGCCAGAGGCGACGCCGCTGCGTGCCCTGATTCCCGCCTTCATGCTGTCGGAGCTGCGGCGGGCGTTCGAGATCGGGTTCCTGCTCTTCCTGCCGTTCCTCATCATCGACATGGTGATCGCGGCGATCCTGACCTCCATGGGCATGATGATGCTGCCGCCCCTCGTGGTGTCGCTGCCGTTCAAGCTCATCTTCTTCGTGCTGGTCGACGGCTGGTGGCTGGTCGTCGGCAGCCTCGTGCGCAGCTACGGCAGCTGAGGCCGGCATGGATACGCTCGGACTGCTCCGCGCCGTCGCCGCCCTGATCTTCGTCCTCGGGCTCATCGGGGCCGCCGCCTGGGCAGCTCGCCGCTTCGGGCCCAGCCTGGGGCTCTCCGCCAAGCCCAAGGCCGGGCGCAGCCTCGGCGTGTTGGAATCGCTGCAGCTCGACGCGCGCCATCGCCTGGTGCTAGTGCGCCGCGACGACCGCCAGCATCTGCTGCTGATCGGGCCGAACCACAGCACCGTCGTCGAGGGCTCGATCGCAAGCGTTGTCGCGGATAGCTCGAAGACCGCGCCATGACCGATACCCGTCGCCCCCCGGTCGCCGTCGCCCTTACCTACGAATTCAATCGGCCGCACCTGCCGCGCATCGTCGCCAGCGGCCGCGGCGCCATCGCCGAGCGCATCCTGTCGATTGCGCAGGAGAGCGGCATTCCCGTGCGCGAGGACGCCGATCTCGCGACCTTGCTCGCCGCCGTCGAGATCGACTCGGAGATACCGGCGGAGGCAATGATCGCCGTCGCCGAGATACTGGCGCAGATATTTCTCCTCAATCGTCAGGCGCAGGCGGCCGCAGCCGCCGCCCGTCGCTGAGAGGCACGGCGGCGGATGAACGCTGCCCTGTAGCCGCATGCTGCCGATGCTCCCCACGATCGCCTCTGCCGTCGGCGCCGTTGCGCGCGGCGATCCGTCGCTGCTGCGGGCGCAGATCCTGGATCTGCCGGCCCAGCTCCTGGAGGCAACAGCACCGGTGGCGCTGAACGGCGTCGTGGCCGACAGCGGGACGCCGGGCCAGCTCAGGGTGACGACACCCGTGGGCGACGTTCAGCTGCGCATCGCCAACGACATCCCGGTCGGACGCGCCGTTACCGTCGTCATCCGGCCCGGCGCACGGCTCGAGGCTTTCGTTCTGCCCTCCGGCGCAGGAACGCAATCGCCTGCCGCGCCCGCCCCGTCGCCGCCTTTGGTCGGAGCCATGGCGGTCGGCACGCCGAAGCCGGAGGTGCCCTCGGCTTCCAGCACGAATCCCAATTCCGCCGCTGCAAGTTCGTCGAGTGCTCCCTTCGGCACCGATCCGGCCAGGGGCGCGACGCCGCCAGTGCAGGCACCGACGTCGGCCCGGCTGCCGTCACCCCCGACCTTGTCGCCGGCCTCCATCCTGGCGGCGCTCGGTACAGCCGAGGTCCCGGGTGCAATAGGCGCCACGCCCTATGCCGTGCCGACCATGCTGCCGCCGACATCCGAGTTGGTGGCGCTTGTCACGGATATGCGGCGGCTCGTGGCGGCTCGCGATCCCGGCCTGTCCGATCGGCTGCTGCGCCGTCTGCCTGGCGGGGATCGCGCCGGCGGCCTCGCGATGGCGGCACTTCCGCTCGCGGCTGACCGGGGCGCCCTGGTCGCGTGGTTCGGCCGCTCCATCAAGGAAGCGCTCGAGGACAGCGGCAACGACGACCTCATGGAGCGGCTGGCGACGGGCCTGACGTCGCCCGCTAACCGCGACGATCAGCCGGTCGAATCCGGCTGGCGCTGGCGCCAGGTGCCGTTCGTCGATCACGGGCAAGTCGTTCCCGTTTTCATCGGGGTTGCCGCCGACCGCGAGCAGCCGCAGCCGGGTGGCGTCACGTCGCGCCAGCGCCCGCGGATCTACGAATTTGCAGTCGAGGTGACCCTGAGCAGTCTCGGCCGCGCCCGGATCGACGCCACCTATCAGCAGCGGCAGCTCGATCTCGTCGTGCAGAGCGAGACGGAGATCGGCCAGGAGGCGCGCGGGCAGATCGTTACTGCCATTGGCGATGTCTTCGCGGAGTTCGGCCTGGGCGGGAGTTGCCGGTTCGAACCTTTCGGCGGGCGCACGCCCGCCACTTCCGCGATCAAGGTTTAGTGCGCCGATAGGCGTACTGGACCTGCGCCATCTCATCGACGCCGATGGTTTCGCGGCGCGCCTCTTCCTGCGCCTCCGAGCGCGCCTGACGGCCGAGCAACAGCTCGAGCCGCTTGCACTCGCAGAAGGCCTCGTACACTTCCTGCTTGGATTGGTCGACCGCCCGCTCGAGCCCGGGTATGGCGTCCAGGAGCTGACGCTTGCGGCGGCCGATCTGGCAGAGGAACGTGCCAGCGGCAAACATCGTCTCATCGCTCGGATGCGTTGCCCGCTCCAGCGTCTCGAGATTGTTGATCTCGCGCCGGACCTGGGCGAGGCGCTGCTGCGCCAGGTTCAAGGTACGCGCCGAAAGGTCGCGGCGCGTGCCCGCGACCTTCAGCAGAACATCGAGCGCCTCGGCCATTGCTAGGCGGTCGGCTCGCTGCCGGCGGTCTCTTCGCCGGCGGATGCGGGGCGGGGCAGGAGAATAGCGGCCTCGATGCGCGAGGGGCTGACGGCAACGGTGAAGCCGATGCCGCTGTGTCGCGCCAACTGGCCGGCGAGATAGGGGTGGATGGTCTCTTCGTCGAGATAGGCGATGCGGACGTCGCTCTGCAGCGTGCGGCATTTGGCGGCTGACATCGGCAGCAGGTCGCCGGCACCGACGACATGGAACTCGGAGGGCGCCGTGGGATCGCCGCCCGCCGCGCGCACAGCGATCGCGCCGCGCATGCCCAGGCATTCGGCGATGACGAGCAGGCCGTTGAGCAGCACGCGCGCCGCGTTTCGGTTGATGCCCGCTGTCGGGTCGAGCGGCTGCTCGCTGGGGATCGGCCAATCCAGGCCAATCCGCGTCTCCGCGAAGAAGGCATCGGCCATATTCCTGAGGTCGTCGAGGGCCACCGGCAAATCGTCGTCGTCGCAACCATAGGCCAAGCGGAAGAACCGCAGGCGATCGACGATGCGCGTGCAGTCGCGATCAAGCTGGTTGTGCGTTGCCGCCGTGGCCTTGCGGTCCGGCGCCTCGCGCAGCAGCTCGAGCCCGTTCACCACGGCGCCGATCGGCCCGATCAGGCTCTGGCACACGCGCGCACTGACGAGCTCCGCCAACCTCAATCGATCTGCTTCCGACATGACTTTCATGCGACCTTTTGAGAAGTCTGATTCGCGTCCCTGCATCGAACCGAAGCGTCAATCGATTCCAACGATCATTGTCGCCAGCCGCTCCATATAGTCGGAGAGCGTCGCAATCATGAACGGCAGCAGGAGAATGCCGCCGACGAAGAGCGCCGCCATCTTCGGCACGAAGACCAGCGTCATCTCCTGGATCTGCGTAAGCGCCTGCAAGAAGCCGATCACGAGCCCGACGACCAGGGCGATCAGCAGCAGCGGCCCGGCGACGACCACGGCCGTCCACAGCGCATCGGACGTTATCTGGATGACATCGGCTTCCGTCATTCGAACTCTCTGTCTTGGTTCTGCTGCTCCGATCCGCCGCCCCTATCGGGCAGGATCAGATCGGCATGCGCATGATGTCCTGGTAGGCCGCGATGACCTTGTCGCGCACGGCGACGACGGTCTGCAGCGTGACTTCCGCATTGTTCACGGCCATGACGACATCGCGGATGTCGACATTGCCGGCCACGCCCTGCATCGACTTCTGCTCGCCCTCGCGCAACGAGTCGACCACGCCCTGCGCTGCATCCTTGAGGGCCGACGTGAAACCCTTCCCGTTCTCGACGGCGTCGGTTCCGACCTTTGCATCGGTCGTCGTCTTGCCCAGGCCGGCGATGTCGCGATAGGCGCTGATGCCGCTGTTGAGAGGCGTGATCGGATCCATGGGTCGCGCGTCCGCAGGCAGAATTCAGGTCAGGAACGCAGCAGATCGATGGTGCGCATCAGCATGTTGCGCGCCTGGTCGATCATTTGCAGGTTGGCCTCGTAGGAACGCTGGGCCTCGCGCATGTCGGCCAGCTCGACGAGCATGTTCACGTTCGGCAGCTTGACGTTGCCGTTGGCATCGGCGGCCGGATGCGAGGGTTCGTAGGCTTCGCGGAACTGCGACGGATCGGTGCCGATGCGCTTGACCTTGACCTCCTCGACACCGGTGGCCTTGTTGAGCTCGTCGGCGAAGGAAATCGTCTTGCGCCGATAGGGATCGCCCCCCGGCGTATCGGCAGTCGATGAAGCGTTGGCGAGGTTCTCGGAGATGATGCGGAGCCGCGTGCCCTGGGCCTGGAGGCCGGAGGCGGCGACGCTCATCGATTTCAGCATGTCGTTCATGTCGTTCCCCTAGCCGCTCAGCTCTGCTTGCTGCCGATCGCGGTCTTCAGCATGCCGATCTCCTTGCGGTAGATCTCGGTCGCCGCCTGGTAGTTGGCCTGGGTTTCGGCCATCGCCGTCATCTGCTGCTCGAGGATCACGCTGTTGCCGTCGGGCGTGACTTCCCAGGGCACGAGCGTCTTCGCCGCGGCAGCCGACGGATCGTCGCTGCCGCTTCCGGAAAGATGCCCTGGCTCGGTCACGGCCATGCGTACCGCCGTCGCCTGGCGCAACTCGTCGCCGAAATTCACTGGCTTCAAGTCCTGGGCCTGGTAGCCCGGCGTATTGGCGTTAGCCACGTTCTGCGACAGCACCTCCTGCCGCTGGCCGAGCCAGTGCAGCTGCTGCGTGATCATCCGGAACAGGCCGATGCCGCCGATATCCATGGGCCCGTTGTGCCATCGCGGGGTTACGGCGGGGTTTGCGTTTTCCGCCATCCCGGGCGGCCCCGAAGGCCGTAACCTCCGCGTAAACCGGGGCGGCGACACTCCTGGCATGCGACTTGCCCACGGGGCCCACCGGCCGCTCAGGATCGCCCAGGCGATCACCGAGATCGAACGCCTGCCGACCCTGCGCCTGGTCGGCGAGGTCAAGGGCGCCTACGGAATCACAATCGAGGTCGACGGGCTGGAGCGCCACCTCGCGGTTGGCGACCGCTGCACGGTGGAGACCCGCCGCGGCCAGCAGATGCTGTGCGAGGTCATCGGCATCCGCGACGGGCGCGGCCTCCTTATGTCCTATCAGGATCTGGGGGGCGTCGGCGTCGGCTGCCCGATCATCGTCCTCGACCGCGGCATCGCCGTGCGCCCGAACCGCGGCTGGCTCGGCCGTACGGTTAACGGGCTGGGCGAGCCGATCGACGGCAAGGGTTCCTTGCCGTCCGGCCCCCTCGCCTATGCGCTGCGCGCCAGTCCGCCGCCGGCCTTTTTCCGCCGCCGCGTCGGCGAAAAGCTCGATGTCGGCGTGCGCGCCATGAACACGCTGCTCAATCTGTGCCGCGGACAGCGCATGGGTATCTTCGCCGGATCGGGCGTCGGCAAGTCGACGCTGCTCGGCATGATGGCCCGCTACTGCAATGCCGACGTGGTCGTCATCGGCCTGATCGGCGAGCGCGGCCGCGAGGTGCAGGAATTCATCGCCGCCGATCTTGGTGCCGAGGGTACGGCGCGCAGCGTCGTCGTCGTCTCCACCTCGGACGAGCCGCCCTTGATGCGCCGCCAAGCCGCCTACCTCACCTTGGCGACAGCCGAATATTTCCGCGACCAGGGATTGCAAGTGCTCTGCCTGATGGACAGCGTCACTCGCTTTGCCACGGCGCAGCGCGAGATCGGTCTGGCCGCCGGCGAGCCCCCGACGACCAAGGGCTACACGCCCTCGGTGTTCGCCGAGCTGCCGCGCCTGCTCGAGCGGGCCGGCCCCGGCGTCGACGGGACCGGCGACATCACGGGGGTATTTGCCGTGCTGGTCGACGGCGACGACCACAACGAACCGATTGCCGATGCCGTGCGCGGCATCCTCGATGGCCACCTCGTGCTCGACCGCGCCATCGCCGAGCGCGGCCGCTATCCCGCCATCAACCTGCTGCGCAGCGTGTCGCGCACCATGCCCGCCTGCAACACCGAGCAGGAAGCGGCCCTCGTGCGCCGCGCCCGCCAGCTGCTGTCCACCTACGAGGACATGGCCGACCTGATCCGCATCGGCGCCTATCGTCGCGGCACCGACCCCAAGGTCGACGAGGCGATCGCTTATTTCGACCGCATCGACACGTTCCTTGGCCAGCGCAAGGACGAGCGCATGAGCATCGCCGATGCCTATGACAGGCTCGGAAAGCTGCTTGCCCTGCCCGGCGGCAACAAGGAGACGCCCGTCGCGAAGGAGCCCG
>Ga0335069_10007222_pt1 | contig 16057 bp, 19 predicted proteins | sample Lox_Sample_11_FD_206714 | JGI IMG/M metagenome (GOLD analysis project Ga0335069, IMG submission 206714) | Soil microbial communities from Loxahatchee National Wildlife Refuge, Florida, United States - Lox_Sample_1.1 | ecosystem: Environmental > Terrestrial > Soil > Wetlands | place: USA... | reverse complement strand
CCAATCGAGGTTTTCGGAAGTGCGCGAGATTCTCATCGGTCGTGGAGTCCTGGAGGACTGAATGGATCAGCTTTCACCTGCGACTTCTCGCCGGTAGCTTTGGCGGTGGCGGAGGGATTTGAACCCTATTCAGCTACGCGGTCAGGTCGCTCGAACCGTGCCTACCTGCCGAAACACATGCCGGAGATTCACGCCAGTTAACTGCAACTGTGGCCAGATTGTGGGCATGGAGTGGGCAGGCATCAGAGAACACTGGTGTCCCCGCGGCGGCGTCAAAGATGGCTTTCATTGACCACCGTGGCCCTTGCCCTACTGGTCAATTGTTGGGAATCGTCGGTTGGATGTAGTCGCCTAGGGATTCAGTGATATGTAGCAGCGACATTCGAAGCGCCTGTGCGGTGACTCGCAGCCGTTCATTCTCGATTTGCAGCTGCTCGACTGAGGGGTGCTGGCAGACCGTCGGCGGATCAAGGTACATGCCGAGTTGCTGGGCCAGTCGACGGCGGGCCTGCTGGACGGAGGCGGCTGTGAGCCGCGTAGGAGACTGATCTCCTGAACGCTCGAGGTCATCACCGATGCGGCGGCGGATGGTCTTCTCATTCACCCCTAGCAGCATCGCAGCTTCTGTCACCGAGTATGAAGTCGGTAATTTGTCAGGCGACTCCGGCATGTTGTCCGTCTCTTGTCGGGTGCAGAAGCGATAATGTCCCAGATGACCGATATATGTCAATATAGTGTATTGATGGGTCAACGCTGGGAGGGTATGTCAGTCTGTATCCCTACCATCACAGCAGCAGCCGAACATATGTGCGACAAGGATGGCTCTGCCTAGCCGCGTGGTGGCCCGCAGTAGCAACGCTGAGCGACCGAGACAAGGAGGCTTCCCATGCTGGATACGCAAGAATCGGCCGAGGATCAGCGGCTGGAAGAGACCGCTTTACTCGCAACCGTCGCCATGCTGACTGGAACGTCGGCCCGGGCAATACAGGCGGTTGAAAGCGGCCGAATTGACCGCCTTGGCCGGCGTACATCTCATGCCGTGAGCCGGCTGTTGGAGATTCTTGCTGGGCTGAAGGCTGACGATGTGGGCTCAGCACGCGGCGGTGGGGACGCTTTCATCTATAAAGACACGAACATCACTAGCGGCGTAGGCAGGCTAGTTAGCGGAGAAAACGATGCTGGAACGGCGGACACCGCCTGGCGCCGCGTCCTCGAGCTCGTCGATTCGATCAGTCTTGACCAAGACATCCTGGAAATCCGCGACAGGGCTCAAGCCAAGGAGTTAGCTAAAACGCTCGACGAAATCGCTGACGTGCTGACTAACGCGTCGCCACCTTCGGCGGACTGACCCCATCTCGCTCTAGTAAAAGATCTATGGCGCAGCTTGTCTCGCCCGAGTCGCACAGGCTCGGCCTAGCGATAGACCAACTGATCCAATCGATTGCTCATATTGCCCGCAACGCCAGCGGCAAGTACTTCCAATTGGCTACTGTTCTACCGCAGGGGTTGGCCACAGAAATCAGTGAATGGGCTCATGAACAGGGTGATATCAGCGACGACGGGACAACTAGCGAGCAGGGCAACCTCACCAAAATCATCGCCGGCCTAGAGAACGAACTCTTGCGCCTGCATGAAGCAATGAACTGGTCGGTGGGCTCATCGGGTTTCACATGGTGGTTGCAGCGCCGTCAGCATGAAATGGGATTGTCGCAGTTCCTTGTCATACCCAGAGCTAGTTACAGCTCGAACTTCGAGATCGACACCCGCAGCCGACTAACTCGCGAGTTCGACAACCTTGAAGAGAACGGCATTATTGATCCAACGACTTTCGATTACAAACCCCTGGCAGATATTCGACTGCTGTCTGTGCCACGCTTCGATGGCCTGCGTGCCATCTGGTATCCGATATTGACCCACGAACTTGCGCATTTGAAGTACGACTCCAGGTGGATTACTGACTGGTTGACCCAGCATTCTCCTGAAGGTGAGACCGCCAAACTAGCCGTCGAGCATGCCAAGAACACTAAAGACAATCCGCGGCACTCAAGGTGGTTTGATCAGTTGATCAAGTGGCTGATAGAAGTGGCCTGTGATGCCGCAATGTGGTTCTATTACCGCAATGAAGGCGCAAATGCACTGGAGAGCATCACCGCAGTAATTGGTAAACACGAGCATTCGGCGACTCATCCTGCACCGGCTATTCGCCTACTGATCCAGCGCAACAGCACGCCAGAATGCATTAGGGCCATCAGGGTGGAAGACCAATCCGACATGGACGCTAAGACATTTCGGAATGCGTTCTGCGAACTTGCTTTTGAGGTCAAAGCAGAAGTTATGGCCGATCTGGAGGCGGCTTTCCCCTCGTTATTGTGGCAAGCACATAACAATGTGCGGCGTGATGCCTTGCAGTCTATTCAGCCGGAAGCTAGTACGAATGCCGTGTCGCCGTCCACGCAGTCTTGGCCACGTGAACTTATAATACGTTATCCCGCAGCAATCGAGTCGGGTCTCGTCCGGGCATTGTGGTCCGACAAAGCGAAGACAACCGGCGCATATCCTGCATACGACAAACGTGCCGACCTGATTGCGCGTTCACTAGAATTAATCGAATTTGTCCACCGATTCGAGCAAGCACGCGACAGACTACCAACTGAAATGAAGTCGGAACATTTAGATGATGTAATCCCTAATAACCTTTGGGTGAGTGCCAGCGGAGTTTCAATGGTAAGCCCCGAAAGCGCATCAGAGGAGGTCACGAAATTTCCAGCTTACGATCTGCGACTGGGGCGCTACTTTGTCGCTTTTAATAGAAACCAGATCACGACACTGGATGCAACCAACCACGATCAGCGGATCGATCTATTGCAGCGTGAAGTAGAGGTCGCCTGGAACGGCACCTTCGTGTTGCATCCAGGGGAGATGGTGCTTGGAGTGACATTGGAATGCTTGATCATGGCTAATGACTGCACCGCACAGGTTTTGTCCCGCTCGTCTATTGGCCGACTAGGCTTGCTGTCGGCCACAGCAGTGCATATTCAGCCCGGCTATCAGGGCTGCCCGACCTTGGAACTCGTGAACCTTTCCTCCGTCCCGCTTTACCTAATTCCAGGTCAGCGGATCGCTCAAGTTGTTCCGTATCCAGTGTGCGGGCAAGCGGAGGGATATGTCGGACACTACCAAAATGTGCAGTGGAGGCCTCAGTTCTCCGTCGCGCACAAAGACTGGGATTCGCCGATCCTACAGGCTATGAAGGAAGGGGACGAATAGTAATGGCCGACGATTTCCATGGCGCGAGTACGATCAAGGTAGTAGCGCCGCACATGTCCGACCAGGACACCATAGCTTTCCAAGCTGCGCTAGCTGGCGAATTGGGTCAACAGGAGGCCGAAATTGTAGCCAGCGAGCCGGAGAGTGGGCCGCTTCTAGCGGAAATTCAAGATGTCGCCTACACGCTCATACTCGCCGGAGGTACCCTCGAGTATCTGGCAGGAGTCATTCCACGTTTGCGATCCAGGTTCGCTGATTGTGCGGTATTTGACTTTCGCGATAATACGCTGGCGATCAGCAAGCATCCAGAGGCCGAACAAATGCGTGGCAAGACAATAATTGTGGCTGAGAACGGCAAAATCACCGTAGAATCCGTCAGTGATCGCGGTATTTTCCGAAATGCTTTGCGCAAACTTTTCGGTGATAATGACAACGGAGCAGACGCCTAACACTTATTTCACTTAACCTCGGTTGCTACGAGTTGTCGCTAGAGATGCAGCGCCGCCAACATTCGCGGATACGTTCGGGTTCGCCGGTGAGATCGACGGACAGGAACCGTATCCGATGCCCTTGGATGTTGACGACCGTATCGACTGGTTCGCGACTGTCGACTTTCACAAACAACAGTACGCCCTCGGTTCGGTCGCTGATGTCCTGACCGATATTGCTCTGGGACATTACGTAAGCGTAGAGCTGGTAGAGGTAACCGGATTTGATGGTTACATTGCCAAACCTGCTGTCGCTCAACGCGTCTGCGAACTTCGTCTCAATCACTATGCGTCGATCGGTCAGGCGATCATGCAGTACGGTGTCCGTTTGCATTACCGGAAGCAGCTTGGCTCCGGGGTCGCCCGAGTGATGCTGGAAGCGTAGTTGAGTGCTCGCCACCGTCCATCTGTGCTGGTCAAGCGTATAGGTGAAGTAGTTCCGAATAGCTTTTTGGAATAAGTCTCGATACAGGCGCTCGTCGCTGGCAAGACGCGGCATAATGCGTTGGCCTGCTTGGTGGGTAGGAATACCCATGTCGTGCAGGAGATGCGCGGCATCGAGCATGCGGCGATCTGCAGCATCGTGGGTGCTGAGTCGATCAGTGGATAGTTCAGATCTGCTGGGCGGGCGTGGGTTGACTCCCAGCCGATGCATCTGGAACGCAGTGCTTGCGCATTGGTGCCTCAATTGGTCCGACCGCACGTGGTGGTGCGCCGCGAGCAGTGCCGCCGCGATGAAGCGATTGCGGGGTGAGTCGACGCTAAGTTCGTCGAAGATACACGCGACGCGGCCTTGCTCCATAAGCCGATTCCTTGCTGTGCGTAGATGATTGACGCGGCCACGCACGCGGGAGAGGTCAGCTGATCGTCTTCGGAAGTGAAAGCTGAGTTGTTGGCGAAGACGCTTTTCCACTTCGCCGACAAGAACTTCGGCAATGGGGTCGACTAGCTCGGTGTCGTGGGAACCGGCCAGGATCGCCTGCCGTTCAGCGGTGCGAAGCTGCCGCAGCATATCGGAGGCGTAGATGAGTAGCAGCCACAAGCTGCGAATAGGAATGTTTGTTTTTCCTTCACCAACAACGATCATTACGCCACGTCCGGCCTTCAATCCAGAAGTTTTTGCACGGACTGCGTCGCCTTGGTAGGGTCATCAAACCAATATTCGTTGAGCAATGGTTCGATTTCGGTTTGAATGACACCTTTGAACCATTCCCGTCCATCAGATTCGATGCTGGCAAGGGTAAAGAAACTATGCCCAATCGAAAATTGGGGTCCGAGCAGCGGATCCCGAGATATGATCTCGTTTAGCGCCTCAACTTTTTCGCGGATCTGAGAAATGAGCTCATCGTCATTAGAGAGTTGCCGCCGCAGTTGGTTCTCCCAGGATTTGGTAAATGCAGGTTCGAGCGTTTCAAAGCAGAATCTCCGACGCAACGCAAAGTCGACGAGCGCGAGGGAGCGGTCAGCGATGTTCATTGTGCCGAGAATGTAGAGGTTCGGGGGCAGGTAATACTGTTCGCCGTCTCCTCGTGGATAAGACAGCGAGAGCGCGTCGTCGGGTGACCGCTTGGTTGCCTCGATGAGAGTGAGCATTTCGCCGAAGGCTTGTGCAGGGTTGCCGCGATTGATCTCTTCGATGATCAGCACGTGGGGTGTGTCGGGATGAATCCTCGCCCTATTAGCGTGCTGGAGCAACGGCCCATCGGTCAGAACGAGTCGCCCAGCACCCTGGTCAGATGCCGTCGGTCTCCAACCACGGACGAAGTCTTCGTAGGACGTGTTCGGGTGGAATTGCACTGAGCGGATCGCATCAGGAATCCGGGACCCGATAAGGGCGTAGGCCAATCGCTTGGCGAGCCAGGTCTTTCCTGTTCCCGGGGAGCCCTGAAGCACGACGTTTAGTTTTCCCTCCCAATGTCGCAGAATTTGATCCAGACGCTCTCGCGAATGGAAGCATCCGTCGGCAATGATATCGTCGACGGTATAAAGAGACGGTGCGGGCTCAAGCATTGGTCGTAGAGCTTCCCACTGCTCAGAGGTAACTTTGAAGTTCGTGCCCTCCGGCGCCCGGATAACCGTTAGATTTTTAAGGACGGGGTGATCCTTCAGGTCGCTCTTTAGCACCGGGTGATCGAGCAAAATGTGGTTTAACTTGTACGGAATCGCCGGGTGGGCAACGTCGTCGCCCAGGTATTCCCGCCGTTCTTCTTGGAAGCTGGGGCCGAAAATCGTCCCTACGGCGTAGATGCCAGGGGCAACCCCCCGCCTCTCCGCTGACCAAAATAAAACCGTGTCCCCGTCGGCAATATCGTTGTCATGCTGGTTCAGCGACCATGAGCCGATCGAACCTGGGCGCGTCGATGGTTCCTTCAAATATCCAATTAGATCGAACTGGTGGGCTTGAAAAATCCAGACTCGTGGCGGCTCAACCTCACCTTCGTCGCCTGCCCTGTACAGCCGTGCGAGCCAACCCACGCCCTTTAGCAGATCTTGTTCGATCTCTTCGTCAGAGGGCACGGCGCCAGCGGGGTACTCGACGGCCACGACATTTCCCAGTTCATAGCCCCTGCCGAGATCCCTAGCCTCGCTCTCCAGATCGATCTGAGTTGTCCACTTCTCGGGCAAGGATTCATTGCTGCTCAGGAGGTTTCGCGCCCAGGCTGTGTTGGCGTTCAGTTCCGACGCGGGTCGTGCTCTGGACTGGCCACCTTCCCAATGGGTCGTTCCCTGGTTCAAGCTGAGGTAGGCACGATGGCCCTGCGATGAGAAAAGGAATACCAGGTACCAGCCGCGCGTGGCTCTGGGCGACCGCGATTTGGAGTAGGTACGGGTCCAGGGATACTTGGTCTTACTCCCGCTGCCATCCTTGCCTTCCGCTTGGAGATCGTCGATGTCAGACTGTGCAGCCATCGCGGGCAGCAACTCACGTAGTTCGCCAGCAAGCTTGTTGCGTATAAGGGTTCCACGTCGCTGCATGGGCTCCGTGTTCTCCCTGGAGTACTCCGTTTGCAGCCGCAAGATTTCCTCGATCGCGTCCCGCATACCGGTACGCTACTACCGATCACGTGCATGTTTGCCAGCTTCAGACGCGCTGGGCGACGTTAAAGATGCGGCTTCAGTTCTGATTGCGCGCTTCGACCCGACCGTTACGGCACACCTGACGAACGGCAACCAGCAACCGCAGCTCACTGTCGATGGTCTCTAGGTCGCGCATGGTGGTGAAGCCTCACGAGGCGGGCGCGGCGGTGCCGTCCACCTTTCTGATCGACGCGCTGGTGGACGAACGCCGCGCTAGCTGACCGAGCTTGATCGCAGCCTTCTAGGGGATTTTTCACAATTCCCGATGTGAGTAACCCTGGAGGCGCATATGCTACCCCTCGGCGACTCGGGCAACGCCACCAACAGCGACGTCATCAGCAGGGGGGTTTGAGAGCATGTTGTTCCGTTTCCGTGCAACTCTCATCGCAGCAGCCATAGCCACGGCCACCATTGGCCTGGCGATACCAGCGAACGCAGATGAGTGCCCACCGGGTACTTACCTTGCCGCTTCCGGCGACTGCGTTCCCCGCCCAGAACCCGGCAAATCACCATGCCCAAACCCGACCGCAATATGCAGAGATGGCGACTACTCCTGCAGCGAGCACCCCTACTCCGGTGGCACATGCCACGGTCACGGCGGCGTTCAAACGCACTTGACGTAAGGCGGCGAGGCCCGCTGGCACTCCCGAGCATTCGCTGGCAGCGTTGTGGGCATGACCAAACAACGGAAGACCACGGAGCAGCGACGGCAGGAACGGGAGCGTCAGCAGTAGGAACGGATCGACGCCTGGGTTCGGCGCGAGGTCAATCAAGCGACACTGCTCACTCAAGGGCACCCGGCGAAGCTCGCGGTGCTTCTTAATGCGTACCGGCTTCAAGCCCGCGGACGCATGCCAGTGCGACAGCCTTGCAACGGCCTGTCAGCGGTTCTAGCGTCACCCCCATGAGCACCGACAACACCGCAGCGTCAGAGCACGGCGCTGACGCCGAGACGACCCAGGTGCCGCCTCCGCCGCCAGGCGACGAACCAAAGTTGGCCTGGTCAGTTGACGACTACGCCGACGAGGCACCGGCCAACTGGCACGGTCGGCTGATATGGGCCGGTCTGGGTGTGCTTGTCGTCGCCATAACTGCTGCTCTAGTCCTATTGGTATCAACGCTTCTCGGCAGGCACACGACGAATACCGCTCGACCACAGCCGGTTCCGTCACCACCTGCGACTACAACCCTGGCTGCTGCGCCACCACCGGCATCCGTGGCTCCGCTGCCGCCTCCGGCACCGACTGCGGCTTCGGCTAGCCCCTACACCTCCCTGGTGGGCAAATGGACGGGACACGAGCGGGGGCTGACCGTGTCCCCAGACGGGGCTATCGAGTTGGTGATACCCGATGAGCCAGCCTGCCCTGCGTGCGCCGCTTTCCAGATGCCCTCCGCCACCATCCACATCGGCTTAACTGGCTACAACGGCAACTTAGACGGCACTCCTGACGGCAGCGGCAAGTTCTTCGGCTACGTCAAGGACAGCTCGGATACCCGTGTGGTCCCTGTAGCCGTGCCTGTGGAAGTCGATGTGATGAATGCAAGCGACTACAGCTACCTTGGCGGCCCTCCTGGTTTCATCCCAGCAGGTCGAGTGCTCACCGTCTCGATCAATGGCGACCACGTCGGTTCGAGGAGCGAGGGGCATGTATTGGGTGATCAGGTTCCGTTCTGTGACGCAGCCGCGGCGCGCAAGTCCGTGTGCGGAGCGTGAGATAGGCACTGGATGATGAGCGCACCGACACCGTTGCCGCCTGGTTGGTACCCGGACCCGAGCGGTAAGGCGGGAAAGCTGTACTGGGACGGCCAGGCGTGGCACACCGCGCCTCCACCCGCGCAGAACAAGAAGCCGGGGTGCCTTCCGGGCCTGGTGGTGTTCCTAGTACTGTTCGTCGCGTTGTGGATCATGCTTGCCACCTGTGGTCATTCGTCCAACACGTCCTCGACGACGACGCCCACCACCTACAGCGAGCAGGAGATCGAATCCGAAGTCATCAGAATTTGCCAAAAAGATGTCAAGAAAGACCTCAAAGACCCCGACAGTGCGAAGTTCGGCGACGACTGGAAGGCGTGGCTGGTCACCCACCCGCCGAGCGAGCCAAAGGTAACGTATCACCCCGAGAACGGGGACAAGCTGTACTCAGCAGGCGGCACCGTCAATGCAAAAAACGGCTTCGGCGGCTACGTCGGTTACCAGATGTACGGCTGCGACGCTTCCGTCACGACCGGCGGCCAAGTCAACTCCATAGCCTATTCCCTCAACGACATCTTAAACCCGACCGCGACGCCGTAGCGTCGGCTGGCGGTCCGACCGTGCCCCTGCCAATACTGCATTGAGGACGCACTTCGAAACACCTTGTTACGCAGATAATCATGTCGTGACTTGGTGGCCCTGTGGTGCAGGACCACGTTGGTTGAAACGCGCGTGTCATTGCACCATGATTTGCCCTGCGATCCTCGCTATTGCCGGGATCGATCCTCATTCAGTTACCGGACACGCGGCCCCGGTTTCCGGCCCAATGGCAGTCGGCTTGACATGTCTTGTTCGGCCCTCTCAAATCGATTCTGAGGGCCGTTTGGTAATAGGCAAGGTAATCATCGCGGCGCTGGTGCTCCGCTCCACAGCGGCGACTCAGCCGGTGCATCCCATTGCATACTTCTGCGCTGGTTCAACATCATTCGCTCTTCAAGCTCCATGGTTTCCTGGCGATGACTGTTGGCATCTCGGCGTCGGTATAGGTCAAGACGGGCATCTCTGTTGGCATCCATCGCCCGGTGAAAATTGCTTCTCATCCTGCGGTCTAGTTCTGGGTCGATACTGCGTTGCGCGACTTCCAGCGGCGTCGGCGCAGGACCACGATTGTCGGTCCGCTGAACCAGTTTTGGCAACTGCCCCTGGCGAGCCAACGCCAATATCTCTTCGGGGTCTCCGTCAACCTGAATTGCTAAGCTCCGCAACGATGCTGATGTAGCACTGTAAGCCGGTGATGCGGTTGGCGACACCGCGAGCAAGCGCCCCGACACTAAATGCCGTACCGTAACGCCGCTTTCGAGCTGCCAGTCATCCTGATAGGTATTGAAAGCGACCGACGAACCAATGATGTCACCACGATCCACCAGGGCGCGGGTGTCACGACCGGCAGAGGTATCAGGAAGGATGACGGTATAGAACAACCCCGTTGCATCGGAACGGAATTCAAGAGTCCTGGCGCGGGTTGTGCCGAGTAGCTGCTCCGGTCTGTGCTCAAGATTGCAAACGCAGTCGGGGTAACCGTCGCCTTGGCTCTTATTGAAGAACGAAGCGGACATGACCTCTTGGAAGCCGCCCAAATCCCTTGACCGGGAATTGTAAACGGCACCATAGCCTTCCAGCGTGTTGCCTCTCACTGCAACGGGTCGGGGCGTCGAGCGCATCTCGACTTCTGGCGTACTCATGCTATGTCCTCGTATCGCTCGCGCACCGTGTGATGCACAACCCCTTTCACCATTTCGTTTGCAGCAGCGGGTCGTTCGAGCAGATGAACCGTCAGCCAAAATTTCTGCTCATCGGTGAGTGCGTGCCACAGCTCGAATTGCAGACTCGGGTTTGCGACCACAGCGGTGAAGAGCAAATCGATGCCATCCAGCAACTTCCACTTTTTCTTGACCAGCCCGGGATCGAGCATCAAACGCACCAGCGCATCCTCGGCTTCTGCTGCGGTCAGCCGACGTTCCAAGCCATGATCCCACAGCGAAAAGGGTTCCTTTTCCTCGGACATCACTATTCACCCAACCATCCTTGGAACGCCATGTTGTGCGCACGCCGGTACGGACTCCCGATCACCTGCTGCGGCAGCGGTTTCGGCGGCTGGTTGCGCTGCATCGCCGCAACAACCGCGGGATGTTTCGCCGCCTTCACGGCCTCCCGCGTGGTCGGAGCAATTTCGGTCGTCATCGGGCCATCTAGCGTCAGGGTGGCTTGGCCGCTGGCGACGAGACCTAAGCCCTGCACCTCGTTAATGCGGATGATGTCACCACGCTTGAGGTCGTGGCGCGACCCGTCAGCGGTCCACATGGAGCCGCCGTGATTGCAAAGCATGCGGATCTTTATAATCTTCTCGGGCTTAGGCTTAGGCGCTGGTTGGTCTTCCTCGGGATGTAGGTTAGATGTCCAAAACCCGCCGCTACCATCATTTTTCGGGATCTTCATGTCGTCTTCCTTTTCGTTCAACCTATGAGGCGCACTGCCTATTTGCGGACCGGACGGCTCTGCGTCCTCGTTGTTTTCGCCGTCATCGTCCTCAGGCACCCGAGTCCGGCGTCGTCTGCGTAATTCTTCAGTCGGGCAAGGGTTTTGTTCAGCACTTCAAGGCATTCGAGGCGGCAGTCCATCGAGAAGCCCTGCGTGTCGCAGGCCTCCGCTGCGCGCCGAGCCAGCAACGCGTCAGCGGGGCACGCGGCCTTGACCTCTTCTGGCAGATCCAGCATGAATTCGTCGGTCATCTCCTGGTAGGCGTACCCCCACGGATCGCGCATAAGCACCGGGACCATCCTGACCAGCGGACGCGGGCCAGCGCCGCCACCCCAGGTCAACCAGAAGCCCATCGCGTTGGCAACCTCTTTTGCCATGGCCTGCAGCCAATCCGGCACATCAGCGCACTCTTGCACGACAATCGCCAGCCACGCGGCCTTGTGCAGATCGTCGCGTTCGACGGCTAGCTCAAACGGGTCCGGGTGTTTTGGGGTTTCGAGATTCATTGGGCTACTACCTTTCGGCTCATCGCCGTAACCGTCGCCAGCGGTGAGCCCTTCATCTTGCGACGCGGACCTTGAAGTTCCTTTAGCAGCGCTTGGAGCTGACGGCAGGCCGGCGGATGGTCGGCATAAAAAGACAGCACCCTCCCGGAGCCGCGCAGTGATGCGGTCTACGCGGGTCTAGTGCGCCTTAAGCGATTACAGTTGCTTGGCGACAGTCTTCTCGGTGGCCTTGCGTGGGGACGTGGAAGCCGCATCGGGGGCATCGGTCGGGACCAGCCGGCAGCTCGAACTCAGGTACTGGATGGGCGTTCCTGGCCTTCGCCAGTGCTTGCTCGACCCGTAGGGTCTTGCCGGGGGTGCTGTCGGTTGGGGCGCCGAGTGGGTTAGCCGAAGGTAGCAGATCGTCCCCCGAAGGTGGCGAAGGTGGCATGTGCTGATTACCGCCACCTTCACCACCTTGGTTGCCACCTTCGGGGGGGTTGCCGCCTTGGTCGGGGTCGATAGCCCATACCCAACCGTTGCCGAAGCTGGCCTTGCGGCTGCGGATCTTCGGTTTGCGGCACCGCCGCCGGGCGTCCTTCAATTCCTGGTCGTTGAACCCGGCGGTGCGGCCCTCCTTCAAGACATCTGCGGCACTGGCTTCACCTCCGTGGCTACCGAGATAATCCTTGATGAACTCCTTTGCCGGGTTCTCCCCCTCGACCTCTGACGTCGGCTCAGTGAGCAGGGTGTGTGCGGTGTGGTCGGTCTTGCCATCCCACTGCACGCGAGCGCAGCCATGCTCCGGCGAGTCAATCAGCCGGTACGCTAGCGATTCCGGGACTGGCCCCAGGTTCGACTTCACACTGGCAAGCACTCGGCGATCGTTGTCGTCAGGGTCGGATGCGACCAATAGGCCGGCCCGGGCAGCGCCCACGATCCCGATCGATCCGCCACCGCGATAGATCGGGTCACGACCGCTTGCCTTAGTTAGGTGGCGGATCATGAGCACGGCACAGTTGGTGCGGTCGGCCATAGCGGCCAAGCGTGACAGCGTGCTGCGGATGTCCTGGTCTTTGTGTGAATCGGTGCCGGTCGGCAGGTAAGCCATCAACACGTCGATCACCAGCAGCCGCGCATCCGTGTTGCGAATCGCGGCTTCCAAGGCTGTGATGTCCGCGATGGTCGGCGACCGTAGCGTGCCCTTGTCGTCGATCGGTACGCCTTGTACTGCATGCACTTTGCTCACGTCGGCGCCAGCGGCGTCGAGGCGTGGTCGGATCGTGTCAGCCAGTCCGTCTTCGGCCGACAGCAGTAGCACGCCGCCAGGGTGCTCACATAACGCGCCGTCGGGCCATTCGCCACCTGTGGTAACCGGGGCCGCGATCGATAGCGCCAGCGTCGACTTCCCGAGTCCCGGATCACCATCGAGAGTCACCAGCTTCCCGAGCGGAATGCGGCCCGGCCACAGCCACGAGACCCGTTCCGGCTCAACGTCGGCCAGTCGCGTCAGCACCACGGGCGGAACCTCCCACTCGACGGATACCAGCTCGTCAAGGGTCTTGCAGGCACCGATGTGGTCGGCCAGGTCTTTGCCGACTGCGGCCTCCACGATGCGTACCGACGCGGCGAGGCCATCCAGCAGTTCGGCGACCTCGGTGGCGTGCTTGCGGCCCGGCTCGTCCTTGTCGGCGACGACGATCGCGTGCTTGCCGCGCAGGGGCTCCCAGTCGGCTAGGTGAGCCTTGCCAGCACCCATCGCCGAGCATACTGCGACCGCACCTAACGCCTCGGCGACGAGCACGTCCTTTTCGCCCTCGGGAACGTAGACGGTGTCGGCGCTGCCGATTCGGTCGGCGTGAAACAGGGCGCGGCCCTGCGTGTTACCCGACTGGTGGAACTGTTTCGATGGGCTGCGGTGAACCTTGCGCCCGTCGGGGTACATATAGACCGCGCCGTTGCGGTCGTCGTACAGGTCCCGCATCTCCAGATTGACTGCTCTCAGCACGGCTTCGGTCTGGCAACCGGCGAAGCAGTGCACGAGCACCGAGTCGTTGATCGGCCTAAGGCTCAGCGATGGTCGGTTATCGTCGTGCGCAGGGCATTGCGCCATTGCGCCAATGCCGTTGGTGTTGACTGTCTTTCCGGCTGCTCCGAGTGTGTCGAGTATCCGATGATAGGCCAGTGCATTAACCTGGTGATCGGTCATGAGTGCCTCATAATCTGACCTAAAGAACGCCCCCGACGAATCCGTGGTGGGTTGTTCTGTCTAGGCCCCGGTCCTTTTGTGGGTGTGACGGTCGAGATAGTCGTTTATGTCGCTCCACCGGTACAGCACCCGGGAGCCGCGCTTGATGAACTTGGGGCCGGTTCCGCGGTAGCGCATCTGGGCCAACCCCATCAGCGACGTGTTCAACACGTCGCTGGGCCAACCCCATCAGCGACGTGTTCAACACGTCGGCGACTTGCCTAGGTGTGGCGATGTCCTCGGCGATGACGGGCCTGTTGGTCATAAGAAAGCCTCCATTCAAGTAACGTAAATCTGCGCTACTCGCAAAGACACTCTAGCCGCCCGTGTCAAGGAGCGCAAATCTACGTTATGCTGTGGATGTGACGACTTCACCGCTCGCTGCAGTGCTCGGCACCCATTGCCGGCGCATCCGTAAACATGCCGGGATCACACAGGACGATTTAGCCAAGGTCGCAAGGCAATTCGGATTGAAATGGACCGCATCTAAGGTCCGTGACTTCGAGAGCGGACGGAGTGCTCCGACGTTCGCGACGGTGCTGGCGCTGACAGCGGCGCTGAACTGTGTCAGGCCGGGCGTGCGACTGGCTGACCTCGTGAGCTTCGACGGTGAGGTGACCATCACCGGGGACTTTGAGCCGACCGGCGACCAACTGGCCGAATTCTGCGGTGGCGGAACGTGGGAGAACTGCTCCGCCGCCGAGGCATTCCTGCAGTTAAGTGCCGGCAGCGTCATCGACTGGTCCAAAGTGCCGGGGCTCCAGGTTCCCAAAGTGTGGGGACTGACCGAGGAACGGGTCGCGGCCGGGCTCGGGATCAGCACCGATCAGCTCTGCGAGGTGTCGCTGCGGCTGTGGGACAACACGTTTTCCGCCCAGCGTGACCGGATTGCAGGCCCCGACGCGAGCGCACAACGCAAAGGCCGCGTAACAAGGCAGCTCAAGGGCGAACTAGAGAGGGCGCTTGCCGATGGCAACGGTTAGCAAGTACCAAACCACCCACGGCGCAACGCTTTACCGCGTTCGTTACCGCACGCCGGACAATAGACAGACAGACAAGCGGGGATTTAAGAATAAGCGCGACGCCGAGCGTTGGGCCAATAAGGTCGAGGTCAACAAGATGACCGGCGAATACATCCCACCGTCGCTGGGCAGGATCACCGTCGACGAACTGTCGGCCGACTGGCTGGCGCGCAAGAAGCAGGCCACCGCGCCTAGCCACTATCGAATGCTGGAATCGGCATTGCGGGTGCACGTTAAACCGCGCTGGGGCTCGGCGCGTGTTGCCGACGTCGATGTACTCGGAGTCGAGGCATGGATCGCGGATATGGGGGCCAAGGGCGCTGGTGCGACGACGGTACTTCGCGCGCATGGTGTCTTGTCGGGCATCCTTGCAGCTGCGGTGAAGGGCAAGCGCCTGGCTGCCAACCCATGCAAGGGCGTCGAAAACCTGCCTCGCAAGTCAGGACGCCGCCACGTCTACCTATCTGCCGAAGACGTCCGCCACCTGGCCGATGAGGCTGGTCAGCATCGCGCATTGGTGTTGGTGTTGGCCTATTGCGGCCTTCGGTGGGGCGAAGCGATCGCACTGCGGGTACGTGATGTGGAGTTTCTACGTCGTCGCCTATCGGTGCATGAGAATGCCGTTCAGCTGAGCATTCGTCATGCCGTGGGACCAACCAAGGGCCGCAAGGCCCGCTCGGTGCCGGTTCCGGAATTTGTCCTGACCGAACTTTCGGTGCAGTGCGCCGGCAAGGCGCCGGGGGATTTGGTGTTCCCCGGTCGCGACGGTAGCTACCTTCCGCGCCCGAAGTCGTCTGGGGGATGGTTCGCCGCTGCTATTAAGCGGGCCAAAGTGCAGGCCATCACGCCCCACGACCTACGTCACACCTGTGCATCGTTGGCAGTGTCAGCCGGGGCCAACGTTTTGGCCCTGCAGCGCATGCTCGGGCACACCTCAGCGAAGGTCACACTGGACACCTACGCAGACCTGTTTGACGACGACCTAGACACCGTTGCGGTCACGCTGCATGCCCGGTATTCACCGGAGAATGTGGGCAAAGTGTGGGCACCAGAAGGCGACGCTAATGCACAACAAAGGACAAAATAGCTTCTGAGCTGCGATTTATCGCCGCTAGCTTTGGCGGTGGCGGAGGGATTTGAACCCTCGGACGGTGTTAGCCGTCACACGCTTTCGAGGCGTGCTCCTTAGGCCGCTCGGACACGCCACCGCCGAGCAGCTTACCGAACCGCCCGCCGGT
>Ga0335069_10007220_pt1 | contig 16059 bp, 9 predicted proteins | sample Lox_Sample_11_FD_206714 | JGI IMG/M metagenome (GOLD analysis project Ga0335069, IMG submission 206714) | Soil microbial communities from Loxahatchee National Wildlife Refuge, Florida, United States - Lox_Sample_1.1 | ecosystem: Environmental > Terrestrial > Soil > Wetlands | place: USA: Florida... | reverse complement strand
GCATCCCGAGCTTGCGGCTGAAGAACGCACCAACGACCTCGGAGAGTATCGCTTTTCAGGTCTGTTTCCAGGCCAGTATTTTGTCGCGGTCGTACCGCCGCCGGACATTCGCAACTTCGGCCACAGTCGGGAATCGCAACGTTCCGCGCGGGCTGACATGACGTACTTGCCGACCTACTATCCGGGAACGAATGACGGCACGATGGCCGCACCAATCGATCTACGCGCGGGAGACGAGTTGCCCGTGAATTTCACGATGATTCCTTCGCACAGCTTCCGAATTCATGGCATCGTGACCGGCATTTCCGTCAATCAGAAGCCGATCGTGCAACTCGTTTCGCGTGGTGTGATCCAGAGTATGAACGGTTCTGACGTTGCCGCCGATGGGCAGTTTGAAATTCGTGGAGTTGCGCCGGGGTCCTACACCGTCATGGTCACTGCGCAAGCCGACAGTCAGACCCTGACGGATCGCCAGACGGTCAATGTCGTGGCAGCGGACGTCGACGGAGTGAAACTTGTTCCGGTGCGCCCATTTACCGTTTCTGGGCATGTGACCTTTGAAAACAACTGGCCGAAGAACATCAATGATTGTTCGGCATATCTCCGGCCGGCAGGGGAGTCAGACGACGAGGAACGTTCGTTTGCCTCATCCGGAACAACAGCGGCGCAATTGGATCGCATTGGCAACTTTACGTGGACCGGGGTCACGCCTGGGCATTACGTCGCACTGTTCAATGGCGATGTTGGGCCTAACGCGTATCTCAAAGCAGTCCTCATCGGCGGAAATGACTACACTACGGGATTCAACCTGACAGGGCCAACATCGATTGATTTGGTCGTGGGGTTCAGAGGCGGAATGGTCGAAGGAACGGTCGTGGACCACGATAAGGCCGCAGGGAACGTCACGGTAGTTGCAGTTCCGGAAAAGAAGTACCGGCGCGCCCACGAGCGCTTTGGAACCGCTTCGACTGACCAGTATGGGCACTTCACGATCCGCAGACTGGCCGCGGGAAGCTACACCATCTTCGCATGGCAGGATCTGGACGCAACTCTCTACTACGACGCAGCCTTCCTCAAATCGCAGGAAGACAACGGCACCAGTATCAAGGTAGAGGAGGAATCGCGGCAGCTGTTGCAGCTCAAGCTCGCCTCCGTTCCGGCTGAGTGGCAGTAGGCCCAACCCAGATCGCGCACTCCACATCACCGACTCCGGACTAACCGGATGTTAGAATCCGCCGTTTCCTGGAATCCATGTCTCTACCTGACGAAACGGCGGGTGGAATCGAAACGCATCCGACGCCGCCAGACACAGATCAAACTGAGTTGCCGGCGCTTGGACAACGCGTCGAGCAAAGGGAAGCGTCACGCGACCGCACAATCCTCGTTGCCTTGGCTCTGGCGGTAGTTCTCCTGCACATTCTCACTAACAGCCAGTATGGATTCCATCGTGACGAACTCCTGACCTTTGACAACGCCCATCATTTGGCTTGGGGCTACGTGGTGTATCCGCCGTTGACGCCATTCCTCGGCCGCGTGGAACTCGAACTCTTTGGGAACTCACTCAGGGGCTTCCGCTTCTTTGTGGCGCTCGCGCAAGGCCTTGTGGTGCTCCTCGCCGGTCTTGCCGCCCGCGAACTCGGCGGGAAGCGCGAAGCGCAACTTGTCGCCGCTCTGGCGGTAGCTGTCGCGGGTCACTCGCTGTTTTCCGGGGCGTTCATGTCCTACAGTTCGTTCGACTACCTGTGGTGGGTGCTGGTGGCGTACTTCGTGATTCGTCTGCTCAAGTCGGACGATCCGCGCTGGTGGGTCGCGATCGGTGCGGCACTTGGGCTGGGCATGATGACCAAGTACACCATGGGCCTTCTGGTTCTGGGAGTTGTGGGAGGCGTACTCCTGACGCCCGCTCGCCGCTATCTCAAGAGCCCATGGCTGTGGTGTGGCGTGGCTCTAGCGATCCTGATCGTGTTACCCAATCTTGTTTGGCAGGTTCAGCACGATTTTGTCTCCCGCGAGTTCCTGAAGAATATCCATAACCGCGATGTGCGACTGGGCTCGACGGACTATTTCCTGCCAAATCAACTCTGGAAATGTGCCAGTCCTGTTGCGGTGCCGCTGTGGTGCGCAGGATTGTGGTTTCTGTTCGCTGTGCCCGAAGGCAAGCGTTACCGGATGCTGGGCTGGATGTACGTGATTCCACTTGCTGTCCTGTTTGCGTTACGCGGTCGCGACTACTACCTGGCGTCGGCTTATCCAATTCTCATAGCGGTCGGAACGGTTCGCGGCGAACAATGGTTCGGAACATTGAGGGCCGGCGCCGCTGCAAGCGTTCGACAGACAGTTTGGATATCCTTAGCGACCGCGGGGCTGTCCACGACTGCGGTGACTCTCCCCATGGCTCCGATCAATTCCTCCTGGTGGCGCTTTGCCGATCAGGTCATCGGCGGCAACTTCAACTCCCAGGTTGGGTGGCCGGACATGGTTAGAATCGTGGCCGGGATTCGGGACTCGCTGCCTGCCGAAGAACGATCCAGAGTGAGTATTCTGGCCGGCGATGACAGCGAAGTCGGCGCGGTCGCCCTATATGGGTCCCTGTACAGCTTGCCCCGGGCGATCAGTGGGTCGAATTCGAACTGGTATCGCGGTTACGGCGACCCGCCGCCGGAAGTAGTGATCGCGGTCGGCAACGATCCCAAAGTCCTGTTTGACAACTTCGAGTCCTGCACAGTGGCTGGTCACTTGACCAACCCGTGGGGAGTCAGAAACAACGTGTTCGTTGATTACTCCGATGTCTATGTCTGCCGCCATCTGCGTTCCCCCTGGCCCGAATTCTGGAAGCACTTCCGCTACTACGGTTAGAGTGCCACTCACATGGCGCCTTGGCGGCAAACCGTGGCAGTCTCCCTCAGGTACAATGCATGGGCCGCCGTTTCTGCCTTGACCGATGACCTTGGCCCTCGCCGCGCTTGCAACGATGCTCGATTTCGCTCCCAAGGGAGTGTTGCCCTACATCCGCCAACACCTGCTCGACAAGACATTCCAAGGCCTCTATCAAGTCAACGGATTTGATCTTGCACTGCTGATTCCCTATTTCATTGTCCTGATCATCCTTGCGGCGTACGGCTCGCACCGCTACTGGATGGTCTATATCTATTACAAGTACAAGAAGAATAAGACGGAGGGGCCTGCCGTTCATTTCGAGGATCTGCCGCGAGTTACAGTGCAGCTCCCGATTTTCAACGAGCAGTATGTAGTGGATCGCCTGCTGGATGCCGTTTGTCGTCTCGATTATCCGCGAGAAAAGCTGGATATCCAGCTTCTTGACGATTCGACCGACGAGACCGTCGAGGTTGCGCGGGCGTTAGTCGACCGATACGCTGCGCTCGGGCATCCCGTCACATATCACCACCGCGACAATCGTGAAGGGTTCAAGGCAGGGGCTCTGGCCGAGGGGCTGAAGACCGCCAAGGGGGAGTTCGTCGCGATTTTCGACGCCGACTTCGTTCCCCCTTCCGATTTTCTGCAGAAGTGCATTCATCACTTCACCGACCCGAAAATCGGCATGGTGCAGACCCGATGGACACATATCAACCGCCACTATTCCTTGTTGACCGAAGTCGAGGCCATTCTGCTGGACGGCCATTTTGTTTTGGAGCATTCAGCCCGCGCCCGTACCGGAGTGTTCTTCAACTTCAACGGCACGGCCGGCATTTGGCGAAGAGTTGCCATCGATGAGGCTGGCGGCTGGGAACACGACACGCTGACCGAGGATACCGATCTTTCCTATCGGGCGCAGCTCAAAGGATGGAAATTCGTTTATCTGCCGGACGTAGAGTGCCCGGCGGAGTTGCCGGTCGAAATGACCGCGTTCAAGACACAACAGGCGCGCTGGGCCAAGGGGCTAATCCAGGTATCGAAAAAGATTTTGCCCAAGGTTCTGTCGAGCAACACACCGCGCCGGGTCAAGGTTGAGGCCTGGTACCACCTGACCGCCAATCTGAGTTATCCGCTGATGATCGTGCTCTCAGTGCTGCTGTTGCCGGCCATGATCATTCGTTTCTACCAAGGCTGGTTTCAGATGCTCTATATCGACCTGCCATTGTTCATGGCGTCGACATTTTCCATTTCCAGCTTTTACCTGGTGTCGCAGAAAGAACTTTTTCCCAGGACCTGGCCGCGTGTGCTGCTTTTCCTGCCATTTCTCATGGCGCTCGGCATCGGGCTGACGATCACGAACACCCGTGCAGTTCTGGAGGCGCTCATCGGCAAGCAGACGGCGTTTGCCCGAACACCCAAGTACCGCGTGGAATCCAAGAAGGACAAGATCGGGGCCACGAAGTACCGCAAACGCCTCGGCTGGGTGCCCTGGCTGGAACTGGCGATCGGCACCTACTTTGCACTCACCGTCTATTACGCCATCGACAACGACAACTTCTTCACCGTGCCCTTCCTGCTTCTCTTCGTCATTGGCTACTGGTACACAGGCCTGATGTCACTGCTGCAGGGCCGTTTCGCAGGGCTGTCAATCGGCTCGGAGACGCACACCAAGCCATTCCCCGTCGGCGTGTAAGAGCTTCGAATCCTGCCTCCCGTCAGTTCAGATCCGACAACACGGTTGCCAGATACGATCCCACGGGGTTGTTCAGGGCAAGCACGGTGCGGATCTGTCCGGCGCTTAAAGTGAGCGAAGTCGTGAGATTGGTGAACTTCGATCCCGGCGGTGTGAAGACGACGTCGTAGTTCCCGGCGGTAAGAGTGACGTACGAGGACGCACTCCCGAATCCGAGACTGTCAAACACCGGATTCGCCGAGCCAATATCGCTGCCGGACGTGACAACATAAACGTCCTGCGCCCCCATTCCGGGCGACACGTTCAGAATGCGCAGCTTGAAATCGCCCGAGGGCGGCGTGGAATTATCGTCGTTCAGGACAATGCTCATCGGGTTGTACGAGTAGTTTGCCGAAACCAGACTCACGTTACTGCCCGAACTGAAGTTCAACGTCGTGTCGATAATTGGAGTGGAGGTGGTATTTGGTTCGACCTGGATTTCGTGGGAAGCGGCGCTGACTCCAATGTAAGAGGACGCCGCTCCATATCCCACCCCGGATGCGGCGGAATTGGTATCCACCAACAAGTTGAGACCGGATTGATCAGGATTCGCATTGACCAGACGCAGCTTTGCAGCGCTGGAAGAGGAACCACATGCAACCGTCAAGGCTGCGAGCCCAAGCAAGCCGAGTCCAGACACGATGAACTTCCAGGAAGCGTAGCGCATCAGTGCACACTCCTACCCGCAGAAGATTTGTGGAACAGTGAGGTGGATGCGGCTGTGGAAGCGCGAAGTTGCTGACGGTCTGTAAAGAGTCGGTAATGAACGGTAAAGTCATGTAAAGACGAGAGGTCGAGATTTCATGACAAGACGACGAGCGGAGCCGAGGCCGAGGGCGGCTGGCTCCGAGTCAGAGGGGTTCTCGAGGGGCTGGTTCGCCCTCCCACCGCACCAAACTAACCAACAATAGCGATAATGGTGAGCGTGCTACGCTGATAGCGCTCTGGTTTTCTCAGCAGTTACCTCCGCTCGAGGGATTGCAGGGAGCCAATCTAAAGAAGTTGTTACGCACCGTCGAGGCGGTGGCCGATCTCGGTCCGGAGCTGACGGCGGACCGGGACTTCGTCCAGACTGCGCGCATCATGGTCACGGCCATCCTGGAGGCGGCCGGGGCGCGGGAAGCCGTGTTGTTTTCCTTTGGCGAGCGGCCCTCCCTGCTCACGTCGGTCGGCGCCGAGGGGTTTGCGTTGCTCCCTGAGCCCGCTCTGATCCCCCTGCTTCCGAGACATGTCCACACCCTGACCGCCGCTACGGGACCGGTTCTGTTGAACGGCAGTACGTACGATATCTTCCTCAGTTCGAATGGCAACGTTGCCCCAGAGCTCTTCAAAGTCATCTCGCCGCTCAAGGTCCGCGGGAAACTGGTGGGAGCGGTCGCACTGGGGCGGAGGCAGGGCGATGCTCCGTATGAGGAAGAGGCTCTCGATTCCCTGCAACTGATCAGCAGCTACGTCGCGCTCACGGTTCACAATCACAGCCTGAGTCAGACGCTGGCGCAGCGAGTGTCGGAAAACCTACGGCTCCTTGCGTCGCTGCATGGTTTTTATGACAACGCGCTGGAAGCGTTTGCCGCGGCCATTGACGTGAAGCATGTCAACATTCACGGCCACTCACTGCGCGTCGGCCGCTATGCCCAGGCTATTGGAGAAGCGATGGGCATGGAATCGGCGCAGGTGGCGGCGCTCCGATCCGCAGGCTACCTGCATGACATCGGCAAGGTGGCGGTGGACAAGCGGCTCTTCAGCAAGCCGTCATCGCTCGATCCGGAGGAGTTCCGGGAGATGGCGGATCATACCGTCGTTGGCCACCAGATTGTCAGCAATGTGCATTTCCCGTGGCCGCAGATTCCGGAGATCGTGCGCTGGCATCATGAGAGGGGAGACGGGACCGGCTATCCCGATGGGATCCATCAGGAAGAAATGCCCCAACCGGTTCGGATCGTGGCTCTGGCAGACACGCTGGACGCCATGATCAGCGCGCGGCCCTACCGCGAGCCGTTGCCCCTGGGAATTGCCTTGCAGGAACTGATCCGCATGACGCCGCAGAAATATGATGCAGACGCGGTGCAGGCGCTGCTGATTCAGGTCCGGCGCGACGCAGTGGGGAGTAGCCGTACGCCGATCCTCGATCCCGAGCTTCTGAATCTATCCCCCAGCGACGTGGACCTGATGGCGTCCACGCTGCAGCACAAGATCAGCCAGGGCCGGACTTATCTGACTTAGTTCCGGAAGAGGCCAACCACGCCCCTATGATCGTCCCCTTTGTCCGGAATCTGGCCCGCGGCCGCGCCTGCGCACCGCCTCCGCAGTGTAAAATCTAGGTTTCCGTCTCTCGGCCAGGAGATCGTTGTAGCCAAATGGCCGTTTTCTTCATCCAATAACGGTGCTTCTGTTGCCACCGGAATTCTGCGAGGAGAGCAGTGATGGCCGTCAGTGACCAAACCATAGCCTCGGGCACAGATGTCGTACAGCTCAGCATTAATACCATCCGCACGTTATCGATGGACGGAGTTCAGAAGGCGAATTCCGGCCATCCCGGCACCCCCATGGCGCTCGCGCCGGCCGCGTACTGCCTTTGGCAGCGTTTTCTGCGGTATGACCCTGAGGATCCGATCTGGCCGAACCGGGATCGTTTCGTACTCTCGAACGGGCACGCTTCCATGCTGCTCTATTCGATGTTGCACCTGGCGGGAGTGCGAGGCCTGAACAGCAAAGGTGAGGTGACGCACGAGCCGGCGGTATCGCTCGACGATATTCAGAATTTTCGCCAGCTCGACAGCAAAACTCCGGGACATCCCGAATATCACCTGACTACAGGCGTGGAAACGACGACCGGGCCTCTGGGGCAGGGCGTCGCAACCAGTGTAGGCATGGCGATCGCCGGACGCTGGCTGGCACAATACTTCAATCGACCGGGATTTGAAGTCTTCAACTACAACGTGTGGGTCTTCTGCGGCGATGGCGACCTGATGGAAGGAGTGTCATCGGAAGCTGCTTCAGTGGCGGGCCATCTCAAACTCTCGAATCTCTGTTGGGTTTATGACAACAACCAGATCACGATCGAGGGCAAGACCGAACTCGCATTCAGCGAGGACGTGACGGGCAGGTTCAGAAGCTATGGCTGGGATGCAACGCACGTCTCCGATGTCAACGATCTGCAGCAGCTAGGGAAAGCCTACGAACACGCACTCGGCGTCAAGGATCGGCCCAAGCTCATCATCGTCGACAGCCATATCGGCTATGGGTCTCCCAATCGCCAGGACACAAAGGAAGCTCACGGCGAAGCACTGGGCGAAGAAGAGGTCAAACTCACGAAGCGTTTCTACGGCTGGCCGGAGGACGCCAAGTTCCTGGTGCCAGAGGGAGTCCGGGAAGACTTCAACCAGGGCATCGGCAAGCGAGGACACCAGCTCCGCCAGCAATGGGGGACGCTGTTCAATCGCTATACCGAGCAATATCCGGATCTGGCGATGTTGCACTCGCAGATGCAGCAGGGGGAACTGCCGGACCGGTGGGATAAAGAACTGCCAGTGTTTCCTGCCGATACCAAGGGTCTGGCCACGCGCGACTCTGGAGGCAAAGTCCTCAACGCACTTGCGAAGAACACGCCGTGGCTGCTGGGAGGCGCCGCGGACCTCTATCCTTCAACGAAAACGCGGCTGACGTTTGACGGCGCCGGTGATTTCGAAGCGGGGCAATACAGCGGCCGGAACTTTCACTTCGGAATCCGCGAGCATGCCATGGGCGCCATCGTGAATGGCATGACGCTCAGCAAGCTGCGCGCCTACGGTTCGACTTTCTTCATCTTCACCGACTACATGAAGCCGGCGATCCGGCTTTCGGCGCTGATGGAGATTCCGGCGATCTGGATCTTCACGCACGATTCGATCGGTCTTGGAGAAGACGGTCCTACGCATCAGCCGATCGAGCAATTGGCCACTCTTCGGGCAACGCCGGGATTGATGGTCCTTCGTCCTGCCGATGCGAATGAAGTTGTCGAAGCCTATAAGGTGGTGATGAACACGCATCATGAGCCAGCGGTAATCGTGCTGACGCGGCAAGCGGTGCCGACCCTCGACCGCACGAAATATGCGCCGGCGGCAGGCGTCGCTCAGGGGGCCTATATTCTCGCGGATGCCGATGGGGGCAAGCCGCAGGTCATCCTGATTGCCAGCGGCAGCGAGCTTCCAATCTGCGTCGATGCATACGAGAAGTTGAAGCAGGCAGGCATTCGCGCTCGCGTGGTCAGCATGCCGTCGTGGGATCTTTTCGAGCGACAGGAGCAGAATTACCGCGATCGTGTTCTGCCGCCCGACGTCACTGCGCGCGTAGCCGTGGAGGCAGGAGCCACGCTCGGCTGGGATCGTTATGTTGGTCCAAAGGGGCGGGTGATCGGGATGCATACGTTCGGCGCTTCGGCCCCGATCAAGGACTTATTGAAGAAATTCGGATTTACGTCCGAGAACGTCATCCAGGCGGCGCGCGATCTGGTTGCGAAGTAACAGCTTTGTAACGTCCGGCAGGTAGCCTGTCTGGATGGTTTGGAAGGAGCCGTCATGAATCCCGTAGGAACGATTGAGACCGGCAAAGCCGTGAACCCGCTGAAGCAGTTGCAGGCGCAGGGCCAGTCGATCTGGCTCGACTATATCCGCCGCGATCTGCTGAAGGGCGGCGAATTGAAGAACCTGATTGAGGAAGATGGACTGCGGGGCATGACATCGAATCCCGCGATTTTCGAGAAGGCGATTGCCGGGAGCACGCTCTACCAGGATTTCCTCGACTCACTCGCCAACCGGACCGATCTCGACGCCAAAGGCCGCTATGAGTTGCTGGCGATTCGTGACATCCAGGACGCCGCCGATCTGCTGCGTCCGGTGTATCAGAGCACGAACCGCCGCGACGGCTACGTGAGCTTGGAAGTTTCTCCCTACCTCGCGAACGATACCCAGGGCACGATCGACGAAGCGCGCCGTCTGTGGAAGACGGTGGACCGCGAGAACGTCATGATCAAGATTCCGGGGACTCCGGAAGGCATTCCGGCGATTCTCCAGACATTAAGCGAAGGAATCAATATCAACATCACGCTGCTCTTTGCGCAGGACGTGTATGAGCAGGTGGCGCACACGTACATCGAAGCGCTGGAGAAGTTTGCCGCGGCCGGCGCAGACGTCAGCCGGGTGGCGAGTGTGGCCAGCTTCTTTATCAGCCGCATCGATACCCTCATCGATTCACTGTTGAACGATCAGATCAAGAAAGAAACGGACGCCGCCCGCAAGGCCAAACTCCAGTCCGTTCTGGGTAAGATCGCGATCGCGAACGGCAAGCTGACGTACGAAGCGTACGAGAAGATCTTCACCACCCCGCGCTGGAAGGCGCTCGCAGCCAAAGGAGCGCAGACACAGCGCGTGCTCTGGGCGAGTACGAGCACGAAGAATCCGGCGTACCGCGATGTCATCTACGTCGAAGAACTCATCGGCGCGGATACGGTGAACACGCTGCCGCCCGCAACGCTGGAGGCATTTCGCGATCATGGCAAGCCACGGGTGAGCCTCACGGAGGATCTCCCCGGTGCAGCGAAGGCCATGTCGGATCTCGCGGCGGTCGGCATTTCCATGAAGGAAGTGACCGACAAACTCACCAGGGACGGCGTGAAGTTGTTCGCGGATGCCTTCGACCAGCTGCTGGCGGCGGTCGAAAAGAACTCCAAACGGCAGCCGGTTCGCAGCGTTAACCCGCAGAGTGCGAAGCTTCCAGGCGACCTCGACAGCGTCGTAAAAAAAAACCTCAATGACTGGCGCGCTTCGGGGAAAGTAAGGCGTCTTTGGGGGCGCGATGCAACGCTCTGGACCGGGGAAGACGAATCTGCCTGGTTGGGGTGGCTCGACATCACCGAAGAACAGCTGGCTCATGCTGACAAGCTGAAATCCCTGGCCGCGGAAGTGAAAAGCGCGGGGTTCCGCGACATCCTGTTGCTGGGCATGGGGGGATCGAGCCTTTGTCCGGAAGTGCTGGCCATGACTTTCGGCCACCAGCAGGGCTTTCCTCGCCTCCACGTCCTCGATTCGACCGACCCGGCGCAGATCAGACAGTTTGAAAAGCACGTCGATCTCGCCAATACGCTCTTTATCGTTTCCAGCAAGTCGGGGAGCACGCTCGAGCCCAATATCTACAAGCAGTACTTTTTCGAGCGGGTGAAGCAGACGGTAGGCGCCGACAAGGTTGGCAGCCGCTTCATCGCGATTACGGACCCCGGGTCGAAGATGCAGCAGGTTGCCGAACGCGATCGTTTCCGTCACATCTTCTATGGTGTGCCATCGATTGGCGGGAGGTATTCGGCTCTCTCCAACTTCGGGATGGTCCCCGCGGCTGCGATGGGCCTCGATATCAGCAAGTTCCTGAATCGCACCGAGGACATGATGCGTGCCTGTCGGGCGGATGTTCCACTCGCTGAGAATCCTGGTGTGCTGCTCGGGCTGATTCTCGGAACTGCCGCCACGATGGGCCGGGATAAGATTACTTTCATCACTTCACCGGCGATCTCTGACTTGGGCGCTTGGCTTGAGCAACTCATTGCCGAGTCCACCGGCAAGATCGGGAAGGGAATCATTCCGGTCGATCGGGAGAAGTTGGCCGGCCCGGAGGCTTACGGAAGCGATCGTGTTTTCGCCTACATTCGCTCGGAATCGGCTCCCGATGCTGCGCAAGATGCCAAAGTGGATGCATTCGAGAAAGCGGGGCATCCGGTCGTTCGCATCGCCATGACCGACACCTACAACCTCGGACAGGAATTCTTTCGTTGGGAGATCGCGACAGCGGTCGCAGGATCCGTCATCGGCATCAACGCGTTCAACCAGCCCGATGTGGAAGCCAGCAAGGTCGAGACGCGCAAGCTGACCTCGGAATATGAGATCCATGGCTCGCTTCCAGCGGAGAAGCCCATCCTCGAAGAGAGCGGATTCAGACTTTTCACAGACGAGCAGAATGCGAGCGAGTTGGCAAAGTCAGCTGGATCGGACCGCTCGTTGAAGAATTTTCTGCGCGCGCACCTCGGCCGTGTCGGTACCGGCGACTACTTCGCTGTCCTCGCGTACGTACAAATGAACAGTGAACATGAAGCCCTTCTGCAGGATCTAAGGACGGCGGTGCGTGATCGCAAGAAGGTTGCGACCTGTCTCGGCTTTGGTCCGCGCTTTCTGCATTCCACTGGACAGGCCTACAAGGGTGGACCGAACAGCGGCGTCTTCCTGCAGATTACGTGCGACGATGCGCAGGACCTGCCGGTGCCGGGACAGAAATATACTTTCGGGATCGTCAAAGCTGCGCAGGCTCGCGGCGACTTCGCGGTGCTGGCGGAACGCAAACGCCGCGCATTGCGCGTACACATCGGGTCAGATGTCAAGGCGGGTCTCACCAAGCTGAGTGAACTGGTGAAACAGGCCCTGGGGTAATAGAAAGCAAAGTCCAGGTTGGACGCGAAGGGCGCGGCGGGTTTGTGCCGCGCGGCAAGCGGGAAGAGGACGTTGGAGTGTGTTCTGACGCCTGATTTGTCACCCGTCACGGAACGAACAAGGAGCCGTCATGCAACTAGGAATGGTAGGGCTGGGCCGCATGGGCGCCAATATGACGCGGCGCCTGATGCGCGGCGGGCATCAATTGGTGGTTTCCGACCTCAGTCCCGAAGCGGTGAAGCAGTTGGCCGGCGAGGGCGCTATGGCTTCCTCTTCTCTCGACGATCTCATGAGCAAACTGCAAGCGCCGCGCGCCGTATGGATCATGGTGCCGGCCGGCGGACCTACCGAGAAAACCGTGCAGGCGCTGCTCAGCAGCATGCAGGCGGGCGACACGATCATCGATGGCGGGAATTCGTACTTCAAGGACGATGTCCGCCGCGCGCAGATGTGCAAAGAGAAGAGCGTGCACTACGTGGATGTCGGGACCAGCGGCGGCGTCTGGGGCCTGGAACGCGGGTATTGCATGATGATCGGCGGACCGAAGGAAGCAGTCGGCCGGCTCGATCCGATCTTCAAGACGCTCGCGCCAGGGCGAGGAAATATCGCTCGCACTCCGGGCAGAGAAAAGATGGGCGGAACGGCTGAAGAGGGCTACATCCACTGCGGGCCGTCGGGTTCCGGACACTTCGTGAAGATGGTTCACAACGGCATCGAATACGGGATGATGCAGGCCTACGCCGAGGGCTTCGACATTTTCAAGAACGCGACCAGCAAAGAACTCCCGGAGGAGATTCGCTACGATTTGAACCTCGCCGATATTGCCGAGGTCTGGCGCCGCGGCAGCGTGGTATCGTCGTGGCTCCTTGACCTTACTGCGATCGCCCTTGCCGAAAACCCGAGTCTCTCAGAATACAGCGGCTTCGTGCAGGATTCCGGGGAGGGGCGCTGGACCATCCAGGCTGCGATCGAAGAAGCGGTTCCCGCGGAAGTGCTGTCCGCGGCGCTCTACACGCGCTTCCGCTCGCGCCAGGAACACACGTTTGCCGAGAAGATACTCTCTGCCATGCGACAGAAGTTCGGCGGACACGTGGAACCGAAACAAGCGAAGACGGCGTGACAACTTCTGAGGCGGGAAGTTTCCGGTGCGAGAGATAGACTCCAGAGACTGCGAAAGGACCGCGATGGCGACAACCGAGACTCAAACCGCTCCTCCCCGGCCGCGCGTCGGACGTCTGGCCGATCCCTGCGTGATGGTGATTTTCGGCGCTTCCGGCGATCTGACCCGACGCAAATTGATTCCCGCTCTGTATAACCTCGGTAGCCAGCAGTTGCTGTCGCGTGAGTTTGCGATTATCGGCCTGGGGCGCACTCCGATGTCGAACGAAGATGCACGCAAGCGGGTAACCGAAGAACTCAAACAATTTGCCACGAGTCCGATCGATCCGGACCTGTGGGAGTGGTTCCTGCGTCGCATGTACTACATCAGCGGCGATTTTGACGACCCGACGACGTACAACACGCTGAAAGAGACTCTGGCGAAAGCCGACGCCGAACATTCCACGCATGGCAATGTTTTCTTCTATCTGGCCACATCGCCGGAGTTCTTCGGCGACATCGTTGAACGGCTTGCTAACGTCGGGCTGATGAATGAGGAGAACGGCCATTGGCGGCGTGTGATCGTCGAAAAACCATTCGGACACGACCTGGACTCGGCGCGCGCGCTGAACCAGCGTCTGCTCAAAGTGGCCACCGAACGCCAGATCTACCGCATCGATCACTATCTCGGGAAAGAAACGGTCCAGAATATTTTGGCGCTCCGCTTCGCCAATGGGATCTTCGAGCCGATCTGGAACCGCCGTTACATCGATCACGTGCAGATCTCCGTCGGCGAGACGGTGGGCGTCGAGAAACGCGGTGGCTACTACGACAATGCCGGGGCCTTGCGCGATATGGTGCCCAATCACATCATGCAGCTGATCAGCCTGACGGCGATGGAACCGCCGATTTCGTTCGAGGCCAACGCCGTGCGGGACGAGCAGGCAAAGATCCTGCATGCGATCCAGCCCTACACCTCGGAGGAGGTGCTCAGCAGAACGGTGCGCGGCCAGTATGGCGAAGGTACGGTGAATGGGCAGCGCCTGCCGGCTTATCGTGCCGAGGAAGGCGTGCCGCCCGACTCCCGGACGGAGACCTTTGTTGCCATGAAGCTGCTGATCGACAACTGGCGCTGGGCGGGGGTTCCGTTTTACCTTCGGACCGGCAAGCGGTTGCCAAGCCGCAATACGCATGTTGTCATCGAGTTCCGCCGGGCCCCATTCGTGCTCTTCCGCGAAACGCAGGTGCAGGACCTGATGCCCAACCAGCTCGTGCTGCACATCCAGCCGGAGGAAGGCATCTCGCTGCGTTTTGCCGCCAAGACGCCGGGACCTGCCATGCGGCTGGGTGAGGTCGACATGGACTTTGAATACGCCGACTACTTCGGTGCCACCCCCAACACGGGCTACGAACGCCTGCTTCACGATTGCATGATCGGGGATGCTACGCTGTTCCAGCGCGCGGACATGGTGGAGGCAGGATGGAGCATCGTCAATCCGGTGCTCGACGTGTGGAAGGCGCTGCCGCCGCGCAATTTCCCGAACTATCCCAGCGGCTGCTGGGGCCCGAAAGAATCGGATGATCTCATGGAGCGTGACGGGCGCCAGTGGAGAAATTTCGAGAAGTGATGACGAAATTTCCATCATCCTCCTGCATTCGTATCGTTCGCACCCTGCCGACTCCCGCCGACCTGTTCCGCGGCGCGGCCGACGAGTTTGTCCGCCTGGGCCGCGAACTCATCGCGAAGCGCGGCCGTTTCGTCGTGGCACTGTCTGGTGGCTCGACGCCGCGCACGCTCTATTCTCTGCTGGCGAAGGACTACGCGGATTTCTCCTGGAGCCGCACGTTTCTTTTCTTCGGCGACGAGCGCCATGTGCCGCCGGACCACCCGGACAGCAACTACCGAATGGTCAATGAGGCGTTGCTGAGCAAGATTTCGATTCCAACAGGGAATGTCTTTCGTGTGCAGGCTGAGATCCCCGACGCGACAGCGGTGGCTGCCAATTATGAAGCCGCTGTCCGCCAGTTCTTCCGATTGCAGGCGGGTGAGTTTCCTGTCTTTGATCTGGTCCTGCTTGGACTCGGCGGAGACGGGCATACGGCCTCGATCTTTCCAGACTCGGACGGTCTGAAGGAGCAATCACGCCTGGTGATCGCAAACTGGGTCGAGAAGTTCAAGACGCACCGCATCAGCTTTACGTATCCAGTTCTGAACCACGCATCGGATGCGATGTTTCTCGTAGCAGGAGCAGGCAAATCAGAGATCCTGCAGGCAGTTCTTGAGGGGAATTTCGCGCCGCCTTATCCCGCACAACTCGTTCAACCTGAGAGCAGACTCATTTGGATGCTGGACGAGGCAGCGGCTTCCAAGCTCTCGCAGTGAAGCCTTCTACGACACCTTGCTGCGGAAGTGATCGAGGATTTTCTCCGCCTGGGCTTTTGTAACCACCGCGGAGAGTGCGGCCACGTCGGCCTGCTTGACCGCCTGCAGGCTCCCAAAATGTTCGAGCAGCCGGCGCGTAGTCGATTCGCCCACGCCGGGGATTTGGCGTAATTCTGTCGCGCGGTCACGAATCTGGCGGCGCTTGCGATGGAAGGTCACAGCGAAGCGGTGCGCTTCGTCGCGAATCATCTGCACGAGGTGAAGCACCGGCGAATGGTGGTCGAGGACGACCGGATCGTCCTCCTGCCCGAAAACGTAGATGATCTCTTCGCGCTTGGCGATGGAGGCTAGAGGCTGGTTAATGATCTCGAGGGATTCGAGAGCCTCCGCGGCGGCGTGAAGTTGACCGATGCCGCCGTCGATCAGGACCAGGCTGGGCATCGGCTTCTTTTCTTCCTGCAACCGCTTGTAGCGCCGCGTGACGACTTCGCGCATAGAGGCGAAGTCATCCACGCCCTGGACGG
>Ga0335069_10007219_pt1 | contig 16060 bp, 25 predicted proteins | sample Lox_Sample_11_FD_206714 | JGI IMG/M metagenome (GOLD analysis project Ga0335069, IMG submission 206714) | Soil microbial communities from Loxahatchee National Wildlife Refuge, Florida, United States - Lox_Sample_1.1 | ecosystem: Environmental > Terrestrial > Soil > Wetlands | place: USA... | reverse complement strand
TCGGATGCGACCCGATGGCCCACGCCGAGTCCACCTCGCAGTAGCGGGCCGGCTGGCGGGCCAGCTGGAGCGTCTGGGCGGCGTCCACGGCGTGGAGCGTCTGGTAGACGGCCTCCTCGGTCCGCATCTCGGGCGTCCAGACAGTGCAGCCCCCGAGGGCGGTGGCAACCGCCCCGGCGAGGCACAGCCCGTAAGCCCTCATGTTCGGGCCCCCACGAGGTCCAAGTGGCGCTCGCGTGCTCATTCCGATGTCTCCTCGCCGTCGAGCCACGATGTGTCGGGTTCCTCGGCCATCTCGGCGGCCAGCTCAGCCTCTTGCCGCTTGTCGGCCGCGTCGCACTCGGCTGCGTAGACGGGGTCCTCGGGCGGCTCAGGCGGCATATCGGGATCGGGCGGCGCGTGACAGGCACGCTCGAATGAGCGCATCTGCGATTTCGCCTCGGCCTTATTGGCGGCCGTGCTGAAGAGGCGCCACTCCTCGTCAACTTCGTCGTCGACGCCCAGCGACTTGCGCGCTGCAGCAGTGACGCCAAGCGCTTGCTTGGTGTGAGGTGCGTTGCGGTTCTCGCGCAGGAACAGCGCACGGGCCCTAATCTCGTCGGTCGGCATTCCCGGCATGCGAAGCGCCGCGGCGGTCAACGCCAAGCGTATGCCGCGTGCGGCGTTCCCGCGACCGAACAGGGTTGCGGCGGCCACGTGAGCCTCGGACAGCCTGATGCGCTGAATCCGCGTAATGGTCCCTTCCGGGTATGCGGGCTTGCGGCCACCACGGTAGCCCTTGCGGTCAGAGCCGCGCGTGAAATTGCCCGAGCCAAAGCGCGATGAGTGATGCCAGCCAGTGGACATGGGTACTCCTTATATCAACGTAGTCTTTGATTACATGAACCTCGAAACCATAAGTTACCTATAACATTAACACACGAGCACATAAACATCAACAATGTGCACTTATAAGAATGTTATACACAAGATATGTATGGGGGGTCCATGATCTTAAAGACTACGATGGCATAACTCGCAGGGCTGCGCCCCCGGTCAGCCATAGCGATCGGACAGCGCACATAGAGGTGCGTCTCGCTGCCGCGAGCTCGCCTGGTTTCAGGCACTGAACCTCCGCTTGATGTTCGCAGAGACCGCGAACCCGCCATGAGCCTGAATGACGATGGAGCCGCGTCGGCCGGTGGCTGCGCCGCAGCAAGCGAGGCACTCGGCGCACGTAAGCTTCTTGCCAGCCTCGGCGGATGCGGGGCAGACCACCTCGGCCGGAAACCGCGCATCGCCGTCGCGTGGAGTCGCGACCCGGAACGTGCGCCAGCCCGCGCTATGGGCCTCGGCAAGGTCCGCAAATGAGTCGGCCGACGCCATGCACAGGTCCCGCAGCTGAGGCGCCTTGCGCCATTGGTGCGTGTAGCCGGTGTGCCCCGTGGCGTGGCGTAGCAACACGCGCCAGACACCAACCGGGACCGCAGCAGGATCGCCGTAGGTGCCAAGTCGGACAAGCTTGCCGCGCGCAATGTCGGCCATTGATTCGAGTCCGGACGCGGGAGCGTAGGCGGCGGGATAGTTGCCCCGTTTGTAGGCGCGATAGACCCCTAGCGGCCCTTGCCCCACGTTGACGTAGCACGTGCGTCCGGACAGCGCGGGAACCTGGCCAGGCTCGAGCGTCAAGCCGGCGGCCCTCAATCCCGGGGGCACATTGGGCACGCCCCGGTGCGGACAGTCGCCGCAGATGGACCCATCAAGCCCGAGCCGCACAGCCTCGGTCGGCTCGACGTCAGAGCGCAGGATGTAGGTCTGCAGCATGGCACCGGTCTTTCGGTTGGTACTGCCCGATGCCGTGCCTGTGACAATGGCAACGACTGGCGCGCCGTCAATCAGCGACGCGCCAGACCACAGGACGTAGCCGTTTGGCTTGCTCATGGGATGATGTCCTTACCGCACAGTGTGCAGCGAAGCACGCCCGTCAGCGGGACCGCGCCAGTCCAACGCGGACGGTGGCCGACTCCGGGGATGCGTTGACCGGGCAGATACAAGGCGAACGTACGCGGGCAGTCGGCGGCGCGGTCGCGGATCCGTGCATGCTGCGCACGGGCCCGCGCTACTTTGCTTGGGAACTCCAGAATTGTGGCACTCATGCGCGCGGCTCCGAATGAGCGGACAGAGCCTGGCCAGGATCCTCGCCGTAGCGCCGCAAGCGTACTTCAATTTCCTGAACCTCCGGCCACATAGCGCGCAGCAGGTTCAATGTGCGGGTAAGCGCGGCGCGTCGCTGCGATTCGGTCGGCGCACGGACCCATAGCACGTAAGTCGGCCGCTCGCCGACAGTGCAATAGATCCCGATGCGATCGGGCGCCGGCCGGTGCTGTAACGCGGCATAGTGGCGCCGCGTCGCCTTGACGATTGAAGTAAGCATTGCGGACTCTCCCGTTGCTGCTACCGTTGACCGGACAGTGCCTGGCCAGGCCGCATCTCGCGAAGCGCCGGGCCCGTGGCCGCAGTCCACGTGAATTCGAGTCGCGACCCATCCGCATACGCGTATAGCGCATGCGTCACACGGCCGGCATCGTTGCGCCGCTCCGATAGCAGCGCGCCAGTCGGGAACGTGAACCGGCCGCGATTCAGCGGGCCGACCGCGTAGCCGGCGCCGAGTGAATATGCCGACGACTCGCGTTCGGTGAGTGTCGAAAGTACCTTGCCTGCAATGGTCATTGTCGCCGCTCCTTGTTCCCGTATTCCCGGGGCACACTGCAGAGCGCACGACTCGCGTGCGCTCCACGCTGCGCAGTCACGCAGCCGTCGGCGCCCCGGCATCCTCCGGAATGTAGCTAACCGTGGCCGTACGCGTGCCGTTCGCCTGATAATCCGACTCGGCCAGCAATTCGCGGTTAGCGGCCATTGTGGCCAGATAAACCGCGTTTTCTTTGTCGCGGGCCGGCTTACCCTTGACGTCATGCGCCGCGTATTTCGCATGCTCGCGCCTTGTGATTTTGAACCCCGCGCCAATGACAAATACGCCATTATCGCCGTTGTCGGTGTCTAGCTCTTCGAGCGCGCCGACACCTACGGACGTCGTCCCGCCGAAGAAATTGCCGACAATCTGCGCGAATCGCGCGTAGAAGTACGACGGGTCGGACTCGGGATCGCGAACCCCGAGGTCTTTCGCAGCGCGCAGGAACGCACGCACAGACTCCGGTCCGCCATTCCAGTGCAGATACACGCCAACCTTTGAACCGCTGACAGTCACCACGGCACGATTACCCATTGCCATTCTCCCGTTAGTGCGACAGTGCACTGCAGAGCGCACGACTCGCGTGCGCTCCACGCTGCGCTGTCAGTCCATCCGGCTGTGCGCGTAGGCGTTGATACCCGCAGCGCGCAGCACGTCCGCAAATGCCTTTGCGTAGGCGTCTTTGCGCTCTAGCGACTGATTGAATTCGCCAACCCAGCGCACGCGCACTCCGCCGCCGTATTCTTTGCGGCCCTCGCGTTCTTTCACGGCCCAGCGTGCGAAAGAACACGAGCCGGGACGCACGACAACCCAAGCAAACCCGCAAGCGCCATCGGCGACGACGTCAACGATGTCCGTTGCAGGCTTGTAAGGATCGAGCGGCGCGCCATTGATGCGTACGTCGCCATTGCAGACGACCATTGGCGTCGGGCGCACCGCGTTGCCCGCAGCCATGCCGGCCGCGTGCGCGTCGGCCCAAAGCTTCGCGAATTCAGCGTAGCGCGCACGGCGCGCCTCGCTTTCGGCGCGAATCTTTTCACGCAACGAACCGCGTGCGCGACTGTCATGCGGGCCGAATGCCCGCGCTGCATCCTCGGGGGTCCACGTTTCAACTGTCACGTTCGCTACTCCTGTTAGTGCAACAGTGCACTGCAGAGCGCACGACTCGCGTGCGCTCCACGCTGGACTGTTACGGGCCCGTGTAGTCGCTCAACCGGCCGCCGCTGAAACGCCTCGCGTTGTCGCGGTCGTAATCGCGCGGCGAGAGACGAGAACGGAGCGCGCCAGTCACGTCAAGCATGCCAACGTGCGCGCCCTCGCCTGACAGATTGCAGTAGCAGTCGCGCACAATGCGCAGCACCGTCGGATCGGCGAGCACGTCCGCCGGCTTGTCCGGCATTTCGTGACCGAGCACGCGCAGTGCGTCGCCTGCAAGCTTGAGCGCATTGTCTAGCGACGTGTCCCGATGAAAGCCTTTCGGGTATGCCCCCGGTTGGAGCGCCAACAGGGTGAGCGCGACGTTTACCCCGGCTGTCACGGTGTGCAGTGATTTGGTTAGCATTGTCAAACCCTCATTTGATAACCACAGCGCGACAGTATCAAAAGTATGCTTTGTGGTCAAGTATCAAATGTGAGTCTGACATTACGAACTGTAACAGGAACTGTCGACTGTCAACTGTCGACACTTTTCCTACCCAACGCACGGGCCGTACCGGACACGTAATCCGCATTGTGCGCGTTACGACCCTGCCGAGACCCTCAGAATGTGGCCCACGCGCCGGGATTACGGTAACAACGGGCGACGAATCAATGGGTTACGCGTCGGCCGTGGAGTCCCGCACGGGGGAGGTACGGAAGCATGCTTTTCGGGTTGACGGGTCCTCCGTGTGCCAGGAGCTCCGCCTCGCTTGGGGTCTTAAGCCCCGCGCCCCGCGCCTCAGGTAAGTCTGAGATGGACGCGATTTCGCCGCGGGTCAGGGGCCGTCCGAGCAGAAGTTCCACGTGGAACCCCAGGATTGAGGAATGGAGGGGTCGAAGGGGGCACCCGGTCGCCGGGAATACGGAGGGTCCCAAAATTTTGTGACTACGCGCGCACGGCTGAGGAGCCGATTTGACTTCAGCTCGTCATCCCGGGACAACTGCGGGCGTCGGACGTCTCTCCTGCGTCACGACAGCCGTTCCCCACGGCCGGCGGGGGCGAGGAGCGCACACCTCGCCCCCAGCCTTTCCCAGGAGCAGGAGAGGAGGTCCCATGCCAGCTGGCCCCGGTACGAACATCCCGACTGCCGCCCCCGCGCGGAAAACGATCGACCTCCGGTCGCTCAGCTACGGCGTGAGCGGTCCGGAGCAGCCCTACCCGGTGTATCAGTTCAGCGGGTGGCGCAACAAGATCGAGTACCCGGGGCACAACCCCTTCCTGCACGTCCCGCCGTACTACTAGCCCATGAGCGCGATAGCCCCGCTCGTGCCCCGCGATCTCGTGGACCCGGGCCCGCCTCCCGTGCCGACGAAGACACTTACGCGCTGGAGCTCGCTCCTTGGCGCGATCGCGACCGGCATGCCGCTGCAGGACGCGATGCTGAAGTTCTGGATGACCCGGGCCGACATCGAGGCCTGCGTGCGCTCGGACCCTCTCGAGCGGCAGAAGTGGGACGCGGCGCGGATCGCGGCGCTGAAGCGCGAGTGGTCGGTGCTCGAGGTCGAGGACGTGTTCGCCGAGATCGCGAGCGGCAAGAGCCTGAAAGACGCCGTCGCGGCGGTCAAGGGGATCGAGACCGAGGACGCGAGGCGCCACGCGATCAGCTTCTCGCGGCTCGTGGTGCAGGACCAGGAGCTGAACGAGCGCTATCTGCTCGCGTTGAAGAGCCGCGCGCTCGTCGTCGGCGAGGAGATCATCGACATCGCGGACGACAAGACCGACGACACGCTCGAGACCGGCGGCAAGAGTGGCACGGTGCCGAACAACGCCAACGTCAACCGCTCGAAACTGCAGGTCGAGACCCGGCTCAGGCTCATGCAGGGCTGGTACCCGAAGCTCTTCCGCGAGAAGGCCGACCAGACGACGCAGGTCAACGTGCAGGTCAACCACGCGGCGCGGCTCGAGGACGCGCGCACGCGGGCGGCGATGAAGAAGCCCTCGGCCCCGACCGCGGTCAGCCGCGCGCAGATGGAGGCGGCGGTCGATGCCGTCTTCAGCGAGGCGCCGAAGGCCGACCTCGACACCGCGTGGCTCGACCAATGAGGCTCGAAGGCCGCACCATTCCGCTCGCCGCCTGCAATCCGCGCCTCTACGACGCGAAGTGGGCGACGACGGCGGACTTCGCAAACGCCATGGGCGTGCAGTTCGACTGCCCGGGCTGCAAGCTCGCCGGCCGGAAGAATCACCGGCTCGCGATGAACTTCAAGGGGCGGTCCGAGCATCCGAGCTGGTGGAATCCGGGCGGCAGCACGAGCCTCGCCGACCTCACGTTCGTCGATGACGGCGGTGGGCACACGCGAAGCCTCCGCGTCCTCGGCGACGGCGAGCATCTGTGCCGCAGCCATTTCAACATCACGAACGGCGTGGTCGACTTCTACCATGACGCGGAGGCCCCGTGACCCTCACCGCCGCCGACGTCCGCGGGAACCACGAGAAGATGAGCGGCCTGCACATCGAGCCGCCGAAGCTGCCCGGCCAGCCCGAGCGCGTGATGACGGACGCCGAGTTCGAGGACGCGCTGACCTCCGACATGGAGCGCTTCATCAACGACCCGCTCGGGTTCGTCTACTACGCGTTCGACTGGGGCCGCGGCGAGCTTGCCGGGCAGGAGGGTCCCGACACATGGCAGGCGGCCCAGCTGGAGCGCATCGGGAAGAAGCTTTCCCGGGACCCTGACGCCAACATCCGCGAGGCCGTCGCCTCGGGCCACGGCATCGGGAAGACCGCGGAGACCTCGTGGCTCCTGCTCTGGGCCATGTCGACCCGGCCGCAGCTGACCGGGGTGGTGACCGCGAACACGATGAGCCAGCTCTCCACGAAGACGTGGCGCGAGCTCGCGCTCTGGTACAAGCGCCTGATCAACCGGCACTGGTTCAAGTGGACCGCGACGCGCTTCTGGCACCTGCAGCATCCCGAGACGTGGTACGTCGCGGCGACGCCGAACACCGAGCACAACTCGGAGGCCTTCGCCGGCATGCACGGCAAGTACAAGATCATCATCTTCGACGAGGCCTCCGCGATCGCGGACCGGATCTGGGAGGTGACCGAGGGCGCGATGACCGATCCGCGCTCGATGTGGTTCGTGTTCGGGAACCCGACGCGCAACACCGGCCGGTTCAAGATGTGCTTCGAGGGCGACGCCAAGCGCTGGGTGCACACGAGCATCGACTCGCGCACCGCGAAGATGACCAACAAGGCGGAGCTGGAGGAGTGGATCACCGCCTACGGGATCGACTCCGACTTCGTGCGCGTCCGCATCCTCGGTCTCTTCCCGCGCGCTGGCGCCATGCAGTTCATCGCGAGCGATCTCGTCGAGCGCGCGATGCTCTCCGAGATCCCGTACGAGGCGTGGTGCATGATGCCGGTCGTGATCGGGGTCGACGTCGCCCGCTATGGCGACGACAAGACCGTCATCTGCATCCGGCAGGGCCGCAAGGTCCACGAGTTCCGGAAGTTCCGCGAGTTGAACACCATGCAGGTCGCCGCCGAGGTCGTCGGCGCGATCAAGGACCACCAGGGCGCCATCGCCGTGTTCGTGGACGGCGTCGGTGTCGGCGCCGGCGTCGTCGACCGGCTCCAGATGCTCGGGCACCCGGTCATCGAGGTCAATGGCGGTTCGACCGCCTTCGACGACGTCACCTTCTACAACAAGACGGCCGAAATGTGGTCCCGCATGCGGGACGCCCTGCGGTCGGGGCTCGACCTGCCGGCCAAGGACAATGAAGCGCGTCTCGCTTTGACGGGCCGGGAGTATTACTTCGACGACAAGGAGCGTATACGGCTCGAACGGAAGATCGACATGAAGAAGCGCGGGCTCGATTCCCCGGACGAGGGGGACGCGCTCGCGCATACATACGCCGAGGAGCTCGGCGACTTGGTGCGCTCAAGTTTCGAACCGGCCGAGGAGAACTCCGTGGAGCCAGCAGCATGAGATCGGCGCTGAAACGGCACTACCAGGGCGAGAAGGGCCGCAACCCCCTCGTCGACTACAACCATCTGGTGCTGACCGAGGGCATGTCCGAAGAGGAGCAGCGGGCGCGCCTCGAGTTCTACATCGCGAAGAAGCTGGGCACCGCGCTCGTCGCGAAGTACCCGGGCCGCGAGTGGGGTATCATCGTCGACACCGAGCAGGGCGTCGTCGTCGTGCAGTGTCCGTCAGTCGACAAGCAGAAGGGCTACCACCTGCACATCAAGGGCGACACGATCGCGCAGCTCATCCCGCGCGTCGAGAAGGCCGCCGGCGAGATCCTCGAGCGCTACGGCGTCTCGCGGGCCCGCATCATCGACCCGGCGACGCTCGAGACGTTCAAGCGCAACGTGCGCGACGACGTCGTCGAGACCACCGACAACGCGGCCGAGCCCGCCAAGAGGATCATCGTCTGATGCCAGAAGCCAGCGACATCAGCCAGACCCGGCCCGGGTTCACGCGGGACCAGGACAACGGATTCTCCCGCACGGCGGGTGATCTGCCCGTCGGGATGACGAACACGACGCCGATCCCGCCGACCAACGGCATCGGCGGCAGCGTGGATCCCGCGGTCGCCGGCGGCGCGACGAGCCTCAACCAGAACCGCGGCGACGGCGCGTGGGCGCACCAGAGCGACGCATGGGCGCTCGAGAAGACGCGCGCGATGTACGTGCACGCCCGCAACTACATGGAGTCCAACGTCACCCTGCAGTGGGAGAGGAACCTCTACCACTTCCGGAACGAGCACGGCCCCGGCACCCCGTACGTCCGCAGCGACTGGAAGCGGGCGCGCACGTTCCGCCCGAAGACCCGCGCCAATCTGAAGGCGCAGGAAGCCGCGCATGCCGCGGCTGCGTTCGCGACGCAGGACTACCTCGACATCCAGCCATTCGATGCCTCCGACGACCGGCAGGCCATCTCGGCCCAGGTCACCAAGATCCTCGTGCAGCACCGCCTCGAGACCGTGCCGTGGAAGTGGTTCCTGACCTGTCAGGGCGCCTTCCAGGACACGAAGAACTACGGCCTGTGCATCTCGCACCAGTACTGGCAGTTCGAGCAGGTCGAGGAGATCGTCCCGGCGTTCGATGACGCGGGGAAGCCGATCACCGAGACGCGCGACGGCAAGAAGACGCCGATGGGCTACAAGACGATGCGGACGGTCGCCGACATGCCGGTGGTCGATCTGATCGCGCCCGAGTGCTTCCTCTTCGACCCCATGTGCGACTGGCGCAACCCCGCGCAGACGAGCCCGACGCTCGTCTACCTGATGCCCATGTACGCCGGCGAGGTCATGCGCCGCATGGAGACGCCGGATCCGAAGACCGGCCAGCCGCTCTGGCGCAAGTACGCACTCAATCAGGTCACGGCCTCCCGCAAGGAGAACGTCGACAACCGCACGCGTCGCGCCCGCGAGGGGCACAAGCGCATCGATCCGTCGCTGGAGCAATCGGCTCCCGAGTACACGACGGTCTGGGCGCACCTCAACATCTCGCGTGAGGACGGCGTCGACCTCGCGTGGTGGACTCTCGGCACGGAGCTGATGCTCACCGACCCGATGCCGCTCACGGATCTGTATCCGCACCTCTCCCCCGGCGAGCGGCCGTTCATCGTCGGCTTCAGCGTCGTCGAGGCGCACCGCAACTACCCGGCCGGCGACGTCGAGCAGATGGCGCCGCTGCAGGAAGAGATCAACCAAGTCGCCAATCAGCGCTTGGATAACGTGCGGCTGGCGCTCAATAAGCGATATTTCATTCGCCGCGGCTCGCAGATGGACCTCGATGCGCTGATGCGCAACGTCCCGGGCGGCGGCGTGATGACCAACGATCCCGAGAAGGACGTGCAGGTCATCAACACGCCAGACGTCACCGGCTCGAGCTATCAGGAGCAGGATCGCCTCGCCTCCGAGATCGACGAGCTCGTCGGCGGGTTCGGCGCGCAGGCTGCGAAGAGCGCCGGCAAGATGGTCGATCGCGCAGGCTCGCTGGACCAGATCCAAGGTGCTGCGGGTGCCGTGCAGGATTACGGCATCAAGATCTTCTTCGAGACGTGGATGGAGCCGGTGCTGCGCCAGCTCGTGAAGATGGAGCAGATGTACGAGACCGACCGCACCATCCTCGCGGTTGCGGCGAAGAAGTCGCCGCTCTGGATCCGCTACGGAGAGGACGAGGTCAGCGACGAGTACCTGCAGCAGGATCTGATCGTCCGGATCAATGTCGGCATCGGCAACACCGACCCGGTAAAGCGCATCCAGAAGCTCACCTTCGGCGTCGGGCAGGTCATGCAGCTGCCGGACATGGGCCGCCGCGTGAAGTCGCAGGCGCTGGCCGACGAGATCATGGGCACGCTCGGGTACAAGGACGCGAGCCGGTTCTTCATGAACGACACGGAGCTTCAGGAGCACATGAAGACGACCCCGCCGCCCCCGCCGCCGCCCGAGATCGCGATCAAGCAGGCCGAGCTGCAGCAGCGCGGGCAGGAAGCGAAGGACCGCCACCAGCGCGAGACCGCGCGCGACGCCATGGACCACGAGTGGCGCATGCGGACGGCCGACATCACCGAGTCCCTCGGCCACAACAAGACGTGGTCGCAGGAAGAGATCGCCAAGATGAAGGACAAGACGCAGCGCGACATCGGCGCTGCGAAGGAAGGCAACCGCCTCGCCGAGGTCAACCTCAAGCGCGCGGACGGCGCGCGGCCCCAGCCGCGTCCCGTCAGCCCCGCGAAGAAGCCCGGCAAGGGACCGCCGCCTCCGCATTGAGACGCATCTCGCAGTTCAAAGACCTGCGGTGTCCGTAACCGCCACGACCGGAGTACATAGCGAGCCATGGCTGACCCAGTCACATTCACGAACGCCCCGATGGGCTTCGACGTCAAGAACCCTGGCGCCGGCGGCGCCGGGGGCCGGCAGCGCTCTGCCTCGATCGACAGCGCCGTGAACTCGGCCGTCGGCCCCGCGAAGGCGGCAGTGTCCGCCAACTCGGACGTCGCCTCGCGCGCGGCAAGCGTCGGCGCGAACTGGAAGCCGAAGTACTCTCCGACCGCGCAGGAGCGCGCCACGCGCACCTACGGGTCCCCAATCGAGACCGGCAAGTGAGCAACTACCTGAACGCGGCCGGTCAGCCCGGTTCCTTCAAGCTGCCGAACCCCGGCCAGCCGGGCGAGGCGTACAAGGCGCTCCAGCTGCAGCGCATGCACCCGGCGGCCGTGGCTGCGGTGCTCGGGCCGCGCGCGAACCCAGTCAACGGAGGCCGTCCGCCACTTGCGGGCGGCGTGGCAACACCCGGCGCCAATGCCGGCGGAGGGCCTGCAAAGTGAAAATCTCCACGCATTTCAAGGCCCCCGGCGCTCCGGCGTCGAAGGGCTTCGCCTCGGCGCCGCGCGCCAAGGTGCACCCGGCTGCTGCGGGCGGCGCCACCCGCGTACGTCTTCCGGACACAGGGCCCATCGGCGCCGACAACGCGCCGTTCGCCCCCGGCGTGGGGAAATTCTAACCATGCCGAGCGTCAGTCGTGCACAGCAGGCAGCGATGCATGCAGCAGCCGCCGGTCATTCGACCCTCGGCATCCCGCAGAGCGTCGGGCAGGAATTCGCGGCTGCGGATCACGCCCGCGGCCCGACGAAGCTTCCCGAGCGCAAAGGCAGCGATTTCCACACGGCAATGGCGCACCACGGTGTGGCGCGCGGCGCCGGCGATCACAAGCGACACCCCGCAACGAGCGGGTATTCCATGGGGCGGCACGGCAACAAGTATCCAAGGAGCACACGATGAAGCTCAGTTTTTCGGACATCACGAACGCACACGCGTTGCACGGCGCGATCAGCCAGGTCGAGGGATTCAAGGCCCAGCTCGAGGCCCATCTCAAGTCGGACTTCGCGGCGGTAGAACAGCGGCTGCGCGAGTGCATCGCGCACTTCGAGAGCGAGGCCGCGCGCCTGAAGACCATCCTGCATCCGCGCGTCGCGGCGCACGTCGCCGACGGCGTGTCGGTTCCCGATGCGATCGTGAAGACGCAGCAGGACCAGCTGACGGCGTCGGAGAATGCGCAGCTCTCGGCGGTCGACGGTGTCGCTCGCGCGCAGCTGAATGCCGAGCTCGTGGCGAAGGCCGCGGGCGTCACACCGGAGGTGAAACCCGATGGCGATCAACATCAAGCCGAGCCACAAGGGCCTGCTGCATAGGGACACGCACACCCCGGCCGGAGAGCACATTCCGGCCGGCAAGCTCGCGAAGGCGGAGCACAGCGAGGACCCGGCGGTTCGCCGACGCGCGGTGTTCGCGGAGAACTCGAAGCACTGGCACCACGGCGGAAAGAAACACCCCGCCGCACGCTGATTAAAGGGGATCGAACACAGGAGAGGAGGCCCACCGCATGGCGGCCCAACCGGATTTTGTTGATGAGAAGGAGCGCGAGCTGTACGGCCGCGCAGTGCTGGGAGAAGAGGTACGTCAGTTCCTGCGGAACGACTCCGTGGGCCAGTACCTGCACCGTCGCGCCAAGCTCACGATAGAGCAGGCGCAGATCGACGCGCTCGACGTCGACCCCGATAGTTTCTTCGGCTGGTTCCGCGCGAAGCGCAAGCTCCGCAAGATCCGGCTGGAGGCCGCCGCCGCGCGTCTCTTCATCCAGTGGATGGGGGATGCGATCGTCGACGGCAATCAGGCCGAGAAAGAGTTGAACGAGTACAGGGACTAAGGAGGTCACATGCCTACCGATACCGGCGGCGACGCGCGCGACGCGTCACAGAATCAGAGCACCGACGTTGCCAACAGGGGCCGCGATGGTGCACAACCGCAACCGAAGCGTGCTCCGCAGCCGACCGAGCGTGAGACGATGCTCGCCCGGCTGGATGAGCAGATCATCGCGCAACGCGCAGAGGACGATCAGCGCTTCCTCGAGACCGGAGATCCGCGTGCCGTGATGCTGGCAGCGGAGATGGGGCGCGAGTCGCGCGGCGAGGCGATCAACACCGATCGCCCCCGCGTCGCGAACCGACCGGCTCCCGAGAGCGGAACTGTCGAGCCCATCGTCGAGAGCGACGAGACCCGGCAGGAGGCCGATGCCGCGGCGGAGGCCGCGCGCGAGGCGACGCAGATTGGATCGGACGGGGCGGATCCTCTGGCGGACTACATCGTCCGGCAGGACGGGAAGCCGCCACAGTTCCGGACCGTGGTCGACGGGCAGGTCAGACTGATCCCCCTCGACAAGGCGCGTGCCGCGCTGCAGAAGCACTTGGCAGCCGACATCCGGTTGCAGCAGGCCTCGCAGCGGCAGCGCCAGCTGGATGAACGGGAGCGCCAGATACAGCAGACCGAAGCTGCTCTGCGCACCCGGCAGGCGCAACCGACCCGCGAGGCGGTTGCGATCGATGATGCGGCTCTTGAAAGAGACGCAGCGGAGGTGGTCCGCAGCTTGGTGAGCGCTCCCGAAGCGGAGGCTACCCAGAAGCTGGCGAAGGTGTTGAAGACGGTCCGGCAAGCGGCAGCGCCCCAGATCGATCCGAATGCCATCGCCGCGCAGGCCGCCGACGTAGCGGTGAGGAAGGTTGCTGAACGCGACGCGCAGAGGGCGCTTGTTGACGGGCTGAACGGCTTCGTCAAGGCTTACCCCGAGATCGCCGCCGACTCCGATCTGTACTCGCTGGCTGACAGCAAGACCACTGCTATAGCGACGGAGCACCCGGATTGGACTCCCGAGCAGGTCATGATGGAGGCGGGTCGCCTCGTCCGTGAGAAATTCGGCCGCCCCGGTCCCAAACCGCGGCAGCCCGGCTCCGGGCCCAGCGACGCAGTTCGTCAGCAGGCGAAAGGAAAGCTTACGCCGATGCCGCAGTCCCGAGTGGGGCGCCCGGCACCGGCCGCGGACGCGGAACCGGACAACTCGCCGCAGGCGGCGATGGCCGACATCCGCAAAGCGCGCGGCCAGGCCTACTGAGGTCGGCTCAACAGACGGAGGAACAACAATGTCAGGTCAGGTTTGGAACACGTCCGCCCTCGGCGGATACATGTGGTCGCCGAATCTCAGTCGGAAGCTGCGCACGGCTCTGCAGCCGATGGTGCGCTACCGCCAGTTCTGCGACGCGAAGGAAGCGTTCGGTCTCGGCATCGGCGACACCTTCAACTGGAACATCTACTCGGACGTCGTGACGGCCGGTGGCCAGTTGCTCGAGACGCAGGTCATGCCGGAAACCAACTTCACGATCACGCAGGCCTCTGCGAAGATCGTCGAGTATGGCAACAGCGTCCCGTTCACCAAGAAGCTGGACGATCTCTCGGAGCACCCGGTCACCGAGATCATCCACAAGGTGCTGAAGAACGATGCGCGCAAGGTGCTGGACACCGCCGCGTACAACCAGTTCAACCTCACCCCGCTTCGTGCGTGCTCGACGTCGGCCACCGCCTACACGCTGACCACGAACGGCACCGCGTCGGGCACGGCCACGACTGCGCTCTCGAACACCCACGTGAAGGCGATCGCCGACTACCTCGCGGAAGCGAACATCCCGGCGTTCGATGGTGTGAACTACCTCGCCGTGTTCCGGCCGACCGCGATCCGGTCGTTCAAGAACAACCTCGAGGGCATCCACCAGTACACGCCCGAGGGCTGGCACGTCATCATGAACGGCGAGAAGGGCCGCTACGAAGGCATCCGGTTCATCGAGCAGACCAACATCGCGTCTCAGGGCTGGGCGAATACCGACCGCGGGTTCTTCTTCGGCTCCGACACGGTCGCGGAAGTGTTCGCGGTGCCGGAAGAGATCCGAGGCAAGATCCCGACGGACTACGGCCGCAGCCGCGGCATCGCGTGGTACGCCGAGCTCGCGTTCGGAATTGCCCACACCGAAGTGCCGGGTGCGCGCATCCTGTGCTGGGACAGCCTGGGCTAATAGCCCCTAGCAACGGAGGTACACACACATGAGCACGAAAGGAAAGGGCTTCCCGAGCAAGGGCGCCGGCGACGTCAACCCGGCCGGGTCGGGCGGACACGACGACGAGACCAAGACCGGAAGCGTTGGCAACGAGGGCTACACCGGCAAGGGCGCGAAGGCGTCCGACGGCCTCGCCCTCAACGCCAAGCAGGGCATCAAGGAGAAGCAGAGCGCCGGCTCGAAGACCGCGCACAACAGCGATCGCGACGGCCTCAGCGTCATCCTTGAGCCCGAGAAGAACAACGACGAGTTCGCCAAGGGCACCGTCGCGAAGCCGAGCGAGCTGGACGCCCTCCGTGAGGACGGCAACCAGGATGGCCTCGGCGACACGACGCTGCTGTACGGCGGCGGGTACTTCGAGCGCGAGTCGGCGGATCTTGAGGACGGCGTGAGCCTCCGCGAGACCATCGACCCGAACGCGACCGAGCCGAACTACAACTACGACATCGACCCGATGACCGGGTCGGCGCCGGAGCGCAAGATCGGCCGGACCAACAACTACGAGGTGAGCGGCAAGCGCGGCAACAAGTTCGAAATCGGCGAGATGTAATCCCGCCGCGAGCTGTTGCAGGTATGGCCCGGCGGTCTCGAAAGAGGCTGCCGGGCCTTTTCACTTCGGAGGTGACGACATGGCAATGCGAGTTCCGTCGACCGACTACGAGATGGGGCGCCCGGATCCGGGCGTCGTCGAGCGCGAGTTCGACCGCCGCAAGGATGTCCGCGAGGGCATCAACGGGTGCGACAAGATGGACACCCGCTTCGAGAACACCGAGCGCACTCAGGTGCTCGAGCCGCGGGGTGACCAGCGCGGGCGGCCGATGCCGCGCGACGCGCTGTTCCGCCAGGCGGACAACCACGGCGAGTGGGGCCGCGACCAGTACACCGAGCGACTTGAATGCGGCATGGACGGCCCGGTCAGCAACACGTCGTACCACGGCGCGGGGCTGCCGACCCGTCATGACCTGAGCTACCCGGCCAATCGCAACGTCGGCAACTCCGCCACGGGGCTTCCCGGTTCGACGACCAATCGTCCGCCGGTCGAGTACTCCGAGATCGGGATGGGGCCGATGAACGAGGCCGTGGACGGGGACATCTGATCATCCAACAGGAGGACGAACAGTGAGCGAGAAACCACAGATCTCGGCGCCACCCAGCGCGAATGCCGCCCAGAAGGGCAAGGATCTCCCGACGTTCGACCATGACGCGCACTTCGGCGAGGTGTTCGGCGTCGAGGGCGTGC
>Ga0335069_10007218_pt1 | contig 16061 bp, 7 predicted proteins | sample Lox_Sample_11_FD_206714 | JGI IMG/M metagenome (GOLD analysis project Ga0335069, IMG submission 206714) | Soil microbial communities from Loxahatchee National Wildlife Refuge, Florida, United States - Lox_Sample_1.1 | ecosystem: Environmental > Terrestrial > Soil > Wetlands | place: USA: Florida... | reverse complement strand
CGACGAACGGGGTAGGCTTTCAAAATACTCCGTTAATGGTTTGACATATCTAACGTACAGGCGTGATTTTGTCGGACGACCGCTAACCATAGATTGTGGAACCGTTCGGGCGACCTATGTCTACGACCAGAGCGGGCGAATAATCCGGTATGTCGTCGCTTCAACAGAATCCGAGACGAGACCGGAAACGCTTAGCATTATGTATGACCAGGCCGGCAAGATTGCGGAGATCACAACCGACCTTGGATCGATTTCTGTGAGACGATCACTGGGACGAATCAGCCTTACAGCAAACGGTGCCACGACGCAAACTGTATTTAATGCCGATGGGCAGATATCTGAGATCCTCGGTTCCGAAGGAGGCACTATCAAGTATTCGCGCGCGCCGGACGGCCAATTCCTCGCGATTTCTCTTAGCGTAGATGGCCAGAATGGCGGCCTGCGCTTCCGACAAGGCCGACTCGAGGAGCAAACGGATCTGGGCGGTGGCCGGACACATTATCGATACACGAACAGCGGGATGCTCTCAGTGGTTATCGACGCATACGGAGCCGTTACAAATTACTCTTACGGTCCCGGGGGCCATCTCACACAAATTCTACTGCCGAACGGCCGACGAATCGATTACAGTTACGATTCACGAAGTCATAGGCTTCAAATCCGAGCGCAATGAGCTATTGGACCCCCAGATCGGGGACGGTCCGAGCGCGCAAGCGCAAAGCCGGTGCTCACTGCTGTAGATAGGTCTTTGGGAAACATTTACTAAAGGCCCAGTTGAACGTGCCCACCTGGCGGGTAGGCAGTTGCTCGGATTCGATCGATTCTCGCGCCAAAGACAGCTGCCTCCTTGCCCGGGAAACCAGCGTCGATCAGTGTCAACTCCTCGTCGTCCTCGATCAGGAAGGCGTTTGCCATCCCCAGCGGAACGACATACACACCTTGGATTACACGCTTGACAGCCGCTGGCAGCACCGGTGGCCGAGGGCTCGGTCGCGCGGTATCGTGCTCGTATGCTTTCCGTGGCGGCACGATGGACGTGTTGTTCGACGGAAAGATCCAGTTCACAATGAATGGCGGCGGATACATTTCGTCGTCCCATATTCCAGACCGGGCAACCGGCTTTTGGATTCCGAGCGAGCCGCTCCGCCTTGATACGGACGATCGCGATAAGCGCGGGTACTACGAGCGATTCAATCGGCGCTTAAGCTACGTCGGAACGAGCGAGGAGCTCATCGAGGTAATCGAACCTGGCACACTTGTTCGAGTATCTCTCGCTCGTTGGTGGAGGCCTCGCGACGCCGACCCAACTTTCGAAGAGCGCTGTTACGCGCAGCTTTCCGGTTGGTATTAAGACTAACGGATTGTTGCTGGATACACAGAGGCTTGGGGTCAACGACCGGCGCAGCTGCTTGCCCCGTCAATCGGGAGCTGTCGGGTCCTGCGCACCTGTTTTCTAAACGCCCGTAAGCTCCCGCCCAAGGTTGTGATGTACCGTATTCCCCGATGGTGGCCGAGACGAATGTCCGCAAGGCGTTTGGACAGATGAGCAGTACGACAGACTCCGCGATGAACTGCCCGTCGAACTCAAGGCCTTGTTCGCAACGGCCTATATGACTTGGCATGCGCAGAGACGAGATCACCGCGATCCAGTGATCGCAGGTTGACTTCGACGCTGACCTGACCATGCTCCGGAGGGGACACCAAGAAGGATGAGCCGCGATCGGTGCCGAACATCGATGGCGACATGCGCGCCCCCGCTACTGTCAGCAAAAAAGAAAGCACCAGAACTGGCCAAAGTCGCCGTGGGTGTTCGGCCGCAACGGCGACCGCGTTCCCGATTTCGTTGGCCCTGGGATGAAGCCTCTGCTAGCGCTAGCGCGCACTCCTCCAATCCATACCGACTTTCTGCGATAATAGCCGATTCATGCAGGATGAGACCCGGAATCAGTCGGCTACACCCGCCGAGCGATGGCTCTCTGTCGATGAGATCGTGGCTCATCTTGGGGTGGCCCGCGACACCGTATATCGGTGGATCGATCAGAAGGGTCTCCCTGCACATCGCGTCGGGAAACTGTGGAAATTCAAAGCGTCGGAAGTAGACGAATGGGTCCGCACTGGTGGAGCAAACGAGACAGCATCGGGCAAATCGAAGGCCGGCCGCATTCGGAGGCACAATCGGTGAGGACTCAACGCAGCGAAGCCCCTGCGAGAAAGCCGACGTGGATCTACACCAGCGGGCTCCAGAAGGGAGGTGCGCTGCTCGATGACATGCGCGAGTTGGTACGCAAATGGCATGACGGCCAGCCCAACAAAATAGTGGACGAGATCCTGCGCGCCAACATTCTTAACAAAACGACCCGTGCCAGGTTGGCCGACGTGTGCCGGCGAACCTTTGTTCCTCGATTTGTCCGAGGGCCCATTGCCAACGCGTGGAAACTTGTCCGACCGCTTGAGGACGCCGACGCGACGGTTCACTTAGTGCGTCCCGTTTACTATTGGGTCTCAGCCAAAGCCGAACCTCTCCTGGAACACTTTTGCCGCGAGTTTATTCTTCCGCGGCAGGCGATTGTGCGATCCGGCATCGGTACCGATGAGGTCCTCAGTTGGCTCAACAAGAAAGGTTGTCCGTGGTCGTCGGCCGTGTCAACAAAGGTCGCCCGCGGCTTGCTCGCCGCCCTCCGCGATTTCGGCATTCTTGAAGGCCGATCGCACAAGCGTCTTGCCAGCGTTGTGTTGCCGGTGCCAGCTTTCGCGTACCTGGCACGCTGCTTTCGCGAGACTGGAGCAGTGAGCCGATCTCTTGTGGCCCATCCCGACTGGCAGTTGTTCCTGTTGAACCCCGCTGATATCGAGCATTTGTTCCTGCGCGCTCACCAAGAAGGCCTACTGGAGTATCACGCCGCGGGCAGCACGGTCAGTATCAGTTTCCCTACGGATTCCCTGGAGGAGTACGCGCATGTTGTCGCTCAAAGACCGGTTTGATCTCCTTGAGGCGGATCTGCTGGCGAAGCCCCCACGTTTCATCATGTCGCGGGATCTACCATTCGCGATATTCCGATACGATCCCAACAGCCCGGATGAACGGGAATGGAGCGTGCGAAAAGAGATCGACTTGCTCGCTACGAGGGTTTCGCACAAGCTGCAAAAGCGGGTTGAGCATGTCTCGTTGGCGGACCTTTTTTGGCGGTCGATCGAGGGGTCGGAAGGAGTCGAAGCTATTATCGGTCTGGAGAAAGACCACGGGTTCGACGCGGCGGAGAAACAAGTCAACCGCTATCTCTCCGACCCGGATTTCCGCTCACTTTGCGAGCTTCTCCTGGAGCGGGCAGAATCCTTGACGGCCGATACGGCTGTTGTTTTCCTGATCCATGCTACCGTCTTCGCGCCGGGCGCATACCGGATCTCGTCGCTTTTAGAACAAGTGGGCGGACGGCTGCGCATTCCGACAGTTCTGTTCTATCCGGGAACGTGGAGCGGATCGCTCAACTACATGGGACTCCGTACGGAGGACCAAGCCCTCGGAAGCTACAGGGTCAAGATCTATGGGAGAGAGTAAATGAAGATCGGTCAACTGCTGGAACGCGACTTCTCGAAACCGATTGAGGAAATCATCAAGGTCAACAACGTTGACGAGCAGACGGTCTATACCGAGTTGACCGAGTACGTTCCCACGGATCGGATAAAGGACCAATACCGCCACCTGCTGAAGGCTATGGTGGACGCGAAGTCGACCCCGACTGAGGGCATCGGCGTTTGGATCTCAGGGTTCTTCGGCTCCGGCAAGTCCTCATTCGCGAAGAATCTCGGGTATGTTTTGGCGGATCGCCAGGTGTTGGGCAAGCGTTCCGGCGAGCTGTTCATAAATCAGCTCAAAGACACTCGCATCACCGAGTATGTTAACTGGCTGACCGCGAACGTTCCATGCGAGATCTTCATGTTCGATGTCCAGGTGGATCTGGCTGTGCAGACCAGCGCCGAGCAGATCGCTGAGGTAATGTATCGGGTCCTATTGCGGGAATTGGACTACGCGGAGGACTATGACATCGCCGAACTCGAAATGAAGCTTGAGACCGAGGGGAAGCTCGATGCCCTCAAGCAAGCGTGCCAGCAGCGCTTTCACCAGGATTGGGCTCGCGTACGGAAGGGCGCCACTAAGTTCTCTCGCGCAAGCACGCTCCTGCATGATATCGACCCAGAAAACTTCAGTGAGACCAGCTTCCTCGACGAGGTCAAGGCCCGGCCGATTGCTCGTCTGACCGTTCGCGAAATTGTCGAGAAGTGTTTCGACCTCTGCGCACGCCGACGCCCTGGCAAGGCATTCGTGTTCATCGTGGATGAAATGGGCCAGTACGTTGCGCGGAGCGGCGAAAAACTGGAAAACCTGCGCGCCGTCGTCGAGCAATTCGGCAAGGTAAGCCTCGAGCGCATGCGTAAGAAGCAGCTTCTGGCGCCTGCATGGATCATCGTAACTGCTCAGGAAAAGCTCGAAGAGGTCTACGATTACGTCGGTATAGGCCGAGTGGAGTTGCCGAAGCTACAGGATCGCTTTAAATTTGCCGTGCATCTTTCGCCCGCTGACATTCGGGAAGTCGCAACCAAGCGCGTGCTGTCGAAGACGGGACAAGGAAGTGAGATTCTCCGAAAACTGTTTAAGGACAACCAGGGTACGCTTCTCGCGAACTGCAATTTGAAGCGAACTCACCGATCGACCGACTTCAGCGAGCAGGAGTTCATCGAGTCCTACCCTTATCTGCCGCACCATATCGAGCTTTCGATCGACATTATGAACGGTCTCCGGGCGCAACAAGGATCGCCTCGGCACGTCGGTGGAGCGAACCGCACGATCATCCGCCAAGCGGACCAGATGATTGTCGGCGACCGCACGCGGATGGGGGAATCGCCGCTCGGTTCGCTTGTCACTCTCGACAAAGTGTACGAGCTCGTGGAAGGCAATCTGCCCTCCGAAAAACAGAAAGACATTCTCGACATCCAGCAGCGGTTCCAAAAAGACGGCGATCATCCTGGCCTGGCTGCCAGAGTCGCCAAGGCGGTCTGCCTGCTGGAGTTCGTCAAAGACCTACCTCGCACCCCGGAGAATATCGCCGCCCTCCTCGTGGATGGCGTTGCTACCGCTCCGCCGGTTGCCGGGGTTGAAGCCGTGCTGGAAAAGCTGAAAGAAGCCCAATTCGTCCGCGAGACGGAAGAGGGCTGGAAGCTGCAAACCCAGCAGGAGAAGACCTGGGAGAACGAAAAGCGCGGCTACCTGAACCTGAAGCGTGGCGACCGCAACGATCTGTTACGAAAGGCGCTGAAACAGATTTTCGAACCTGCCAAGATCCGTACCTGCAATTATAAAAACCTGCGGAGCTTCACCCTGAGTCTCAGCATGGAGGGGCATGCCATTCTCACCGGCGGCCAGGTGCCCGTCGAGCTGATGGCCGTTGACGAGGCCGGTGACTTTCCCAAGGAACGCGAGCGGGTGGACATCCATAGCCGCCAAAAGGCGAATGAGACTACCGTCTTCTGGCTCTTCCAGACGCCCCAGGAGAATCTTCTTGCGGCGCAGTACGCCTCGGCCCAGATGGTTCACAAGTACGTGAATCTGAAGTCGCAGAACAAGATTACCGCGGAGGAAAATGCATCTCTCCTTAACGAGCAGACGGAAGGTCTTCAGATTGAAAAGAAACTGATCACCGCATTGACCAAGGCCCTGGAATCCGGAGTCGCTTTCTTCCGCGGGATTCCGAGGTCCGCCGGCGATCTGGGTAAGGACCTGGGCGAGATGTTCGCCAAGGTTTTCAGTTGGAGCATTCCCGACCTCTACCCGAAAGTCGAACTTGGATGCCGGCCGATCAAAGGCAACGAAGCCGAAGAATTCTTGAAACAGGCTAATCTGAATAGCTTGCCGCAGGTGTTCTACACGGGCGACCAGGGCCTAAACCTCGTCACAAAGGAGAACAATCGCTTCGTGCCCAACCCGAATGCCGAGATTGCTCAGGAGATTCTGGGGCATCTGAGACGGGAGCACCAGTACGGGAACAAGGTCACAGGCAAGCAGATCGCCGAACACTTCGCCGGTTTAGGTTACGGTTGGCAACACGAAGTGGTGCAAATCGTATTAAGCGTCTTGTTCCGCGCGGGGAGCATTATCGTTACACACCAAGGCCGCCCCTACCGCAGCTACCAGGAGCCGAGCGCGCGGCAGCCCTTTGCCGGCACGAACGCGTTTCGGGCAGCGAGCTTTGCACCGCGAGAATCGATCGACCTCAAGACCCTGACGGCTGCCGTGAAGGCCCTCGAGGACATGACAGGCCAGGAGGTCGACATTGAGGAAGGTGCGATCGCAGAGGCGTTCAAAAAGCTTGCTCGCTCCGAAAAAGACGCGGTTTTGCCCGCCCTGGCCACCGCTCAAGCCAGCCGCCTCGCCGCGGCAGAAACACTGCGCGAATGGTCGGACCAGTTGGATGCCGTGATGGCTGGCGGCTCCGACGACTGCGTCCGGATGCTGGCGGGCGAGGGGAAGACGATACGCGAGCTGCGCGAAAGAGGCGCCAAGGTGCGGGCGTTCCTCACCGAAGTCAACCTGGAAACCGTACGGAATGCCCGTACGGCTGTGGAACAACTGGCCCCGGCCCTACTGGCGGCCGGCCAAGCTGACAAGATTGGCGACGGGCCTGTTGAACTCAACGGCATTCTTGCGTCTACGGAGTTGCCCGAAAAAATTGACGACGCAAAGAAACTCGCCGCGACTATCAACTCCGCTTACCAGCAATACTACCGATTACAGCACACAGAGCGGTTCAAACAATACTCAAACGCAATTGACCAGATTCAAGGCCGGGTTGAATTCCTCCAGATCGATGAAGCGGCTCGCGAGACGATTCTTCAGCCACTTGTCCGCCGCGCGGTCGAACAGTGCGATCTGCCGCCCTTCGCATTAACAGCCGCAAACACGAGGGCAACTCTCGGAGAACTAGAAGCCGATATGGAGGCCGTGCCCGGACTTCAAAACGCCGCCGCCTCCCGCATGCAGGAACTGCTGGCAAAGGCGACGGACGATCAGGCTCGTATTGAACGAATCAAGCTAGCTTCCTTCTTCACGGGGCCAAAGGACCCCGCAAAAACGGAAAAGCAGCAAATCGATGAAGCGCTCGACCGCCTGCGAGAGCATCTGCACACCTTGCTGGACGAGGGTGTAAAGATCCTTTGGGAGTGACTCGATGCTTACTGCCACCCAATTCTTCGACGAGACGTTCCGGCCTGCCAAGCTCTTGATCGAGGTCTATCGGCTGCTCGAGAACGATGGCATCAAGACAGATCACGACTGGATCAAGCAGCTACGGCAACTGGTCGGCGCGGGAGCAGAGGAAGAAGTGATGTTGCTCTGGAATGGAGTATTCCTCGGCCTAGTCATGGAAGCTGCATCCATGCGGAAATCCTCATTGCGCCGAGATGTTTTGAAGAACCTACTTCGTCAGGCGATTGTCTGCGCCTGCACTGCCATGGAGTCGTATCTGCAGGTGTTGCTGGACGAACAGTTAACGGAGGTCCTTCGTTTGCGCGGCTATGAATCATGGCCTAAAGGTGACAAAGAGGCCATTGAGTACTTCAAGGATTTTAACCTTGGGTTAGACGGCGCGCTTCGGCTGATCGTCGGCGAGTCTGATCCCTTCGGAACGCTAGCTCGCAGCTTACTTGGTTACTTCAAGTACAAGAATCTAGGCAGTGACAAAGCGGTGAAAACGGCAGGCATGATGCTTGGCCTTGATTCACCTTGGAAACAGATTTCCAAACACCTGGGCCGTGATGAGGCGGACCTGATTAACAATATCCGAACGACCTTTAAGCGACGAAACGACGTCGTGCATCGTGGCGACCGTGAGCTCGGACAGGAGGCAGGCCCTAGGCAGGACTTGAGCTACGAATGGACGAAACACGCCGTGGAGACGATCGAAAACGTGTGTCTCTCGCTTGAGGAACTTACGAGCAAGCGCTTAGCTGAACTGAGATCGCTGCAAGCACCCGTGGTGGAGGCGACTGCACAATGAACACTGACGCGATTCGCGAGTTCACGCTTTGGGCGCGTGAGCTGCTGACTCAGGAGGCCGGTGAACTATTACGCGCGGTCTACGGCCTCAAAGAAGATGGGACGTTGTTTCCGGCGAAGGACATGCCTGCTCTCCAAACGAACTCCGAGGCGGCCGAAACCCGGCGCCGCTTGGAGAGATGGATGGACAACGAGAGGGATGCTGGCCTTCCGGCGGCGGCCGCCATGGCGAGACTCTTTAAAGAGGTTGCGTTCACACATCTGAATCGGTTAGTCGCGCTGAAAATGTTGGAGCATGCCGAGCGCCGGGTCGTCCGGCGCGCCGCCTTGGCCGGTTATCCGGAGCCGAACGGCTTCAGGATGTATCTGCCCGACCATGAAGGCGACTATAGGCTATACCAGCAAGGCACGACGCCTGTTGACGAGCTGAGCGAAGGCCCGCGTGATCGTGCTTACCGGCATTTCCTGCTCTGGCAATACGGCGACCTGGCAAGAGAGGTACGGGTGCTCTTTGACCCCGACAACCTCGCGAGCCGCTTGTTTCCGCGCCCCAAGGTCCTGCGCCAGATGATCGAACGGCTCAATGAGGAAGCGCTGCAAGAGGCGTGGAAACCAGGAAACGAGGCGACAATCGGGTGGGTGTACCAGTTCTTCATTGCCGAAGAGAAGGCCGCCGCTTTCAAAAAGGTCTTCAAGGACAAGAAGAAATTCCTGAAGGAGGACATTCCGGCCGCCACACAGGTATTCACCCCACGATGGATTGTGAGGTTCCTTGTACAGAACAGTCTCGGGCGCCTGTGGCTGTCAATGCATCCCGACAGCGCGCTAGCCGCTGAATGGGATCATCTGGTTCCGCCAGCGGGAGATCCTCCTGGCACAGGACCGAAGTCAGTGAAGGAGATTCGTCTTCTCGATCCTGCCACCGGTACCATGCATTTCGGCCTAGTCGCCTTCGATTTGCTCGTCAGCATGTACCGCGAGGAGATGACGAACGCTGGGAAGGAGCGGTGGCCCAAGCAGCCGCCGGTCGTACGAGACGAGGACATTCCGGGCGCAATCCTGGCAAACAATCTCTTCGGCATCGACATCGATTTGCGCGCCGTGCAGCTTTCAGCATTGGCGCTATACGTCCGGGCAAAGGCTCACCATCGCGACGCGACTATGTCTGAGAGCAATCTCGCTTGCGCCGATGTCACGATGTTCCGGGGACCTCATCGGAACAGAATTGCCACGGACATGGCCCTCCCCAAGGGGTTCAGCCGTCAGCTTGTCGACCAGTTCTGCGATGCCCTGGACGAAGCCAGCATGATGGGCTCGCTCGTGCGACTTGAGCGCCTGTTCCAGGAAAAGCTGCGGGCCGACGAACTCTGGACAGCCATCGACGGCTATGTCCGAAAGAAGGCTGCCGAAGGCGTCGATGAATCCTACTTCGGAAACGAAACAACCAAAGGCCTTCGCCTGCTGGATCTGCTAACGCGGCGGTACGACGTCGTCTTCACGAACCCACCGTACATGTCTCTCCGCAGCATGAATTCGGAGATGTCGTCATTCTTGAAGCGCAACTATAACAACAGCAAAGGCGATTTGTATTCAGCCTTCATAGAACGCTGCGCTGAGCTATTGGCGGAAGGTGGTCGGCTGGCTATGATTACGCAGCAGTCCTTCATGTTCACGTCCAGCTACGAGGATTTGCGGCTGCTGCTGTTGCGCAACAACGCGGTCGAAACGATGGCGCATGTGGGACCTCGAGCGTTCGACGAGGTGCAGGGGGAAAAGGTCAACACTACAGCCTTCATCCTCCAGCAGGCAACCTTTGTTGATGCTCCAAATGACAGGTTCGGTACGTACTTTCGGCTTGTGAAGGAGCCGGATGCAGACGCCAAGCGCGCGGCGTTTGAGCAAGCGCTGGACCGGTGGCGGCGCGGAGAATCCGATCCACGTGTGTACGAATATCGCCAGGGCGACTTCGCTGCTATTCCAGGCAGCCCATGGGTTTACTGGATAACACCGAACCTGCGAGCTTTGTTCCAGAACCTACCAAAGCTCGAGGACGTCGGCCAACCGACGCAGGGCCTGGCAACCGCAGACAACTTTCGGTTCCTTCGGTATTGGTGGGAAGTAGGCATCGAGCGAATAGCCTTCGGCTGTCGGAGCACAGAGGAAACCGAGACTCGTCCGGAACGCTGGTATCCGCACCTCAAGGGCGGCACCTTTCAAAGATGGTACGGAAATCAAGAATACATCATCAATTACGGTCGCAACGGCTACGAGTTGAAAGCTTGGGCCGACCCACTCTACGGAAACTCGGGATGGTCGCGTATTATCAAATCGACCGAATACTATTTTCGGACCGGCGTCACCTGGTCTCGAAACGCCGGGAACAGGACAACCTTCAGAATCGTCGAGGGCGGCTTCGTAGTCGATGTCAATGGTTCCCTCATCCCAGAACCGCGTCGGTCACCGCAGCAGTTGCTAGGACTCCTAAACAGTACGTTTTGCCTTTTCACAAAACGGCTACTCAATCCAACCATCAGCTTTCAAGTGGGTGATCTTCGTAAACTACCTATTCCATTGTCGAACAGTTATGGCCTTGAAACAGCCGTTGACAACGCAATCGTAGTAGCAAAGTCAGCCAGTTCCGAAGATGAGACGACCTATGATTTCCAATCACCGGTCTGCTGGCCAGACGGCACGACATTAATCACCGCGAGAAACGCCCAACTCGCGGATCTTGAGGGTCAGATAGACGAACAGGTATTCCGCCTTTACGGCATATCGAACGAAGATCGGAAGGCTATCGAATCGGAATTGGCAACACCGGTTGAGAATACGGAGTCCGAAGACGATGGCGGGGCAGATCCAGATACGGAGCAGTTGATTCTGCAATCAACCCTTTCACTGCAGGATCTCGCATCGCAATGGATTCGCTACGCCGTTGGCATCGCACTCGGAAGATTCCAGCCGGGAGTCGGCGCGGCGTTGGGTTGCGGCCGCTTCGGCCCGGAGGTTGCCGCTCGACTGCGCGGTCTCACAGACCAGGCTGGCATTATGGTGCTCGAAAACGGCCATCCGGACGATCTTGCCCGGCGAGTCCTCGATATTTTGGCTGCAATCCACAGCGAGGCAGAAATGGAGCGCATTGTCCAGGCGGCTGTGGAGTCGTCCGCGCAGCTCCGCGACGCCATTGGCGACTACCTCGCCGGCGAATTTTTCCGAGACCACATCAGGCGCTACCGTAGGCGACCTACCTATTGGCTGATTCAATCTCCCAGAAAGAATTTCAGCATCTACCTTTTTCACGAAAAAGCAACTTCAGACACGTTATCCTTACTGCGCGGCAAGCGGTACGTGGGCGGATGGATCAATCGATTACAGCAAGAACAGAATGCATTGAGCGCTGCTGTGCTGAGAGGCGACCGAGGCTCTCGCGCGAAAGCCGGAAAGATTGCGGAGTTACTCGAAGAGCTCCAGGAGTTCGACCGGCGCCTAGAGGCCGCCACGCGCGTGCACGCCAAAGACAAGGATGGGCGCGATGTCATTGTCCGGTGGGAGCCGGAACTGGACGATGGCGTTTATATCAACGCCGCGCCACTGCACGAGTTGCTGCCCGCCTGGCGCGAGGTAAATCCGAAGGAAGCATGGCAGGAGTTGGTTGCCGGTGAGTACGACTGGTCGCATACTGCGATGCGCTACTGGCCTCAGCGCGTGCTAGCCAAATGCAAGGAAAACAAGAGCTACGCAATTGCGCACGGCCTCGCGTGAGGAATCGCCATGGGTGTCATTGTCGATGAGTTGCGAAGATTGATGGAGCGCGGGTTGGACGAGAGCCAAATCCTGCTTTGGTTCGACCCGGACCGGGACTACGATGACGCCGTTGACGAGCTGGGGCTTCCCGGCGCTACGATCCTACGCTACCACGACGGCTTTTATCGCCTTCGGCACGAGGCCGAGCCATTCCTGCGGCAGCCGGAAAAGCCGCGATTACTCGTCTATGTGCCGGCGGAATACGACAGCGCAAGGCTCCCCCTGGCGGAATTAGTCGCCTTGGCGGAGACGCTGCGTCCCGGCGAAAAAGGCTTAGCAAATACGCGTCTTGGTGTCATCGCCCGCCGCGCGTTGAAATCCTTTCTGCCGGAGGCGAAGCTGTCAGGTCTGGACCGGGAAATCGAAGAGAACAATCTGTCTGTAGCGGACCTAGAGTTGCTTGCGCTGGGCGGGGAAACCGCGGCCATCCCAACAGCTCTCGGTGTGATTTACGGAACGCAATCCGCCACCGACGTCACATTGGCTTTCCTGGGCGATCCCGAACTGGATACAGAGGTGGCGGGCAAGAACGCCGGCGGTGAACTCGCTGAGTTGCTCAAGAATAGTTACTCAGCCTCCGTCACGGCTGGGTTGCCGCTGGCGGAGATGCGTAGGACGCTCCGCCGACACATTCTTAGCGCCGAGCTGTTGCTCAGGCTTGGGAATGACACCCCTGCAGCGCTCAAAGCGGTCGCGACGCCCGAGGACGCTGCTATTGCTCAACGCTGTGTCGAACTGGCTTCGGATTGGCGCAACCGCATGGATCTCGGCGCTAGCTACCTTGAGGCGGCAAATGACGTGGAGGGGACCCTCCATCTGGCGGCAATGGACCTGCCGTTCTCCGCACTGGCGCGCGTGGAGACCTTTGCCGAGATTGAGCGCCAGTTGATTCGCCAGGTCGCTAAGCGAATCGTGGCTGGTCCTTCGTCCGCTGAATTTGACCAGGCCGAGAAGGTCGCTAGTCAACGTCGAAAAGGGTTCTGGGCGACGCGGGAGCCCGAGTTTCAACCTCGCTGGGATCTCCTGATCCAATCTGGCGAGCTTATGCGGCTGTGCGGCGACATCGATGAGGCCCTGAAGGCGCCGGCTCCAGTGGCGATTCTCGCCGCTGCTTACACGGCTGCCAACCGGCCGTGGTGCCGCCTCGACAGCCTTCATCGGAACTTCGAGAAGAAAGCCTCAAGTATTGAGTTTCTACTGACCGAACACCCTACCGAGATCGAAGAACTGGTCACGGCAACTAGGCGCCGGTATACCGAAACCTCGGGAAAGCTGGCAGAGGCGTTCGTCCGTGCACTGGCTGCTGCCGACTTCGATCTGACCGGCTGGTACAGGCAAACTGAGACTTTCGAGCGCGCGGTGAGCCCAGACATGGGAAGCAATCGCGTCGCTTACCTGATGGTGGATGCTCTGCGGTACGAGCTGGCAACAGAGCTGGTGGACATGCTGTCCGCTGATTTTGAAGTGGAGTTGCAAGCCGTCTCGGGAACAGTGCCCGGGATAACAGACGTTGGTATGGCGGCGTTGCTGCCGCACGCCGCCACAGGGTTTACTGTGCGTGCCGGAAAGAAAGATACGGTCGAGGTGGGTATAGGAGATGTAATTTTCCGAAATCGGGAGGACCGCATTGCCTACCTTGAACAACGTGCGGGCGTGCCTACGGTTGCGTTGAGACTTGAGGATCCGAAGCAATTCAAGACCAAACTGAAGAAGCTGGGCGACGGGCCGGGATTGGTGGTCGTAACATCGCGCGAGATCGATCGGGTGGCAGAGGAAGATCTTACCGAAGCCCGCCGGTACATGGATGATGTGCTACGCCACGTTCGGTTAGCCGTCTATCTGCTGGCTAAAGCTGGCATAGAGCACTTCGTTATTGCGACGGACCACGGTTACCTCTTCGGCGAAGACCTGGCCGACTCCGAGAAAATCGATGCTCCAGGAGGGCACACGCTGTTGCTTCACCGCCGGGTCTGGGTCGGCCAAGGCGGCGCCGCGAGCGAAAGCTACCTGAGGACGACCCTGAAGAAGATAGGCGTTTCAAGCGACCTGGAATTGGCCGTACCTTGGAATCTGGCCGCCTTCAAATGCGGAGGCTCGGAGGCGTACTTTCACGGAGGCTTGTCGCCTCAGGAGTTTCTGCTTCCGCTCATTAGACTTCGCCCCAGAGCCTCCCTGCAGGTCACTGCTGCGAAGAAGATCGCATGGGAGGTGAAGCTCGGCAGCGCCAAGATAACCACCGTCCACCTGACTGTGACAGTTGCCGGGCACGCGGGTTTTTTTGACGCGGAATGGCCGCGTGTCCGTGTCGAGGTGCGATCGAGTGGTGAACCGTGTTCCATAGCAGTAAGCGCCGGCTACGGGTTTTCAGACGCGACCGGTGAAATAGCCCTCAGGGGACAACCGGATAAGCCTGGCGAGACGGAGCCCAATTCGATCACACTGATGCTGACGCCAAAAGCGCCGCGCGCCGGCACCGTCAATATCCACCTGGTCGATGCGGTGAGTGGCGTTGATCTTTTGCCCAAGCCGATCTCGGTGGAGGTGTCTCGTGTCTTCTGACGCCACGCTTTTAATCGAAGCACAGGACCGCAAGGTTGCCAAGATATTCGCCGGCAAGGTGGTTCGCAAGGAATTGGTGCGGAAGGTCAAGTTCGGCTCCACGGTTCCGGTGTACGTCCTTGAGTATCTGCTGGGCAAGTATTGCGCCACTGACGACAGAGCTGCCGTCGAAGCCGGCCTGCGCATAGTGAATTCGACTTTGGCAGAGAATTTCGTCCGGCCGGATGAGGCAAACAAGGCACAGTCCCTGGTCAAGGAGAAGGGGCGCTACACGCTGATCGACAAGGTGAAGGTTCGCTATCTCTCCGAGGACGACAAGTACTGGGCCGAGATTGTGAATTTCGGGCACCGATACGTACACGTGCCAGACCGTTTTGTTCGCCAGTACGACCGCTTGCTCGTAGATGGCGTGTGGTGTGAGGTGGAGCTGCGCCACGAGTACGACGACCAGGCCTCCGGCAAGCGCAGCCCTTTCTGGATCGATGACCTGCGACCGATCCAGGTTGCCGCGTTCGATCTGGACGATTACGGTACGTGTCGACGTGAATTCACGACGGATGAGTGGATTGACCTTTTGATCAGGACAATTGGGCTTGAGCCGGCTGGCATGGCGCCGCGGCTGAAGATGCTCTACCTGCTCCGGTTGGTCCCGTTGGCCGAAGCCAACTACAACCTCGTGGAGTTGGGGCCTCGGGAGACGGGCAAGAGCTTTGGCTACCAGCAGCTTTCGCCATATGCGATCCTGTTGACCGGCCCCACGACGGTAGCGAACCTCTTCTACAACATGGCCACGAACAAGATTGGCCTCGTGGGCTTGTGGGATGCCGTGGCATTCGACGAGGTGGCCGACCTTCAGAAGATGCCCAAGGAAGTTGTTACGACGCTCAAAACCTATTGCGAGTCGGGGACGTTTGCACGCGGTAAGGAGCAGTTAAGCGGGACGGCCTCGATAGCGATGTTTGGTAACACCAATCAGCCGGTTGACATCATGGTGAGGTCGTCGCACCTGTTTGCGCCGATGCCGGACGTAATTCGTGAAGACACGGCCTTTCTCGACCGAGTCCACTTCTACTTGCCAGGGTGGGAAATCCCGAAGATGCAGACGGCGATGTTCACGGCCGGGTACGGGTTTGTGGTGGACTACCTTGCCGAGGCCCTTCGGGAACTGAGGCGCCGGAACTATACCGAAATCATCGATCACGAATTCGGGTTGGGCTCACAGTTGAAGAGCCGGGATGTGAAAGCGGTTCGCAAAACCGTTTCCGGCCTAGCGAAGCTGATCCACCCCCACGGCGAGGTTCCCAAACAAGAGCTGCGGGGACTGCTCGAACTGGCGATGGAGGGCCGCCGTCGAGTGAAGGAGCAACTCAAAAAGCTGGGATCCTTTGAGTTTTTCCAGACGTCCTTCAGCTATATCGAGAAAGAAACTGGAGAAGAGCACTACGTGGGCGTACCCGAAGAAGGCGGTCGAAATGTCATTTCGAGCGATCCTCTGGAACCGGGCTCGGTTTACGCCGCGAGCGTGGATGATCAGGCTAAGGTCGCGCTCTGTCGGCTCGAAGTAGGTTGCGCGGGTGGAACTGGCAAGTTGCGGCTCGCCGGCGGCATCGAGGGTGTCATGAGGGAGTCTATTCAAAGGGCATTTGGATAC
>Ga0335069_10007216_pt1 | contig 16065 bp, 10 predicted proteins | sample Lox_Sample_11_FD_206714 | JGI IMG/M metagenome (GOLD analysis project Ga0335069, IMG submission 206714) | Soil microbial communities from Loxahatchee National Wildlife Refuge, Florida, United States - Lox_Sample_1.1 | ecosystem: Environmental > Terrestrial > Soil > Wetlands | place: USA... | reverse complement strand
ACCAGCTCGGCTGGAAGGACGAGGCCGCGCACGCCTGGCGCGAGGCGCTCGAGGCCGATCCGCGCCACGCGGGCGCGCGCGAGCGCCTCTCCTCGGCTCAGGCGTAGGCGACGAGCGCGATCTCCGAGAAGGCGGTCGGCGCGAGACGCGCGAGGGCGTAGCTGCCGCGACGCCCGAGGATGTAGGGCGCGCTCGCATAGGGAACCCGCTCGACGCGCGAGAAGCCGCAGCGGCGCGTCAGCATCTGCGTCAGCGAGCGGAACGTGAAGTAGTGGAGATGGCCCTCGTCGTGGAGGTCCGCCGGCTGCCCCTCGTAGGTGACGAGGCCTTCGTCGCGCGAGGCGGTGGCGGGGAAGACGCCGCACAACAGCTTCGCGCGGCGCGTCCACTTCGCGATGTTGGGCGTGTCGACGAAGGCGAAGCCTCCTGGTCGGAGCCACCCGCGCACGCGCGCCATCGCGCGGAGCGGGTCGATCAGGTGCTCGATCAGCGCGAGCAGGATGATCGCGTCGTAGCGCGCGCTGTCTCCTTCCGTCGGCGCCTCGAGGTCGAGCGGGGCGATGCGCACGCGCGGATCGCGGAGCGTCCGCCGCAGCGCGGCGAGCCGCGCCTGCGAGAGCTCCGTGGCGGTGTAGCTCTCGCAGCGAAGCCCGGCGGCGAGGAGACTTCGCGCGAGGCGTCCGCCGCCCGCCGCGATCTCGAGCACGTCGCCGCCGGCCAGCCGCCGCGGCAGATCGGAGACGCAGGCCTCGAAGCGGTCGCGCGGAGCGCCCGTCGGGACGACCAGCGGCTCGGTGTCACCCTCTCGTGCATCGCTCGCGTACTTCGCCTCGTAGTGTCGCAGGACGGTGTCTCTCACGCCGACACCTCGCCCTTCACCGCCACCAGGAGCTGCGAGGCGCCGAAGGCGCGCACGCCGGGGATCCGCTCGCAGAGCCAGGCCGCGCCGCGCAGCGGGGCGGAGAGCGCGCGCATCCAGCCGGGCTGGCGGCCCGAGATGTTCTCGAAGGTCGGCCAGGCGAAGCCGCGTCGGCGCACGGCGAAGCCGCTCGCGCGCAGCATGCGCGCGAGCTGCCAGGGCCAGTAGTTCCGCGCCCAGTGGCGGAAGACGACGCGCGAGAGAGACAGCGGCAGCCATGCCAGGCCAGGCCAGACGTGCGAGACGGCCCGCCCTCCGCGCGTGTGGACGCCGTGGGTCTCGAAGGGAAACAGGCGATTCGGTGCGAAGACGATCAGAGCGCCACCCGGTCGCAACAGGCGGAAGGCCTCGCGCAGCGCCGCCGCGTCGTCGGGTACGTGCTCGAGCACCTCGTTCAGCAGCACGAGATCGAAGCAGGCGCTGGCGAAGGGCGCGCGCTCGAGGTCGCCCTGCACCAGGCGCGCGCGCACGTCGGCCGACGCCCGCGCCTTCACGAGCTTCTCGCCGTCGATCTCGACGCCGCGAGCCACCGCGCCCCGCGCGGCGAGCGCGCGCACGTAGCCGCCGCCGCCGCAGCCCGCGTCGAGCACGCGGCGTCCGTCGAGCGACCCGGCGCAGCGCTCGATCCAGCGCAGTCGGCGCGCCAGGTTCCGCGGCGCCGCGGTGTCGCCGCCGGCGGGCGCGATCGCGAGCGCGCCGCCCCCTCTCGAAGCGGCACGCGTACCGGGCAAGTCCTTCATCGGATTGCTCTTCGGTCGTTCGCGCCTCTCGCTGAAACGAGGTCGCTAGGACGCGAACGCCCCGGTCGCCGCGGCGCCGTCCTCCTCCGGGATCCCGTCCCGGAAGACGATCGCGCGATGCGGCTGCGCCGGGATGCGCGGGCCTTGTGTCAGGATGCCCGCCAGGTTCAGCGGGTCGACGGCGGAGAGGCGCACGATCTCGCCGCGGCGCGGCGCGCGGCGCGTCCTCGCCAAGGCCTCCACCGCGCCCGGCAGCGCGTACTGCTCGCCCGCGAAGCCGGTGACGAAGCGGCCGCCGCGCACGAGGCCACGCGCCTCGAGCCGACGCAGCGCCCACAGGATGTCGCGCCACGGAAGCGCCAGGCTCTCGCGCGCGAGCACGTCGAAGAAGACGACGCCCCAGCGCGCGAGCAGCTGCTCCGCGACCGCCTCGGCGAGCTCGTCGCGATCGAGTGTCGCGTCTGGCGCCGCCAGCGGCGCCCAGCGACCGCCGGCACGCGCGAGCCGCCGCCGAAGCCGCGCGCGCGCTCCGGCCGAGGCGCGCGCGGCCGCGCGCCGGGCGCCGAGCAGGAGGCGCAGCGGCTCGAAGCCGTCGGCGTGGACGAGCCCGCGCGCGACCAGCTCCCAGAGCGCCGACTCGATCTGCGCGGCGGGCCGCCCGGTCGCGGCCGCGAGCTCGCCTTCGAAGAGCGCGCCGCGCGACTCGAGCGCGCGCCACACCTCGGCCACCGCACCGTCGGCGGGCGGCTCCGGACGCGCGGCTCCACGCACCGCGGCGAGCAGCCACGGCAGGTCGTCGCGACGCGCCCACGCGATCGGCGTCACGCGCGAGGGCTGCGCGCGCCGCGCGCCCTCGCGCTCCGGCTCGCTGCCCGGCTCGCGCAGACCGAGCCGCCCCCAGCAGAGCTCGCCCGAGAGGCAGAGCGCGTCGAGCCACTCGCGTTTGTACTCGGCGACGCGCGCCGGCAGCACCGCCGACTCCCACGCGCCCGCGGCGAGCTCGAGGCCCTGTAGCTGCTCCACCGCCGCGAGCACGCCACGGCGCCCCTCGCGCCGCGAGTCCGGCAGCACCTGCTGCCAGGCCAGCAGGAAGCGCAGGTAGTCCTGGGCGGTCACGGGACGCGTCTCGCTGCGCAGACGCTCGCGGGTGTAGACGTGGATGCGCGCCAGCAGCCGGCGCGCGCAGAACTCCTCGGCGTCGGCGGCGCGCGGGTCGAAGCGGCCCTGCAAGGCGAAGCCCTCGCCCTCGAGCCGGGCGAGCCCGCGCCGCACGCGCGTCTCGTCGAGACCGCTCTCCTCCGCGAGCCGCGCCGCCGTGGTCGGGCCCTGCACGTCGAGGTGACCGCGAAGCAGCAGCGCGAGCGCCGCGTCCTCGTCCGGCATCGGCTCGTGTCGCAGCGACCCCGGCAGCGCGAGCCGCGGACGCGGCGCGGCGTCCGGGAAGAGCGCGCGGGCCACGGCGAGGCGCTCCGCCACGAGCCAGAGCGGACCCGCCGGCGCGTCGAGCGTCGCGGCGCGTCCCTGCGCCCGCAGCGCGTCGAACCATTCCCGCCACGGCTCGCACGGGCGGCAAAGCACGAGGTCCTGCAGCAGGTCGTGGAGCTCGTCCGGGTCGCGCGGATCGGGTCGCGCCTCCTGGCGCACTCGCGCGATCGCGTCCCCATCGAGCAGCCGCAAGTCGCGCGGCGCGACCGGCAGCCCGCGCCGCAGGCTCAGCGCGCGCGTGCGCCGCTCCTCGAGCGGCGCGTCGTCGAGGAAAGTGTATGGCCGTCCGTTCAGGATCTCGTGCGCGAGCGGCGACGGCTCGACGGTGTCGCAGGCATGCACCGCGACCGCGCCCGACTCGACGCCCTGCATCAGCGCGAGCAGCCCATCGACGTCCATCGCCTCGTGCAGGCAGTCGTGGAGCGTCTGCTGCACCAGCGGGTGATCGGGCAGCTCGATCGGACCCTGCGCGTTCTCCTGACACTGCGCGAGCGCCGGGAAGATCGCCGCCATCAGGTCGTCGGCTTCCATGCGCTGGATCTGCGGCGGATTCTTGCGGCCGCCGCGCATGCGCAGCACCGCGAGCGCGCGGCCGAGGTTCCAGCGCCAGCGCGCCGTCCACATCGGCGCGAGCAGCACCGCCTGAGCGAGCGCCTCGCGCGCGCCGCGCGACGCGCCGAGCATCGCCGTGAAGGCCTCGAGCGGCGCGCCCTGCTGCGGGCCCAGCGAGAGCGCGATCGCGTCGTCGCTGGCTGCCGCCTGCAGCTCGAAGTCGAAGCTGCGGCAGATGCGCTTTCGCACCGCGAGCCCGAGCGCGCGGTTCACGCGACCGCCGAAGGGCGCGTGGATCACGAGCTGCATCCCCCCGGTGTCGTCGAAGAAGCGCTCGACCACGATGCGCTCGCGGGTCGGGAGCGCACCGAGCGACTCGAAGGCCGCGGCGAGATAGCGCACCACCTGCTCGGCGCCGCTCGCGTCGAGGCAGGCCTCGGCGGCGAGCCTCGCCGGCAGCGACTCCGCCTCGCGTTTCGCGAGCGCCGACTCCACCTCCGCGCGCAGCTGCGACACCTCGGCCGAGAGCTCCTCGGTGCGCGCGGGCGCCTCGCCGAGCCAGAACGGAATGTTGGGCGGCTTGCCCTCCGCGTCGCGCACGCGCACGACGCCCGTCTCGACGCGGCGGATCTGCCACGCGGTCGTGCCGAGCAGGAAGATGTCGCCGGCCATGCTCTCGATGGCCCAGTCCTCGTTGACGGTGCCGACGAAGGTGTCGTCGGGATCGGCGACGACGCGGTAGTCCGCGGTGTCGGGGATGGCGCCGCCCGAGGTCAGCGCGGCGAGCCGCGCGCCGCGGCGCGCGCGGAGCATGCCGTTCACGCGGTCGCGGTGGAGCCAGGCGGCGCGTCGCCCGCGGCCCGTCGCGATCCCCTCCGAGAGCATCTCGACCACCGACTCGAAGCGCGCGGCGTCGAGCGAGGCGAAGGGCGCCGCGCGGCGAATGAGCGCGAGGAGATCCTCTTCGCGCCACGCCTCGGCCGCGCAGGCGGCGACGATCTGCTGCGCCAGGATGTCGAGCGGCTCGCGCGACGGCAGCACGCGATCGAGGCGTCCGGCGCGCACGGCACGGCAGAGTGCCGCGCACTCGACCAGCTCGTCGCGCGTGGTCGGGAAGAGGCGCCCCTTCGGCACGGCGCGGCGCGCGTGGCCCGAGCGCCCGACGCGCTGGAGCAAGGCCGCGATGCTGCGCGGCGATCCGAGCTGACACACGAGCTCGACGGGCCCGATGTCGATGCCGAGCTCGAGCGACGCCGTCGCGACGAGCACCGAGAGGTCGCCAGCGCGCAGCCGCTCCTCGACGCGCGCGCGCCGCTCCTTCGAGAGGCTGCCGTGGTGCGCCGCGACCTTCCCTTCGCCGATCTTCTCGCCGAGCTGGTGCGCGACGCGCTCGGCGAGGCGCCGCGTGTTGCTGAACACCAGGGTGGTGCGGTGCTCCGACGCGAGCTTCGCGATGCGCTCGAGGATCTCGCCCCACTGCTCCATCGAGGCGACCGCGGCGAGCTCGCTGCCCGGGACCTCGATCGCGAGGTCGAGCGCGCGCCGGTGACCCTCGTCGACGATCGCGCACGCCGGGCGGCCGTCCGGGAGATCGCGATCCGGCCCCGCTCCGACGAGCAGGCGCGCCAGCGCCTCGATCGGCCGCTGCGTCGCGGAGAGGCCGATCCGCTGCGGCGGCCGCGGGCAGAGCGCCGCCAGCCGCTCGAGCGAGAGCGCGAGGTGCGAACCGCGCTTGTCGCGCGCGACGGCGTGGATCTCGTCGACGATCACGGTGTCGACCGCGCGCAGCCGCTCGCGCGACTTGTCGGCCGTCAGCAGCAGGTAGAGCGACTCCGGGGTTGTGACGAGCAGATGCGGCGGCCGCTTCGTCAGCGCGGCGCGCTGCGCCGCCGGCGTGTCACCGCTGCGCGTCGCGACGCGGATCTCGGGCAGGGTCAGACCCTGCGCACCCGCGAGGGCGCGGATCTCGGCCAGCGGCTCCGTCAGATTCTTCGCGACGTCGACGGCGAGCGCCTTCAGCGGCGAGACGTAGACCACACGCGTCTCGTCGGGCAGCGCCCCCTCCTCGCCCTCGCGCAGCAGCCGGTCGATGCAGACGAGGAAGGCGGCGAGCGTCTTGCCCGAGCCGGTCGGCGCGGCGATCAAGGTGTGTCGGCCGGCAGCGATCTCGGGCCAGCCTCCCGACTGCGCCGGCGTCGCGCCCTCGGCGAAGCGCCGCTCGAACCACGACTCGACGGCGGGATGGAACGGCGGAGTCACGGCCGCGCGAGGCTAGCTCCGTGCGCCGTAGCCGTCTGCGCTGGGAAGGGGAATGCGCTCCTGTCAGCAGAAGACTGCTGACAGGAGCGTCAGCGCGAGCGCGACTCCAACGCCGCCAGCGCGGTCTCGGAGGCCGCCCAGCTCCGGATGCGCGTCGGCCGGATCGCCAGCAAGGTCGGTGGATCGCGCAGCACGGGGACCGTCGCGTACTGCGGGTACTTCTTGCGCAGCGCCGCGAGCACCGGCGCGACGTCGGGATCGCGCTCGGGCTGCGGCGGCTCGACCACGCGCGCCTCGCCCTCGATCCGCAGCCACCAGAGATCCGACCAGTCGTCGTGGTACTCGTCGAGCAGCAGCTCGACGTGCGGGTTCTCGCTGACGCGGCGCACGCGCGCGAGCTCGCCCGCGCGCTTCGGCTTGCCGTCGACGGGCGTCCACAGGTATCCGCGCACGAGCGCGAAGACGATCGGCAGCGCGCCCGGGTATCCGCGCGTCCCCGAGGTGGCGAGTCGCGCCACCGGCCAGGTGTCGAGCAGGCGGTCGACGAGCGAGCTGGGGATCTCCACGCGCGCCGAGCATACCGTGTCGGGTCGCGGGCGGAGTAGGATCGGCCGCGTGGAGCGCGTCGTCTCGCTGCTGCCGAGCGCCACCGAGATCATCTGCGCGCTCGGCTTCGAGGATCTCCTGGTCGGGCGCTCGCACGAGTGTGACTTCCCGCCCGGCGTCCGCGCGCTGCCGGCGCTGACCGAGGCGAAGGTCGACGCCGGCCGGCCGTCCGGCGAGATCGACACCGCCGTGCGCGCGCTGGTGCGAGACGGCCTCTCGGTCTACCGCGTGGACGAGGCGCGCCTGCGCGCGCTGGCGCCCGATCTGATCGTCACTCAGGACCAGTGCGAGGTCTGCGCCGCGAGCCTCTCGGACGTCGAGGCCGCGCTCGCGCGCTGGCTCGGCGCGGCGCCCCGCGTGGTCTCGCTCGACCCGCGCACGCTCGGCGACGTGCTGCGCGATGCCATGCGCGTCGCGGCTGCGCTCGGCGACGTCGAACGCGGCCGCGCTCTCCGATCCCGTCTCTCCGATCGCATCTCCGATCTCGGCGAGCGCGCGGCGGGCACGGCGTCGCGCCCGAGCGTCGCCTGCATCGAGTGGATCGAACCGCTGATGGCCGCGGGCAACTGGATCCCGGAGCTGGTCGCGCTCGCGGGCGGCGAGGCCTGCTTCGGCAACACGGGACGTGCGTCGGACTGGATCACCTGGGACGCGCTCTGCGACGCCGACCCCGACGTGCTGGTCGTGATGCCCTGCGGCTTCGACCTCGCGCGCAGCCGCGCCGAGATCGCTCCGCTGCGCACGCAGCCGGGCTTCGAGCGGCTTCGCGCCGTGCGGAGCGGCCGCGCGCACCTCGTCGACGGCAACGCCTACATGAACCGGCCCGGCCCGCGTCTCGTCGACTCGCTCGAGATCCTGTGCGAGCTGGTCCATCCCGAGGCCTTCGCACCGGCCCACCACGGCGAGGGCTGGCAGCTGCTCTGAACCTCCGACGTGTCAGGTCCCGCCCGCCGCCGGAGCCGGCTCGCGCCGGACCTGCGCCAGGAAGCGCCGCTCGCACTCGCGGATCTCTTCCGCCGTGAGGTCGGCGCCGCGCTCGAGCGGGCCGACTGCCCCGGTAGGCAGCTCGACCAGATTGGGCCGGAAGCACTCGATGTAGCCCGCGGGCGGGACCCGATCGTGCGCCATCAACCGGTCCTCGGAGCGGAGCGCGGGCGCCGGCGTGCGCGCGATCACCGGATCGTTCAGTCCGTACCAGTCGAGGATCGCGACCCGCGGCAGCACCCAGCCGGGCAACCCCACCACCTGGGCGACCAGCACCGGGAAGCCATCGGTGGGCAGACGCATTCCGATTGCGCGGCTCGGCAACCTCCCGACCCGCTCCAGCACCAGCACCTTGTGCTCCTGGTGGCGCATGCCGACGAAGTGGTGGATCAGCCAGCCCTCGAGCTCGTCCCACGCCGCGCCGTACCAGCGCACCGCGGCCGGCAGCTCGGGCGCCACGCGATAGTGGAGCTCGTAGGTCTCCTGGCGGGTGGTCAGGGAGCGCGTGTGCCACCAGTGCAGCCAGGGCAGCGGCCAGCCGAGCGCGATCAGAGTCGCGAGCGCCGCCAATGTGTGTCGGGGCGACAGCCCGGCGCGCTCGCACAGCCATGGAAACGACAGCAGCAGCAGGGGCACCCAGTACTGGAGCACACGGAACTCGAAGTGGTCGCCGCCGACCACGAGCGTGTAGTACCCGAGCTGCGCCGCCAGCGCCGCGGACACAAGGGTCGCCACGGCGGCCGCGCCGTCCCGCGCGCGCAAGCGATCCGCGAAGGTGTCGAGCCGAACGCCGCGCAGCCCGCGCAGGCATGCGACTCCGGCCATCCCGATCCAGATCCACCATGCGTACTCGAGCACGAAGGCCGCCAGATAGCGCAGCCCCGCCTCCGGCCACGGTGCCACGTACTTCGCGTAGTAGGTGTTGGGAAGCCACTCGCCATACGTCGCTCGCCGCCAGGCCACGTGCAGCACCGGCAAGAGCAGCGGCAGCGCCGCCGGCAGATCCCTCGGCCTCCGCTGGTGCGCGAAGCGCAGCCCGCATAGCGCCAGCGTTACGGCCCAGAAGAGCAGGCCGTCGGGCCGCGCCAGCGGGAGCAGCCCTCCGAATAGGCAGATTCCGGCGAAGGCGCCACGCCGGGGCCACGACAGGCCGCAGAAGACCCAGCCGAGCAAAAGGAAGTGGAAGAGCGCGGTCTCGAGCCCCGAGCTCGTCCAGGCGAGGAAGGTGCGATTCGTGAGCGTGCCGAGCAGCACCAACGCGAGCAGCGCCGTGCGCCATCGCGCCAGCCCCAGAGAGAGCGGCAGGCGCAGCACGCCGGCGACGATCCACCCGAGGCTTCCGATCGAGAAGAGCAGCGAGAGCCAGTTGGCGGAGAGCGGCGGCTCTACCCCGAGCCCGCGCCAGACCCCGTCGAGGAGCACGACCCAGAGAAAGCTCGTGTAGCCCTCGACCGGCCGGAACGGTGGAGGATTCCACGTGTAGCCCAAGCCGAGCTGGCTGTTGCTCACGTAGCGGAAGGCGATGAAGGCGTCGTCGCACAGGAACCAGAAGACGGTCCAGCCCCAGACGAGTCCCGCGAGGGCCGCGGCGCACAGCGCGAGTCGAAGCGCGAGATCGAGGCGGCGACGCGGCGAGGGCGTGGGCTCGGTCCGAGCGCCCAACCCCGCCGCGGTGTCATTCGCGCGCTGCACGGCCCGAGGGAGCTGCGACGTCCGTCGCGACGCCCGACCTCCAGAGCGCGAGCGCCGGGAGTACGAGCAGCGCATAACACGTCGCCGCGATCGCGAGATTCACGTCGATGCCCCAGGTCATCGAGATGCCGATCGCGGAGACGGCGGCCAGCACGCTGCACGCGCCGTTGATGCCCCACATCCAGGGCAGCGCCGGCTCGCTCTGGCGGCGCACGAGACGCAACCCGAAGGGCAGGCACGTCCCCATCAAGAAGGCGGGCGCGGCCACGACCGCCACGGCGACGGCGCAGCGCGCGAAGAGCCCCTGCGCGATTGTCGCGTCGATCAGCGCCTGGAGCGAGAGCGCGACGCCGAGGAGCAGCGCCGCGACCGCGAGGGGGATCGCGACGAGCCCGCGGCGGCGGCGCTCGACCGGCACGAGGTCCGAGACGAGGCTCCCCGCGCCGGCCGCGAGGATCATCGAGAAGAGCACCACGCTGACCGCGTAGGTCGGGTGACCGAGGTACACCGAGAAGCGCTGCACCAGCGGGATCTGCACCAGCATGAAGCCGGTGCCGATCAGCGCGAAGTAGAGCGCGGCGTTGCGGAAGCTGCGGCGATCGAGATCGGGCAGCCCCGCGCGCAGCAGCGGCGCGAAGATCACGCCCGCGACGAGCAGCGCCGAGAGGATCCAGAGCACGACGAGCGTGGAGGTCGCCTGGATGTTGCCCCGCGTCACCGAGACGATGCCCGACGGGACGTCCACGCCGCGCAGGAAGGCGGCCGGCCGCAGCAGGTTGAAGAAGTACGGGCGGCGATCGGTCGGCGGGCTGAAGTCGTAGGCAGGGTCGGCCACCGCGTTCAGCAGCGCATCCTGCGAGCGGCTGATCACGATCGCGCGCATCATCGAGTCTTCGGGCGGCGTGCCGGGCGCGAGCAGCACCCGGAAGCCGAACTGCGCGGCGATCGCGTGCACGGCCGCGACGTCCGCCGTGGACAGCGGCGAGGGCGACGCGAGCAAGGTGGCGACGTTGCCGGCCGACACCAGAGCGAGATGCTCCTCAGGAGTCGCGACGCCGCGCGCCAGCAGCGAGGCGGTCGCGAGCGAGAGCAGCCGGCTCGTCTCCGACACATTGTCGGGACTGTGCCAGCGCGACACCGCGAGCAGACCCTTCGGCTTCAGCGCATCGAGGAAGATCCGGAAGGCCTCGAGCGTGTAGAGGCCGTTCTCGGTCAAGGTGAAGGCGCCGGCTCCGGTCGCGGCCCAGGTGTCGATCAGCGACATCTGGATCACGTCGAAGCGATCGTCCGTGCGCGTGAGCCACGAGCGCGCCTCGTCGTGGACGAGGCGCACCTCCGGGCGATCCGCGAGCCCCGCATAGCGGCGGAACGGGCCCTCCAGCAGGTCGATGAAGGCGCGGTTCACCTCGATGCCGGTGATGTGGCGGCTGCTGGCCCAGAGCGCGGTCAGGAGATCGCGGCCGCCGCCGACGCCGATCACCGCGACGTCGCCGCCGGGCCGCAGGTGGAAGGCCAGCGAGGTCACGTCGTGCGCGACCCACGCGAGCCACTCGGGCGTGCCGTTCCACTTGGTCATCGTGGTCGCCGCCGCGCCGTCGATCAGCAGCTGCGTGCCGTTCACGCGGTATCCGTCGGAGCCCTTGCCGGGGCCCCAGTACTGCGGGAACCCGATCGACGGCTGGCGCACGCTGACCTGACCGTGAATCGTCCAGCGCTCGTCGACGATGCTCTCGCGCGGCACCGCGCCGGTCTTGTAGAACGAGATGCGAAGCCCATGTGCGGGCGCGCTCGCGTTCGCGAGGGCCGCGGCGAGGAGCAGGAACATGAGTCCGCCCGCCACGCGCGCGCCGCGGACGTCGCCCGCGAAGCGGTGGAAGCAGGCCGCGGACAGCGCGGCGAGCGCGCCGCAGGCGATCGCGGCCGAGGAGATGTCGGCGCGCGCGAGCAGGAACAGCACCGACACGCTGCCGAGCGCCGCGCCGAGGAGATCCACGGCGTAGACGCGCCCCGACGGCCCCGGGATCCGCGTCAGCGCGAGCGCGACGACGATGCCCGACAGATAGAAGGGCACCGCGATCGCCGCGGTCATCGTCGCGAGCGCGGCGACACTGGTCGCGGTCAGGTCGGGGGGGAGCGGCACGGCCAGGGTCACCGCGTGCGACACCGGAATCGAGAGGGCGAAGAGCATGGCCGCGCGCGCGAGCGTGGCCGGCGCGCGCTCGTGCGCATAGCGCTCGCCTCCGAGATAGACGCGCAGCGAGCCCGCGGACATGCCGAAGAGCGCCGTCGAGACCACGAAGAACGAGAGGTGGTACCAGGTCACGACCGAGAGGAGCCGCGTGTCGAGGATCTCGAGCGCGAGCGTCGTCCAGGTCGCGAGGAAGAGGCCGAGCGCGAAGAAGGCGTTGGCGGAGGGCATCGGGGCGCGCGCGGCTCCTGGCGAGGGCCGTACCTTACCCGCTGCCGCCGACCCGTGCGCGCCGTTGCGCGGTACTCTCGACGCGGCGTGGTGGACCGGCGCACTCGGGCGGCTCTCGCCGCGCTCCTCGCACTCGCGGCGGGACTGCGCATCGCCTGCGTCTTCGCGATCGACGTGGATCCGCGGCGCGACTTCCACCTCGACATGACGTGGTACGACCTGGCCGCACTCCGGCTCACGCAGGGGGCGCTGCTGCGCGCTTCGGACGGGACTCCGACCGCCTTCTGGCCGCCGGGCTACCCGCTGCTGCTGGCCGCGACGTACTCCGTCTTCGGACCGCACCTGCTGGCCGCGAAGCTCCTCAACGTGGCGCTCTCGGTCGCGACCTGCGCGTTCGTGTTCGCGCTAGGGACGCGCCTGTTCGGCGCGCGCGTCGGGCTCTGCGCAGCGGCCATCCTCGCGCTGCTGCCCGATTCCATCTGGTACACGCCGCTGCTGCTCTCGGAGGTGACCTTCAGCACGATGCTGGCGGCGCTCCTCTGGCTCTTCGCGGTCTGGAGCGAGCGCGGCGTCGAGGGCGCGCGCTGGATCCTCTTCGGCGCCGGCGTCGGCGCGGCCGCGCTGGTACGCGGAACGGCATCGCTCTTTCTGGCCGTGCCGTTCGCGGCCTGGTGGATCGCCGAGCGGCGGCTCGCACCCGCGCTGCGGCGCACGCTGCTGGCCGCGGTCGGCATGGCCGCGCTGATCGCGCCGTGGACGCTCCGCAACGCGCTCGTGATGCACGCACCGATCGCGATCGCGAGCTCCGTCGGGATGTCGTTCCTCTACACGCACAATCCCGAAGCCGAGGGCACGGCGACCTGGCGACAGGCGCACTACCGCAGCGAGCGGCTGCGCGATCTGCGCGCGCTGCCGCAGCCCGAGCGCGAGGTCGCGGAGATGCGCGCGGGGCTGCGCGAGGGTCTCGAGTGGATGCTCTCGCATCCGGGCCGCGAGCTCGCGCTCGTGCCGGCGCGCTGGCTCGCGCTCTTCCGCCACGGTCACGCGGGGCTCGACTGGGCGCAGCCGCACCCCGGCGCGTCGGAGCCGCCGGACGAGGTGCCGCGCGCGCTGCTCGGCCCCGATGCGGACCGCGCGCTCGCGGCGATCTCGGATCTCTCGTTCTTCCTGCTGCTCGCCTTCGCGGCGGCCGGGGTGCCGGGCACGTGGGCGCGCGGCGGCGCCGGCGCGCTCGCGCTGCCGCTCTCGGTCGCGTACGTGCTCTTCGTGCACGGCGTGCTCTTCTACGGCGAACCCCGCTACCACGCGCCGCTCCTGCCGGTGCTGGCAGTGCTCGCGGCGCGCGGCCTCTTCGCGTGGCCTCGACTCCGGCCCGCGCTCGCGGCGACCGCGCTCGCGGCGACCGCACTCGGCTGCGGCAGGCCGTCGGCGCAGGCGAACGATCCGTGCGCGCAGGCGCTCGAGCCGCTCGCCTCCGGCTTCGGGTCGCGGGGTCCACACGCCGTTCGCGGAGAGGAGCTTCCCCGGACCGCGCCGGACGCCCTGCCCGTCTGGCTCTTCCTGCCCGATGACGCCGAGCCCCCGCTGCCCGTCGTCGTCCTCGCGCACGCCTACGACACCGGCGATCCGGAGCGCTACCGGGGACTCGTCGATCACATTGCGAGCCGCGGCTACGCCGTCGTGTTTCCCGAGTACATGGCGCCGGACACGCACCACGCCGCGCGCTACGAGGCGATCTGGCAGGGCCTCGTCAGCGCGGCGCGCGAGCGCGCGCCGCTCCTCGACACGACGCGTATTGGTGTCGTCGGGCATTCGTACGGCGCCGGCGCCGCGCCCTGGCTGCTGCTGCGCGCGCGGCGCGAACGCGGCTGGGGCGAGCGGGGTGCCTTCCTGCTGCTGCTCGCGCCCTGGTATCCGCTTGGTGTCAGCGACGAAGACCTCGCGTCGTACCCGCCCGACGTGAAGGCGCTGACCCTGGTCTTCGAGGGAGACACGGCGACCGATCCGCGCATCGCCATCGCGCTCTTCCGCGCGCTCGGCGTCGCCGAGAAAGACTACCTGCGCGTGCCCGCGCTGTCGCACGGAGATTGCCGCCTGCCGGCGCCGCACACCGTGCCGCAGTCGAGCGGCATCGGCGCGCGCGACGACGCGCTCGACGAGCGCGCGCTCGACCGGCTCTTCGACGCGCTCGCCGCCTACGCCTTCGCGGGCGACGCCGCGGGGCGTCGCGTCGCGTTCGGACGAGGGAGCCCCGAGCAGGTCGGCATGGGCCGCTGGCGCGACGGCACGCTGCTCACGCCGCTCGTGTGGTCGCGCGAGCCGGCCCCCGCGCAACCCGAGGACCGCTACATCTTCCGCGCGTCGCAGCGCGCGCAGTGGGAGCGCTACGGGGACGAGCCCGCCGCGCCCGAGGCCGCGCGCGCGCCGGAAGCGAGGTGACCCATGTCGCTGTCCGAGCACTTTCGCGCCTGCGCGCGCAACAACGCGTGGTCGAACCATCGCCTGCTCCGCGCTTGCGCGGCCCTCTCGCTGTCGGAGTTCGAGGCCACGCGCACGAGCTTCTTTCCGTCGCTGCAGAAGACGCTCAACCACATCCTGATCGTCGATCGGTTCTACCTCGACGGCCTCGAGCGGGGCGGACGCGGACCCGCGACCTACGCGGACGAGCTGCCGTGCCCGCGACTGGCCGATCTCGCCGCGGCGCAGCGCGCGAGTGACCTGCGCCTGGTGCGCTTCTGCGACGGACTCGGCGAGGAGAACCTGGAGCGCGAAGTGCCCCTCGACCGCGGCGAGCACGGCGTCACGCGCGAGAGCGTGCACGCGGTGCTCTCACACCTGTTCGCGCACCAGATCCACCACCGCGGCCAGGCGCACGCGATGCTCGCGGGCACCTCCGTGGCGCCGCCGCAGCTCGACGAGTTCTTCCTGGCGTGGGACGAGCCGCTGCGGCGGGCCGAGCTCGCGGAGCTCGGGCTCGCGGATCAGGCCGGGCGCGCCGCGCGATAGAGGACCTCGCGCGGATCGATCTGCCAGCGCGCGAGGAAGGCGTCGCCCCGCTCCGCGTGCTCGGTGTGGCAGCGGACCTCGAAGCCCGCCTTCTCGAGGCGCTGCGGGTAGTCGAGGCCGTAGAGGCGCACGTGGTCCCACTGCCCGAAGGCCTCTTCGCGCTCCTCCTCGCTTCGGATCGAGGGATCCTCGCGCGTCACCACGAGGCGTTGCGCCACGGGCACCTGGAGGATCGCGAAGCCGCCCGGGCGCAGGACGCGCCGGATCTCGGCCAGCGCGCGCCAGTCGTCCTCGACGTGCTCGAGCACGTGGTTGGCGATCACGAGGTCGAAGCGCGCGTCGGTGTAGGGAAGCGAGGTCGCGTCGGCCGCGCACAGCGAACCGGTCGCGAATCGGTAGCGAAAGGCGTCGCGGTCGGCCGCGTGGTACGCGATGGAAGGCAGCCTGCGGAGCCGCCCGTAGATGCAGCGCTCGGGCGCGAGGTGGAGCACGCGCGCAGGGCGCTCGAGGATCCGCACCTGCGACACGAGATGCCACCACACCAGACGCGCTCGCGTGTTGGCGTGACAGACGGGACAGGTGCGCCCGGCGCGATGCTCGCCGCCCACGACGTCGAGATCGTGGAGGATGGGGATCGCGTAGCCCTCCGGCAGATAGCGGCGCACGCCCGCGCCGCAGACCGGACAGCGGTGCCGCAGTCCCCACCAGCGCGCGCGGCGGATCCAGGGATGCCAGGCACGCGGAACGAGCCGGCGAGCGAGGGCTCGGGCGCGGCTCTCGGTTCTGCGGGTCGGGGGCACGGTCCCGACATCGGCGCGTCCGCGCGGGCGCTTGACCGGTCGGGTGTCTGACCGGTGGCGTCACCCACCGCGTCCACACCTCGGATCTTCGCTCGCCTGCGGCTCGCTGCGCGCGCGGACCTTCGGTCCGCGCTTGCTAGCCGAGATCGGCGAGGAAGCGGCGCTCGAGCTCCGCGAGATCGAGGCGGTAGATGCGGGTCAGCGCGCGGTTCAGGTCGCGGCTGTGGAAGAGCTCCTCGAAGAAGCGCGGCAGGCTGCGCTCGCCCGCGGCGCGGACGAGGTAGTCGATCATCCCGTAGGACTGGAGGTACGCGACTGCCGCGGCGTCGTTGTCGAGCCGCGCGAAGGACCGCAACGACAGGACGTCGAGCGGGAGCAGCGCGTTGCGCGCCGCCTGCTGCGACAGGATCTGGTGTCCGCGCTCGGGCATTCCGCGCAGCCCGATGCTCCGGTACTCGAACCACTCGGCGGTTCCCTCGTTCAGCCACGCCGGCAGGATCAGCGACGGCGCGACCGCGTCGAAGGCCGCGTGCACGAGCTCGTGGTGCAAGGTGCGCGAGAGCGGCGCGGTGAGCTGCGTATCGCCGCGCACGCGGATCACGC
>Ga0335069_10007212_pt1 | contig 16071 bp, 14 predicted proteins | sample Lox_Sample_11_FD_206714 | JGI IMG/M metagenome (GOLD analysis project Ga0335069, IMG submission 206714) | Soil microbial communities from Loxahatchee National Wildlife Refuge, Florida, United States - Lox_Sample_1.1 | ecosystem: Environmental > Terrestrial > Soil > Wetlands | place: USA... | reverse complement strand
AATTAGATCCGGCAAATCTTCTCGATGAGGCACCAGACAAAATACCACGGGCTTGCCGTATCGTTTCGAGAGCTCTGCTGAAAGGGAAACGAAGTGTTTGGTAGAGTCGAGCTCGACACGGAGCGCATAAGAATGCACTATGAGGACGCCGTCCACACCCTTTTCCCCAAGGGCCTCTTCGGTAATTTCCAAAAATACATTAATATCGAATATATCCCCCAGATCAACAGGGTTCGTCCTCCGTATGATCCCGGCCCTGGTCTTCTCTGAGAGCATCTCAAAAAAATGATCAGAAAAAGATGCCACGTGAAAACCATGCCGGTGGGCGCTGTCCGCAGCGAGCACGCCGTGCCCTCCGGAACGCGAGATGATGGCGAGGTTTTGCCCCCGTGGGTGCGGCAGAGCAAAGGCTTTGAAACATTCTATCATCTCCTTGATACTTTCAACGCGATGAACCCCAGCCTGTCTCGCCGCATCGTCCACAACCCGGTCATCGCCTGCAAGGGCTGAAGTATGGAACCTGGCTATTTCTCTGCTCGCCGGACTTCTGTTGGATTTGAGAAGAACGATGGGCTTACTCGTGCCCGCCGCCAGATCCATGAGCCTCCTCCCGTCGCAGATATTTTCTAAGTACATCCCGATCATTTCTGTGCCCGGATCGGAAATGAAGTATTCCAGAATATCATTCTCATCGAGGACGAGCTTATTGCCGACGCTGACCAGCTTGTTCACGCCAAGGCCGGCCATGTTACAAAGAACCATGGTATCATGGACAAGGCCGCCGCTCTGCGTGATGATTGATATAATTCCTTTCTTGGTCTCGTGAGGGTAGAGAGGAAAAAAGGGCAGGATCAGACCATTCTCGATATTTACAATGCCCACGCAATTCGGCCCAACGATCTTCATGCTCCATTTTCTTGCTGTCTCAAGAATCTGCGTTTCCAGGTTTTTCCGGTCCTCTCCGTATTCCGAGAACCCGCCTGTTTCGATGATGGCCCTACGCACGCCTTTTTGTGCGCATGTTTCAAGGGCCTCCGGCAATCGCCCCGCCGGAACCATAAGAACTGCCAGGTCGGGTGTGCAGGGTAAATCCCGCATATTCGTATAAATATCTCTGCCCTTCAGCGAGCCGCCTTTTGAGCCCACGAGATATACGTCTCCTTTAAATCCAAAGCGATGAAGGTTATCCATGATACCGCGAGCATTATTGGACGGGGAATTAGAGACGCCGATAATAGCCACGCTTTGAGGAAAAAACATCGTTCTCATAGACACTCCAGTATGATATATTTGCCTGCCATATTCACTGTAACCTGTCTTTATGCGCTCTTTCCCGCCCTCAAAGTCTTCAAGGCAAGCACGAGCCAGAGAAGCGCGTTTATCAAGAGCACCCCGGGAAGGATGAGGGTTGCCTTTTTGAGATCACCGTTCATGGAATCCGCGAGGCGCCCGATAATCTCCGGCGACCACATGTCGCCAAACAGATGGATCATAAAAATGGAAAGTGCCATAGAGCTTGATCGAAGGTTCACCGGCACAGTTTCTAGAATCAGTGTATTGACCGGTCCCGTACAGAGGAACAGGAAAAAGATGGAGATTGCGAGTAGCCCCATGGCGAGTGGTCTGTTGGACGAGGTGAGCGCGAAAAAAGATACGGGCGCTGCAAAGAATACCGAACCGGCAAGCATTAATGCGTACCCCGCGTGATTGCGCCTCTGCCATAAGGTCGCCGCGAAACCCCCGAGCAGTGTGCCCGCCAGCCCTGCTACCACGATCACCACTCCAAAGAAATTATCGGCCTTTAACGTGGAAAGCCCGTGGACCTGCTCCAGGAATGTAGGACCCCAGAAGGCGAAGGCCCCCAGCGCGAACGTGTATGCAACATAACCCCAGATAATGAGATTGAAATCCGCGTTGCCAAAAAGACCCAGGATATCCTTGAGACCAGGTTTTACGCGCGCCTCAACTCTGTTTTCATCTGATTCACCCCGTTCAGGTTCACGAAAAGGAAAGAGGATTAGCGCGAGCAAAAGCCCGGGCGCACCCGCCCAGAAGAAGGCGCTCCGCCAACCCCAATGTGCCTCGATCACGCCGCCAAGGATATAGCCGATAGCGGACCCCACAGGAATCGCTACATAAAAGATGGTAAGGGCGTTGTTCCTCTTCGCGGGACGCCAAGTGTCGGAGATGAGCCCCGGACTGATCGTGGCGTAGCTCGCCTCACCCACTCCCACAAGTACCCGAAAGCAGAGCAGCATGGTGAAACCCTGAGCAAAGCCCGTCAGAACGGTGCCAATGCTCCAGACAAAAATGCCGAGGATAATAAGACCCTTGCGGGAAATACGGTCTCCCAGATAACCGAAAAAAGGGGACGTAACAAAATAACCGATCATAAAGGCCGTAAAGAGCCGCCCGGAATCCCCGTAGCTGACGCCGAAATCGGCAGCCAGAGGCGTTCGGACTGCGTTCAGAACATACCGGTCCAGATAGTGAAAGAGATTGAGCCCGGTGAGGATGGACAGGAGGGGTGCCGCTCCGATCTTTCTATTCATAAAGGCTAAGAGATTCCTTTCTTTATCCGCCCGCCTGTATCGATGGGCATTCACATGGTGAAATAAACTACGTTCAATACATTATCAGGAATTGGAAACGTATTTGTCAAGCGACATAAAGCGCGGTAGTCGGGCCACCTCCGTGATGGGCTGAGGCTCAATCCGCTCATGTCGTTTTGTCGCTTTGCCTGCTAATCCAGCAGGCCTTGACCCTCGAGATTGCTCTGTGTGGGTAGGTATATACGCCATGTCGAGCTCACGGCGCACGAGAAAGAGAAACTCTTCGTAAGCACTAAGACGGCAATAAGGGGTAACTCGAACCGGGCAAGATCGACGAGTTATCGGGAACGCAATGTTGAGGACAGTCGCTCAACCGTATAGCTTGCGAAGGCACCAGGCCATCCTTTTCCCGAGCAGCGCTACTCCTTGAATGCCCTCTTCATCTTTTTCCACGTCTCCGATGTTTCTACCCACGCCAATACCGCGCCCAATTATGATCATCTGCCCGGCAAGAAAGAAATGGTTCATGGAGTCCATGGTGTGTATGGCGCCTGAGCGACGGACGGCGACCACAGCAGCGCCTACCTTGTTCTTGTACATTCCATCGTTAGCCATGGAGACGAAAGCGGTTCTGTCGATCAAGGCCTTCATCTCGGTTGTTACATCGGCAAAATAGACCGGCGAGCCGAGGATAATCCCTTCTGCCCTGGTCATCTTCTCGATGCATTCATTGGCGTCGTCATTTTTCACGGCGCAGCGCCCGTCCTTGTTTTCAAAACACTTATAGCAGGCAATGCAGCCGTGGATCGTTTTTTGCGATAGCTGCACCAGTTCCGTTTCCACCCCTACTTCTTCGAGTTGCCGGAAGATGTGGTTGATGAGGATGGTAGTGTTGCCATCCTTTCTCGGACTACCATTAAAGGCAACGACCTTCATACAATTTTCTCCTTTCCGATTATGGTAACCTTGTGACCTCGCGAGAAAGATGAGCCATTCCCGCAGGCTCTTACAGTTTGATATATGTCTTCGGGGCCAGGTTCGTTTCTCTCGTCCACACCGTGGCTTGAGCGTTTGCAATCCGGAAGACCTTGATCGCGGCCTGCCCGTGGGCATCGGCCACGGACTTCAGGAAAGGCCGTGCCGTGAGAACCTCTTCGGCCACACCCGGTCCTTCGAGGAATTCCGCCTTGCCGCTCACCCGCACCTGAATGCCGCTCTTAAAGTCATTGAAACAGAGCTCAACGTTGGGGTTTGCCACAAGCTGTTTGTACATGTCCTTCACTGTCGCAAGCTGGATGAGAATGCCTCTTTCGTCTGCTTTAAACATCTGCATCCCCCGTACACGCGGCGCGTTGCCCTCGACGGTCGCGAGAAAACAAACCGGATTTGATCTCACAAAGCTGATCACTTCTTCTTTAGTCATGTCTCTCTCCTTTTTGCTACTTTCTTTGTTGGCCCTATACTTATGCCGCACTCTACGAACGGCATGAAGAGCCTAATAAAAGCTCCCCACCCTGTCAAGGCCTTTCTCGTATCCAATCGGTACACCCCAATCCTGCCGCGAGGATAGCGACAATCTGAACACGCTTAAGACATCCCCCAGGCACATGAAAACCTACCCTTCCACCAGATCGGCCTCGGAATCGATCGAAAGGTAGACATGCCTGCCCACCATAAAACCGCCGTTCTCGATCTCCATGTTAGTCATCATGCCAAAATCCTCGCGGTTAATCCTGGTTACCGCTTTAAAGCCGAACGTAGTGTATAATCGGTCATCATCCTGGAATCGGGAAGGACCGGCTAAGCTCGTATCCAGAGTGACAAGGCGTGTCACACCGTGCAGGGTCAATTCTCCGTGGATCAGGCACCGATCGAGCGCAGATGCCTCCACGCTCGTGCTTTTGAATCTGATCACAGGGTAAGTTTGAACATCGAGATAGTTAGAGCTACGCAGATCCGCGTCTCGTTTCTCGACCCCTGTGTATATACCCGCCGCGTCAATCTCAGCCGTAACGGATAATGCGCTCATGTTCCGCGGATCGAAGTCGAGAGTGCCTTGTACTTTGCCCAACTGGCCTCGAACCCAGGTGACCATCATATGACGGACCCTGAATTGGGCGGCGGTATGATCGGGATCCAGAACGTATTTTGCCATAACTCCTCCTCCATATGAGAGTTGCAAAAAATACTTACCTCATCGCGAGATAATCTACATATTAATGCACTTTCGTCTTCTGTCAACGGTCGCCATTTACTTTACACGGTTACGGACCTGGACTTATATTAACTGTATGAGTCTGGCGCAAACCTCTACAAAGGAGCGTTGATGAAGGATTACGACGTCATAGTGGTGGGCTCGGGCTCAGGGCTTAATCTCGCCTACAGGGCGGTCTCCAAAAACCTGAAGGTGGCCCTTGTCGCAAGCCAGTACCTGGGTGGAACCTGCATGAATGTGGGCTGCGTGCCCTCCAAGACACTTTTGTATGCGGCCGACCTGGCCACACAGATCAGGGACGCCAGAAGACTCGGCGTGGATTCCCATGTCATGTCCATCGACTTTCCGGCCATCATGGAAAGAATGCGGCAGACGAGGAATAGGGGCGTCGCCTTCATCCGGGACGACCTCAAGGGCACTGAGAACCTTGATTTTTACGAATCCGAAGGGCGATTTGTGGACAATTACACCATAGAGACAGAAGAAGAGCGCATACGGGGCAGCAAAGTATTCATCGCTTCGGGCGCCCGGCCCGCTATTCCACCCATCAAAGGGCTGTCGGACGTACCCTATCTTACCAATGAATCGGTGCTTGACCTCAAGAAACCCCCTCAGAGCATCGTGATTGTCGGCGGCAGTTACATCGGCCTCGAATATGCCCACTTCTTCGCAGCCGTGGGCTCGGCGGTCTCTGTCGTGGAGTATAGTGACAGGTTTCTCACTTTTGAAGAACCGGAAATATCGGCGCTTATCGAAAAATCCATGAAGATGAGGATGAAGATCTATCCCGGTCATGAAGCGCTCTCTGTCTCGAAAAGCGGAAACGGCGTTCTCCTTGCCGCCAGGAACCGGAAAACCGGCGAGGAGAAGGCAGTGGAGGCTGAAACCCTTCTTGTGGCAGCAGGCAGAACCTCGAACGCCACACGCCTCAACGTTGAAAGAACAGGGGTTGCTCTGACGCCCGCCGGATTCATCCGGGTCAATGATTATCTCGAGACGAGCAAGAACGACATCTGGGCTTTGGGGGATGCCACGGGGAGAGCGATGTTCACCCATGCGGCAGACCATGAGGTCGGCGTTCTGTGGCATAATGTGCTGAAAGGCGATACGAATAAAGAAGACAGAATAGAAATGAATTTTGACGCCGTTCCCCATGCTGTTTTCACTATGCCACAGATAGCTTCCGTGGGACTTACCGAGGAGGCTGCCGGAAAGAACCATGATATTCTCGTGGGAGTCGCCCGGTATGCCGATATTGCGCAGGGTGATGTGAGACTTGAGGAGGAAGGATTCGCCAAGGCCATAGTGGAAAAAGGAACGGAACGGATACTCGGCTTTCACATTATCGGCCCTGAAGCATCGAACCTGATTCAGGAGGTCGTGAATGTAGTGGCCCGCAGGGACAGCTATCGGATCATCACCGAGTCCATGCACATATTTCCGGCGCTCTCTGAGCTCATCCCCGAGACCTTAAACCGGCTCGAAGAAAAGGCGCGGTCGTGACTGGACAAGATCCCGATTCTCACTACTCAAGGCATCGCGCCGTTTTCACCCCTTCGTAATTTCAACAGTGGCAGACAGGCGGCAGCAAAATTGCCTCTGAAAGGAGAATGCTCGACATGAATCAGGAAATACGACAGATTGCTCTCGGCTTTGTCAATACGTATCTCGTAAAGGTGGAGGGTGGCCATCTGCTCATCGACACCGGTCTTGGAGAACAGTGGTCGCGGCTTGAGACCGAGTTGCGCGGGGCAGGCTGTTTACCCGAGCAGTTGAAGCTCGTCGTGCTCACCCACGGGGACGTGGATCACGCGGGAAATTGCGATACGCTTCAACAGAAGTACGGCGTGAAGGTCGCCATGCATGCAGGCGATGCAGAGATGGTAAGAACGGGCCGGTTTGGGAGACGTCGGGCCAAGGGCATCACCTTCAAAGTTCTTCACTGGTTTGGCGGACGCGCACGCCGGAACTTTCGAATCTTCGAGCCCGATATTTTGTTGGAACACGGGCAGACGTTAAATCAATACGGGTTGTCGGCGCGGATCATACACGCCCCGGGGCACACCAAAGGATCGATTGCAATATTGACCGAGGACGGGCAACTTTTCGCCGGTGATACGGTTTCCAATCGCGACAAACCGGATAGCGCGCCCTTTATTGAGAATGCGGAGCAACTCCGCGACAGTCTGACGCTTCTCAAAGGGCTTGGTGCACGTACTGTCTATCCCGGGCACGGAAAACCCTTTTCCGCTCAGGCAATGGCCTCGATCACTGTGTAATACTCGACGTGCGATCAATCGGGTGACACTCGCCTGAGCAATGTCCGGTATTGGGACGGTCAAGGGCAGAAGACCCGCGAACGCTTCATCCCAATCGATCCGCCTTAGCTGTCCGGCTGATCAACCGCAAAGGGGTCGTACAGAGATTCAAGAAGGTTTTGAATTCCAAAGGACTTTGGCGCTACCGCTATTAACTGAAAAGGCTCCAGGTATCAGAGCATTTGTCCCGTGGGGGCCATATTGTCGGGAGGTGGCGAGCCCGTCTGCGCCAGGACCTGTTTTCTCTCGCATGTCTTTGATTTGTCCACATTTTCGCAGTACATGCGCACCCATGTTGCGGCGCGCACCCCGGCGTCAGCTCTATAATGACGAAAAAAACCACATATTTGTAAGAACTCACACTTGTCCCGCACCGAAGATTCCTCCCTCGTCTATCGACGAGCTTGCTATTTAGGCCGTTGGCTTAATCCGTGCTTCTCTTCAAGTATATCGGCCACATTCCGCGGCGCTTAAGTCTCCCGATACAAACTCTCCGGATAGCAAAATTGTGTCCGGACAGAACTGTTGCATGAACCGTTCCGGTCTCTCTGCTGCATTCGATCTATCCGGCAATTCGTGCCTTCGGGGAAGAAATCTTTCGGTTAAATCTTCATCTCGAGATTGATCATGTCACCCCGTTTGAAGCCCATCTTGTCGAAAAACTGGAGGAGATCCCAATCTTTCCAGTTGACCACCACATAGATCGTGTCGATACCCACCTTCCTGAACATAGAAGTCATCTCTTTGAAGAGCAGTCGGGCGATACCCTTATTCTGGTGTTCCTTGCGCACGCCGATCGTGTCGATCCAGGCGAAGTTCTCGGGGATGCCGTATTCCCAGCCGCTCGCCTTGCCGAGAATAAAGCCGATCACCTTCCCGTCGATTTCAGCTGCGAGCGACGGCACCCCGGACGTCTCGGCAATTTCCAGTCTGGTTGCCCAATAGGCTTTCCTTCTGGTACCGAGAAGAGATTCGTCGATCTCCGTCACTGCATCGAGGTCCTTCATACTGAGGACTCTGAGTTTCACAGGCCCAGAGAAATCCATAGCGTATACCTCCCGATGTTATGTTATGTTCTTCTCATTTACAGCAAGTATAGCAGGCAAAAGCTGCTTGTCAAGAAAGGTGGTCTTTTGCAAGAAGGGATAGCGGCGAAAAGCTCTGCGCAAGGGCGGATAAGGCACTCACCATTTAGCACCCAGCGCTAAGCATCCGGTTTATGAGCCGGCTTGTGCGAAGCCTTAGCGCCTTTCTTCTGAATACCGCAAAAGCCGTCAATGAGAACGTCAAAGACCATTTGTGAAAGCTGCTCGGGGCTCACGGGACTCTTGGGGTTATACCAGGAATAGATCGAATTACACATGCCGAGCAGGATAAAGCTCATGGCCGTCACCTGATTTCTCTTGACCGAGGTGCCAAAATATTCGGAGAGTACTTTGGCGGTAATCCGAAAGTACTCGCTTTCTTTAGCTATGACCTTATTTAACGATTTCGGCTGAAGGTTTTGCGCTTCATGGAAAAGCGTTTTCGCCTCAGCCATATATTTGGGATATAGCGCCACGTGCCGGAAGATCAGTCTTCTTACCTTTTCCAGTCCGTTGTCGATTTCACCAAGCTCCTCCCACAAATCTTTGAGCACAATATCCATGAAATTGTCCAGGATATAGTAGAGAAGCTCAGTCTTACTGGCAAAATAGTGGTATATACCGCCCTTGCTCAGCCTCGCAGCGGCGGCGATATCCTCCATGCTTGTTTCGGCAAAACCCCTCTTACTGAAGAGCCTGGCTCCGATCTTCGCAATACTGTTCATTCGCTTCACAAGACGCGCGCTATTATCTCTCATAGATTCCTTGGCATCATCAGTCCTTTTTGCCTATTTCACCGCCCACCTTGCATCCTTCTACAGGGAGACGGGCGATCTACTTTCCCGCCCCCCGTAGGGATGTTCTTTTCATGCTTCAAGGGGAATTTCCATTAAACGACCTTCTGCCTTCCTCAAATGCCCGAACGTTCAGCTCAAGAATCTTTTTCGGAAGAAGATCAGTCAATGCGTTCGACCACATCTTATCTTTTATTTCCGGGAAGAAATTAGCAAATGCCCCCACGAGAACCACATTGGCGGCCTGCGCATTTCCGAGCCCGAGTGCAATCTTCTGGCCTTCAACGAGGTGCACATTTTTCTTGAAGTGTTTCTTAAAGACCGCCGCAATGTTTTCAGGGTAGGCGGCCAGGCCAAGATTAACCCCGGGCGGCAATATCTTCTGATCGTTGATCACTATCTTCGCGCCGTCCTTGCAGTAGTTGATATACCTAAGCGCCTCCAAAAGCTCAAAGGCAAGAAGATAATCCACATCCCCATACTTGATCAGGGGCGAATATACTTTCTTGCCGAATCTGAAGTGCGTGGTAACATCTCCGCCTCTCTGGGCCATCCCGTGGACCTCGCTCTTCTTCACATCGTAGCCCGCATCCACAAAGACGTGCGCAAGGATGTTACTGGCAAGGATAGCGCCCTGCCCGCCGACACCGGAGAGCAATATATTGGTTACTCTGTTATTCTCCATCATCCACCTCCTCACGCCTGTCCCGGAAGGATAGCTTCAAATTTACATATCTGCGCGCAGAGACCGCAACCGGGGCATTGAAGCCTGTTGATTGAGACGGTCCCTTTCCTCTTCTTGCCATCTTTCGTGGCACCTTCTTTTTCCACCCAGCTGATGGCCGGGCATCCGATTTCCAGGCAGGCCTTGCATCCCCTGCAAACGTCCGTATCAATCGTGTAATAGGGAAATTGGAACTTTCTCTTTTCTCTTCTGTGAAGCATGCAGGGCCCGTTTTCGGTGATGATAACGGAGGCCTCATCCCGGTTCAGCTCCTCCTTTATCGTTTCCATTGTCTGAGCCACGTTGTAGGGATCTACCTTGCGCACGTTTTTCACGCCCAGCGCTTTGACAAGTTCTTCATAGTTGACCATGTTGGCGGGCTCACCTCTCAACGTGTAACCCGTACCTGCGTGTTCCTGGAGGCCGGTCATACCGGTAATCCGGTTGTCGAGAATAATGGTCGTCGAATATCCCTTGTTGTAAACCGTGTCCATGACCGGGCCGATTCCGCCATGAAGGAACGTAGAGTCGCCTATCACGGCGCACATCTTTCCCAGGCCTTCCTGACCAAAGGCCTTACCAGCCCCGTATGCCTGCCCTACGCCCCCGCCCATACAGATGCAGCTATGAAGGGCCTGCAGAGGGGGACCCGCTGCGAGCGTGTAGCACCCTATGTCGCCAAAGACGAAGGTGCCGAGCTTTTTCAGAGAATAGAAGAGCGCCCTGTGGGAGCAGCCCGGACACAGGTTCGGAGGTCTTTTCGGGAGATCATCCAGTTTCTCCCTTATCTTTGGTCCCTTATAGGCCTTCCCCTTGAGAGAGCTTTCGACGATCTCAGGGGAAAGCTCGTACATGTTGGGGATAAGGTCTTTGCCATGAAAAACTTTGTAGCCAAGGGCCTTGATCTCCGTTTCCAGGAAAGGATCGAGTTCCTCGACTACAATGACCTTTTGCACCTTCTTGAAAAATTTGGCCAGCAATTTCTTAGGCAGCGGCCACACCATGCCGAGCTTGAGGTAAGAATATTTCGGGAAAACCTCTCTCGTATACATGTAGGCGGCGCCTGCCGAGATAACCCCCACGCGCGGATCGTTAATCTCCATCACATTATAAGGAAACTCATCAGCATAAGCCTCAAGGTTCCTCATCCGCTCCTCAATAATCTTGCGACGCACGCGCACGTTAGCGGGAACCATCACATATTTCGTTGCCTGCTTCGGATCGAGGCCAAGGGGTACGGGCGCCGCCTGCCGCTCGCCTAACTCAACCAGGGAGTCTGAATGGGAGACCCTGGTCTCGCCCTTTAACAAGACAGGTGTGTCAAACCTCTCGCTTATTTCAAAGGCAATCTTGGTGAAGTCTTTACATTCCTGCGCGTCGCCCGGCTCCAGCATGGGTACCTTCGCAAACCGCGCCCAGTTGCGGCTATCCTGCTCATTCTGGGAACTGTGGACATTCGGGTCATCAGCAACAACTATGACAAACCCTCCCTTGATGCCCGTATAAGCAAGCGTCATGAAAGGGTCGGATGCGACGTTTAGTCCCACGTGTTTCATGCAGGCAATGGATCGTGCGCCCGCGAATGCAGCACCGGACGCTACCTCCACGGCTACCTTTTCATTTGGAGACCATTGGGAGGTGATCTCCTTGTACTGTGCAATCTCCGCGAGTATCTCGCTGCTCGGGGTTCCCGGATAGGCGCATGCCACGGTAACGCCGGCCTCCCACGCTCCTCGCGCAATCGCTTCATTTCCTTGCAGTATTTTTTTCATGTATTCCTCCTGGCCGGCAATCCCTGTCGGCCTTGAAGCATGGGATGCGTCCCTTCAGGACGCATCCCCACGGTTGTCACTTCTGGTTCGCTTTAAGGAAATCAAGGCAGAATTTCAGGGCCTCATCCCCGGGCAGTCCCTTGGCCTTCGCATTCTTCAAATAATCGTCGAGAAGAGGTTTTACCCTTTCTGCCCACCGTGCATCTTCCTCTTTGGAGAGAGCGATAAGCTTGACCCCTTTCTGTTTGGCAAAATCATAACCCTCTTTATCGACCTCATCCCATACGGCACCCTGCTTCCCCATCCATTCCGCACTTACCTCGTCGAAGATCTTCTGAATGTCCGGAGGCAGGGAGTTCCATTTCGCCTTGTTCATGACGACAAACATACTGGAGGTGTAGGCAGCGCCAAAATCCTGGGTGGTGTACGCTACGACTTCACCCCACTTCCAACCTTGCATGGCCTCCATGGGGGAGAGCGCCCCATCCACTACACCGGTTCGGAGCGCATCGTAGGTTTCCCCCATCGTGGTACCCACAGGAGCTCCTCCCAGTGCCGTGACGATCTTTGCCGCGAGCCCTGTGGCCCTGATCTTCTTGCCTTTCAAATCGTCAAGCTTTGCAATGGGCATTTTTGAGTGGAGGATGCCGGGACCATGCGCATGGAGAAAAAGTACCTTTGTCTCGTCGAGTTCTTTTGGTTTGAACTTAGCATAGAAAGCATTTACGAGGTGCGTGGCCTGGGTGCCTGATTTATATCCCAACGGGAGATCGATAACCTCCATCAGGGGAAATTTTCCCATGGTGTATGCGAAGACACTCTCGCCGATATCGGCAATGCCCTTCACGACATTGTCGTAAGTCTGGGCAGCCGGCGTTAAAACGCCGTTGGGAAAATAGGTGATTTTCACCCTACCGTTGGTTCTCTTCTCTATCTCCTTGCACCACTGTTCGGCAAGTACGCTGTTCTTGTGTGGAGCGGGGAAGAAGTTCGAGTAGTTCAACGTGATCACCTTCTGCTGGGCTGAAGAAACTACGGGAAGCATGACGAGACAGATTGCGAGAACAAAGGCCGTCACCATGAAACTTACAATAGATCTTCTTTTCATAAAACCCTCCTTGATCTTTTATACATTACATGAAGTAATGTAACCCTGCTCTACTGCTACAACCTTTTCTCTTCACCATACGGGTCTCACCTCTCCCGCCTTATGCGTGCGGGCCCATAGGCATCAGAAGCCCGGGAAGCCAGGTCGCCAATCCAGGAAATATAAAGAGGAGGATTGCTGCGACCACAAGACTGATGAGAAAAGGATACACACCGCTATAGATCACGCCAAATGGGACTTTAGTAATCTGTTTTACCACAAAGACGTTGATCGCAACGGGAGGAATCACAACGCCTACCATAACGGTAATACCGATCATCATGCCGAACCAGAGCGGATTATACCCGAGCTTCTCAATGGCCGGATAAAAGATCGGCGTCGCGAGAATCATAAAGGCGAGGTCGTCGATGAAGGACCCTCCGATTTCATAGATGAACGCGATAAAAATCATTATGACCCAGGGAGCAAAGGGAAGTCCCACGATCCAATCAGCAGCGATCATAGGTATTTTGGTTACGGCGATAAAATGGCCGAGTACCGTCGAGCCCGCAATGAGCATCATAACCATACAGGCCGTTCTCAGCGATTCTATAACCGCTTTCCAGAATGCTTTGAGATTTAGATCTCTTTTCGCGAAGGTGAGAACTAAAACGAGAAAGGTCCCCACACTGCCCGCTTCCGTGGGGGTGAAGAAGCCGCCCAGAATACCGCCGATAACGAGCAGGAATATGAATATCACCCATATGACTTCGGGCAAGGATTTGAATCTCTCCGCCCACGTGTACTGTGAGCCTTTCGGTGCAACTTCCGGATACATCTTGCACCAGGCGTAGATTATAAGGATAAAGAAGAAGGCCACGAGCAGACCGGGCACAATACCCGCGAGAAAGAGCCTGCCGATTGACTGGTCCGTGATGACACCGAAGATGATCAGGGTAACGCTTGGCGGCAGAAGTATGCCAAGCGTACCTACGGACGCAACGATCCCTGTGGAGAGTTTTTTTGCATAACCGTATCGGTCCATCTCGGGGATCGCCACGCTCGCAAAAGTGGCCGCTGTGGCCGGAGACGATCCGCAGATGGACTTGAAGGCTGTGGCCCCTGCCACCGTGGCCATTGCAAGTCCGCCGGGAACGTGCCCCATGAATTTATTCGTTGCATCGAAGAGTCGCTTGGCTATCCCAGAATTAAAGGCAACTTGACCCATGAGAACGAAGAGGGGGATAACGGTGAAGCTGTAGGTGTCAAGAACGTCGAAGAAGTCTTTGGCCAAAAGATTCAGTGAGGCCTGCCATGATATGAGATACCCGAACCCCAGGAATCCGATAAGGATCATGGCGAATCCAAGCTCTATGCCAGTTAGGAAGAGAATCAGTACTAATCCCAATGCGATAATGCCTACGGTCACCTCATTCATAGTCGCCTCCGATAATCTTGAGAACATCGCCGATCAACACCAGGAACTCAATGAAACAGCAGACACCCAGGCCGTAGGCGACGGGATAAAACGGAAGCTGCCGGGTGAGGGTAACTTCGCCGGACTTGTAAAGTTCCCCCGCATAGAGGAAAAGATTATACCCGATAAGCACGAAGAGCGCGAGACTGAACACCCTCGTGGTGATGTTGAAAACTGCCCTGCCTGCAGGACTAAACCGCTGGTAAAAGAAATCTACGAAGATATGGCCTCTTAGCCATGAAGTGATAGGGATTGCAAACCCGATCACCACCGCCCCACCGAGGCCGACAATTTCATATGTCCCCACAATGGGATGGCCGAAACGCCTGAGAATAACGTCTGCGACGGTGAGGAGCATGATAAAGACCAGGGCTACGCCCCCGACCACCTGTAACGCCTTGCTCAGTTTCTCGATGATTCCCAGATATCCCCTCGAAATGCCTTCCATAGAACCCCCTTAAAAAGTTTTGGCAACTGATCTTGCGCAATGAAATGGTCACACCGCTGCTCAACCATTTCGGCGCCCCAATCATTCTTCTCTTAACTAATGCATTATCTTCTATCTTCCTTTCTCAGGAGAGAACTAAACTCCCTGCTTTTCTGTTCCACCGCCATCCGCACGTCGCCCCCTCCACCAGCAGAAGCTCGCACCCGCAAGCGGGTACCCGGCCTCCCCTTCTCGCTCCCTTCGGGAGCTACAATCCGGGTCGTTCCACTTACGTATGGTCCTTCCACATACCGTATTTCTCTCGCAACAACTATTCCAGGGACTCACGTCGCCCCCTCCACCAGCAGAAGCTGTCGGAGCCTCCCCTTCTCGCTCCCTTCGGGAGCTACAATCCGGGTCGTTCCACTTACGTATGGTCCTTCCACATACCGTATTTCTCTCGCAACATTCTGTGGAGGATCTTGCCGGCACCGGATCTAGGCATTTCTTCGTCTTTGATGAAGATGACGTTCTTTGGCACCTTGAATCCGGCGATCTTGCCCTTGCAGTGCGCAGAAATCTCCTCCGGCGTGGCTGTCTGTCCTTCATGGAGCACCACAATTGCGGTTACCTGCTCTCCCCACTTCTCATGAGGCACACCGATGACCGCCACGTCTTTGACTTTGGGATAGCTACCCAGGCAATTCTCCACCTCGGAGGGGAAGATGTTCTCACCACCGGAGATGATCATGTTTGCTTTTCTGTCTACAAGGTACACATATCCTTCTTCGTCTTTATATCCCATGTCGCCGGCGCTGAAATAGTCGCCCTTCATGGCAGCGGCTGTCTTCTCGGGGTCCTTCCAATACGCCTCGAACAGCATGGCACTGCTCGAATAGAGTTCCCCGACCACGTTCGGTTGAGTGACAAGATGTCCTTCTTCATCATAGAAACGTATGAGGTCCGTGCCGATCACTTCGCGCCCGCAGGAGCCAAGTTTGGTAAGCTGTTCATGCGGCTTGAGTACGGTGACAATGCCGGCTTCGGTGGAACCGTAGGCCTCATAGAGCTCCGAGTTGGGAAACATCTTGAGCACGCCAAGCTTGGTGTCTCGTCGGGCCGGGGCTGAAGAAATAAGGAGTTTCTTCACCGATGAGAGGTCGTATTTCTTCTTCACGTCATCGGGGAGCGCCAGCATCATGATGTAGTGGGTAGGCACGAGCGACGTGAAGGTGACCTGTAAGTCCTGAAAGGTCTTGAGCAGGTTTTCGGGATTGAAGCTCACCATGTTGTATGGCGCCACACATCCGCCCACCCACGTCACGACATAGGAGTAGAACAGGGAGTTGACGTGACAGCAGGGCATAACGAGAAGGTTACAATCGTCAAAATTAAACTGGTGGTCATAGATCATAATAAAATACTGCGCGAAGAGGTTGGCATGGCTCTTCATCACGCCTTTGGGTTTACCCGTCGTGCCTCCCGTGTACATGATGACCCAGATATCGTCAGGGTCCACGGTTGCCGGGGGCTCTTCGGGGCTCGCCTGAGAAATCGCCTCCTCGTAGGGGATGAAGCCGGGATAGGTCTCATTGCCTATGGCAAAAGAGATATAGTGTT
>Ga0335069_10007209_pt1 | contig 16071 bp, 10 predicted proteins | sample Lox_Sample_11_FD_206714 | JGI IMG/M metagenome (GOLD analysis project Ga0335069, IMG submission 206714) | Soil microbial communities from Loxahatchee National Wildlife Refuge, Florida, United States - Lox_Sample_1.1 | ecosystem: Environmental > Terrestrial > Soil > Wetlands | place: USA... | reverse complement strand
GTTGGGCCCTGCGGCGAATCGGCGTGCATATTCGCCGCCGAAGGCCCGCATTCCCCAAGCGCAGAGGAATCCGACTACGCCACCGATGATTACGGCGAGGCCGTACCAAAGCCACCCCTTGTGTTCAAATTGCACGATCCCGATTGCACCCCCCCCATTGGCGCCGTCGCGCAGATAATGGTCATTACATCCCAGAGCGTCATGTCAGAACGCTCCCCTCAGGGCTGCTGCTCCGCCAGCGCCGGCAGCACCGCAAGCCACCTGTCCATCCCGAAAACCTAAACCCTGAGATATTAATGGTGCAGGCCGCCTAGAATGGGCAGGCCGATCACATCGCCGACCGCTTCGACGCGCCGATAAGTCGGCGCATCCTTGCTCAACGACAGATGCGTCCGCACTTCGTTGTAATATGACGCATACTTCTTAAGAACCTGGCGCAGGTGTGCCTCGCCGAACACGATTACGTGATCGAGGCATTCCCGCCGAATCGATCCGATCAGCCTTTCGACGTGACCGTTCTGCCACGGCGAGCGGGGCGCGGTCGGATGGTCGCGGATTCGCATCGCATGGATTCGACGGCTATATGCCGAACCATACGCTCGGTCGCGATCGCGGAGCAGATGCTGAGGAGCTTCGTCCCACGGAAAGGCGTCGGTCACCTGATTCGCAATCCACTCGGCCGTCGGATTCTCGGTCACCCCGATCCTGACCACCCTTCTCCGCGCATGGCGGAGAATCACCAATCCGTAGAGCAGCTTGAAGGAAATCGTGCGAACTACGAATAGATCAATTGACGCGATCCCAAGGGTCTCGTTGCGCAGGAAGGTCTTCCACCCTTGAGATGGCGGTCGGCGCCGCCTGACCATATATTTGCCGACCGTTGATTCGGCGACCCGGATGCCGAGCATAAGGAGTTCGCCATGAATGCGCGGCGCACCCCACGTCGGATTCTCCCGGCTCATCCGCCGGATGAGCGAGCGGACTTCCCCGTTGACTCTAGGCCGGCCCCAGCGCCGCCATGACTTCCAACGCCAATACGCCTTGAATCCCCGCCGATGCCAGCGCAGCAGCGTTTCAGGCTCGACGATTACAATCGAGTCTCGCAGGGACGGAAATAGCCGGTAGAGCCAGACGAAGATCAGCCGATTGAGATTCCGCAGCCTGCCTCGGGCAGAGAATTTGCGGCTCAGGACTATCACCTGCTCCCGCAGGGCTAAATTTTCGGCCTCAAGTCTTGCTCGCGATTTAAACCGCAAGCCCAGCAAATACAGCAGCCATGTCAGGAACGAGACCACCGGCGGTCCCAGTAGCACACTGCGGTGCCCTTGTCACGCCGGACAAGGTTTTCGGGAGGCACAGCCAGACTGTACGGTCTGGCCTGGGATCCCTCCCGAATTGCCCACAAGGTTAGTGTTGCCAGCTAGGCCGCGCCCTGCGCCGGTGCACGTCATAAACTGAATTCCCGCAGTCGACTCAGTACCGGGTGGAGAAGTAGGTGGGTCGAGATTAGAAATCCCATTGGATGATTGGTCTAGTATGATGTCGTCGCTGATCCCCAGCACACCATAAATCGGGTGGCTGCGATGCATCAGTTCCCGTGGGATGGTCGGGGTGACGTCAAGGCCCGCAGAAGCCCAAGTAACGGCAGCACACAAGATCGGCACTGCAAAACTGCTGAGAAACTCACGCTGTCATCGGCCCTAGCGTAGTAATAACATGGTTGCGACATACAATAGAAACAGTGTTATGATTGCCGATACCCCCCCTATTAGTCGAAGTGTTAATATATACGCCGGTGACTGTATATAATTCCGGAATATAGCGAGATCTCCTAGCAGCCTTGACTGCCATAAGGCGAGTTGGCGTATCTTGTACGGCCATATTAGGCAAACAACAGTAAAAATCGAAGTGTATGCGGCACCGCCTAGACAAAGTAGAACGCCCGTATTGTGAGACATGGTCTCCCTACAAATCCTGCTCTAAAGCCGCCACGGAAGTTTACATGCCCAAGTTTTTGAATAACCGTATTGTGGACTGAAAATCCCGGCCTCACCGGCAACACCGTTGGCATTCCAAGCAGCGCCCCCACCAATTATGTACCCACCACCGACAAACTCTGTAGGTCCGGAAAGAAAGTGCTCGAGGTCTTCTTCACTCTTCGGCGGCTTTTTCATCCAACCGGCTGTCGCACTGAAATTGACTATACTTTCTGAATAGCCGAAGCTATATCCTCCTCCAACATAGACGTTTTTAAATTTATCGATCGTAACTTCACCGACTGCACCAACGCCGATTGGGCCGCCACCAATCGTAAATGTAACGAAATCGCCGCCACCCACGGTCTGTGGATCCGGAGGAGAAGCTGGCTGCTTCTGTAAGTTATTCCCGCCGTTCGACTCCATCGTCGGCGTCAAGTCCGACGAGATCCCCAGCGTCTGCGTATAAATCGGATGGCTGCGATGCATCAGCTGGCGCGGGATGGTCGGGGAGCCACCGCTAAACACGTCGTCCAAGAACAGGCCTAGATCGACGGCCAATGCCACTGCGCCGCCCACCGGGCCGCCCACCGCCCAGCCAGTACCTTCTACCGCCAATGCGCCGGCGGCAAACCCCGCCGTCAGACCGGCACCGGCGCTGATTCCCGCATTTTCTCCCAACTGTCCCGGACTGGGAAACCCGCCGCCACTGCCCGGCGTTCCTATTCCGCCGCCTCCGCCTCCGCCACTGCCACCGCCCGAGCCGCCCAGTCCGTGGGGTGCGCCCAGCCCGATCGGACAGGTCCCCAGATTCTGCTGCAGGTACGGATCGTACAAACCGCCCGGACTCGCGTACAGGCCCCAGTCAACCGGCTCGCTCTCCGCCCCCTGATACTTGAACGGATAGTCCCAAATCCCGCCGTTGTTCACCTGCTGCATTCCGAATGGATCGTACGAGTAGGTCGTCGCCGGAGGCTGCGGCGGATTCGCCAGGTTCACCAGCGCCATTACCGACCCGTCCGCGTCCGTAAGCGGAACATACTTCGTGACCGTGCTCCCCGACGTGTACCAGCTCTCCAGGCTGCTGCCTTCTCCCGGCATCGTCATGAAGCTCCAAGTCCCGAACACCGATTCATTCGACCCCATCAGCGTATCGCCGGCGTGCAGGTAGCTCCATATGTAGCCGTTGTCGTTGGTGGTCCAGCGCCGTTCCAGCGGATCGTACGCCTCGGCAAGGTTGGTGTTCGAATTAGTGGCCGAGACCAATGCGTTACGCGAGTCGTAGATGAAACCGATTTGCGTCGCGTTGCCCCCGTTCGCGATGTAGTTTGACGGACTGCAACTTGGAACAGAGGCACCGTTTGAAATCGATACCAATTCGCATAAATAGGGAAAAACAATGGCTACGCGCATTTCCCGCATCCTGCCAGGAAAGGAAGAACGACCTCCCATCGCTCTGGCTTGCTGTCTTCAAAAGCTCCCGTTATACTATCTTGGTGAGAGTAAATTACAACATTTGCCGCCGACAACTTCAAACCCTCATGAAGCGTGCGATCAGTTTGGCACGGAAGGACTGCAGAGAGATATGCGGTCTGTTAGTTGCTAATGGGCACTCATTGGAATTGATCGAATGCAAGAATAAGTCAAAGCGATACATGAGCTCCGCATTCTACTACGGGGAAGTGCGCAAATTAGTGAAGGCGGCGGAATTGTTGGGTCATAGTGTTGTTGGTACGTTTCATTCTCATCCCTTCTCCTATGCAATTCCTGGTGAAAACGATATCAAAGATGCCGAAGAAGACTCACTAATGCTCATATTCGATTGTGACCTTCGCAATGCCCGGCTTTGGCACATTCATAAACGAAGAGCTATAGAGCTAAAATTTAAAATCAAATAACCACAATGTTAGTTGCATTGCTTGTCTTTCATTCGTTTCCATTTCCTGAATTTTCTAGCCTTCTTCTTATCTTGAGGACTTCTATTCGGATCCTTTAGGATTTTATCCAAATCGTCAATACTCAGATCACTCATCGGATCATCCGACCGCCCTTTCTCCCAGTTTCGTTCCCCTTTCGCGAAATACTGGTACGCCTCATAGCTTGCGACGCCGACAGCAACGGCACTAACGGTAACAAGCGCCGCGCCCGCTACTTCCGGTGCAAGAACAGCAGCAACTGCGGCGTCGCCAATGTACAATGCCGCGTCCATCACCATCGCGGCCACATCGGCAAGTGCAAACCCGGACGTTGCGCCAGGAATACCGCTTGCGCCAAGCGCGGCGCCGCCGGTCGAGTCCATTGTTACAGTTAAATCCGCGGAAATCCCCAGCACGCCGTAAATCGCGTGCTTTCGATGCATCAACTGGCGCGGAATCGACGGAGACCCGCCGCTAAGCAAGTTGGACAACTCGTAACCCAAGATTGCAAGGCCTACTATCGCCTCAGAAACCCCGGTGGGATCGACAAATGCTGCGTAACCTCCGTCGGACAGGGCCGTAATGGTGACTGCGCCATTAGCGGCTGCGTATGCCGCACCTGCGGCTCCTGCGGCGGCTTTGCTGGCCTCATTTGCCATTTGTCCCGCGGATTGCCCGCCGCCTCCGCCGCCGCCGCCCGAGCCGCCCAGTCCCTGCGGCGCGCCCAGCCCGATCGGACAGGTCCCCAGATTCTGCTGCAGGTACGGATCGTACAAACCGCCCGGACTCGCGTACAGGCCCCAATCCACCGGCTCGCTCTCCGCCCCCTGATACTTGAACGGATAGTCCCAAATCCCGCCGTTGTTCACCTGCTGCATCCCGAATGGATCGTACGAATAGGTCGTCGCCGGTGGCTGCGCCGGATTCGCCAGGTTCACCAGCGCCATTACCGACCCGTCCGCGTCCGTAAGCGGAACATACTTCGTGACCGTGCTCCCCGACGTGTACCAGCTCTCCAGGCTGCTGCCTTCTCCCGGCATCGTCAGAAAGTTCCAAGTCCCGAACACCGATTCATTCGACCCCATCAGCGTATCGCCGGCGTGCAGGTAGCTCCATATGTAGCCGTTGTCGTTGGTCGTCCAGCGCCGTTCCAGCGGATCGTACGCCTCGGCAAGGTTGGTGTTCGAATTCGTGGCCGAGACCAATGCGTTACGCGCATCGTAGGTCAGATTCGCATGCGCCACCGGCTCATATGTGATGTTGCCGGCGGCATCGGGAAAGACCGAATCGCCGTTCCACGTCGATAGCCCGTCGATCAGCGAAAACGTCTCGCTCTCGTCGTTCGTAGTCAGCTCCGACAACAGGCTCCCGTCCTTTCCGATCAGCCGCCCGTCGAGGTCGTAGGCGTAGGTAAGATTGCCGTAGTTATAGGAACCGGCCGGGTACGTATATTCCGCCGACGTCACGCGCTCTTCAACAAATGCCTCGGCGCGGATCGCGCCCACCCGATTGCATGCCGGATGGGATGCTGAGAAAGTCTTCATCCTGAACCAATGGCAGCTGCGACAAAAATTCACAGCGCCGCGGCGGCGCGGCGCTCGCGCGCGTTCCAGGAGGGGTTGCTGATGGCCTTCTCCAATACGCTGATCGGCGCGGCCCAGCCGGTCATCACGCGATACGGCGTCGTCCATCTCGATCCGCTGCTGTTCTGCACGTGCGCGGTCACGATCGCGACGGTATGCACCGGCGTACTGCTCTATCTTCGCGGCGAGTTCAAGGTGCTGATCGATCCGCGCTACCGTAACCGGCTCATCATGATGTCGATGTCGGGGACAGCGATGACCGGCCTGACGCTTACCTACGGACTTACGCGCATCGGCGCGGTGGCGGGGGTCCTGCTGCTGCAAACCGAACCAATCTACTCGCTCATACTTTCCACGATTTTCGTCGGCGAGCGGCCCTCGATTCGCCAGCTGCTCGCAACCGCAACGATACTTATCGGCATCGGATCGGTATTTGCCGCCGGCAGCGCATTTACCCCGGCATGGGCCGCCGTGCTGGTCTTTCTGACGCCGCTGTTCTGGCAGGCCTCGCACGTGATGGGCCTTAAGGTGATGCCGCCGCTGACGCCCCTTCAAATTTCCGGCGCGCGCTTTCTATACACCGCAATCGTGTTCATTCCGGCATTGCTTATCTTTCGCGCGGACTCGATCGCGCAATTGGCGGATCCGCGTTTGATTGGTGCTGTAGGACTGACCGGCTTTTTCGTCTACTTCCTGAGCGCGATCACCTGGTACGGCGCAATAAACCGGCTGTCGCTCACGTGGACGACGTCGCTGGTGGTGCCGGGCGTGCCGCTGATTTCGATCCTGCTCGCGGTAATTTTTCTGGGCGAACGCACGACCGCACGCGAAATTATCGGCATCGCAATCGCCGTAAGCGGAGTGGTCGCACTGGTTCTGGGCGCCGATGCCCATCGGGCGCATCCCGACGCCGAAGCTGCCGAGGCAATCCACGAGCCGATGGCCTAGCGCCGCCCCACTGCGGACGCCGCGCGGATAAGTTAGTGTCTGCTCAAGGGACGGCGGACATGACTGGGGACCGGCTTGGGGGCGAGCGCGCGGCGATGGCCGCGATTCTAGTTGTCACAGCGGCAGTATACAGCCGGTCGCTCACCAACGAATTCATTCTGGATGACTGGGAGCAGATAGTTAACAACCATCAGCTCGAGAGCTGGTCCTTCGTTCCGCGATCGTTCGTCAGCGACATCCTGTGGTTCCGCGATCCTCTGCACGGGCCGCAAAGCCCCTACTACCGGCCGCTTCACGACCTATGGCTGTGGGTGAATTTTCATCTGTTCGGGATCAATCCGGTCGGATGGCATGCCGCGATGATCGCGCTTCATCTGATTGTCGTATGGCTCGCCTATCGAGTCGCATCGGCACTGGCGGGCAACGGGTGGACGGGAGTCGCCACCGCGGCGATTTTCGCGCTGCTGCCGATTCATGCCGAGGCGGTCGCATGGCCCGCCGCCATATCGCCGCCGCTTAGCACGGCATTTCTTCTGGGCGCCTTCTTGATGTATCTCCGCGCAAACGCGCAAACCTCCGCCGGCTTCGCTCTCGGCCGTGTTCCCCGGCAGGCAATGTCGCTGGGACTATTCGCATGCGCGCTGCTTGCCTATGAAAGTTCAGCGGTGTTTCCGGTGTTAATCGCCGCCCACGCCTTCATTTTTTCCTTTCCCCAAAAATACCCCTCTCCCGCCGGTAGAGGGCAATCGCCTGACGGCACGATCGACGAATCGGACCTGTTGGGTAAGGGTGCTGCGACCACAATTTTGGGCCGCACGCGGACCGCGGCAATCGCGATGATTCCCTATGCGTTCGTTGCAGTCGCATACCTTGGAATTCGATATCTCGTGCTGGGATTCATCGAGCCGGGGCGCGGCAATCAGATGGCCGGAATGGATCTGACTCCTCTGCAGGCCGCCGTCGCAATTCCCGGTGCGCTCGCAACTTACGCATCGATTCTGGTGTTACCGTGGCGGGCCGGCCCCGCGCATCACCTCTTGATGAACGTCACCGGAAGCGTCGCATCGCCGGGCTTTCTCGTTCCCGCCGCCGGGCTGGCCGCCCTGCTCGGCTTGAGCGTCACGATCCTGCGGCATCACCCGCATCGCCGGCTGTATCTATTTTCCGCAGCATGGTCCGCGATCGCGATCAGCCCGATGTTTCATCAGACGGGAATCTTCGTCCAGGACCGATACTTCTATCTTCCTTCGTTTGGACTATGCCTGATCGCCGGAGACCTTCTAATCTCCTTCGCGCAGGGAACCGGACAGCGTGCGATCGCGGCTGGAATCGCGACGGGCGCGATCGCACTTGCCTACGCAGCGACGCTCGTCGTCGTGCAGGGCTTTTGGCATGACGATGTCGCGGTATTTTCCCATTGTGTCGAGGCGGTCCCGCAAATGGAGCCATGGCATTATCAATTGGGACTGGCGCTCGCGTCACGAGGCGAGTACTCCCGCGCAAGGGATGAGTTCGAGCAAGCCCGCGACCTCATGCCGGACGACGGCTGGAACCTTTACAACCTTGGCCGCGTGTACAGCAGCCTTGGCGACAGCCGCGCCTCAATCGAAACGATGGCAAAGGGACTCGCACACATCGATCATCCGTCCCCGGACCTTTACGCCCGGCTGGCGCTTACCGCGGACGCCGCCAGTGACACCGCGCATGCCGACGCGGCGCTGGCGAACCTTTCGGCAATCGCGGGCGGCGCCGATACCGCCATTCTTACCCGCGCGCAGATTCGGATGCGGCACGGCGATAGCAAAGGCGCATCAGATGCGATCGAAGAACTGGTGCGGCGCGAGCCGGAGAATCCGGAGGCGCTGGCCGCGAGGGGTGCGATACTGGCGTCGGCGCGCCGGTACGACGATGCCCTCTCCGACTACGAGCATGCGATGCGAAATTCTCCGCACGACGCCAATCTTCATTATCAAACTGCCGCGTTGCTTCATCAGATGGGGCGCGACGGCGACGCGCGCAATGAATGCGCCGTGGCATTGATTCTTGCGCCCGGCAATCGCGACGCACAGGCGCTGATGGCATCGATCGATCGCGCCGGCGCGGCGCATTAGCGCCGGCCGATTTGGATCGTTTGACTTGTCATGGGGCGCTGATCTTAAGTGGCGCTCAAATGCCGCGCCGGACGCGGCGAATAGCTCAATCGGAGGTAACGCTGATGGCGCGAATGATAAGGCACGACAAGAACTCTCCCTACGAAGTTCCCGAAGGCACCGAGCTGCCGGTTTACATCTGCGCGTGCGGCCTGTCGAAGAACAAGCCGTTTTGCGACGGCTCGCACAAGCGGACGCGCGATGAGAATCCGGCCGATGTCTACGTTTACGACGACGCCGCCCGGGTCAAGCCCAAGGTCGAGTACTAGCGGCTAGTGCATCTCGACGCCGCCGCAGATGTTTATCGCCTGCCCGGTGACATAGCCGCCGTCCTCCGACGCCAGGAAGGCAACCACGTTGGCGACATCGTCGCCGGTCTCCATCCGGCCCATCGGAATCTGGGCAACGAAGGAACTGACCACCTTTTCGCGGCTGGCGTTGCGCGCCGTACCGATCATGTTGATTAGTCCGTCGAGGAGCTGCGTGTCGACAAAGCCGGGACATACCGCGTTGACGGTGATGTTGCACGGCCCCAGCTCCAGCGCGAGGCTGCGTGTTAGACCAATCACGCCGTGCTTGGCGGCCGAGTAAGCCGCAAGGCCCGGACCGCCGCGCTTGCCGGCGATCGATGCGGTGTTGATGATCCTCCCGCCGTGCCCGCCCGCAATCATCTTTGGCGCCACGTGTTTCGCGCACAAAAATGACCCGGTCAGGTTGATCGCCAGCGTCCGGCTCCATGAGTCGAGCGATTGCTGAACGACCGGGCCGCCGCCCACGCCGCCACCGGCGTTATTGCACAGGATGTCGACCCGTCCGAATTGCCGCATCGCCGCCTCGGCCATCGCCGCGACTTCCGCCTCGTCGGTTACATCGACCCGAACTGCAATCGCTCGGCGCCCGAGTTTCTTGATGTCGCCGGCAACCCCTTCGAGTTCCTCCATCTGGCCGAACTTCGTGTCGGGATATTCGGGAATCGAGCGGCAATAGTCGGCTGCCACGATGTCCGCGCCTTCCCGTGCCAAGCGCATCGCAATCGCCCGTCCGATTCCCCGCTCGCGCGCGCATCCGGTAACGATCGCAACTTTTCCTTCGAACCTCATTTGCAATTCCTGCCTTCGGCGGATTATTCCGTCTGAAATTTCCGGGCTTCGATACGATAGACCGTGGCCGCATCGCTGCGCTAGCGCGGCGTGCCGCTATGTTCGATAGCGGCCATCAAGTTGCGCGAGGCGGGATCGTTTGGCGCTATCGAGAGTGCGATTTCGCATTCATGCCGAGCTTCGGTGTCGCGCCCGAGGCGATGGAGCGAATCGGCGAGCAGGTAATGATAAAGCGGCTCGCGCGGGGCGATTGCGGACGCCCGGCCGATCGGCACCAGCGCCTCTTCATACCTCCCGCTTGATGACAATACCGTTCCAAGCACGAGCAGCGCCTGCCGATTATCGGGTTCCCGCTGGAGCAGGTCGCGCAGCGCCGCCTCAGCGCCCTTGCGATCGCCATGCAGGAATTGCAGTTGGATGCGCACCAATGCTGCAGGTCCCGCCCCACCGGGCATCGCTTCCGCGTGTCTTAGCGCCGCTTCCGCCCCCTTGGGATCGCCGGCTGCGTCGGCAACCATCGCAAGTTCCGCATAGGCGGCCGGCGGAGGATTCGCAATTCGTTCCAGCCCCTGCGCCATCTCGTGCTCGGCGACCTCGCGATTTCCAAGCCGCTCGTCAACCAACCCCGCGTCGTACAGCACGTTTCCGCCGGCGTCCGGGTCAAGTGCAAGGGTTTTCCGCAACTCCACTATCGCATTGGGATAATCACCGCGCGCCTTTAAAACCACGCCGAGCCGGTAGTGCCAAAAGGCAACTGTGGGCGCGTCCTTAATCGCGCGATTAAACAGCGTGAGATTGTCGCGCCAGTATCCCTGCATGACAACCACCATCGCGGCGAATGCCGCCGCGACGATCCCGCCCGCAACCCAAACGGCCGTTTCGCGGTTCCGGCTGCCGCGTGCAAACCGAACCGTGAGATCCGCAACAATCACGCACAGGCCGAGCGATGGCAAATACAGATAACGATCCTGGATGAGTACCTGTGCGAACAGTCCCCGCAGTTCGAGCATCGGGGCAAGTGTGATCAGAATCCACGCAAGGCAGAAAAAATACAGGCGGTCGTGCGGAAAACTGCGGATGATAAAAAGGCCCGCCGCGCACAGTGCCGCCAGACCAATCAACGGCAGAAAAAAACGTCCCGACGCGACGCTGTCCACCGCTGTCAGCGAATGGGCCGGGGCTGCCGCCCACGGTACGGCCAGAATCGCCGCGTAGCTGGCGATCGCGGCCGGAATTGTCAGTATCGCCTCGCCAGCCGTCAGAGGATGAGTATTTGGATTTGGGCCCGCGATGAATCCAAGTACGAGGAATCGGACGCACAGATAGACTGCGGTTTCGATCGCGTAGGGCAACATCGCGACGGCTGCCGCCTTTAGTCGCGGCGCCGTGCCCTCATCGCCTGCAATTTCTTTTTCCGGAAGCAGTATAGCGTGAGCCGCGATGAGCAGTGGAAATACGATCGCGATTTCGTAGGTCAACAGCGCGCATCCGGATAACAACAGCGACACCGCAAGCCAGCGCGGATTTGCATCGCCGTCAGCCCGGCGCAGATAGAAGTCGAATGCGCCCAGCATGAACGCGGCGCTGAGCGGCTGAACTACCGCCGCGGGCCAAACGACGGCTTGCACATGCACCGGCATCAATGCGAACAACGCCGCGGACAGAATCCCCACCGATGGATCCCGAGCCAGGCGCGACGCAACGCGATAGGCCAACCAGACGACGGCCAGATGCAGCGCAACCATCGTTGCGTGCCAACCAGCCGGATGCAGTCCAAAAATTTGAAAGTTCAGCCAAAGCCAGAGGTCCTGGAGAGGCCGGTAGTAGATTGCCTGCGCGGCGTGCAGCGGATCGCGAAACCACAGAACGTTACTGGCGAATGACCTCCACACAAACGACCAATCGCCGAGAGCGGGATTATTGACCACCTGGTCGTAATCGTCAGCGACGAACTCGTTTCCGATGCTTCGGCCGTACACCAACGCGGTCCCGATCAGAATCGCACCCATCACGGCGCGCGGATCGAACTTGGAAATTCCGCGAGATTCCATCGGTCTCCGCTACTGCGCCTGCGTGTGTCTTTCGATTTCGGCCATCAGTGCCAGTGCGCTCGGATTATCCGGCGATACCTCGAGCGCTTGCGCGCACTCTCCGCGCGCCTCGCTGTCGCGGCCCAGTTGGTGAAGTATCGCGGCGATCTTGTAATGCAGGCTCGGCTCTCCGGGAGCGATTCGTTGCGCATGCCGAAACACTGCCAGCGCATCGTCGAACCGCTTGTCCGATACCAGCACCTTGCCCAGCGCGAGCAGCGCCGGTCCATCGTCGGGTTCTCGACGCAGGAGATCGTCAAGCAACCGCTCGGCGCCCTTGCTGTCGCCGTGCAGATACGCGAGCTTTGCGCGTGCAAGCGCAGCCGCTCCCGCGCCGCCGGAAAGCGCCTCCGCCTGCTTGAGCGCGGCCTCAACGCCCGGTTTATCGCCGGCAGCATCGGCGGCTATTGCCAGCTCGGCATATGCACCCGCGTATGGCGGCTTTAGCATCTTGACCCATGCGGCAAGCGTTTCCTCCGCGGCGCGCCGGTCGCCCAAATCCTCTTCCACCAGAGCGAGACTGTACCGGGAAACTGTGTCATTTGGATCGATGCCGACCGCGGCATTAAATTCCTTGCGGGCGTCTGCGAAGTCGCCGCGTGCCGCAAACGCCACCGCCAGCCGATTGTGGTAATACTCGATTTCAGGAGCCTCCTCGATGCCACGTGAGAACAGCGCCACCTCGTCGCGCCAAGTTTTCAAAGTCAGAAGGAGCAGCACCGCACACGCGCCCAGCAGCACTGCGGCGCCGGTTCCGACTATCATCCGCCGCGGCTCGTTTTCACGGCCGAATTGGATCGCGAGGTCGGCTGCAATGACGCAAAATCCAAACGACGGCAGATACAGATATCGATCCTGGATAAGGCTTGATGCCAGCAGGCCACCTGAATCAAGCATCGGAGCGAGCGCAATCAGAATCCATGCGGCGCAAAACGAATAAATGCGCCGGCGCGGATGGTTCTTGAGTAAAATGAAGCCGGCACCGCATAGCGCGGCCAGTACTGCAACCGGAACGTAAAATCCCGGCGCTCCAATCCCGGTGACAAACTCGAGACGGTGTGCCGGCCCCGTGATCCAGAACATCGCCAACAGCATCAAGTTGTTCGCAATTGCGCCCGGAATTGTCAGAATTATTTCCAATACGTTCGGCGGCTTGACCGGGTTCATCCTGCTGATGAAACCGAGGACCCAAAAGCGAACCACAAAGTAAGCTGCAAGTTCGATGACATACGGCCACACCGCGACTAGCGATTTGGCAAATTTCGATTTGAGAACGGCACCGCCGTCCATTTCTTCATTCGAAAAGATGAAAGCATACGCGGCGATCAAACCTGGAAAAGTCACCGCGCTCTCCTGGCAGAGCAAAGCGCCCGCAAATAGCAAGAGCGATATCGCGAGCCGGCGGCTCCCCAACTCGCCTCCCGGGCGGCTCCGTAGGTAGAATTCAAATGCGCCAAGTTCGAATGCCGCGCTCATCGGATATGAGACCGCCGCGGCCCATGCCACCGCCTCGGCATGAACCGGCATCAGCCCGAAGAGGGCCGCGGCGAGCAGTCCCGCCGTTCGATCGCCAGTGAGAATCGACGCGGTCCGAAAAACCAGCCACACCACGAGCACATGGAGTGCAATCATTGCGGCGTGCCATCCCGCGGGATTGTGCCCAAAAAGATGCAGGTTCAACGCCCGCCATACATCGATCAGCGGACGGTAATACGAGCTCTGCGGCAAATGAGACGGATCGGAAAACCACCAGGCGTCATGGACGAATGATTTCCAGAGAAACGACCACTGCCCCATGTATGGGTTGGGGGCGAGCACGGCATTATCGTCAAATACAAATTCATTACTCAGGCTTCGGGCGTAGATGAGACCCGTCAGCGCCATCACAGCCACCAGGCCGGCGCGGACGGAGGAGCCATCTCCCCTCCATAGGGCCGCGACAGCGATTCCTGGCTGAAGTGCCTCCGGCTTGCCGGCAAGATTAGCGTCGGGCGGCATACTATTGCTTGCTAATGCGCCGGTCGATTTCAGCCATTAGCGTCAGCGCGGCAGGATTGTCAGGCGCTGCCGCAAGTGCCGCCGCGCATTCTTCACGCGCCTCGCTCTCGCGGCCCAGTTGATGGAGCATCAGAGCGATCTTGTATTGCAGGCTCGGCGTGTCGGGCGATAGCGTCGCGGCGCGGCGATACATTTTGAGCGCATCGTCATATTGCTTTTCGACCGCGAATGCCGCGGCAAGAGTGACTAACGCGGGCACATCGTTCGGTTGGGTAACAAGCAATTTTCCCAGTTTCTCTCGGGCGCTCTCATGGTCGCCATGCACCAGAAGAATTTGCGCGCGGGCAACTGTGGCCGCAGCCGCCCCGCCCGGCACGGATTCCGCATGGATCAGGGCGGTCTCGGAGGTGGCCGAATCGCCGGCGGCATCCGCAGCCAGCGCCAACTCGGGATAATCTTCCGGACCGGGCGCGGCGATCTTCTCCATGCGCTGGGCAAGTGATTCTTCCGCGGCGCGTCGATTTCCGAGCGTTTCATACACCAAGGCCAAATCGTGAAGCGCCGCAGTATCATTGGGATTGACTCGATGGACGGCCTCGAGTTCGCGGCGCGCGCCGTTGAAATCATCTCGCGCCTCGAGCGCCAAAGCCAATCGATATCGCCAGGTGGAATGCTGGGGAACCAGTTCGGCCGCACGCGAGTAAATCGCCAGATCATCGTGCCAAACCGGCTGTATGTATATGGCCGATATCAGCGCGTAGCCGATGGCAACGACGGCGGCGCCGCTCCACACAAATTTCGACACTGCCGTGCCCCTTTGCGCGGCAACAACGATCAGATCGGCGGCGGCGATACAAAATCCAATTGACGGAAAATAAAGATAACGATCGTGGATTAGGCTTTCGGTGAACAGTCCGGTGAGATTAAACACCGGCGATAGCGCGATCAAAAACCATCCCGCACAGAAAAGATATAGAGAGCGATGCGGGTGCCGCGAAAGCATCGCCAATGCCGCGCAGCCGATTGCCATCAGCGCGATCAGTGGAAAATAAAGCGCCGGCTTTGTTATTCCGTTCACCACTGCCAATGAATGCGCCGGACCGGCGCCCCAGGGCATCACCATCAGGATCAGGTAGCTCGCGATGGCGCTCGGAATCATCAAAATCTCTTGAAAGTGCGTCAGCTGATTGTTTACATCCGGGCGATTGCTAATGAATCCGAACAGCCATATCCGAAACGCGAGATAAGCTGCCGCTTCCACCAGATACGGCCACGCCGCGCTCAACGTGATACTGAATCGCGATCCGATACTTTTGCTTGCGCCAGCGTTCCGATCAGCGAAGATGAATGCGTGGGCGGCGACCAGCCCGGGAAATACGGCCGCTGCGTCAAAGCTGAGCAACGCCCAACCGAACGATCCCAAAGATAGCGCCAGCCATTTCTCGCGCCGCCGATTTGGAGGGTCCTCGTTGCGCGACCTCAGGTAAAATTCAAAGGCCGCGAGCTGGAATGCCGCGCTCAGCAGGTACGCAACCGCAGAGGGCCAGACGGCAGCTTCGACATTGATCGGGATCACCGCAAAAAACATTGATGCGATAACGCCAACCCATAAGTTCCCGGCCAATAACCCGGCGACCCGATATACCATCCATGCAACGACCAGATGCATTGCCAGCGAGGTCACGTGCCATCCCGAGGGATGAAGTCCAAACAGATGGAAATTCAGGGCGAACCAGATGTTTTGCAGGGGACGATAATAAGCTGCGACTCGCAGCGGAATCGGATGGATGTACCAAGTAGAATTGTCGATTAGCGAGCGCCAGATGAATGACCCGTCGCCAAGATAATGGTTGTCGACAATCTGGGGGCGATCGTCGAGAACGAACTGGTTGCCGATCGAACGCGAAAAAACGATCGCCGTGAGGGCTAGCACACCGGCGATTGCCGTTTCAGGCCGCAGTTTATCCGCGCCCCATGGCGGTCCGGCCGGCTGATTTTTCAATGCATCCTGCAGAGTCTTCAAAATTATCAGCTAAGGCCCGAAACGGAAATCCGGCCCTGAATCGATTGCCACGATCCTCCGCCAGGCTGCCGCCAGGGCCCGGTGTTAATTCGCGGCGTTGCCGGTATGTTAATAGAATCGGCTACGGCACCAATGGAATATCCAGAGCAGATTAGCTCCACGGGTACGGAAATCCCTGCTCCAGTTGTGGATTCGGCAGGGACCACCCCGCCGACCGCCATCCCGCGATGGCTCGACTACCTTGCCGAGCCGCGCCACGCTGTGCCGATCCTTTTGATCCTCGGTAT
>Ga0335069_10007208_pt1 | contig 16076 bp, 11 predicted proteins | sample Lox_Sample_11_FD_206714 | JGI IMG/M metagenome (GOLD analysis project Ga0335069, IMG submission 206714) | Soil microbial communities from Loxahatchee National Wildlife Refuge, Florida, United States - Lox_Sample_1.1 | ecosystem: Environmental > Terrestrial > Soil > Wetlands | place: USA... | reverse complement strand
GTCTGAGGGCTCTCTTCGCCTGGGCCGTCGTCATCGGGCTCATTCGACTGATCCTCCTCTCAGTTCTGCACAAGTCTTAGTCTTACGTGCAACGGCAACCCGCGCTACCATGACCCCGTGAGTTCCTTTCCAATCCTGAGCAACCTCACGCCGCTCGATCACGAGCGCTTCGCCGCCCATCGCGAACTCGAAGCCCGCCTGCGCCAGACTATCCGTGGTGAAGTCCGCTTCGACTCCGGCTCCCGCGCCCTCTACGCCGCCGACTCCTCCAACTACCGCCAGCTCCCCATCGGCGTCGTCCTGCCCCGCGACGCCGCCGACGTCGAAGCCGCGCTCGCTGCCTGCCGCGCAGTCGGAGCCGCCGTCCTGCCCCGCGGCGCGGGAACGAGCCTCGCCGGGCAGTGCACGAATGTCGCAGTGGTCTTTGATTACTCGAAATACATGAACCGCCTCGGCGCCGTCGACCCGGCCGCAAAACTTGCCACCGTCGAACCCGGCATCGTCCTCGACGCCCTGCGCGACGCCGCCGAGCGCCACCAGCTCACCTACGCGCCCGACCCCGCCACCCACAACCGCTGCACCCTCGGCGGCATGATCGGCAACAACTCCTGCGGCGTCCACGGCCTGCTCGGCGGAAAGGTGGTCGACAACGTCGAATCCCTCGACATTCTCCTCTACGACGGCACCCGCATGACTGCCGGCCGCACCAGCCCAGAAGAACTCGAAGGGATCATCCGAGCCGCCGGTCGCAAGGGCCAGATCTACGCAGGACTCAAGCGCATCTGCGACCAATACGCCGATCTCGTCCGCCAGCGTTACCCGCGCATTCCCCGCCGCGTCTCCGGCTACAACCTCGACGAGCTGCTCCCTGAAAACGGCTTCCACGTCGCGCGCGCGCTGGTCGGCAGCGAAGGCACCTGCGTGAACGTCCTCTCTGCCACGCTTAACCTGACTGAAAGCCCGCAGCATCGCGTGCTGACTGTCCTTGGCTTCCCGGACGATTTCTCCGCCGCCGACGCCGTTCCTCTCGCGCTCCAGCACAAGCCCATCGGCCTCGAAGGTTTCAATCACCTGCTCGTCGACTTCATGCGCCGGAAGGGCCTCGCCCTCACCGAGCTCAACTCACTTCCCGCTGGCTTCGGGTTCCTGCTCTTCGAATCGGGCGCCGACTCGCCCGAAGACGCCCTTGCCCAGGCCCAGGCCCTCGCCCGCGCATCGCAATCCTGGCCCGTCCCGCCCCTCGCCCACGTTTGCACGCCCGAGGAGGCCCGCAGCATTTGGTACGTTCGCGAGTCCGCCCTTGGCGCTGTCGTTTTCGTGCCCGGAGAGCCCAATCGCTGGGAAGGCTGGGAAGACGCCGCCGTTCCTCCCGAGAAGCTTGGCCAATATCTCCGCGCCATCACCGCGCTCATGGATGAGTACGGCTACTCCAGCCCCTTCTACGGCCACTATGGCCAGGGCTGCGTTCACAACCGCATCAACTTCGACTTCCGCACCGAGGCCGGCATCCGCGCCTTCCGCGAGTTCATTGACCGCGCCGCCGACGTCGTCCTCAGCTTCGGCGGCTCGTTCAGCGGCGAGCACGGCGACGGCCAGTCCCGCGCCGCGCTACTGCCCAAGATGTTCGGCCCCGAGCTTATGGAGGCCTTCCGCGAATTCAAACAGCTCTGGGACCCCGACAACCGCATGAACCCCGGCAAACTGGTCGATGCCGTCCGCGTCTACGATCCCGTTGAGAACCTGCGCCATCCCCTGCGGGGAGGCCAACTGCCTTTGGCCGAGCCGCGCCAGAACAACGGCGCGGCCTCAGCTTCGGGAGGACACGATGGGCGTGCCCAGGGTCCCTCGCATTTGGGAACCTGGGAATCACACTTCGCTTTCTCAAAGGATCACGGCTCTCTCGAACACGCCGCCGAGCGCTGCGTCGGCGTCGGCGCCTGCCGCAAGGCCTCCGGCGTGATGTGCCCCAGCTACCAGGCCATCGGCGAGGAGATGCATTCCACCCGCGGCCGCGCCCACCTGCTCTGGGAGATGCTCGCCGGCAGCCTCCAGTCTGAAGGCTTCGATAGCCATGCCGTCGACGAGGCCCTCTCCCTCTGCCTCAGCTGCAAGGCCTGCAAATCCGAGTGCCCCGTGCAGGTCGACATGGCCCAGTACAAGGCCGAGTTTCTCGCCCAGCGCTACAAGGGCCGCCCGCATCCGCTGCACCACTACCTCTTCGGCTTCGCCGACAAGCTGGCGCGCCTGGGCTCGCTCATGCCGGGCGTAACGAACGCCATCCTCAACGGCCCGCTGACCAGTCCCATCCTCAAGCGCCTCGCCGGGGTAGCCAAAGAACGCCAATTCCCGCAACTGGCGCCAAAGCCCTACACCAAGGCGCGCCCGACCACGATCCACGGAATCGCAGAATCAGCGTCGCGCACGCCATCGTCCTCAGGCCTTGTAACAGAGCGCGACTTCAGTCGTGCCGAAAGCAGCGCAACAGAGAATACGGCTTTAGCCCCTGCGGACGCGCCCGTTCCATCAACCGTGCTTTTGTGGCCCGATACCTGGAACAACTACTACCACCCGCAATCCCTCGCCGCCGCCGAGTCTCTTCTTGCCGAGGCAGGTTTTGAAGTCAAAACCGCGGAGCGGCACATCTGTTGCGGCCGCCCCCTCTACGACTTCGGCCTCCTCGCCCACGCCCGCCGCTATCTCGCCAACGTGCTCGACCGAATGGCTCCGCATATCGATGCCGGCCTTCCCTTCATCTTCCTCGAGCCAAGCTGCGCCAGCGTCTTCAAAGACGAGCTCCCCGAGCTCTTCCCCAACGATCCCCGCGCCAAGCTCCTTCGCGAAAACACCTGGCTCCTGGCCGACTTCCTCGCCGCCCACACGCCGAATCTCGCCACCGACCGTCTCGCAGGCCAACATATCTTGATCCACGGCCACTGCCACCACAAGGCCGTCTTCGGCGGACCCAAAAACGAAATCGCCCTCCTCCGCCAGGCCGGCGCGGACGTCCAGCTCATCCAGGCCGGCTGCTGCGGCATGGCCGGACCCTTCGGCTTCGAGGCTGACAAGTTCGAGGTCTCCAAGACCATCGCCAACCAGCAGTTGCTGCCCGCCGTCGAGAGAGCCGTCCCCGAAACCATCCTGGTCGCCGACGGCTTTAGTTGCCGCGAGCAACTCGAGCAGTTAGGCCACAAGCGAGCCATCCACTTCGCCGAAGCCCTGAAGCTAAAAGGCGGCCCAGGCCAAAAGACCTGAGCCGCCTTCTCACTCCATCTTCCATTGCGCTTAGCAGGCCGGCGCGGCGCTGTAATTCACGCAAGCCGAAGTCTGATTGCCGAACGTCCACACCGCGGAGACGCCCAGGAGGTTCGGCCGGTGAATGAAGAAATAGATCCAGCTCGAACCGTCGGAGATGGTCATGGGCTGCCCGTAGTCGTTCAGCTGATCGGTCCACTGGGCAGGATTGCAGCCCGAACCGTTGAACATCTGCGACTGCAGCACGCCTGTCATCGTCGCATGCGCGGTGAACTTCATCGCCTGCATGCGCTGGCCTTTGTAGGTGTACATGCACGCGTGCCATGTCATCTCGGTGCCGGAAGACGTGGAGTTCACCGGCACACCGAAAACCGAGGACGGCGTCCAGCTCTCATCAAACGCAGATATCCTGAACTTGTGCGCTCCCTGCGTCACGGCGATGGGGATGTTGATGCTCGTATCCCCGTTGATGTCCATCCATATCAGGTTGCCCCAGTCGTAGAGCGCCCAGGACGCGACTCCGCCATCGGTCAGGCTGGTGATCTGCGCAGTCGCCTTGAAGGTTACCTTGCCGGCCACTGACTCGTTGGTCCAGGGCGATGTGACCGTCACCAGCAGATGCGAACCGCTGGAACTCTTCAGCACATCGGGCGACGCAGTTGCCACGCCGATGGGTGTGGTGGAGTCTGCACTCTCCTGGCCAAATGCAGCACAGTGTGAAAAGGTGGAAGCGAAAACGACAGAGAGCACGCCAACAAGCGTGCCTTTATGGAAGCGATGCATAGTCATTCCTTGGGGGAGCAAACAGAGCAGGAGAGCGGGGGAGTTTGCTGCCGTAATGCAGTGTCCGTGTGGAACGGATGTCTTCGCGCAGTATACAAGCTTCCTAGCCTCCGATGAGCGCCGAAACCGAACCTCTGCTCCCCTAACTCGCCCGTACGGACTAAGCTAAAGGGAGTAGCCCTCGGCGCGACGCATTGATTCCAAACGCCTGGCGTTCAACGGCCCTTCCGCAAAACATTTCACCACCTGGGAACCTTGTTTTTCATGCCCCCGGCGGTGCGCCACCGCGACAGGGGCGCCTGCGCCTGCGCTACCATAAATGCAGATCATGTTCATCGTCGTCTGGCAGTTTGAAATCGCCGAAGAGAAGATCGCCGCCTTTGAAGCCGCCTACGGCCCCGACGGCGACTGGGCGCGCCTGTTCCGCTCCTCGCCCGACTATCGCGGCACCGAGCTGCTGCGCGACGCCTTCGTCCCCGGCTCCTACCTCACCATCGATCGCTGGGCCAGCGAAGAGGCTTTCCGCGCCTTCCGCCGCGACCACGACGCCGACTACGAAACGCTCGACCGCGCCTGCGACGACCTCACCCAGAAAGAAACACGCATCGGCGCCTATACCGCCTGAGGCCGCACGTTTCTCTTTACTCCAGCAGGAGAATGTTCTGGCGGTACTCCGCGCCCGCCGTATACCGGAGCTTCCTGTCGAAGCTGACCAGCTGACCGCGGCGAACCCGGCTCTTCCCGAGCGGCGTGGGGACAAGACCACACCGCCCGGCTTCACGGTTCGGATTGAGAGGCTTTATGGCTGGAGGTCTTCGCCGCCATCATCGACGCCGGCATCCGGTCCGCCGTGCATCACAGCCTGGACGGCCGGGTAGGGCTTCATCTGGTACTCCACGGGCGGGATGTCGCCGGCAAGATAGCGCACGAAGTAATCCCACCGGCGGCGCGCCATGTAGCCTGAGGCAGGTCCGTAGGCGTGTGGCACGTTGGGGATCATCAGCAGGTCGAAATCCTTGTTGGCCTTGATCAGCGCATCCACCAGGACCAGCGTGTTGTTCGGCGGAACGTTATTGTCCATGGTGCCGTGGGCCAGCAGCAGGTGGCCTTTGAGGTTTTTGGCGAAGTTCTGATTGGCCTGCGAATCGTAGTTGCTTGTGCCGTCGGGCTTCTTCTCTTCCAGGCCGGACCACTTCTCGGCCCAGTCGTCCTCATAGTCGCGCTGGTCGTGGTTGCCGCTCTCGGCGATGCCCACTTTGAAGAAGTCGGGATAGTGAAACATGGCGGCGGCAGTGGCGTTTCCGCCTCCGGAGTGGCCGTACATGCTCGCCCGATCTAGATCGATGAAGGGATACTGGCGAGCCAGGTCTTTCATTCCCGCCACCTGGTCGGGAATGGTGTTGTCGCCGAGATTGCCGTAGTAGGCTTCGTGAAAACTCTTCGATCGCCACGGCGTGCCCATGCCGTCGATGCACACGACGACAAAGCCGAGCTCCGCCAGCGATTGTAGATCGTTGTGCGCCGCCTTGAATTCACGCCCGCCGCAGGAGCCGGTCTGCGGGCCAGGATACACGTTGTTGACGATGGGGTACTTCTTCGAGGGGTCGAAGTGCGTGGGCTTGAACATGAATCCGTAGAGGTCCGTCTTGCCGTCGCGGCCTTTCACCTTGATGGGCGTGAGGGGCGCCCAGCCGGCGGCCACGAGCCTGGAGATGTCCTGGTGCGCCACGTCCATCACGGTGCGGCCGTCCGTGTCGCGCACGACGGTAATCTGCGGCTGGGTCGGCGTGGAGTAAGTATCGATGAAGAAGCGCCCCCCTGTGGACATTTTGATGTCGTGGTTGGCGTCTTCAGGAGTGAGCAGGTGCTGCCCGGTTCCATCGAACCGGATGCTGTAGAAGTGCTGGTAATACGGGTCGCGACCCGCTTCCTTGCCGACTGCGACGAAGTAAATGGTGCGTTTTGGCTCATCGATGTAGAGCACCTGCGTTACATTGCCCGGGCCATGCGTGATCTGGTTTTTGAGCTGTCCCGTGGCAAGGTCGTAGAGGTAGAGATTGCCCCAGTCGTCGCGCTCGCTGAACCAGAGAATTTCGTTTGAGCCGGGCAGGTAATGCCAGTTGATTTTGCCGTTTCCGCTCTCGTAGAACCTGGGCGCGGTTTCGCTCATCACTTCGCGCACATCTCCGGTGGCGGCGTCGGCCACCCGCAGCCACTCCTGCCTGTGGTCGCGCGAGGTGGAGACAAAAGCAAGGTGCGCGCCGTCGGGACTCCACTCCACGTCAGACCACGTGTTTCCGTCGCATGCCACGTCATCGCACAGTGTCGACCGGTGCTGATCGGGCGGCATCTTCAGGCGAGTGACCTTGCGCGAATTCACGTCGATGATGACGCGCTCAATCATGGTGACATCCTGGTCGCCGACCAGGGGGTACTTCCAGGCTCTCAGGTCGGGATGCGCGTTGGTGACCGGAACCAGGTACATCTCGCTGGTCTTGCGCTGATCCTGCTGGAAGGTGGCGATCCTGGTGGAATCGGGCGACCAGAGCAGGATGGCCGCGTCGGAGGACTTCCAACCTGCATTGTCGGTGGCGTAGCCGTAGTCCTTCGCTCCATCGGTGGTCAGTTGCGTCTCCGCGCCGGTCGAGAGGTCGCGCACCCAGAGGTTCCTGTCGTGGATAAAGGCGCCCAGCTTCTTGTTGGGCGAGAGCGTCAATGGAAGCTGCGCGTGGTGCTGGGCGGCTGCGGGCGGCCCGCCGTCGGCGGAACCGATGCGCGTGCAGGATGCAGGCCTGGCGCCGAGATCGCAGCGAAACATGGCGCCATAGCCCGTGAACTGGAGGAGGCGATCGTCGCCGGAAAACGCCAGGTCAGAGAGGATGAGGCGCCGCGCATCGAGTTTCATTCCATTCAATGCGGGCATCAACGCCGCGGCCAGCTTTTCGTGGTCGAAGGCCGGCCCGAGCCTGCCTTTCGCGGGATCGACAAGGACATAGGAGATGCCGCTGTCATCCACGGCCTTGTACCAGAAGCGTCCATCGTCGAGGACCTGCGCTTTGACCTGCCCCGGAAAAGCGAGAGGGTTTGCGTTATAGGGCATGAACTTTTCCGCGTTGGCGTAGTCCCGGTCGGTGAGCTGGCGGGGAGCTTGCGCCATCACGGCAGTGCAGACAAGGGAAAGGGCCGCGAGAGATCCCGCGTTTTGCAAACTTGTTTTTCTGAACATTTGACAGGTTCCTCTGTGTTCGCGTCACGATCATTCGTCAGGATCATGCGCGGGATTGGTGGGGGCTGGGGATGCAAATGCCGTTTATTTTATACCCCGGGGTCGCCAGGGTTGAGCTGCTGCCGGGCGTCTGCCGCACAGAACGCGTATGCAGCAAGGGCAGCGCATGGGGTTGCGCCGCCCTTGAATTGACGTGCGAATTGCGGGTTGGGTGAGATCACCTCAGTTTGGGCCCAACCTGGCGGCAAGGACAAAGACGCCGTGCCCAGAGGGCTCCCAGGTGGGGCACCCGGCACCGGGCAGCCCGGAATGGGCTGGGGCGGTTCGTGATGAGCGATGCTGCTACTGAAACCGGCCGTCGACAGTCGCGGCCGCGCCAGGCGGTGGGGTAATGATGCGCGGCTCTATGGGAACAACTTCCAGACTGGTGGGCTGCAATGTGGTGGCCTTATTGTTGGACGCAGTGTAGACGCCAACTACATCCAGCTGGTTGGGGCTGGAGGCGGGAGGAACGACAATCACCACGAAGCCCTCGATAAACGCAGGCAGCGGGGGCGCAGCGGAGCCTAGGAGTCCCCGGATGACTGAGCAGTTCACATACTCTGCATAATCGTTGGTCAGCGTGTCTTGTTTGAAGGCAGAGGGTGGGACCGGGGTAGACCCTTCCTTAAAAGCAAGCACCGCTTTCTTTTGGAACGTGATGGGCGCGTCGTTGGCGAAGAGATTTGGGTTGTGAATGTTGATCGAGGTCGTGTATTCGGCGTTGCCGAGGAAATCGTTCGCGAGCTGGGCAGCGTTGGGAGTGCCGCAGAGGAACTTGGCAGCGTACTCGGTGTAGGTCGTTGTGCTCTGCGCGGATAGCTGAGTGACGGCGAGCGTGGCGGCGCCGGCAAAGAGCACGGCGCGCAGTGCTGACGCTGAGATGAGGGTGGGTATCGGGTATTTACCTGACATGTGGGTCTCCCTCCTCCCTTGGGAAAGCAAGGGTACCCACTACTATCGACTTGGACTTCCGCTTTGTCTATAGGGGGACGGTGAATGTCCTCCCACCCATCTTCGGTGGTGCGATGTCCTTTGAAATCTTGCTCATGTTGAGCCTCTCCTGGAGTCCGCGGGAGGCCGTTCCGGCATGTTGGCTGGGAAAGAGGGGAACCCGTCGATGAGGACGCGGGTTGCGTTTCTCAAGGTGGGGGATGGAACAGGGCGGCGCATGGAGTTGCACTGACCTTCTTTGCGGGAATGTCTGAATCCCGGGTCCCAGAATCGAGACCCGGGATCCCCCAGTGATATGTCCAGGTGAACTGGGGATTCGGTTAAAAGAGGTTCCAGAGCGACTGGTTGTAGACCTCGTGGTGGAACTGCACTTCAGAGGGCTTGACGAAAGTTCCCAGCACGCGCGGGCAGCGGTCTGCTGCAGCCTGTTTCAGATCGGCGTAGCGGCCCTGCACGTCGTTTCCCAGGATTTCGGCAATCCACTTCGACGCCTTGAAATCCTCGATGGCGGTGTAGATGTTGTCCGGCAGATAGCGGCCGCCTTCGCGCAGGTTGTCGAGACTGTCGATCTCTCCGTCGATGCCGGTCTTGAAGATCGAGTAGAGCGACAGGTAGGGATTGGCATCGGGGGCCACGGCGCGCACCTCAGTGCGCATGGAGCGATGATTGCCGATGGGCACGCGGATCATGGCGCCGCGGTCGGTGGCCGAAGCGCGGATCTGGTTGGGAGCCTCGAAGTGCGGATCGAGGCGGCGGTACGCGTTAACGCTCGAGTTGAACACCAGGCAAAGATCCAGCGCGCGGCTCAGGATGCGATCCAGGAAGTCCCAGCCAAACTTGGAGAGCTGTTCCTCGCCCTTCTCATCCCAGAACAGGTTCGTCTTGCCGTGGCTGACGGAGACGTTGGTATGCATGCCGCTGCCATTGACGCCCACCACCGGCTTAGGCATGAAGCACGCCGTGTAGCCATAGTTGTTGGCGATCTGGCGGCAGAGCAGCTTGTAGAGCTGAATCTGGTCGGCCGCGGCCACCACTTCGCTGTAGCCGAAGTTGATCTCGAACTGGCTGGGCGCCACTTCCGGATGGTCCTTCTCGTTCTGGAAGCCCATGGCGCGCTGCACTTCGGCCGAGGTATCGATGAATTGGCGCAGCGGATCGAGCGGCAGCACGTGATAGTAGCCGCCGGTGTTGATGAAGTCGAACTTGGTGGTCTCGTGGAAGTGGCGCTCGGCATCGCGTCCGGCGAAGAGGAATCCTTCGATCTCGGTGGCCGCGTTGAGCGTGTAGGTCTTTTCCTTGTGCAGGTGGTCGGCATAGCGCTTGAGCACGCCGCGCAGGTCGCCGGAGTAGGGTGAGCCGTCCTTGTCGATGACCGTGCCGAAGACGAGGACCTTGCCGTTGCCGAAGACGTCGGCGGGCACCCAGTAGAACGCGCTCCAGTCGATGCCGAGGCGCAGATCGCTTTCCTTCTGCGCGGTAAAGCCGCGGATCGAAGAGCCGTCAAAGGTCAGGTTCTCGTAGGAGCCCAGCAGGAATTTCTTGTCGTAGTCGAGCAGGTGGAGGCGGCCTTCGAGATCGGAAAAGAGCACCGTGACGGCCTTGATCCGCTTCTCGTCGGTCAGGTACTTCAACCGCTCTTCGCGGATCTTGTCGATCGACACACGGTTGATGCGGTCGGCCTTGGCTTGAAGGTTCTTCTCTTCCAGCTCCTCATACGAAAGGGCCAGGAAATTGCGGAATTCAGTCGACATGGATCTCCTTTTGAGACGCGAAGTAGTTGCAGCAAGACAGAGATTGCACGTTGCCGCGACTGCGGGCCCCGGACTTCCGAAGCTGTGTGTCCCGACCCGGACAGGACCCGATTTGAGCGAGTGAAGGCGTTGCGGACGGATGAAGCATTTGTCCCAGCCATTTTATAGGACGGAAGCGAGGTTGAAGGCGGAGGGCCGATGTGGGTCGCGGAGAGCCTGTCGCCGGGCACCCCGGGCTACGCTCGGAATGACAGCGCGTCACGGATGACATGGAGGCGAGGGACGACAGCGTGTTGAGGGTGCGGGGGCCATTGAGCCATGCCGCATCGGCAAAAGCAACCGCGGATCCTTCACTGCGTTCAGGATGACAGCGTGCCGGGCGTGCGGAAGGGCGTGGCGGATGGGGGATGGTTGGCGGGCGGCTGGCGTTGCAGAAGGGAGAGCGATCTGGGGTTGGTTTGCGACCTGCCGCATTTACAAAGACAACCGCAGATCCTCCGTCGCTGCGCGCCTCAGGATGACAGGTTCCCGAGGGCCGGAACGGAGGCAGATAGCTGTCGCGTTCCGGTTGATGCCCGGCTGGATTTTGCCCGATCCTGTGGTACCGCGCTTGCATTTTCGTGTTCTCCCAGCTTCCGGCCGAAGGAGGCCGTGACGATGGGACACGGGAGGTTTGTGGGATCCCGTCCTTTTCACAAAAGGCGTGAAAAGGACGGGGCACGGAAGGTTTTGCGGGTTCCCACCCTGGCGGTAAAGACAAAAGCGCCGTGCCCAGAGGGCTCCCAGGTGGGGCACCCGAATCGTGGAGTTAGGCCAGTTCGAGTTCGGGCAGCGGAACGCTGCTGACCGTCTGGTAGATCCGGGCGACGATCTGGTAGGGATCGGCCTGGGAGTTGGGACGGCGGTCTTCGAGATAGCCGCGGTAGCCGTTCTTGATGAAGTTGACGGGCAGGCGGATGGAGGCGCCGCGATCCGAGAGTCCGTAGCTGAACTTGTCGATGGCCTGGGTTTCGTGGTGGCCGGTGAGGCGCAGGTGGTTGTCGGGGCCATAGACATTGATGTGCGCGGTGATGTTGTTTTCGAAGGCCGTCATGAGCGCTTCGAAATACTCTTTGCCGCCGACTTCGCGCAGGTGTTCGGTAGAGAAGTTGGTGTGCATGCCGGAGCCGTTCCAGTCGCCGCGGATGGGCTTGCAGTGCCACTGGACATCGACTTCGTACTTTTCGCAGAGGCGCATCATGAGGTAGCGGGCGACCCAGAGGTCGTCGGCAGCCTTGTGCGAGCCCTTGCCGAAGATCTGGAATTCCCACTGGCCCTTGGCCACTTCGGCGTTGATGCCTTCGTGGTTGATGCCGGCGTGGAGGCAGAGATCGAGGTGCTCCTCGACGATGTTGCGGGCGAGGGAGCCCATGTACTTGTATCCGACGCCGCAGTAGTAGGGGCCCTGTGGAGCGGGGAAGCCTTCTTCGGGGAATCCGAGGGGGCGGCCATCCTTGTAGAGGAAGTACTCCTGCTCGAAGCCGAACCAGAGATCGGGGTCGTCGGGAGTGGTGGCGCGCATGTTGCTGGAGTGCGGGGTGCCGTCTGGATGCATCACTTCGCTGAGCACGATGTAGGCGCTTGTGCGGGAGGCATCGGGGTAGAGGGCCACGGGCTTGAGGATGCAGTCGGACTTGTGGCCTTCGGCCTGCATGGTTGAGCTGCCGTCAAATCCCCACAGGGGCAGATCGGCAAGCGTGGGCGGCGCGTCGAACTCCTTGATGGTTGTTTTGCCGCGCAGCTCGGGGACTGGCGTTTTGCCGTCAAGCCAGATGTATTCCAGTTTGTACTTTGCCATGGGGTCTCCTTCGATCAAGAAGAGTTTTTGAGGCTCAACAGAATCGTAGAGGAGACCGCATAAAGACCCCGTGAGGAAGGCGTCTCTCAATGTGAGCGCGCAATGAGGATCATGACCAGCAAAATGACTACGGGAATGAGCGCCAGCATCGCGTAATAGGCGATCTTCCGGGGCAGATAGGCCTTGCGCTTCTTCCAATCCTGCAATTCCGGCCGGGCTTCCACGCCCACCTGGTCCAGATGCTGCAGGTCGCGTGCAAATTCAACGGCCCGGGCACAGCGATTCATCGGATTGCGTTCGAGCGCGCGGTAGATCACCTCCTGCAACTGGGGGCTGATGGAGGGCTCTGCCACGCTGGGCGGCACGGGATGGTTCAGCAGGCGGTCGTTGATCACCTGCATGGGATTCGAACCTGTGAAGGGCAGTTTGCCGGTGAGCATCTCGTAGAGGATGACGCCCATGGCGAATATGTCGGAGCGGGCGTCGCCGCGCTTGCCCTTGACCTGTTCGGGCGAAATGTAATTTGGAGTGCCCAGGGCGGCGGTCAGGTTGGCGTAGGTGAGGCGCCGCGCGGAGGCATCGCCGGCAATGCCGAAGTCGATCAGCTTTACGTTGTCGTCGGCGTCGACCATGATGTTCTCGGGTTTGAGGTCGCGGTGGACGACGCCGTTCTCGTGGATGTAGGCAAGTGCATGGAGCACGGCGACGGCGATGCGCAGGGCGCGGTCCTGCGGGATGCGGCCCTCATCGAGGATGGAGCGCAGCAGCCGGCCTTCGCACCACTCCATGACCATGTACACGCGGGAACGCGGCTCACCGCCGTAGACGCGCATGACGCCGGGATGGGAGAGCTTTTCGCCGATGGCCGCTTCGCGGTGAAATCGGTCGGAGAGGATCGGGTCGGCTTCAAGATCGGGATGCGGAATCTTGAGGGCCACGACGCGGTTGTCGCGCACGTCGACGGCGCGGTAGATGGTGGCCATGCCGCTGCGCGCTACCTGCGACTCAATGCGATACGAGTCGATCTGTGCGCCAGCTTCGAGGCTGTCGAAGAAGCCCATCGTGGGTTGCGCTCCTGAAGCGTCGTTCCTTCCACTTTAGCGGGAACGGATAGTCAAAGGCCTAAAGGCTTCCTAAACGAAGGCAAATACGGTCATGCTCTTCATGTTGCCGGGGTCATCGCCCGCGGAGCGCAATGAGCACCGCGGGCCGATCAGCCCTGAAGCCGATAGGGGCGGCCGCGGTACATGCCGACCTGCTCGACGGAGCGGACGCGAATGACCTGGGCCGATGTGTTGTCGCCGCCGTCGATTTCGACGGCCCGGGCGACCAGTTCGCGGGCGATCTCGTTGACGTCCTTGCACGTCTGCGAGACGATTTCGGCGATGTCGCGCTCGGGCATCTCGTCGTGGAGTCCGTCGGTGCAGAGCACCAGAACGTCTCCGGACTGCAGCGAGATGGTGTTGGTGTCAGGAGAGACGAACAACTCGGGGCCCAGGCTCTTGATGAGAACATGGCGCGAGTCCGAGCCGCTGCTTTCCTCGGCGGAGATGAGTCCCAGCTTGCGCTGCTGGTTGACGAGGGTGTGGTCATCGGTGATCTGGCGCGCCTTGCCGCCACGCACCAGGTAACAGCGCGAGTCGCCCACATGCGATACGACCGCCTGGTCGAATCGCAGAGCGCAGGCCACCAGCGTCGTGGCCATCTGCTTGCCGCGAAATTCCCGCTCGAGGCGGCGATCGTGCACGGCGGCGTTGGCGTGCTGCACCAGGCGGGGCAGCAGGCCGGGCAGCATGGTGCCGGACTGGGCGCGGGCGAATTCTTCCGTGACGACCTGGATGGCGGTGGCCGAAGCGACCTCTCCGAGGTCCATGCCGCCTACCCCGTCGGCAACGGCGAACAGGAAGCCGTGGGAGCGCGTCTCCTGGCGGGATTTAGGCAAAAACGATCCCATGGCGTCTTCGTTATTGGTGCGGACTTTGCCGGGATCGCTGGCCTGGCCGAACTGAACGTCTAGCATGGATAACCGATTGGGTGTTCTGTTGTTCGAGTGTTCCCCGGGAGCATAGGCCCGTTCGCCACCACCGGGGCGAGAGAGGTCCATGTCGATCTCCGGAGTGCGAGTCCGGCGAAGCTGCCGCTCCGCGCGCTGTCTCTATTTTGCAGGAGGCCGGAGCCGGGGCCTGAGCCGAAGCCCGAAAAGACCACCGGGTGGCGAGCATGGAAGCAAGCCACCCGGAGAGCGGTTCATGCGAGGTTACTGGCTGACGGCTTGTTTGCCGAGCAGGATTGCCTTGCCCTTCTTCTTCGAGGATTTGAGGAAGTAGAAGGCGCCGTACAGACCCCAGAGGGCCGAGATGGCCAGAGCCGTGAGGGGTTCCATCTTGGTGCCGAGGCTGAAGAACGGTCCGGCCAGGTAGAAGGCCATGCAGGTTAGGTTGGCGAGCAGGCCGAAGCCGGGGATAAGGGTGTGGAGCAAGAGGTTGTGGTCGGGCCGCTTGTGATAAGCAACCATGCACAGGAAGCAGCTCAGGGCGTAGAGGATGAAGGTGCCGAAGTTCGAGGTGAGGGTGATGGTGAGGAGGGAGTTGGGCAGCTTGGCCAGGGTATCGTGCGGGAGGTAGCCCCAACTGGAGAAGATGTTGTGGGGCAGGGCGGCGATGGTGGCGTCGGCGGGCGCGGAGGCGTCAGCGAACACCAGCGAGACGGCGACGCAGCCGATGACGGCGGAGATGGCGGCCAGGGTCCAGATGGCGCGGCGGGGCGAGAGCGATCCGGCGTGAAGCATGCCGAAGTGCTCGGGAGCCTCGTCGTCCTTGCCCATGGCGTAGGTGACGCGGGCGCCGGTGTTCATGCAGCTCAGCGTGGTTCCGATGAGCGCGAGGAAGACCGTGAACGCCTCGGCGAGCATGAAGTATTTGCCATGCCCGTGGCCCAGCAGCGCATCGCCGACGATGATCATCATGTCGCCGATGGGGGCGGCAGAGCCGGCGGCGCTTTGCATGCTGTACCCGGTATTGAGGAAGTAGTTTGCGGAGAAGTACTCGAACAGGTAACAGACCACGCCCTGGATGAGCAACGATGCGATGACGGCGATGGGGATGTGCTTGGTGGGGTTTTTCGCCTCGCCTCCCATGGCGGTCACCGATTCGAATCCGACCAGGATGAGGATGGCCACGGTGGCCTGGATAAACATCCAACTGAACTTATGCACGCTCACCACCGATGCCGCGTTGGGGTGGGCGAGCATGTTGCCAGTGGCGTCGGTGGCGGGATAGTCGATGGTGAAGGGAACGGGCTGGCCGGCCTTGTCGAGCAGAGGCAGCGGGGCTCCGCCGGCATCGCGCATGGTCGAGCCGTCCTTGGCCGTTGCGAACTGGTAGGAGTAGGTGGAGAGGGTCTGGGAGTCGTACTGGAACGCGGGCGAACCGGCCGGATGGTTGGCGCGATAGCCGAGGGCGAGCACGCTGAAGACCACGAGGGCGGAAATCTGCACCACGTTGATGGCGATGTTGACAGCCGTCGAGGCGCCCGCGCCCTTGGAAGCGATCCACGCCACGAAGAACGAGAACACGATCGCGACCAGGGCCATGAAGAGCGGGCCGGGGTTGGAGCCCGAGAGGAAGCTGGGGAACAGGAAGCCGACGACGTAGCCGACGAAGATGCCGGTGGTGGCCACCATGACGCCGGGGTAGACCCAGTAGTAGAGGTGCGAGCCCCAGCCGACGATGAACTTGGCAACGCGAGCGTACTTGAACGACGCGTCCTTGGAAAGCATGGCCTGCTCGGCGTAGTAGTAGCTGGAGCCGGTGCCGGGGTAGAGCTTGGAGATCTCGGCGTATGCCACGGCCGTGGCCAGACAGAGAAGGAGAGCGGCGAAGATGCCGATCCACATGGAAGGAGCGGTGGAGGGCTGTCCAGCGACTCCCGTGGTTGCCTGAATGAAGAAGGTGAGCCACAGGAACGCGCCAGGAGCGATCAGAGCCATCGCGTTGCTGGTCAGCCCGGTCAAGCCCAGTGTGGCCTGCATCTGCGGTGCTTTCGATTCAGCCATTGAGAGATTCTCCTCAAGAAAGATTCAGTTGGTCCGGTTCGTTGGTCCGGATCAGTGAAGGAGCGGGCACTGCGCCTGTTGTGCGCTCAGGGCCCGGCGCGGAGCGTTATTCCAGATGCTAGAGAATTGCGAATAAGGATGGAATCAGGAGATCCATCCTTATCGCTTGGGCGCGAGAAC
>Ga0335069_10007207_pt1 | contig 16078 bp, 11 predicted proteins | sample Lox_Sample_11_FD_206714 | JGI IMG/M metagenome (GOLD analysis project Ga0335069, IMG submission 206714) | Soil microbial communities from Loxahatchee National Wildlife Refuge, Florida, United States - Lox_Sample_1.1 | ecosystem: Environmental > Terrestrial > Soil > Wetlands | place: USA... | reverse complement strand
CGGCCTTAGCCCGCGCCACCCACAGCACGTCGTCGAACAGCAGCTCCTCGGCGTTGGACGGGGTCAGGCGGGTGTGCTCCAGGCCCGGCCGGTGCACCATCACCCGGCGCAGCCTGCCCACCTCGGAATACGCTCCCAAAGGCATGACGATCTCCTCACTCGGATGGTGCGGGCTGGGCGGTCAGCTGGAGGCGAACACGACGCCTGTGACGTCGGTCGCCACCCGGGTACCCGCCGTGCCGGCGAGCATCGCGTCGATGTCGGACAGCGCACCGATCACCGCGGGCTTCCCCGTCGTCTTGGCGAACTCGCACGCGGCTATCACCTTGGGGAGCATCGATCCCGCTGCGAACTCCGCTCCGTACTCGGTGAGCAGGACGTCAGGATTGGCTTGCGCGATGGCCTGCTGCCGGGGGGTACCGAACCCGACGAAGGCCGCGGACGCGTCGGTGGCCATGATGAGGATGTCGGCGCCGACGTCGCGGCCGAGCAGGGCGCTGGCCCGGTCCTTGTCGATGACCGCCTCGATGCCCACCAGCTGCCGGCCTGGCCGGTAGGCGGTGGGAATGCCGCCGCCTCCAGCGCAGATGACCACACAGCCCTGCTGGAGCAGCCACATGATAGGCCGGCGCTCGAAGATCCGCCGTGGTACCGGTGAGGGCACCACGCGGCGCATATGGTCTCCGTCGCGCTTGAACGTCCAGCCTCGTTCCGCCGCCAGCTTGTCCGCCTCGGACCTGTCGTAAAGCGGGCCGATCGGCTTGCTCGGGTCGGTGAAGGCCGGATCGTCCGGATCGACCTCGATCATCGTGAGCAGCGACGCGAGCGGTTTCTCGAACGGGAGCCGGTTCCCGAGTTCCTGCTCGATGAGGTAGCCGATCATCCCCTGGGTCTCCGCGCCCAGTACGTCGAGCGGAGATTCAGGCACCTCTTCGTAGGCTGCCTCTTCCAGGGCCAGCAGCCCGATCTGCGGGCCGTTCCCGTGCGAGATGATCAGCTCGTGCTGCTCGCCGATGGGCGCCAGGCGGTCACAGGCCACCCGGACGTTCTGGCGCTGGTTTTCCACCGTCATCGGCTGTCCCCGGCGCAGCAGCGCATTCCCGCCGAGGGCCACCACGACTCTCATGATGTTCCCCACATACGGGATACGCTATTTTACCGGGGGATACGCTCGCAAGAACTGAAGTCCTCAAGCAGAAGCTCATCGCCATGGCGACCAGGGACTCTCGGTTCTTTCTGAGCAAGAACTGAGCGGCTGCGGCGGGAGTGACAATTTCGCCTAGGACCGCATGGGACAGCACCGGGCCGAGAAGATTTCCCCTCATTTGTTATCCCCCTCCGGGCAACCTAAACATAACCTTCATGTCACCTTAATTTCGATTGCGAGCTTTCTGGAGACCTGGGTCCCTATCGAATACGTGTGATTATCGGTCTACCGTGGGCATCGTGAGCGCTCAACGCGGATATCCGCTCGTCGGCGAGCGTTCGGCTCGTGACCCAAAGAGGGAGGTAGGCCATGTCTGAAACCCCGGCCGTCGTGCAGCCCCAGCCAGAAGGGGAGGGCCCCCAGCCAGAACCGCCTGGCGCGGGAGCCGTCCCGGGCGGCGGCTTCGGCCTGCCGGTGGCGATCGCCCTGATCATGGGCAGCATCATCGGCGTCGGGATCTTCAACCTGCCGACATCGCTGGCCGTCTACGGGCCGATCACCCTGGTCTCGATGGCGCTCACGACCGTCGGCGCCATCGCGCTGGCCCTGATGTTCGCGGCCCTGTCGCGCCGGCTGCCCGCCGACGGCGGGCCGTACGCCTACGCCCGGGTGGCGTTCGGCAACCGGGTCGGCTTCTTCAACGCGTGGTCGTACTGGATCAGCTCGTGGGCCGGCAACGCGGGGATCGCCGTCGGCTGGGTCCTGTACGTCGAGGTGTTCATCAACAAGGGCCAGAACAAGCTGTTCACGATCCTGCTCGTGCTGATCGGCCTGTGGGTGCCCGCCGTCATCAACATGTCGGGCGTGAAGAACATGGGCTCGGTCCAGATGGTCACCACGGTCCTCAAGTTCGCGGCGCTGGCCTTCATGTCCACCGTAGGCTTGTTCTACATCAAGAGCGCCAACTTCACGCCGTGGAACATCAGCGGCGAAAACGCGATAGGCGCGATCGGCGCCGGCATGGCGATCGCGCTGTTCAGCTACATCGGCGTGGAGGTCGCCTCCGTCGCCGCGGGCAAGGTGCGCGACCCTGACCGCAACGTGCCCAAGTCCACGGTCTTCGGCACGCTGGCCACCGCCGTGGTCTACATGCTGTCGCTGACGGCGGTGTTCGGCATCGTGCCATCTTCTCAGCTCTCGAAGTCCAACGCGCCGTTCTCGACCGCGCTCAACACCATGTTCGGCGGTACGTGGGCCGGCTATGTCATGGCCGTGGTGGTCATCATCTCCGGTTTCGGGGCGCTGAACGGGTGGACCATGATCTGTGCCGAGATGCCGCTGGCGGCGGCCAAGGACGGGCTCTTCCCCGACCGTTTCAAGCGCTTGTCCAAGAACGGGGTGCCCGCCTTCGGCATCATCGCCGCCACCGTGCTGGCGTCGATCGCGATGGCGGTTAACTATCTTGGCTCCGGCGGCGCCACCGTCTTCACGACGCTGATCCTGATGACCGGCATCACCGTCGCCATCCCGTACGGGTTCTCGGCGCTGGCCCAGATCAAATGGCGTATCGTCGACCGCCGGGCGCTCCACGCTCGGCGATTCGCCCGGGACATGATCGTCGCGGTGCTTTCGCTGGTGTTCTCGATCCTTTTCATCTGGTACTCGCGCAACACCGGTCACAGCTTCTTCGTGTACTGGGCCCCGTTCCTCCTGGCGGGAGGTGCCCTCCTGCTCGGCATCCCCGTCTACGCCGCCCAGCGAGGGAAGATGACCGAACCCCAGGCGGTACCGGAGTACCGGTGAGTACCGGCGGCTTGCGGCCGCTGGCTTCCAGCGGCTGGCTTCTAGCCGCTGGCTTCGTCCGGGTCGGCGTCTGGGTCCAGGTACTGGTCGGGATCCAGCTCGAAGCCGATGGGCTCGCCTGGGCCCTCCTGTTCCATGACCTCTCTGATCAGCCTGAAGACCAAGCCGGGCGGATAGCCCTTCCTGGCGAGCATGCTCGCCGCCTGCCTGGCGCGGGTTTCCGGCGGCCGACCGCGGGTGCTCGCCATCTTCCGCTCGACCAAGTGCCTGGCGGTGGCCACTTCCTGCTCGGGGTCGAGGGTATCGACCGCCTCGCGGATCTCCTCGGCCTGGATGCCCTGGCGCCTGAGCTCGGCGGAGAGGGATCGCCTGGACAGCCCGCGGCTGTGATGCCTGGACTCGACCCAGGCCCGGGCGAACGCGGCGTCGTCGATCAGCCCGGCGTCGGTGAAGCAGACGAGAATGGCCTCGGCGGCTTCGGCCGGGATGCCGCCGCGGCGCATCGCCTGGGCCAGCTGCGTCCGGGTCCGCGGCGCAGCCGTCAGCAGCTGCAGGCAGATCTGCCTGGCACGGGCTTCAGGGTCCTGGACGTCGCGGGCCGTGGCCTCGGACGCCGCTGCTTCCCCGGACCCTGAAGCCCGGCCGTTGCGGGTCATGGGCTAGACCGCGGCACCCGGGACGGTGGCGGCGGTCCGGGACGGGACCGATGGGGCCGGGCCGTGGCCGTTCGGCCCGCTGCTGCCGTTGGGGGCGCCGCTGCCGTTCGCGCCGGAGCTGGCCGCCTCGGTGTCGAGGCGCGGGCCCACGCCGAGCTTCTCCTTGATCCGCTTCTCGATCTCATTGGCCAGGTCCGGGTTGTCCCGCAGGAAGTTGCGGGCGTTCTCCTTGCCCTGGCCGAGCTGGTCACCTTCGTAGGTGTACCAGGCACCCGACTTGCGCACGATCCCCTGCTCCACGCCGAGGTCGATCAGGCTGCCTTCCCGGCTGATTCCGACGCCGTAGAGGATGTCGAACTCGGCGACCTTGAACGGCGGCGACATCTTGTTCTTCACGACCTTGACACGGGTCCTGTTGCCGACCGCCTCGGTGCCGTCCTTGAGCGTCTCGATCCGGCGCACGTCCAGCCGGACCGAGGCGTAGAACTTGAGCGCCTTGCCGCCGCTGGTGGTCTCAGGACTGTTGTGCACCATCACCCCGTCCACGAGGTAGCTATGTGATCCTTCCACCTCGATATCGAAGCGGTTCATGGACCGGGTGGGTGGCTTGACGTGAATATCCAGGATCCGCGCCGGGATCATCCGTGACGTCACGGGCGTGAATTCTTCCGTCACGCTGAACTCACCGCGGAACCGCGGCAGCAGTTTGTATTCCATCGACGGGTGCACATAAGGCGCGATGAGCTTCTGGAACTTTTCCGAAGCCACGGTGCCGAATCGAAGCACGCTCACCTGCCTCGCTCCCCGGGATCCCAGCTTGGCGTCCAGCCCGTACGTGCTTTGCAGATAATCCGTAAGACGATCCCGGGAACCAGGGCTCATCGCCTCGACGCAGATCTCGATCCGGCCAGTGCCCCCTGCCGTGCGCTCCTGGACGCCCTTAGACCGGAGGGTGAAGCTACCGTCGTCCATGTACCAGACCGCCAGCGCCAGCGGCGTGAGGCTCTTGAGGTAGTCCCAGCTAAGGTGCTTCTTGCCGTCACCGAAGTAAACCGCATTATGCAGTTCGCCCAGCTCGGGGAGCGGGGTGAAATCGGCGAAGACGGCACCCTTGGCGTTTTCTGTCCTAGAGTGCGGGATGTTACCCAGCAACGATGCCTTCCAGTCCAGGTAGGCCGCCTGCCTGGCACCGTGGCCCATCCGGAAACGGGTCCCGGACCTGCCCTTGCGGTTCGGCGAGAGGTTCCAGTCCCCCATGAGCGAACCGAGGATCAGCTGGAACTGCTGCTCGCCCAGACGCTGCTCTTCGACGACCATGACCCGGTCGCCGGGGATCAGTTCCCCGGCCTCGCGCCATCCGCCGGGCGTCCGGATGAGGTGGTTCTCGGTCGCGGCGAACTGGGCCAGCCCGTTCTTCCCTGACTTCGCGACGCTGAACTGGAGGAACTTCTCGGCAGGCCCATTGTTGAACCAGTTCACGATCCGGCGCGGAACCATCATGTCGGTTTCCGGATCGTACGAGAGGACCTCGACGTCCATCCGCTGGTTGACGATCTTCCCTATCTTCTCCTGGGTACCGTCCGCCAGGGTGACCCGGGTGGTGTAAGCCATGCATCCGAACATGACTCCGACCTTTTCCCGGAGCTGGTTGGTGAAGATCGCGGTGGTCTTGGCCTGGCTCAGCGCGCCGGTGATCTTTCGCAGGGCCTGGGACATGAGCCTGGCCTGGAGCCCGACGTGGCTGTCTCCCATCTCCCCCTCGATCTCCGCCTTGGGCACCAGCGCGGCCACCGAGTCGATGACGATAACGTCGAGGGCACCGGACCTGATGAGCATGTCCGCGATCTCGAGGGCCTGCTCGCCGGTGTCCGGCTGGGACACCAGCATCGCATCGGTGTCGACACCCAGCTTCTTGGCGTACTCAGGATCCAGCGCGTGCTCGGTGTCGATGAACGCCGCGATGCCGCCCGCCTTCTGCGCGTTGGCCACGGCGTGCAGCGCCACTGTAGTTTTGCCGGACGATTCGGGACCGTATATTTCAACGATGCGGCCGCGCGGCAGGCCGCCGAGGCCCAGTGCCACGTCCAGCGCGATCGAACCGGTCGGGATCACCTCGACCGGCGCCCGCGTCTCCTCGCCGAGGCGCATGACCGAGCCCTTGCCGAACTGCCGCTCGATCTGGAGGAGGGCGGCCTCCAGGGATTTCTCCCTGTCGCCCGCGCGCTCGACGCTCGGCCTGCTGTTTGCTGCCATGAGGACTCCCTGCCGGGTAAGGGGCCTGCGGGCACCTCCCGCACCGCCCAGGTCGTCTGAGTTTCGGTTCCGCCGGACGTCCCTCGGCGGTTACCGGTGGACACGCTACGCGCCGCCACCGACATTTCTGCCTGGCACCATGCTGCGCCTGGCCCGAGGGGTTCTTCGCGGCTGTTTTCTCCAGCCTAGGAGGCCAGCGATCACCGTCACCCGACCACTATAGAACGAACGTGTATTCGACCATGAGCGACACGCCGAAAGGGGAGCCAGAAATTCAGAAATGCAGGCCAGCGCGGGGCCTGGGGCTCAGGGCCTGGGGCTCAGGACCTGGGGCTCAGGGCCTGGGGCTCAGGGCCTGGAGTAAGCCCGGAGCGGGCGCGGGACCTGGGGCGGACGCAGACCTGGAGCGGGTCCAGGGCGGGCGGCGGGCTAACATCGGGCGGGAGCCAGAACTGCCAGCGCTAGGAGATCAGTGATGCCGCTCGACGAGGACGTGATCCGGCTCGCCAGGGGAAAGAACCTGGCCACCGTCGTGACCCTGATGCCGAGCGGTCAGCCGCAGGCGCTGCTCACCTGGGTCGACACCGACGGCGAGCACGTCCTGGTCAACACCGAACCGCAGCGGCAGCGAGCCAGGAACGTCGCCCGCGACCCGCGCGTCACCGTGCTCATCCGCAGCGAGGACAATCCGTACGACTGGGCCGAGGTGCGGGGACACGTGGTGGAGACCGTCACCGGCGACGAGGCCCGCCAGCACATCGACGAACTGTCACGCAAGTACACCGGGCAGGATTACGCGCCGCCCGTCGGCCCGCAGGGCCGCGTGATCCTCAAGATCGCCCCAGACAAGATCAACACCCCGCGCCTGCTCGGCCGCTAGCGCCTCTGGATCCCCCGCTACTCCTGTGCGGGCCGGACGACGGATCGGGCTGGATAGCCGACCGGGGGCTGGATAGCCGACCGGGGTCAGCGCAGGTTTTCTGGCACCTTGAAGGTGTCACAGACGGCTCGCCAGACAGCCTTGGGGTCGAGCCCGTCCGCGAGGGCGCGCTCGACGGTGCGCCCGCCGAGTTCGCCGAACACGAAGTCCTTGGCCACGCTCTGCGCGTACACCTCACCGAACTGCGCCCTCATCAGGTCCCAGAATTCCGTCAGCCGCACGTTGCCCAGGGTACTGCCGGTCCGGGCCTGACCCGCTCAGCGGATAATCGGCACTGATCGGCGGCGCCGGCGCACGGGGTGGCCCTGGCGACGCTTTGCCTGATGTGTCGTTATTAAATACGTGGGAAGTACTGGGAGCAGGGCGCACTTCGCGGTCATGTCGTGCGCCGTCCGACCAGAGCGCCGGCATAGCGGGGCCGGCCGTGGCGGGCATTGCGCGTGATGGAGGGCGGATGGTTGCGCCTGCGGGGGTGAGCGAGGGAACTCCTCAAGAACCAGCGAAGGCCGGGATGGCGCCCGTCGAGTTGGCGGAGGCGGAACCGGCCAAAGCGGTACCAGCTCCGGGAGTGCCAGCCCAGGGGGTCCCGGTCCAGGGGGTGGCGGCGGCCGGGGCGGTGCCGGTCCAGGGAGTGCCGGTCCAGGGAGTGCCGGTCCAGGGAGTGCCAGTCCAGGCAGTAGCGGCTGGGGCGGTGCCAGCCCGGGCGGCAGCGGCCCAGGAGGCCGGCGCGGAGGCGGTGCCGGTGGTGGCTGCGGCGGGGGAAGGGCCCCCGGCGGCCGAAGCCGCGGAGGGGGAACTCGTCGTGGCCGCCGCGCAGGCGGCGGTTGAGCCTGCGGAAACGGAGCCCACGAAGACTGAGCCGGCGGAAACTGAGCCTGCGGAAGCGCACGGGCCGGGCCGGGACGCTGAAGAGCAGAGCCGGGACATCAGCCTGCTGGCGGTAGTGGGCATCATCGTCGGGATCATCGCGCTAGCCGGGGCGGCGGTGGGGGTGCTGGCCGTGGTCACGCACGGGTTCCGGCCGAAGACCGTGATCACCTACCGGCCGGCCGCCGTGTTCGGTCTGCGGCCGGGCGAGTGCGTGAACACCGCGGCGAACGGCCTCTCCGCTACCGTGCGGTCCTGCGCGACCCCGCACGACGCCGAGGTGTTCGCCACGTTCACCCTGCAGGCTGGCGCCTGGCCCGGTGCCGCAGCCGTACAGCAAGACGCGGGCAGCGGCTGCGAAACCCGGCTGAGCAGCTACCTGAACCCGCAGCTCGCGACGGCCGACCTGACCCAGGAGTACATCTACCCGGACCGGGCCGCCTGGCAGGCCGGGGAGCGCACCGTGGTATGCGAGGTCAGCGCGGTGAGCGGGAAGCTCACTGGTTCGGTCCGCGCGAAGAGCTGATCCCGGCCGGGTTTCGGCGGTTCCCGGTCAGCCACTCGCCGCGTCGCATCACGGCCCGCAGCCGGAACTCCTCATCGCAGACGACGAGGTCCGCGGCCAGGCCCGGGCGCAGGGCGCCGGTGTGATCGCGGAGGCCGAGCACGCGGGCCGGGGTGGTGCTCGCCGCGGCGGCCGCTTCGGTCACCGTCAGGCCCGCGGCGATCGCGTGCCTTATTACCGTGGCCATGGTGGCGGTCGAGCCGGCGATCGCACCGGCCGTCCCGGCACCGGCTGTCCCGGCATCGGCCGTCCCGGGCTCGTCGTCTGCGGCGAGGCGCGCCACTCCCCCGGCCACGTTTACCCGCCTAGACCCGAGCCGGTAGCTGCCATCCGGCATGCCGGCGGCCGCCATGGCGTCGGTGATCAGGACCAGCCGGCCCGGACCGGCCGCGCGGGCTGCCAGGCGGATCGCGATGTCGTGCAGGTGCACGCCGTCGGCGATCACCTCGCAGGTGACCCCGGGCCTGTCGAGCAGCGCGCCGACCGGGCCCGGCTCGCGGTGATGCAGCGGCCGCATGCCGTTGAACAGGTGGGTCGCGTGGGTCACGCCGGCGTCGACGGCCGCCGCGGTGATGTCCGCGGTGGCGTCGGTGTGCCCGACGGCGACGGTCACCCCGCCTCGCGACGCCGCCTTGATCAGGCCGATCGCGCCGGGAAGCTCGGGTGCGAGGGTGATGACGCGCAGGTGACCCGCGGCCGCCGCGTGCAATCGCTCGAAGGCCGCCACGTCAGGAGCGGCCGTGTGCCGCGGATCCTGGGCGCCGCATCTGGCCGCGGACAGAAACGGCCCCTCCAGGTGGATCCCGGCGAGGACGCCCTCGCCGGCCAGCCCGGCCAGCATCGCGACCCGGGCCTCGAGGTCGGCGAGCGGCGCGGTGACCAGGCTGGCCACGATGGTCGTGCTGCCGTGCTCGCGGTGGAACCCCGCGGCGCGCCTGGCATCGTCGGCCGGTCCCTCGGTGAACGACGCGCCACCGCCCCCGTGCACGTGCATGTCGACGAATCCCGGCAGCACCCAGGACCCGCGCAGGTCGGTAGCGACAAGGCCGCGCTGCTCCGGGGCATCGCCAGCTCCGACCGCGTCGATCGTGCTTCCGGCCAGCCGGATCCAGCCCGGGCTGAATACCCCCTCGGGTATCACCACACGACCGCCGGTCAGCAGGCGGTAAGAAGACGGTGTCCTGGCGGGAGCCGGCACCGCGCACATTATGCCAGGATCACGGAACGCGACAGGGCTCGCGGCTGATCCGGGTCGATGCCTTTCCGCTCGGCGAGCGCGGCGGCGAGCCGCTGTGCTCCGATCAGCCCGGCGAGCGGGTCGGCGCCGGGTGCGATCACCGTGGCCCCGGTGCGGCGGGCGTCCGCGAGCAGCTCGGCGGGCACCTCGCCGAGGGCCCAGACGACGGTGTTCTCGTCGCTGACGCTGATCGGGCCGTGCCGGTACTCCATGGCCGGGTACGACTCGGCCCAGGTGCGCGAGGCCTCGCGCAGTTTCAGCGCCGCCTCGTCGGCCACCGCGGCGGCCCAGCCGCGACCGAGGAAGGTGAACTCGGTGCGCTCGGCGAGTTCCGGCGGCAGCGGACGCGCCAGCTCGCGCGCGGCCGCGTCGGGCAGCGCACGGACGTCTGCCCCGTCCAGGGCGCCGGGGCAGGCGGCCAGGTGCGCCCGGAGGAGCACGACCGAGCTGGTGATGAACCGGCTGGACACCACCGAACGCTCATCGGCGAAGTCGAGCAGGACCACGTGGCGGGCCTCGCGGGCGAGCGGCGCATCCGGGTCGGCGGTTACCGCGGTCGTCGGCGTGTCCCCCGGGGCGCGGCGCAAGGCGTCGAGCACTTCGGTGGTGGTGCCGGTGCGGGAGATGTACAGCAGGCGGTCGTAGCGCCGGGCGGCCGGCACCTCCGACGCGGGGAAGGCGTCGGTCTCCCCCTGCCCCGCGGCCTCGCGCAGGGCCGCATAGCAGCGCGCGACGTTGAGCGACGAGCCGCAGCCGACCGCGGCGACCCGCTCCCCCGCCCCGGGCAGCGCGGACTCCGCCGAACCCGCCAGCTCGATCGCCTTGGACCAGCATTCCGGCTGGCTGGCGATCTCGTCCGTCAGGTAGCTCATCACGGACTCCTATCGATCAAACTATGTGCACACTTTTGTTCGCTATATGCCTTATACAAGCATTATAGATCAACTTGAGTGAGCGGTAAACGACGGGCGGGTTTACGGCATGGATGAGCGGCTGGGGAACGATGCTGGTCCGGGGCAGGGATCGGGGGCCCCGGTGCTGGATCAGGGCGGGGGGGTGAATCGGGCGCGCTGCCTGCGCGGGATCCTAGGCGGTGATGACGCGGATGCCGCGCTCGGTGAATGCGGCCAGGATGTCCGGGCTGGCGTCGCGATCGGTGACGATCACGCCGATCTCATCCACGGCGCACACCCGGGCGAACGCGCGCCGGCCGAGCTTGGAGCTGTCCGTCACGATCATCACCTGCTCCGCGCGGGTGGCCATGAGGTGATTGATGCTGGCCTCGCCCTCGTGGTGGGCGGTGGCCCCGACCCGCGGGTCCAGCGCGTCGACGCCGAGGATAGCCCAGTCCAGGGTCAGTTCGGCCAGTACCAGGGAGGCGAGCGGGCCGATCAGCTCGTACGACTGGCCGCGTGTCACCCCGCCGGTCACGACGATCTTGATGTGCTGGCGGACGGCGAGTTCGTTGGCGATGTTCATCGCGTTCGTCACCACGGTGACGGTGGGCGCGCCGGTGCCATCTTGCAGGTCAGGCCGGGTGGCCAGAGCCCGGGCGACCTCGCTGGTGGTGGTGCCGCCGTTCAGCGCCACCGTCGCGCCCGGGGCGACGAGGGCGGCCGCGGCGCGGCCGATGCGCTGCTTCTCCGGAGCGTGCCGCGCCGTCTTGTACCGCAGCGGCAGGTCGTAGGAGACGTGGCCGGCCATGGCGCCGCCGCGGGTCCTGGTCACCAGCTGCTGCCTGGCCAGCTGGTCCAGGTCACGCCGGATGGTGGCCTCGGACACGCCAAGGGCCCGGGCGGCTTCGGCCACGGCGAGCTGCCCGTCGCCGGACAGCAGGTCGAGCAGGGCATTCCAGCGCTGGTACCTGGACACGCGATCGGGCCTCCGGGAAACGCGCAAGCTATCTGCGCAATCATGCGCAATCGTGCGCAGTCTACGTGGGCACGACGCTTGCGCGATACCGCGCGAACAGGATTCGGTGGAGCGGCGGGATGGAACGGGGATCGACGGCGGGCAGGGGACGGATGGCGGGCAGGGGACGGATGGCGGGCGGAAGATGAACGGCGGGGCTGGCGGCCGTGGGATCAGCAGCCGCCTGGCGGGCCTGGGACGCCGGGGCCTACGGCGGGCTGATCGACGACCCCGGTCACCACCGGCCGCAGCACCTCGCCGAAGTGCACGACGTACCACACGCCGCGCCAGGAGATCAGCGAGGCGATGCCGAACGACCGCTCCTGACCGTGCTCCCGGTAGACGACCCGGGAGCCCGGGACGTGCCAGTAGCCGATCGAGTTATAGCAGGCGCCGGGGCTCACCCAGGCCGCGTCGGCCATCGGGACGATGACCCGGGCCAGGAGCGCGCCCGGGCCCACGAGGCGATGCGCCGCGCGGACATCGAGGGTGAAGTCGTACCACAGCCGGTCCTGCCAGTCCGCGGCCGGATACGGGATCGCCTTCACCTGCTTGTACGCGGCCACGGGAAAGAAGGCAGGGAGGCCGAAGCGCGGATTCCCCGTGGTCACGGCCAGCCACAGGTCGGTCATCGCGTGGCGGAAGGCGGCGGAATCCGTACTGGGCAAGGCGCGGGTCTGCGGCAGGGCGCCCGCGCCAGGCGCCACCGGCAGGGCGGCCGGGGAGAGCGCGGGGGTGGCCTGCGGGGCCGTGCTGGCCGGTGAGGAGGGACCGGCCGGTGAGGAGGGACCGGCCGTCGGCGTGGCGGGCGGCATTCCGGTCCCGGTGACGCTGGCCGTGGGCGGTGGCTGGCCGGGCGAGCTGGCGCCACACCCCGCCAGCAGGACCGGCACGATCAGCGCCGCCGCCAGCGGCGCCCGCCGGGACACATTCATGTCCAACCCGCCACGTTCGCGTTCGGAGTTCCGAGTGCAGCCGAGACTACTGCAGGCGGGCCGGGAATGTCGGTGGGGCGAGGCACTATGGGAGCATGCCAGGAGAGTCGCCCGGGACCGGGAGCCGCAGAACCGGGAGTCCAAGAACCGGGAGCCGCAGAACCGGGAGCCCCGTGACCGCCAGCCAGATGACCGGGAGCCCCATGAGCAGCGATGGGGCGCTCGACGGGTTCTCGCCAGCCACCCGGGCTTGGTTCGAGGGGGCGTTCGCCGAGCCGACGCCGGCCCAGGCGGGGGCCTGGCGGGCGATCGGCAAGGGCGAGGATACGCTGGTCGTGGCGCCGACCGGCTCCGGCAAGACGCTGGCCGCGTTCTTGTGGGCGATCGACAAGCTGGCGGCGCTGCCGCCGCCCGCGGACCCCAGACGGCGCACCCGGGTGCTCTACGTCTCCCCGCTCAAGGCGCTGGCAGTGGACATCGAGCGGAACCTGCGGGCCCCGCTGACCGGGATCAGGCACGCGGCGCACCGGCTGGGCCTGGACGAGCCGGACATCAGGGTGGCGGTGCGCACCGGCGACACCGCCGCCGAGGACCGCAGGAAGCTGATCAGCAAGCCGCCGGACATCCTCATCACCACCCCGGAGTCACTGTTCCTGCTGCTCACCTCGCAGGCCAGGGAGACCCTGCGCGGGGTGGAGACGGTCATCGTCGACGAGGTGCACGCGGTCGCGGGCAACAAGCGCGGTGCCCACCTGGCGCTGTCCCTGGAGCGCCTGGACGCCCTGCGGGGAACCGGGGACGACGGCGCACACCCCGCGCAGCGGGTGGGCCTGTCGGCCACGGTTCGCCCGGTCGAGGAGGTGGCCACCTTCCTCGGCGGTACCCGCGCGGTCAGCGTGGTGCAGCCGCCCAGCCCCAAGCGCATCGAGCTGAAGGTCGTCGTCCCCGTCGAGGACATGACCGAGCTGGACACGATGCCGGGCCGGGGGAACGGCGGCAGCGAGGACAACCCGGTCCCCCGGCGCTCGATCTGGCCGCATGTCGAGGAACGGGTGCTCGACCTGATCGAGCAGCACAAGTCCACGATCGTGTTCGCGAACTCGCGGCGGCTGGCCGAGCGGCTGTGCGGCCGGCTGAACGAGCTCGCCGCCGAGCGGGCGGAGGAAGCGCAGGATGCGGCCCTGGCCCGGAAGGGCGCCAGGGCGCCGGCCGAGCTCATGGCGCAGGCCGGGGTGGCCTCCGGGGCGCCCGCGGAAGTGGCCCGGGCGCACCACGGCTCGGTGTCCCGGCAGGAGCGGGCGGAGATAGAGGAGGCGCTCAAGGCCGGCCGGCTGCCCGCGGTGGTGGCCACGTCCAGCCTGGAGCTCGGCATCGACATGGGCGCCGTGGACCTGGTCGTCCAGGTGGAGGCGCCGCCCTCGGTGGCCAGCGGCCTGCAGCGGGTGGGCCGGGCCGGGCACAACGTCGGCGACGTCTCCCGCGGCATCATCTTCCCCAAATACCAGGGCGACCTGGTCCAGTCGGCGGTGGTGGCCGAACGCATGCGGGCGGGCGAGATCGAGGAACTGAAGATCCCGCGCAACCCGCTGGACGTGCTGGCCCAGCAGGTCGTCGCGATGACGGCGGTCGACGACTGGCTGGTGGACGAGCTCGAGCAGACGGTGCGGAGGGCCGCGCCGTTCGGCGGGCTGACCAGGCCGGTCCTCGAGGCGGTGCTGGACATGCTGGCCGGGCGCTACCCCAGCGAGGAGTTCGCCGGGCTGCGGCCCCGCATCGTCTGGGACCGGGTGGCGGGCACCATCCGGGCCCGGCCGGGCGCCCAGCGGCTCGCGGTCACCAGCGGCGGCACCATCCCCGACCGCGGCCTGTTCGGCGTGTTCCTGGCATCTGACAGTAGCAAGCAGCCGCGTCGGGTCGGGGAACTCGACGAGGAGATGGTGTACGAGTCGCGGGTCGGCGACGTGTTCGTGCTCGGCGCGAGCTCCTGGCGGATCGAGGACATCACGCCGGACCGGGTGCTGGTCACGCCCGCCCCGGGTCAGCCGGGCAAGCTGCCGTTCTGGCACGGCGACACCCCGGGACGGCCCGCCGAGCTCGGCCGGGCCATCGGCGCGGCCTGCCGCGAGCTGTCTGCGGCCGGAGAAAGCGAAGCGACGGCCAAGCTCATGCGAGGCGGCCTTGACGAGCTGGCCGCCCGGAACCTGATCAGGTACCTGGCCGAGCAGCGCGCGGCCACCGGCTACGTGCCCGACGACCGGACCCTGGTGGTGGAGCGGTTCCGCGACGAGCTCGGCGACTGGCGGGTGGTGCTGCACAGCCCGTACGGGGACCGGGTGCACGCGCCGTGGGCGCTGGCCATCGCGACCCGGCTGCGCGAGCGGTACGGCGGCATGGACGTGCAGGCGCTGCATACCGACGACGGCATCATCATCCGGGTGCCCGATTCCGACGAGCCGCCGCCGACCGGGATCGCGCTGCTCGACCCGGACGACGTCGGCGACCTGATCACCGCCGAGGTCGGCGCCAGCGCGCTGTTCGCGTCCCGGTTCCGTGAGTGCGCCAGCCGGGCGCTGCTGCTGCCGCGGCGCCAGCCGGGCCGCCGCACGCCGCTATGGCAGCAACGGCAGCGCTCCGCGCAGCTGCTCGAGGTGGCGAGCCGCTACCCGGCGTTCCCGATCGTGCTCGAGACCATCCGGGAGTGCCTGCGGGACGTCTTCGACGTGCCTGCGCTGACCGGCCTGCTCCGGGACATAGCCGCCCGCCGGATAAGGGTGGTCGAGGTGGAAACGCAGGCCCCGAGCCCGTTCGGTAAATCCCTGCTGTTCCGCTACGTCGGCGCGTTCATGTACGAAGGTGACGCGCCGCTGGCCGAGCGCCGGGCGCAGGCCCTGTCGCTCGATCCCGCGCTGCTGGCCGAACTGCTCGGCCAGGACGGGCTGCGTGAGCTGCTCGACCCCGCCGTGATCGCGGACACCGAGCGTGACCTGCAGCACCTGTCTCCGTCCCGGCGGTGCCGCGACCTGGAGGGCGTCGCCGACCTGCTGCGCACCGCCGGCCCGCTGACCGCCGAGGAGGTCCAGCAGCGGTGCGTCGACCCAGGGGCGGCGCGTGACTGGCTCGGGGAATTGTCGGTGGCCCGCCGCAGCATTCAGGTGCGGATCGCGGGGCAGCCGATGTGGGCCGCGATCGAGGACGCGGGGCGGCTGCGGGACGCGTTCGGGGTGCCGCTGCCGGTCGGCGTGCCCGAGGCGTTCACCGAGCCGGTCGCGGACCCGCTCGGCGACCTGATGGCCAGGTACGCACGGACGCACGGCCCGTTCACCGCCGACGCGGTGGCCGGGCGGTACGGGCTCGGCGTGGCGGTGGTGACGCTGGCGCTGCGGCGGCTCGCGGCGTCCGGCCGCCTGGTGGAGGGTGAGTTCCTGCCGGCCGGCCAGGCTGGAGCCGACGGGGAGCTGACCGCCGCGAGGGGTACCGAATGGTGCGACGCCGAGGTGCTGCGGCTGCTGCGGCGCCGGTGCCTGGCCCGGCTGCGCAAGGAGGCCGAGCCGGTACCGCCCGAGGTGCTGGCCCGGTTCCTGCCCGCCTGGCACGGGATCGGCGCGACCGGCGCCGGCCGGCCCGGCTCCAGCAGGCCCGACTCCAGCAGGCAGCGGGCGGACGCGGGCGCGGTGCTCGAGGTGATCGAGCGGCTCGGCGGGGCGCCGGTGCCGGCCTCCGCGCTGGAGACGCTGGTGCTGCCCGGCCGGGTGCCGGGCTACTCC
>Ga0335069_10007206_pt1 | contig 16082 bp, 17 predicted proteins | sample Lox_Sample_11_FD_206714 | JGI IMG/M metagenome (GOLD analysis project Ga0335069, IMG submission 206714) | Soil microbial communities from Loxahatchee National Wildlife Refuge, Florida, United States - Lox_Sample_1.1 | ecosystem: Environmental > Terrestrial > Soil > Wetlands | place: USA... | reverse complement strand
CATCCTGACGCTCGGGCAGTACCTCCGGCCCTCGGTCGAGCACCTTCCCGTCGAGCGCTACGTCACCCCGGACGAGTTCGCCGCGCTCAAGGTCGACGCACTGGCGCTCGGGTTCCGCCACGTCGAGTCAGGTCCGCTCGTGCGAAGTTCGTACCACGCCTGGTCGCACGTCAAGACCTGAAAAAACTACGGGATCTTTCGCCGAAAATATTGCGCGACCGCCTGTTTTGACATACCGTGCCCGTGTTTGAGGAGGCGCGGCCAATGTTGAAGCTGTACGACTATCCCGACTGCCCGTTCTGTCAGAAGGTTCGGGTGGTGCTCGCCGAGAAAGACCTCGAGTACGAGAAGGTCTTCGTGGACTTGCGGCGCCAGGAACAGAAGACGCCTGAATTCCTGCGCATGAACCCGTACGGCAAGGTCCCCGTCCTGGTCGACGAGGACGCCGTCATCTACGACTCCACGGTCATCAACGAGTATCTCGAAGACGAATATCCCCTGCCCAGGCTCATGCCGGAGGACTCGCAGAGCCGGGCGCAGGTCCGGATGCTCGAGGACTACTGCGACAACTCGTTCATCCCCCCGACCACGCTGCTCCTGGCGCAGCTCCGCAAGCCCGAGGCCGAGCGTGACGCGCAGCGGGTCGAGCAGGCGCGCGAGGAGCTTCGCCGCTGCCTCTTCTATCTCCGCGATAAGCTGGAGGGACGGGAGTTCCTGGTCGGCAACGAGTTCTCGATCGCCGACGCCTCCTTCGCACCGCGCATGATCGTGCTCGGCCGACTCGGCTTCGAGTTCGAGCCGGCGCTGGCCCCGGTGCAGGCCTGGCTCGACCGTATCCGCTCCCGGCCGAGCGTTCGCGGCCTCGGTCTCTGATTCAATCACTCCGTCGTCCATCAGGGCGACGCGCGTCTCCGGCCGGCCGGGCACGGGCCCGCGCCGGCCGCGTCGTTTCCGGGTCGAAGGGGATGGACGGTTCGGGGCGCTTCCAGTAAGACGACCCGAGCCGCACGCCGCGCGCGCCCCACGACGGGCGTCGACGTCGGCCGACCAGCCGCAATGACGCTGCCCGAGATCATCCCGATCTTCCCGCTTCCCAACGTCGTGCTGTTTCCGCGCATGCCGCTGCCGCTCCACATCTTCGAGCCGCGCTATCGCGACATGGTCCGGGCCGCCGTGAGCGGGCCGCGGCTGATCGGGATGGCGCTGCTGCGCGGCGACTGGGAGCGGGACTACGAGGGACGCCCGCCGATCTTCGTAGCCGGCACCGTCGGCCAGATGGTCCGGTGCGAGGAGCTGCCCGATGGTCGCTTCAACATCGTGCTGCTGGGGCTCCGCGAGTACACGATCGAGCGGGAGCTGGCGCGCGCGTCGTACCGCGAGGCCGTGGTCCGCTGGCGCGAGCCCGTCACCGAGGAGCTGCCGTCGGGGCTGCGCGGCGAGATCGTCACGCTGGTCCAGCGGTACCTGGAACGGCTCGGCAAGACCCGCGACGCCGAGCCCGTGCCGGACCCGGCCGTCGACCACGAGACCTTCGTCAACTTCTTCGCGCAGCACCTCGACGTGCCCCCGCTCGAGAAGCAGGCCATGCTGGAGGCGCCTACGCTGGGCGAGCGGGCGCGACGCCTGCGCGACATCCTGGATTTCCGGCTCCAGGAGCTGCGCGGCCACCCGGGAGCGCCTTCCGGCCGCGCCCACTGAGCGGCGTCGTCTCGTTGGCAGCACCTCCGCACGGGTGCTAGGGTTGCCGCCTCATGTCGTCCCAGCGCCCGCGTCTGTCGCTCGCAGAACGGCTGTACCTGCCGCAGGTCATGCAAGGCGTTGGCATCACCACCCGCCACTTCGTCCGCAACCTCACGCTGCACACCCTGCACCTCTTCGGCGTCGCCAGGAACCGGAAGGCCGCGGTCACCACGCAGTACCCCGAGCAGCGCAAGGTCTACTCCGAAGGCTACCGCGGCTCGCATCGCCTGACGCTCAAGCCCGACGGCTCCGTGCGCTGCACGTCGTGCTTCCTGTGCGCGACGGCGTGCCCGGCCAAATGCATCCACATCGAGGCCGGCGAACATCCCGACCCGCAGGTCGAGAAGTACCCGGTGCGCTACGAGATCGACACGCTTCAGTGCATCTACTGCGGGATGTGTGTCGAGGCATGCCCCTGCGACGCGATCCGGATGGACACCTTCGTGCACCCGCGCGTGTGGGGCTACCGGCGCGAGGACTTCATCGAGAGCAAGCAGGTGCTGATGGAGCGCTCGCGTGTCCTCCAGACCCGGGGCCGCGACGCCCTGATGGACGACCTCCAGCGCGTGTACACCGAGGACGACGCGGCCGCCGCGAGGGGCCGGTGATCCTGCTCGCGCTCTGGCGGCGGGGGCTGCTCCGCCGGCTCGACGGCGAGAAGCTGCGCTACTTCCTCGGGCTGGGCGGCGATCCGCTGCTGCTCTCGCGTCGCTACCCGCTCTGGCGCCGCGTGGTCGCTCCGCGCGCGCTGGTCTCTCCGCGCCACGCCGCCGCCGTCGCGGCGTGGCTCCAGTACCGCGTCAATCTCTTCGACGGCGCTGAAGGTTGAGCATGGCGAAGACGTACCAGCAGGTCATGGACGAGGCGAAGCGTCTGGTGCCGGAGGTTTCGCCCGACGACGTGAAGAAGAAGCTCGACCACCGCAACGGCGAGGTCGTGCTCGACGTGCGCGAGAAGGAGGAGATCCGGCAGGGGTACATCCCCGGCTCGGTCGCCATCCCGCGCGGCTTCCTCGAGATCCGCGTCGAGGACGCCGTCCCCGACAAGAGCACGCCCATCATCGCGTACTGCGCCGGCGGCACGCGCTCGCTGCTCGCGGGCCGGATCCTGAAGGAGATGGGCTACGGCAACGTCGTCTCCATGCGCGGAGGCTTCAACGCCTGGAAGAACCAGGGGCTCCCGATCGTCGAGGAGAAGCAGTTCACGCAGGAGCAGCAGGTCCGGTACAGCCGGCACTTCCTGCTGCCGGAGGTCGGCGAGGAGGGGCAGCGCAAGCTCCTCGACGCCAAGGTCCTGTGCATCGGCGCGGGCGGGCTCGGATCGCCGATCGCCCTCTACCTGGCGGCGGCCGGCGTCGGCACGATCGGCCTCGTCGACATGGACACCGTCGACCTCTCGAACCTCCAGCGCCAGATCCTCCACACCAACGACCGCATCGGCATGCCGAAGACCGAGTCGGGTCGGCTGACGCTCCAGGCCCTCAACCCCGACGTGAAGGTGCTGGAGTTCCGCGAGCGTCTCACGTCCGAGAACGCCCTCGATATCTTCAAGCAGTTCGACGTGGTCGTGAACGGCTGCGACAACTTCCCCACCCGCTATCTCGCCAACGACGCCTGCGTGATGCTGGGCAAGCCGCTGGTCGACGGGGCGATCTGGCAGTTCGAGGGGCAGGCGACCGTCTTCCACCCGCCGACCGGCCCCTGCTACCGCTGCATGTTCCCGGAACCGCCGCCCCCGGGCTCGACGCCGTCCTGCGCCGAGGCCGGCGTCCTGGGCGTGCTCCCGGGCCTGGTCGGCTGCGTCCAGGCGCTCGAGACCATCAAGATCATCCTCGGCAAGGGGCGCACACTGCTCGGACGGATGATGCACTTCGACACCCTGTCGGGGGACATCCGCATCCTGAAGCTGCGGCGGGACCCCCATTGCGTGGTCTGCGGCGACAACCCGACGGTGCGCACGCTGATCGACTACGAGGTCTTCTGCGGCCTAGGCGCGCCCGACGGCGAATCGCATTCGCCGTCGTCTGCGGCCTGAACGCCGGCGTCGATCGCTCTCGTCGCTACGCGGCAGACGTGCATCGGTGCGACGTCTCGCGTGCGTGCGCGCGTCGCGGTACGTCTGGCCGTGGCGATTTCGGGCATCGATCTTGCTCAGTAGAGCGGGTGGCGGGCTCCGGCGTCCCTCCGTCCCGCATCCCACCCGCGAACGCAGCAAGACCGTACGACCAATCCGATACGCCGCAACACCCTGGACGCCGGAGCCCCGCCGCATCCCCACGCGCCTACGGGCGCGTGAAGCGGACGTAGTGGGTCCCCCCCGCGGCGTACTTCCGCTCGAACCGCGTCGTCGGTCGAGCGGCGGGCGGCGCGGCCCCGCACTCCTCGCGTAGCCCCGCCGACCAGAGCCCCCGGGCGGCGTCGGCGACCAGCCCCGGGAGATCGCTCGCAATGTGAACCTGTCCCCCGGGTTGCAGCGTCCGGAGCAGCGCCCGGATGAACCGCGGCTCGAACAGGCGCCGCTCCCGATGCCTGGTCTTGGGCCACGGGTCCGGGAAGTAGATGTGATGCACGGCGACCGACCCGGCCGGGACCACGCGCTCGAGGATCCAACGTGCGTCCCCACCCACCGCGCGGACGTTCGCCAGCCCCAGCCTGGCAGCGCGTGCGACGATGGCCTCGGCCTGGCCGGCGCGTCGCTCGATGCCGAAGAATCCCCGCTCGGGGGCCGCTGCCGCGTAGGCCAGGAGCACGTCGCCGCGGCCGGGGCCGATCTCGATCTCCACCGGCCGGTCGTCGCCGAAGAGCGTGCGCCACAGGGTGGTGGGGGCGGGGACGTCGAGCATTGTGGCGCGCGGGTCAGCGGCGGGCGCGCCGCTTCTGCGGCGCCCGTCCGCCCTTCAGCCCGGCCAGGAAGGCGTCGACGGGCCGCGTGTTGAGCACGTCCGCGGCCGTGACCCAGGCCCGCCGCGCCTGCGGCACGCCGTGCTCGCGGGCGTAGGGCAGGTGGCGGACGCTGTGGGCGTCGGAGTCGATCACGATCTTGACGCCCGCGGCGACGGCACGGCGGAGGTGGTCGTCGCGCAGGTCGAGCCGCTCCGGGTGCCCGTCCAGCTCGAGCACCGTCCCGGTCGCCCGCGCCGCCGCGATCACTGCGTCGACGTCGACCTCCGAGGCCTCGCGCTTCTGGAGGCGACGGTTGGTGGGATGGAAGAGGATGTCGGCGTGCGGGTTCTGCATCGCGCGGACGATCCGCGCGGTCTGCTCCGCGCGCGGCAGCCCGAGATGCGAATGGACCGCGATCCCGACCACGTCGAGCGCGGCGAGCGTCTCGTCGGCGATGTCGAGCGTGCCCTCGCGCGTGATGTTCACCTCGGCGCCGGTGAGGATGCGGAGCCCGCCGACGGTGCCGTCGAGCTTCCTGATCTCCCGGATCTGGCGGCGGAGCTTGGGCTCGTCGGCGCCGCCCATCATCGCGAGGCCGCGGGTGTGGTCGGTGATCGCGATGTACTCGAAGCCGAGGTCGCGCGCCGTGCGCGCCATGGCGGCGATCGAGTCGGCGCCGTCGGTCCAGTCGGTCTGGATCTGGAGGTCGCCGCGCAGGTCGCCGGGCTCGATCAGCGCCGGCAGCGTACCCTCGCGCGCGGCGGTGATCTCGCCCCGGTCCTCGCGCAGCTCGGGCGGAATCCACGCAAGGCCGAGACGCTCGTAGACCTCTTCCTCGGTGCGCCCCGCGACCCGACGCGCGCCGCGGAACAAGCCGTACTCGTTCAGCTTGAGCCCGCGCTTGATCGCGAGCTGGCGGAGCGCGACGTTGTGCGCCTTGCTGCCGGTGAAATAGAGCAGCGCCGCGCCGACGCTCTCCGCCGGCACGACCCGCACGTCGACCTGGAGCCCGATGTCGAGGACGACGGTCGACTTGGTGTCGCCCGTGCCGAGCACCCGCCGCACCGCCGGCAGCCCGACGAAGGCGCGCATTGCCGCCGCCGGCTTCGCCGCCACGACCACGATGTCTGCGTCGCCGACGGTCTCGCGCCGGCGGCGGATGGAGCCCGCGATCGCCACCTCCCGGACGCCGGCCACGCGCCGCAAGGCGGCCGCCACCTCCTCGACGACGGGCAGCACGTCGGCGAGGAGCGCGCGTCCCTTCGTGGTCTCCGCGAACGCCAGCGCGTGCAGGATGCGCGCCTCGCTCTTCTCGCCGAAGTGGGGCAGGGCGCGCACCTTGCCGGCGCGGGCGGCCTTGGCGAGGTCCGCCGTCGTCCGCACGCCGAGCTGCTCGTAGAGGACCTTGACCGCCTTCGGGCCGACGCCTTCGAGCGCCATCAGGCCGGCCAGGTCGACGGGCATCCGGCGCCGGTACTGCTCGTGCAGCGCGCACTTGCCGGTCGTCAGCAGCTCCTCGAGCTTCTCCGCCATCGACGCGCCGACGCCGGGCAGCGCGCGCAGCGCCTTCACGCCGCCCGTGCGGTAGAGGTCGGCGAGCGGCTGGGTCGCCGACTCGATCGCCTGCGCGGCCTTCTCGTAGGCGCGCGGCTTGAACGGGACGTCCTCCATCTCGAGGTACGCCGCCAGGTCGCGGAACCGCGAGGCGAGTTCGGCGTTCCGCATGCGCGTTGGTTAGCGTGTCGGACGCGGGCGCGCCAGCCGCGCCGGCAGCGTTTGCCGCCCGGCAGATACTGCCCACCGTTGCGCGCCCATCACGGTCTCCCGCACGCCGCCCGCGCTGGCATCGCGATTGCTCAACCGTCTGCCCGTGATCCCCACAATCCACGACGTGATCGGTGCGCCGCTGCCCGGGATGTCGGGGCTCAAGCCGACGCCACGCTCGGACGCGGCCCAGTTCCGCGACCTGCTCCAGCAGCTCCTCGGACCGCCGGGCGCCGCGACGACGGCGCCCGCACGCGGCCCGGCCGCGCCGGGGCGGGTCCGGCCCCACGTCGCGCCGCGCGCGACGCATGCCCGGGCGGCGACGCACACCGCCCCGCGCAGCCCGAAGGTGGTGTGGCGGCGTCTGGGGACCGCCCCGGCGCGGCAGCAGGTCAGCCGGGCGGCACTCGCGTCAGCGATCCGACAGGCGGCGTCGGCGGCGGGCGTCGAGCCGGCGCTCAGCGTCGGGGTGGCGCGCGTCGAGTCGAACCTGAATCCGGCGGCCCGCAGCCCGGACGGCATCAGCCACGGGACGTTCCAGGTGACCCACAGCACGGCCAAGGAGATGCGCCGGCGGTTCGCGGCCGGCCTGGTCGCGCGGCCCTCGGGAAGCGACGACGTGGCGCTCGGCGTCGGCTACCTGCGCTATCTGCACGACCTGTTCTCGACGTCGAAGAGCCTCGGGCGCGGCGTGTCGACGACGGCCATCCCCGACGAGCACGAGCGGAAGCTGTTCGCGGTCGCGGCGTTCAACGCGGGCGAGGGACGGGTCGCGCAGGCGCAGGCGCGCGCGCGCGCGGCCGGTCAGGACCCGACGCGCTTCGACGACATCCGGCCGTACCTCCCCTCGATCACGCGGACGTACGTGCAGCGGGTGGCGAGCGCCGCCCGCGAGGAAGCCGAAGGCACGACGGTCGTGTAGTCAGCTCGCGACCGGGGTCGCGGCGGGCGCCAGGTCGTCGAGAAACGCCAGCAGGGCTTCGTTCACCAGCGCCGCCTGCTCCTGCTGCACCCAGTGCCCGCAGTCGGGGATGAAGCGCCGGGTGATCGGTCCCGTGACCACGGCGTCGAGCCCGAGCGTCAGCGCCTTCGAGAGCGCGACGTCCTGCTCGCCCCAGATGAAGAGCGTGGGCGCCGTCACCTTGGGCCAGTCCTCGAGGCGGAGCCGCGCGGGCGCCGACGGCGGCTGATCTCCGTAGACGAAGCGCCGGAGCCACGCGGGCCAGGACGCGGTCATCTCCGGTCCGCGGAGCGCCGCGCGATAGTAGTTGATGGCCCCGGTGAGCGCGCCGGGCTGGCTCGCCGCCGCGCGCAGCACCGCGAGATCCTCCTCCGTGATCACGTCGCGGCGGACGGCCGACTGGCGGACGGCGTTGGCGATCGCCCAGCCGTCGTTCAGGCCGAGCAGGGTCTCCGGCAGCCACGGGAGCTGGAAGAAGAACATGTACCAGCTGCGCGCGAGCTGCGCGGGGTCGGAGCGCAGGTGCTGCGAGAAGATGGCGGGATGCGGGCAGTTCATCACCACCAGGCGGCGCGTCGCCTCGGGGTGCTCCATCGCGAAGGTCCAGGCCACGCCGCCGCCCCAGTCGTGTCCGACGATCACCGCCTCGCGCTCGCCGAACGCCTGGATCAGGCCGAGCACGTCGGCAGTGAGCTCCGGGAGCGCGTAGGCGGCGACGCCCACCGGCTTGTCGCTCAGATTGTAGCCGCGCATGTCGGGCGCGACCACGCGGAAGCGCGGCGCGAGCGCGGGGATCTGATGACGCCACGAGTACCAGCACTCCGGGAAGCCGTGCAGCAGCACGACCAGCGGGCCGTCGCCGTCGACCGCGCAGTGCAGTCGGATGCCGTTGGTCTGGATCGAGCGGTGCTCGAGCGCCATGCGATCCCGCTACGAGTCTGCGCCAGCCCTGTCAATGCCGTAACGGCGCGTGTTCGCGGCGTTACGCGCTGGTGGATGTCGCCGCGGAGAGCGCGCGCACGAGCGATGCGCACGGGCGATTCGACTTGTCAGGGCGTCGCCCGGTATGTCACTACCCGAAGGGAGCGGGACACGTCGTGCGAGCCAGGAAAGCGGATTGCAAGCTCGTCGCCGCGGCGCTGGCGCTCCTCGCCGTCGCCGTCTCCGCGCGCCCGGCCGTGGCGGATCCGCTGATCGTGTTGTGCGCCGGCGATTCGATCACGAAGCAATACGCGCCGGTGCTCCAGGCGCGGCGTCCCGACTGGACGGTCATCGACGCCGGCGTCGGTGGCGAGACCTCGGACTCGGGGGCGCGGCGGCTGCCCGGCCTGCTCGCGACGTACCACCCGCAGGTCGTTGTGCTCGCGTGGGGCGCGAACGACGCGCTCCAGCGCGCGACCAACCCGCGCTTCACCCCGCAGTACACGGCGCGGCAGATCCGCGCGATGCGGTCCATCGTCCGCACTCGAGGGGCGCGTGCGGTCGTCGCCCTCCCCGTCGGGACGGCCGCCACGGATCCGTCGTTCGGGGAGGTGATCAACAACCACCTCCTGCGCTACGGCGACGCGCTCGCCGACATTCGCGACGCGATCGGCGGCAAGCCCCCGCTCGTCGACTTCTCGCTGGATCAGACGGTGATGTTCGGCGCGCCGCAGCTCGGCATCGGTGTCCATCCCGACGACGCCGGGGTGGAGATCATCGTGCGTCGGGTCGAGCTCGCCGTCGAGCGCGCCCTCGGTCTCCCGCGCGGGCCGTAGGCCGCGGCGCGCGCTCGTATCGGCGAGGCCGCTGCGCTAGGAGAGCCCATCCCGCGGGAGGGGGCTGCCATGGCGTACGAGTTCATCCGGTACGAGAAGCGCAACCACATCGCGACGCTCACGATCAATCGCCCGGAGGTGATGAACGCGATCCATCCCGGTGCGGCCGAGGAGATGGCCGCCGCGTGGGACGACTTCGCCGCCGATCCGGACGCCCGGGTCGCGATCCTCACCGGCGCCGGCGAGAAGGCGTTCTCGGCCGGCAACGACCTCAAGTGGACCGCGCAGCACGGCGCGCCACGGATGCCGAAGGGCGGCTTCGGCGGCATCACGTCGCGCGACGACCTCTGGAAGCCGGTGATCGCGGCGGTGAACGGTTTCGCGCTGGGCGGCGGGCTCGAGCTGGCGCTCGCGTGCGACATCGTCATCGCCGCCGAGCACGCGACGCTCGGGCTCCCCGAGCCGCGCGTCGGGTTGATGGCCGCCGCGGGCGGCGTCCATCGCCTCCCGCGCCACATCCCGCTCAAGATCGCCATGGGCATGATGCTGACGGCGCGGCCGATCACCGCCGCGGAGGGCGCCCGCCTCGGTTTGGTGAACGCCGTCGTTCCGGCCGCAGAGCTGCTGTCCACGGCCGAGCGCTGGGCCGGCTGGATCGCCGAGTGCTCGCCGCGCGCGGTGCAGGCGACCAAGCAGGCCGCACTCCAGGGCCTCGGTCGCCCGCTCGGCGACGCGATGACCGCGCGCTATCCCGCAGTGCAGACGCTCTTCTCCAGCAACGACGCCAAGGAAGGCCCGCTCGCCTTCGCCCAGAAACGCAAACCGAACTGGGACCTCGGCTGATCGGTGCGGGGAGCGGCGGCGGATCGGGCCGCCTGCGGAGCTTCGATTCGGCGCCGGCGAGCGCCACGCTTCGGAACGGCTGCTGCGCGCGGACGCCTCATAGGCGCTCCGCAGGCGGCCCGATCCGCCGCCGTTCCGCGCGCCGCTATTCCGCTTTGGCGCGGGAGAGGTAGGCGCCGGTCTCGGTGTCGACCCGGATGACGTCGCCGGTCTCGATGAAGTTGGGGACGCCGACGACCAGGCCCGTCTCCGTGGTCGCGGGCTTCAGCACGTTCGTCACGGTGGCGGTCTTGAGGCCGGGGGTCGTCTCGGTGATCTTCAGGTCGACGGTCTTCGGCAGGTTCACGCCGAGCGGCTTGCCCTCGTGGAACTCGACCTCGATGTGCGAGTTCGGCGTCAGGTAGTTCACCGCGTCGCCGAGCGCCTCCCTGTCGAGGGCGATCTGCTCGAAGGTCTCGCTGTTCATGAAGTGGTACTCGCCCTGGCTCTCGTAGAGGAACTCCATGTCGTGCTGCTCGAGCGTGACGCGGTCGACCTTGTCCTCCGAGCGGAAGCGGTTCTCGGTCTGGGTGCCGGCGCGCAGGTTGCGGAGCTTGGTCTGCACCATGCCGCGCCAGTTCCCGGGCGTGACGTGGACGACGTTCATCACCCGCCAGAGGTCGTTCTGGTAGGTGATGATCATGCCGACGCGGAGGGCGGTGGCGGGGATCAACATCGAATGGACCGTGTACCACGTGCCGCGGAAGTGAGGCAATTCTGGGGTGTGGCGCGCGAGCGTGGCGGACCGTCGGGCGTGTCGGCAGCGCTTCGCTTCGGCGCCGACGCGGCGTTCGCGTCTCGACCGGCCGGGGCGTGCGGCGCCTCAGAGGCGCGCTGCCGACACGCCCGACGGTCCGCCACGCTCGCGAGTCGCTGCGCGACTCGCCTCACTTTCGCGGCGAGTTCTACGACGGTTTGGGGGCCATCATGACGAGCAGAACCAGTCGGTCTGGCCCAGGGTTCTTTACGGCGTGGTCGGAGCCGGCGGGGGCGCAGACCAGGTCGCCGGGGCGGACGGGGCGTTCGTCGGTGTCGACGCGGATGCGGCCCTGGCCCGAGAGGACGTAGTAGAGCTTGTCGCCGACCGTGTGGCGGTGGCCGGCTTGTTCCTGGCCGGGCTCGAAGCAGTAGGCGTCGCAGAAGAGGCTCGGGGTGTCGACGAGGCCGACCTTCTTCATCTTCTCGGGCGAGAAGGCGGTGAGGTCGGGGACGTGACGGAAGCGTTCCATGCGCGATCGCTCCCTTCCGCTAGCGCGCGAGGCCGAGGCCGACCCACGCCGTCCAGGCGCCAAGCGCGAGCGCCAGCCAGGCGGCGCCCTGCATGCGGCGGATCATCCCCGCCTGCTTCTCGGGCTCGACGGGGAGCTGGCCCAGCTCGGCACGCACGAGGCGGTGCGCGAGGCCGAACGAGATGTACGTGCCGACCTGGATCAGGAGGAAGCTGAGCGTGAGCTTGCCGGCGAGACGCCAGACGAGCCGGCCGTAGTCGGCGCCGAACTGCGCCTTCCAGTCCGTAAGGCCCGACGCGCCGGAGATCACCAGCACGCCGAGCGCGCCGACCGTCAGCAGGTTGTACGGCTTGAGTCCGCGCGCCAGCACGCGCCGCTGGAGCATCGGGTCGTCGATCGCGCCCACGGCCGGGAGGAAGACGAACGCCAGGTCGACGGTCGCGCCGATGTACACGGCGACGGCGAGCAGGTGGATCCAGCGGGTGACGGCGTCCATCGCGGGGTCGCGTAGCCCGCGCCCCCACGCATTGCAAACGCGCTTTGACACTCGTGGGGTGAGGGGCTACATGACGGGCTTACCATGGCGAAACCGATCGAGCCCCCGCGGCCGCGTCTCGCCACCTCGGGCGAGGAGTCGCTGATCGCCGAGGCCGTGGTCGTCACGCGACTCGATCGCGCCATCGGCTGGGCGCGGAAGTACTCGATCTTCCCGTATCCGTTCGCCACCGCCTGCTGCGCCATGGAGTTCATGTCGCTGTCGATGTCGGCGTACGACATCGACCGCTTCGGCGCGCTCCTGCCGCGCTTCACGCCGCGGCAGGCGGATCTGCTGATGGTCGTCGGCACGGTGACGATGCGGCAGGCGCCGATCCTGAAGCGCGTCTACGACCAGATGGGCGACCCGAAGTGGGTGATGGCGTTCGGCGCGTGCGCGTCGACGGGCGGCTTCTACGACAACTACGCGACCCTTCCCGGCATCGACCGCATCATCCCGGTCGACGTCTACGTGCCCGGCTGTCCGCCCCGGCCCGAAGTGGTGCTCGACGGCCTGATGGCGCTCCAGCGCAAGATCCAGCGCGAGAAGCAGTTCCCCGCCGCGCCGGAGCTCAAGGCCTAAGCCCGCGACGATGGCCGAGCGGCTCCTGCTGCGCTCCCGGGACATCCCGGAGCTCCGTCGCATCGACGTCTACCTCGCGAACGGCGGGTACGAGGCGGTGCGGAAGGCGCTCAAGCAGCAGCCGACGGAGCTGGTCGAGCTGGTGAAGGCGTCGAACCTCCGCGGCCGCGGCGGCGCCGGCTTCCCCACCGGCATGAAGTGGAGCTTCCTGCCGAAGCAGAACATCAAGCCCGTGTACCTCGCCGTGAACGGCGACGAGAGCGAGCCGGGGACGTTCAAGGACCGTGAGATCCTCGAGAACGACCCGCACCAGCTGCTCGAAGGGGTCATCATCACCGCCTTCGCGATCGGCTGCCACACGGCCTACATCTACCAGCGCGGCGAGTTCGAGCTGGGCGTCCGCCGCGTCGACGAGGCGATCGCGGAAGCGCGCGCCAGGGGTTTCATCGGCAAGAACATCCTGGGCACCGGGTTCGACCTCGAGGTGTACACCCACCGCGGCGCCGGCGCGTACATCTGCGGCGAGGAGACCGGGCTGCTCGAGTCGCTCGAAGGGAAGCGCGCCTACCCGCGCGTCAAGCCGCCCTTCCCGGCGACGCACGGGCTCTTCGGCTGCCCGACGATCGTCAACAACGTCGAGACGCTCGCCTGCGTGCCGCACATCGTGCTGCGCGGCGCCGACTGGTTCCGCGGGATCGGTCCGGAAAAGAGCCCGGGCCCGAAGCTGTTCTGCGTCTCCGGCCACGTCGTCCGTCCCGGCACGTACGAGCTGCCGATGGGAACGCCGCTCCGCGAGATCATCTACGAGCACGCGGGCGGGATCCCGAACGGCCGGAAGCTCAAGGGCGTGATCCCCGGCGGCGCGTCGATGCCGATCTTCACGCCCGAGGAAATCGACGTCCCGATGGACATGGACTCGGTCCAGAAGGCGGGCTCGTTCCTCGGCTCCGCCGGAATCATGGTGATGGACGACTCCGTCTGCATGGTGTGGGCGACGTCCATTCTCTCGCGCTTCTTCCACCACGAGTCGTGCGGGCAGTGCACGCCCTGCCGCGAAGGGACCGGCTGGCTCGAGAAGACGCTCCACCGCCTCGAGCACGGCGGCGCCGATCCGCGCGACGTCGATCTGCTGCTGAACATCGCCAACAACATGCAGGGCAACACCATCTGCGCGCTGGCCGACGCGGCCGCGATGCCGGTGCGTGCGCTGGTCACCAAATACCGCGCCGAGTTCGAGCAGCACGCCTTGCTCGGCCACTGCCCGTTCCGTCCCGTCGAGGAGCCTCGCGCCCGTGCCCACGGTTGAGATCGACGGCCGGAAGATCGACGTCGAGGACGGCCTCACGATCCTCCAGGCGGCCGAGCGCCTCGACATCGAGGTGCCGCACTACTGCTACCACCCGGGTCTCTCGATCGCCGGCAATTGCCGGATGTGTCTCGTCGAGATCGAGAAGATGCCCAAGCTCCAGATCGCCTGTAACACGCGCGTGACCGACGGCATGGTCGTCCACACGACCAGCGAGAAGACCAAGGTCGCGCAGAAGGCGGTGCTCGAGTTCCTGCTGATCAACCACCCGATCGACTGCCCGGTCTGCGACCAGGCCGGCGAGTGCAAGCTGCAAGAGTACTACATGGACTACGACCGCCAGCGGAGCCGCTTCCCGCTGCCGGAGAAGGTCCACAAGAAGAAGGCGATCCCGATCGGGCCGCTCGTCATGCTCGACCAGGAGCGCTGCATCCTGTGCGCGCGCTGCACCCGCTTCCTCGACGAGGTGACGAAGACCAGCGAGCTCGCGATCCACGAGCGCGGCGACCACTGCGAGATCGACCTCGCGCCGGGCAAGTCGCTCGACAACCCGTACTCGGCGAACGTCGTCGACATCTGTCCGGTGGGCGCGCTCACCAACCGCGACTTCCGTTTCCAGGCGCGCGTCTGGTACCTCGAGCGCACGCCGACGGTCTGCGGCGCGTGCGCCACCGGCTGCAACATCGAGGCCTACCACCGCCGCGGGCAGCTCTACCGCTTCCAGCCGCGCGCCAACCCGGACGTGAACCAGTACTGGATGTGCGACGCCGGCCGGCAGAGCATCCACGCGCTCCAGGGTGAAGGCCGTCTCACGCACCCGCTGCTCCGGGGGCACGACGGGTTCGCGCGCGCCACCTGGAGCGCCGCGCTCGGCGCCGTCGCGGGGCGTCTCGCCGACGCCGCGAAGAGGGGCCCCGGCGCGGTCGCCGTCGTCGTGAGCGCACGGGCCCCGAACGAGGAGGTCTTCCTCCTCCGCGAGATCGCGAGCCACATGAAGGCGCAGGTCGCGGGGATCTCCTGGTCCCCCGCCGACGCGTTCGCCGACGACTTCCTCATCAAGGCCGACAAGAACCCGAATAGCGGGGGGCTCCGCGCCCACGGCCTCGCCGACGACGCCGACGCGCTGCTCGCGGCGGTGACGGCCGGCACCGTGCAGGCGCTGGTGCTGCACCGGACCGACCTGACCGCGTGGCGGGACGCAGCCGCGGTGCGCGCCGCGCTCGAGAAGGTGCCGTACCTCGTGGTCCTCGACACCGACCAGCGCGAGGTGGCGCAGTTCGCCGACGTCGTCCTGCCCCTCGCCAGCTACCTCGAGGGCGACGGCACGTTCACGAACGCCGCCGGGCGCGTGCAGCGCTTCCGGCCGGCGGTGCCGCCGCCCGGCGACGCGCGCGTGGGCTGGCTCGTGCTGACGGAGCTCGAGGGGCGGATCGCGGGCACGGCGTTCGCCGAAACCGCGGCGGCCGTCTTCGCGCGGGCTGCTGCGAGCGTGCCCGCGTTCGCCGGCCTCGGCTACGACGCCGTCGGCGAGCACGGCCGGCCGTCAGCGTCGGCGTGACCGCGCGCCGCGTGCGGCGCACAGGTTGAAGGCGAGCCCCTCGAAGGGCGCGAGCGTGCGGAGACGTCGGCGCATCGCCGCCCAGGTCGGCGACGTTCCCGGGAGCAGGATCCGCGCAACGTCGCGCAGCATCTGCGGGTCGCGGACGAGACGCTCGTGGTGGCCGAGGAGCGGCGCCAGCGCTGCCGTCGAGTGCGCGTCGGCGCCCGGCAGGCGGCGGAGCACGCGCAGCAGCGTCGGCCGCGACACGCGGGGCGCACGCTCGTCGAGAGTCCGCAGGTCGACCGTGCCGTCCGCGACCGCGCGGGCGAGGCGCACCACCGCGGTTGCGCGCGCGTCGAGTCCGGTGCGCGCGCGGAGCCCGCGGGCGTCGATGGACGCCAGCTCGCGTGCGCCCGGGCAGGCGCGCAGCGTCCCCCCGCCGCGCGCGCCGACGCCGAGCAGCGCCGGGAGGCCGTCGCCGAGGAGCGCCCGCAGGCAGTCCTCGAACGGCGTCGTCCCGCGCACGACGCGCCCGAGCCCAGCGCGGGCGATCCAGCCGAGCGCGGGATCGGCGCGGCAGCGGCGATGGAACGCGGTCAGGTCGACGTCGAGCTGGAGGGCGCGGCGAACGCGCGCTGCGAGCGGCGCCAGCTGCTCGATCTCGGTCGTCCCGGGACCGATCGCCCGCAGCACGACGCCGCCCGGCGCCGGCCGTACCTCGAGCACGAAGACGCGTCGCCCGTGGAGCCGTTCGGCACGGCGAAGCACGGGACGACAGCCCCCGCGCCAGGCCCATGGTGGACCGACCGGACGCGGCCCGGCTTCGACGGTCGCGGCGAGATCGAAGCGGCCGCGCGCGGGGAGCAGGATGTCGGTCGAGACGCGCACGATGCTGGCGGGCGGT